>Ga0228701_1000352_pt1 | contig 40006 bp, 65 predicted proteins | sample McNCre117_Aug_MG_2_FD_178017 | JGI IMG/M metagenome (GOLD analysis project Ga0228701, IMG submission 178017) | Freshwater microbial communities from McNutts Creek, Athens, Georgia, United States - 11-17_Aug_MG | ecosystem: Environmental > Aquatic > Freshwater > Creek | place: USA: Georgia... | reverse complement strand
CTTGAACTGTGACATTCGTATTGCTTGGGACGGCACTGACATTCAAATTTGCCATGAGCCCTCCTTAAACTTTTACGATGCCATCAGAACGAACAATGAACAGCAAAAAGATGATGTTGTCTTCTGGGGGCGTTGCGCTTACCTGAGGGAAGCTGATTTTGATGCGACCAGAAAAGCCAGCGCCATTGACGGAGTTGATCGCCATCTCTGCGTCTGTGTCCACCAAGCTCCACGAATTGTCGTCAATCACAAGCGTGAAAGAGCCAGCGTCGTCATTGCGGTTGACGATGGTCAATGGAATTGGAGTTGGAGTTGGCTGATAGTTGCCAATGTCAAACGACAGGCCGTAGCGAGTGTCTTGTACGTTGGTGAGTGTGCGACGAACGATCTGCGCGTCGATGATTGCATCAGTCAGGCTGATAGGAGTTACGCCATCTTCTGCGGTGAGCACAAGATTCCAGTAAGTCTGTTGCTGATAGACGAGTTCGCCAGTAATGCAAGGATTGTTGAATCCGCTTACTTGCGTGATTGAGTTTTTGTTGAATACAGCCAAGATAGTTCCCTGTTCTCAGGTTGTGACGCTCCCCATGTACTCACAGGGCTCCGGGTCTTATCTTGTATTGTCGTTCAAAGTCAAAAAGACTTCAATATTTGCCTTCAGCGAACACATTCACGAACACAGTGCCATCTTCCAGCGCTTCGAGTTCGTGCCATTCATTTTCTATGAGGCTAAAAATCATGAATTGAACGCCCCTTTAATCTCATCAACCGTGTTCGCAGCATCAATCTTTGCCTGAATATCTGCATACTTATCACGTACAGATTGACGTTGCGCTTCAACTGATTGAATATCCGTGCCGGGAATTTGCTTGGCGATGATCTCGTCGAAGGGCTTGAACTCCTCCGCACGAGCTGCGCGTCGCATGTCGTGGCCAATGGTCTTTGCCTTGGTCATATTGATCGTGATCATGCTGATACCTCCATTTTTTGAATTGCAATTTGCTGGTTAAGTTGAATGATACGCGCCTGATCTGTTTCAGGGCTAAGTGTTGCCAGCTCTGCCTCGTATTGCTCGATGAACCAAGCCTGAGCACCTACTCCATAACCATAGGGAGATGAGAAATCTGCTTCAAATGCCTCAAAAAAGTCATAGTCAGTTGGTATGGTCGATTCATCAATGAGGAGATAAGGAACATTTGATGGAACATCTTTGCGAGCAATTTCCTCAAGCGAAATTCCACAGTTGATAGCAGGATAGACGATTGCGATGCCGCCACGGTTGTTTGGATAGACGATTACTTTTGACATTTTGTTTGTTCCTATGGGTTAGCGGAAGATTGCAACACTGCAAGCAAGTGGGTCATCTACCGAGCCTGAATACACTGTTGACTTTAAGCGGATGGACGTTGTGGTGAAAGCATCGCCGTACACAGTTGAGTGGTATGGGCGAATAGTCAATGGCTGAGCTGAAGTACCTTCTGCAATATTTCGCATGCCTGAGGCAGTCACACTGTAGTTTACGTCTGGCATTGCCGTTGTGTAGTTCACAGTGAAGTCGCCAGTGCCTGTTTTAGATACTGAAGTGACGTTGCCACTTGAGCGAATTGTCCCAGGACTTGTTGTGCCGTTAAAGTTCACCCAAGCTCGGCAACCGTAGGAAATTGCTTCCGAACCATATCCAGAATTGAATTTGAAGTTACCGGATGTACCTACTGATTGCGTTGATGAATCGCTGAACGTGATGCCTGTTCCATTAAGACTTGATGCCATTTTTTACTCCTTATGGTTGCGCAGTAATCACACCAGTCGATGTGATCTTAGCAACGGTTACGCCATTGTATTCAAAGACAAGATCAGTGCCCACTTGAGTCACTGTCCAATTGGTTGTGGTTAGCGAAGCAACAGAGCCAGCCTCGCCAGTAATGTTGATCGGCCATGTGCCCGACGCATCAGTGCCATCTCTTTCGGGAACATTCAGATTTGTCCTTGCCGCAGCAGCAGTCGCCGCAGCAGTGCCGCCATTCGCAATCGGAACGGCATTCACCAGACCATCGGTAGCGTCAAGCTGACCATTGGAATTTAAGTTGTTCGCCAGTTGCGAAAGGTTATAAGCCTGAGTCATAGTTTTCCTTTAAGCCGCGCCAATTCTCGCAAAAGTTTGTTGGTTAAGCAACGTAATGTTGTTGGTGAAAGCGGTAGACAAAATGAAGTTGGAGGCACTTGCTGTGTAATCGTAACCTGTGCCTTTAGACAACAGCGCACCATTGGCGTACACCTCCATTGCAAGCGGATTGCTTGAGAATGGATAGGTCGTCTGGCCGTTGGTTGAATAAGCCACCGTGTTGGTGATGTTGCTTGCCGGAACGCCCAAGTTGTTTGGTGTCCACATCAGGATGGTCAGGTTGCCACTCACAGCGCCGGGGAAGCCATCAACCGCCGCACCAGTAATGTTGTAGTCAATGTCGCTGAACTGAACGCCATCAACATAAATCGACTCGAAACCGTTGTTGATCGAGTAAGTCGATGGGGTGAAAGTCGTGATGCCAGAGATTGCTTGGTCGTAACGAGTGAACGGAGCATAGCTTGAACCCGCTGCGCGATAGCGATAGACGGTCAATCCTGCGGTCGCACCAGAGATGGCTCCGCTGAATGTCACAACCTTGGTGGTCGCGTTTACCCCTGTGACGGTGTAGAGCGTTGGAGTGCCAGTATTGGAGAAGCAAAGCTGGTCACCAATTGCAATCTGGTTCCACGGTGCGCTTGCATAAGTGATCGTGTTGGTCGTGCTGGACGCAATCGTGATGTTCAGCGGCTCATAGAACACACTGGTACTCACGCCTCTGGCGTAAATAATCACCACGTTCTCGCCAACAGCACAGGCATTCGTCATCACAACGGTAGTACCTGTTTCGCTGTAGTCCGATGAGCCCAACAACGCTCCGTTGCGGAACACGAGAATCCATCCAACCGTATGAGTGAACGAGAAACTTGTCTGCCCTGCGGTGGCCGTGAACACTTGCTCGGTGTAATAGAACTGGTCAGCTTCGGTAAATCCCACCACGCGACCATAAACGTCAATCGTCAGGGTCGCTGCATTGAATGACTTGGAGTAAACGCCAGCACCAAAGTTTAGGAAGTCATGCAAGTTGACTTTCATCGAACCGTCGGTGTTGTTTGTCACAGCCAAGAAGCCATCGTTCACGTTGGCTCCAGTGGCTCCAGCAACGATTGTTTGACCTGTGCGGGCATCAAGGTCAATGAAGCTCTGCAATGAGCCTGTAGGGTCAAGCAAGCCAGACCATGAGCTTGAGTCATAGACCGATGTCTCCAAAGGAACAAATGCTCCACCCAAGTTCAGGTAGCCAGCGCTTCCCACGTTGAAACTGAACTTTCGGTTCTGTCGGTTCGTGTAAAGAATGTAGTTGGCTGTGCTGAATGTTGGTGACGCTGCGTACCATGTGTAGAGCGTGGGGTCTGTGCCGCCGTTGGCTGTGACGTTGTTGTAGAGGCCGTAGTAAGCCTTGTTGCGTGGGTTGTAGCTGAACCCGGACGTTCCTGTCGCGTTGTCAGCATAGGCTACGGCCAAATAGCGGTTCGTGTACTGGAATGTGGTTGGTCGCCACACAAAAACTGACGAGGCCGATGAGAACACGCTTATGCCCAAGGCGTTGACCATTCGAGCAAAAAAGTACCAGTCACCGTTTGGAATGTTGGTCAGGCTGACAGCGGGAAGCGTAGCGCCGGGGTTGTACGGATTGCCGCCGGGATTGACAGCAGTCGTGCCAGCAAAGATGCGCTGAGATGCTGTTGGGTTTGAGTATGCGCTGTACCAAATCTCTGCGTACTGAACAACGCCAGCGCTGCTTGCGCGAGCCTGAACGCTGAACGAAGGGGTAGTTGCAAAAGGCTGCGAGCTGACAACTGTAGGCGCGTAAATCACGCCAAAGAATGTAGGGTCGCCAATGCCGCTGTTGGGCGATGGTGTGAACTGAGTGATCGACACATCGTTGTAGACGGACGCATTGAACTCTGCCAGATTCAGAGTCACTGTAATCGCGCCATTGTCAGCAAACTTCTCCACCACCTTGTTGATGCGGAACTGCTTTGCCGTCCATCCGTAATTGGCATTGGTCACGGTAACAACATCGCCAGCCTCAAGCTGAAGACCAGAATAGTTAACCTCGCATTGCATTTGCAAATCTTCACGCGCCGCCTTCAGGAAACGGTTGGCAAGGTATTGCGCACGAACGCTGTTGTTCACCAATGGAAGGCTGATCGTCTGCTTGTTGACTGGTTCGTTTGGATAAAGCAAGGCAGGGTCAATTACCGACAAATCAAACGCTGCGGAATTGAATGAATCTTGTGCTGTGCTATCTGGGAACTTGACTTCAGCAATGTTGTAGCTGGATGCAATGTCGATGGGTGACACTGAGATTGCCGACACCATGTTTGAGTCGTTGATGTCCATCACGGGCACAACGGTCGATGTCTGAACAATCACACCCCAGAGGCCAGTGATCTCGTTGTACTTGAGCAAGCAATCACAGCAAGCGGCCATGAGCTGCAAATTGGTCATGATGGTCTGGCTTGTGTCCAGCGTTCCGTCAAAACGGAATCGAGTCTGCGTTGTGGTCGTTCCCGAGTAGGTCGTGTACGAGAACGACTGATCACAATAAGTGTTCAGCGCAGTGAGGCTTGCAGTGTTAATTGCAGAGACAGGAATGGCCGCGCCGTAGCGCTCCGATGTCAGGTAATCAGAGAAGCAATCACCGGGCTTGTAACGACTATTGGTGAGCTGGAATTTGGTTTGCTGAAGACCAGTCGTCCCGGCATTTTGGTTGTAGACAATCTTGACAATCGCAAAAGCGCAATTGCTCATCAACTTGGTCGAGTCCCATGTGTAAACAAGCCCAGTGCTGTTCATCACTTCAATGGCTGTCTTGGTTGTGTTTACGCCAGAACTTGAACCGTTTTGGTAAAGATAAATTTCCAGCTTGCCAGCCACAGCGGTGTCGTACACGCCAGTCGATTCATCCAACAGACTGTCAACCTGATATTGGTTTGTGCTATTGAAGATGACTTTCTTGCCGCCGTAATACACATTGCCAAAGGTGTAGGTGTCAGGCGTTCCGCCAGTCTCGGTGTTTGTCACTTCAGCCAACGACAAAACGTAATAGAGCTGCTGATTGTCCGATGTGATGCTGAGGTCTGTGATGATGCCACCCACATAGGCAGCGCCATAGACCACAGGCAGCTTATTGTCACCAGCGGGCGGAACTTGGGCGCGGCTTCCGGGGTTTGGGTTGCCTTGAGCGTCATTGACATTGGGGCCGCTTGGGCCAAGAGTCTTTGAAATAATCGCAGACGCGACCATGTTGACCGCAAAAGCAAAAGCTGCGTTTGTTGCGTAATAGGCCGCAACAGCCTCGTAAGCAACAATTATTGATGCTGGCATATCAACCCACCCAAGATTCTTCTACTTTTGTGAAACCGAACTTCTGGTATTGAAGATTCGGGCTGTTTGACATTTTACTGATTACGAAATTGCAGATGCGCTTTTCTGCCTTCAGCGCCGCGCCGCGCTGCTGATAGGCAGCAAGCAGCCTATAGCCCGCTGTGCTGCCCCGACAGTATGGGTTGACCCAATATGCCATCTCAGTCAAAAGAAGGTGCTCTGGCGACCATAGGCTAGGCGAGATGATGGCAATCAGCATCCCTGTCAGTTCCTCATCCTCTGACACCAAAACCACACCACGGCCAGCCATCAGCTCCGTCAACATGCGTGTGATGTATTCAGCGTTGTCCGCGTCGGCCAAAAATGGAATTGGAGTTTGCTTCCTGTACTGCCGAAGCATGTCAAGAATTTGAGGAATGTCGAACGGTGACGCGTCACGAACTTTCATGCTGTTTTACCGAATTGGTAATTGATGCTCTGAATGAAGTTCACGCGGTTCATGGAAGTGTCGTTGGGGCTGAAGAATTGCCATGAGTTGTTGTTGGTGTATCGGCCAGCGATTCGGTTCTGCAAGATGAGCTGAACGGAAGACGCGCTCACAGACACTGTGCCCACATACATGCGCTGTTCTTCCATCCAATTCTCAGAGATTGAGAAAGAGTTGATGAATCCATTGAAGAACTTGTAAAGGCCACCAGTGCCACCAGAGGTGATCAGGGTATCGTTTGTATCAAAGAACCCATGCCACATCTCAATCTGAGAGCCTTTGATGTTGTTGCTCAGAACAAAACCAAGCATCGCCGTGTCGATTCCAGTCAAAGTGACCGTCGTCTCATTTGCCGTGCTCTTGATGTCACGCTGCGCTTCACCCACTTTCATCAGCACGCCAACAGCACTGAAGGCCGATGAGTCAACGGCAGGAACGGTGATGTCATACGGCAATGTCGTAAAACGATAGACATTCCCATTCGTGGTTATGCGGACAAAATCCGCAAATCGAATGTTGCTGGTTCCGTCAACAGGCGTGATCACGTTCATAGCACTGACTCAATTGCGTTGAATGTCCCACTCCACTGAAGGAATGAATCATTGGTCATTGGCACAAGGGTGTATGTTGGGTACTGGCGCAAGATCACAGGAAACGTGATTCCCGTGTATGTGGAGCCACCAATGCTGACGGTGGTTCCGTATTGCCCAATAACGGCATTCACAGGGGCCGACAGGGTTGCCATCAAAGCGCGATGAACTGGAATGTTGACGGTCGTGCCAATACCGCGCTGAACGTCTGCTGTGACGATGTATGCATATCGGCCAACCTGAACGAAGTCTCCAGTCTTAACGATATACAGGGTCGATGCAATTGAAGGCAGGCTACCCAACACCAAAGTCTTTGCTGCGCTGGATGTTTGCCATTGGCAGGCAGCGATCTGTGCGCCAGTCATGTCGCCTTGATACTTGATGTAGTTCAGCCATCCGGTTGAGCCGAAGTTCAAGTTCTGTTCAAGCGATTTGTCAGCAGCCCGCAAGGCAGCGAGCACCGAGCGATTTTGGCTGTAGAGCAGATAGTTCATCGGCTTCATCGTGAACTCAAAAGGAACCACAGTCAGCAATTCTGACGTAATGATCTTTTGATTGCGGCTCAATGTCTGGCCGACAAATCGTTGGTCGTTAATCCCAACAGACTCAGAGATAGAAAGAATCGTTTGTAAGCTCATCATCGGCTCGCTGGTAATGAACGCTGTGCGCTTTGGTTTGCGGCCCAAACGGCCTGTTTATTTTTGGTCAGGAACTGAATGCCAGATTGGGTATCAATCGCATTCATGTTCGCAATGTATGGGCCGTTGTAAACGACGCTCTGGCCCATGTTCAATCCGCTCAGATCGCCAGTGTTGGGAATGATTGTTCCTGCGCCCTTTGGCACAAAAATCTCTGGGCCATTCTCGCCCACGATAGATGCTTGACCAGAAGCCAACGGGCCACCAACAGCGCTGGTAAGAATGCCACTTGATACCAAGTAGTCATTGCTTGCAGCACCCATGCCGCCAACATCCTTAAATCCACCGCCGCCGCCAAAGAAACTGAAACCTTTGAACATGGCAAGCATTTGCGCTCGCATTGAAATAGAGATCAGGTCTTGAATGATGCTGCGAGCCAAATCTTTGAATGACATTTTTCCGTTGCGAACAAAGTTGTCAATGGCATTGCTCATGTTGCTGTAGACAGATTGATTCATGTCTTGCAACATCTTGAGCTGCGTGCCTTGTTGAATGACAGCCTCACGTTGTTTTTGAATGTCTCGCAAGCGATCAGCAGCATCGGCTTTGTCTTTTTCTTTGCCACTGTCTTTCTTGGCATAAATGGCGGCGATCTCCTGCTCTACCTTTTGACGGCTAAGAGCAATCTCAAGTTCAGCGCCCTGCAAGAAAATGTGCTCTTTGTAGAACTCAATGCGCTCACGTTCTTTATCAACAGCGTCCTGCTCTGCTTGAGCCGACAAACGATATGCCTCTCTGGCTTTTGCGTAGACTTCCTCTTTGTTTCTGGCGGCGCGAATATCAGCTTGATTAAGCTCCTCGGCCAAGAGTTTTGCATTCTCAACAGTTGCTCGGCCTAACTCATCGAGATTTAGCTTTTTGTACTTGATCTCCGCGTCAGCACGATCTTTGATGCGGCGAGCCTCAATTTCGCTGATCTTATCTAGAGCTTCAATTGATAGATTGAACTTTTCATCGCTCTTTAGCTTTTCCAGCTCAAACTCTTTATTGCGACGCAATGCTTCATTGCCGGATGCGATGTCATTGATCTTCTTTGAGTTTTTGACAGCCTCTTGTTCGGCCTTTGCATCATCGGCAATTTTTTGGCCGCGTTCGAGCACGAGCTTTTCGTACCGTGCTTTGGCGTTGGCAAGCATGAGCTTGTCAAGTTCTGTGGAGTTTTCATTTTCAGCCCTACGCATGGCAATGCCAATTGCGTTGTATGCCGCTTCAACCTCTTTGTCTAGGTCTTTCTTGCCGATATTTTTAATGCTCTGCCAGAAGTCGCCAACGCTCTTTGTGACGGCATTCCAAGCCTTTTCCAACGAACCAAGCTCATCCTTCTGCTTGTTGAGACTTGCGCTCAAAGCGTCAGCAGTCAGCTTGATCGACTCCTGAAGTTTTCCTTGCGCTTCAAGTTGTCGAATTTGTCTGTATTGCTCGACACTCAAAAAGTGATATTGATCATTCAATCGCTTGGCAGAAGCGGCAGAACCATCAAATGATGGAATCAGATTTCCAGCAATAGTCGATGCTGTTTCTCCCGTCAGCTTTGACATTCGAGCAATCACCTCAGTCACAGAAGACAGAGATGTTGATGTGAATTGACCTGTCGAAACAACGGCCTGCATTGCAGATCGCGTGTCACTCAAAGAGACGTTGTATTTGCTGGAAATTGACTTTGACAGAGCCGTAAATTGGCCCTCTGTCATGTTCAGATAATGACCCGTAAGAATGAGCGAATTGTTGAATTGTTTCTGTTCTTCACGGCCCTTGTAGATGCCATAGGCCACACCAGCGATTGCTCCGCCAAAGCCAACCACAGCAACTTTGGTAGCCGTGATCGCTTCAGCAATACCAGCAAACATGGGCTTGAACCCACCAAACTGGTCTTTCAGTTGACCACCCTGTTGCAGCAAAACCATCATGGGGTTTTGACCGCCAGCCAAGCTGGTCACGATGTCGGTTGTTTGATAGCCTAAAGCCGCTTGCTGTTGAGCTGTGAGTCCGCCAGATTTGGCTTTGTTTGCTTTGTCTGCGGCGGCTTTAACGGCGTCATATGCGGCGGCTTGTTGACGAAGCAAATTCAAGGTCTTTTCTTCGACCATGTTGCCAGCCATCCGGCCATACTTCAGTTCGAGCTCTAGCTTGTCAACTTCAGTCAGTGTTTTGCCATAAGACTCAGTAGCCATCTTCAAGGCCATCGTCTGCTTGGCGGCTTCGCTGGTTTGACGCTTCACCTCCTGAGTGAAGCCTTTGAACTTTTCTTGGGCGGCTTTAAGACCAATCTCAAGCTCGCCTGAGTCCACCCCCATTACGATGCCCAGACGGGCGAGAATTTGGTTTGCCATTATTTCCTCTTAGCCAACTTTGCCGCGTATGGCGGTATCAAATCTGCCATCTCATTCTTGAAAATTGTCACAGCCTCTTGATATGACCTTTCAAGGCCGCTACGGATAAAAGGCTGCGCAACCGTCCGCGCATTACCAAACTCTTGAGAGAGAGATACGGCACTTTTCTTTACCGTCACAAGGCCAATCACAACATCAGTTTGGCTCACCATAGTAGAGTCTTTGTCTCTAGCATTTGGTATCCGCGCATCAGTTCTCAATGTATCACGAAGGTGAATATTCTTGGTGTTTTTTTCGTTGTAAGGAATAGGCGTCTCGGCCATCGCATTGGCAATTGGCTCAATCGCTTTCTTCACGGCTTTGGTGACGGTGTTTCTTAACACCAGATCGGTTCGGAATCCTTCTGCAAGGCCAAGCAATTGACTTTCCAGCGACTCCAATCCTTCTATCTTGAAAATGATTTGCGTCATGTCAGCCTTTCCGTGAACGAACGAGGAGCTCCCGGAGCCAAGGCCATGAAACTTAACAATTGCTTACTTGCTTGAAGCGCTTGTTCCTCATCGGACAAAGGAGGAATGATGTAGTCATGCGTGGACGGAAGAACCGTCTTGATTGTAAAGGGATTGACACCTTGCTTCAATTTTGAATTGAGGTTGCCAGTCGTCAACGTGCTCAACGCCAACAAGATGGCCCTGTTGCCAATCATGCCGTCGCTGATCATGATTTCGATGTTCCGCATGTCAAGCACCGGAATCTCATCGGGACAGCCACCATGAGCCCAAATATAGGCTCTGGCTTGCTGGTGAATGTCCCTTAGGAGTTTTTTCGCGTGTCTTTGAAGCCGGGTTGAATGGCTTCGTTGATCGCGTCGATCAAGTCAAGCTGAGAGGCAAATGGAAGCTCTGCATCAACTTCCTCATAAGTGATGTCGTCCAACATGCCATCTTCAGTCACGAGCAGCTTCATGTACTCTACGACGCGATTTTCGAGCATCAGAATAGCGTTGACAGTCTCTCGCGTGGAGCGGCCTTCGACAACCACATCGCCATCTTCTTTGAGCTCGACGCCATCAGGAGGGTTAGAGCGAAGCGCCTCAGTCATTTTTTTGAGTCGAGCTTCTGCGACTTCTGGGTTCACCTCTGTGACGCGCTTGAGCAAGGCGTCCATCTCAGCATTCAATGGCACGCGAACTTTGAATTCGTGCTTGCCAAGGGTGAAGGTACGAGTGCGGATTTCATTTACCGCATCCGCGAATTTTGAGCCAAGGGCTTGTGATAGTCGTGTCATGTTTTATTTCCGTAAGATCATGCGTTGAAAAATTGCGTTGTTTAGACGCACCACGTAGTCTACAACTTCCTCGGGGGCCATCTTGTCGGCGTGATTTGCCGCAATGCGATGAACCAGCGAGATGCCAGTTACTTTTTGCTCTGGGTAATCAAACCAATTTTTGTCGCCAGACAGCATTCTGTCGGCAAGGTATCGGAGCAAGTCTTGTGGGTTTTCAACTGAGTTTGTCATATCTTGTAAAAAGCCCCCGAAGGGGCTTTCTTAGTTTTTAGATTCCACTGGCGTCGCTTTGACGTTCACTGGATTCAGATTGGCGAGAACTGTGAGAACGGTGAATTCCTCACTCTCGGGGTCAGCCTTTGCCAAAGCAGAGGCCACCTCGGTTGCATCCACATCAAGCCCCTTGGCAACTTCGACCAAGGGTTTGTATGTGGAAGTCAGTTCCTTGATGGCGTCAATGACTTGCATCATCAGGCGTTGTTAGACCAGCCGTACTGGTTGCCGCGTGGGTGCACGGTGAATGTGCACTTGGCTTCAGCGCCGGGAGCCGAGTCAATCTTGAATTCGCCAACACGACCGTTGAATGCGTAGTACACGATGCCAGTACCGTCGGTTGCAGAGATCACGAATGTGCGATCAACCACGCCGCTGTACGCGTCACCGCGCATCAACAACAGGTTTGCATCAGAAGGGTTCCAAGCAGCAGTGATGGTCATGCTGGTTGGGGCTGCTTGCACAGGAATCTTGTCCGATTGACGTGAACCAGCAACACCGAAAGATGCCACAGCGTCGTCTTGACCAAATGCAGGAATTGCTTCAACTGGGATTTGGTTTGCAGAGATTGCAAGAGCAGACACGCTTGACACTGTGGACAAAGCCGAAGTGGTCAATGGGGTTGGAGTTGCGGTTGGCTGGCAATACAGAGCAGCACTAAAACCGGGTAAAACTTTATTTGGGAGAGCCATGACGTTTCCTTTAAAAACGGGTTAAAGATGAAGATGTCGTGTTATGTAGGTATGTCGATTGTAGCGTCTAGGAAAATTTGGTATAGACCTAATTTGTCGTCATACGAGTTGTATAACCACAGGATGTCAGTCTTCGCCACATAGATTCCCTCTGAGCCACCATACATGCCCGAATAGCCGTGCATCGACTGCAAGATAGTGTTCGACATTGCAAGAGCTGTATTCGCGTTTTGCGCAAACACGCTGATTTGGAATGTTGGACGATCAATGCCTTTGATGCTTTGATTCGTGCCAGTGTAAACAGGCTGGTGCACATTGCGCAACTGCCAAGTCACAAAGCCCGAACCCTCTGTTGCGTAGTTGCGGTTCATCAGCGCATAGACAGGAATCCCGCTGCCGAGAACGGCCTTGAGTTGCGCTTGAATCGCTTCCGCGTATAGGACTGGATTCTGTTGAGTGGTCATGCTTAAACCCTTGTGGATGGGTCATTACGATAGCAGAGCAATCGAACATTCATCCGATCATTTGACTCAAAGACATCAGTGATACGCCAGTCCAATCCGCGCCATGTAATCGAGTAAAGATTCTGATTGTCAACCACTTCCTTCATGTTGGGCGTGTAGTTGAAGATCAGGTTCACAAGGTCTTGATAGACGCGGTATTTTGAGTCAATCTCAAGGTTGTTCTTTACGTCTTGCACGCGTGCGCGAGTGGTGAACCACTTGGAGATGGTCGTCGTGTACTCACCCACGGCATCAGTACCGAAGGTAAGGTTGTTCACATCGACATTCTCAAAACGTGCAATTGCCATTTACATCACCAGTGGTTTGTACGGACGAAGCAAGGTCTGAACACCCCAAGGGATGTTGTGCTGAATCGGGCCAGTCGTGTCGCTACGATTGTTGTAGAGGTGAGTCAACAACAGCAAACCAGCCTGTTTGATCACGGGGTAAGCCGCCAAGGGGTTTGCTGCTGTTGTGTACTCGCAATAGATTGGCGATGTCATCACCGTATTCAGATCGCTTGGCAGGCTGTCCAAGATCACCTTGTTGCCCGAGGCGTCGTAGTAATACGAGGTCTTCGACATCACATGAATGACGGGCACTTGATCGCCAGTCCAATACTTCACAGCATTGATCGTGATGCCCGGCTGTGCAGGGTCAAAGTTCTGGCTCACCTCAGGCAAGTCCAAAGACAAAGGCGTGCCATACAGGCTTGCCGCGTTGTACCAGACGCGATAAGACACCGGGAAGATGGACATCCCAAGGAAGTCTTCAATCGTCATGCGCACGGCCAGCTCAAGGCCAGTCAAGTAGCTGTCTTGACTTTCATCACCGAACAAGTTGAGTTGATTGGTGATTTCGTCGAGAGTCAACCAAGACGTTGCAATGTCACGCTTGATCTGCTCGGTCTTTGCGTAATTGAACGGGTTCCTTGTGGGAGCCCCGTAATTCAAATAGCCAACTTGGTCAACGGACATGCGGAACCCCTATTAGGCGGCAGACATGCGAACACCAGCGAAGGGGTCGCGCACAGTAGACACAACACGCTTTTCGGCGAACATGGTCACGAAGCCGGGAGCTGTTTGCTCAAAGCCTTTGATGGTCATTTGCTCGGTGTCGCCAATGGTCAGGAAACGAGGCCAGTTGCCCAAGTAAATTGGGAAGGCGGCGCTCAAGAATGGGTTTGGCACAACAGGGAAGCCGAAGACGTAACCGACCGCCGCGCCGTCAGAGTCACCAAGCTCAAGGAACAATGGCAGACCTTGCAAGTCCTTCAGCTCGCGCAGAGCCAAGATCATGTCGGGGCTCATGTGCCAAGCAGTGCCGGGCAGCGACCAGTATTGAGCAGGCAACGCTTTAGCCATGGCAACCACTTTGTCGTAAGTGACAGCAGAGCCGCCCAATGACACGGTGGCGATCTTATGCAGGCCGTTGGTGATTGCAGTGCCGCTAGAGCCGTATTGACTCACCGAGTTGGATGGATACGAGTCCAAGCCGCGCAGGCCATCAGTGCCACCAGTGCTGGTTGTTGTCGAACCATCTTGGTCATTGTTCAAGACCATGGATTGACCTTCGAGCTGTGCGAATTCGAGCGCCAAGTCATCAACGATGGCCGCATTCAATTGATTCACATCAGACAACACAGCAGAGCGAATTGGCAACTGGGCGGTCAGGACGCGCACAGGCAATTGCCAGATTGAAGTGTTGATGTTTGGAGTGCCGCTGTTTGGGTTGGGCACATAAGTCCATGGGTTTGTTGCATTCGCAGCGTTACCAGTCTTGGCAACGAATTGAGCATCAGAACCCATGACGGGAATTTCACGAGCGCCTTGGCGCAGAGGGTTAGCTTGACGAAGCGCAGCGAATGCGTCATCAAATACGACGTTACCACCAACACCCGAACCAGAGCCAGTCAGCGCAGAGGCTTCTTTCAGGTCAATTGTGACCTCTTGGTTTTCAGTGATGGCTTGCTTGATGCCGTTCAGGATTTTTTCGATGATGGTCATTTTGTTTTTCCTAGTGAGAGCCGAAAAAGGAGGGGCCGAAGCCCCTCCAATGGCAACTATCAGACAGTTGCAGTGGCAGTTGAACGGTAACGGACACCAGAGAAGGGGTCACGAATACCGGACTGCAAACGCTTCTCACCGTAGAAGGTGATGTAGCCGGGCAAGGTCTGGTCGTAGCGACGCAGAACCATGTTCAAGCGATCAACAATGGTGTGATAGCGTGGGAAGTCAGCGAACAGGATTGGGTAGAGGCTGGTTGTACCAGTCACGCCAGTACCGAACGGATTGTCCATGTACTTGTTCACCACCACGTCGAAGCCCAACATTTGACCAACGATACCGTCCAAGGTCATGGCTTCCATTTGCTTGAAGATCGGAGTGCCATTTTGGTCTGTCAAGCCACGGATAGCGGCCAACATCAATGGGTTGATCATGAACTTCGCATTTGGAGTCCAGTATTGTTGTGGCAAGGAATAGATGAAGTTGATCATGTCCTTGTAGACCACTTCGTTGACTTGAGCGTCACCGTTGGTAGTCAACTGGTCATAAGTGGCGAGGTTGTGCAAGCCGCTTGATGCGCCAGTGCCTGTGGGGCCGAACGAAGACACCGAAACCACGCCGCCTGTGTAGGATGCGTTAGCGCCGGGGTAGCTGTTGATGCCACGAACGCCATCAGAGCCGCCGTATGGGTTGGTTGTACCGTCACCCACAGCTTCAAAGTTCTTGATCATGCCCAAGCCTTCGCTCTCAGCGAATTCGGCCAGCATGTCGTCAACCACGTTGGCTTCCAAGCCGTCGATGTCGTCCAATGCAGCAGTACGGATTGGGAACTGGACGTTGATGTCCTTCAAGACTTGTTGCCAAATCTTTGTGTTCTCAGTGGTTTCCGCGCCGTTGTTTTGGATGCCGTAGCCCCAACGAGCGCCTGCGTTGCCAGTTTTCACGCGGAACTGATAGCTGGAGCCATCGGTAGCCACGGTACGCGACACGCCGCGCAATGGGTTAGCCAAACGCAGAGCGACGAACACAGGGTCATACGCAGTACGACCACCCTTGCCATCACCACCAGCGGTCAAAGCAGAGGCTTCTTTCATGTACGCATCGTACTGAGCTTCGTCGGCAAACACTTGCAGTTTGCTTTCAAAAGTAGTCTTCGAGCCAGAGGCCAAAGTCTTCAATTGCTCAACAACTTTACGGTTCACGTCTTGGCGAACAGTCTTAGCAGGAGTGCGGATGAATTCGGGAGCTTGGATGGAGGCAACTTTGGCTTCCAACGCAGCAACCATCTCGCTCATCTCAGCTTTGACGGCTTCGACGGCGGCGGGGATTTTGGCTTCAACGGCCACGATGCTCTCAGCTTGTTTAGCTTCGATGGCATCCAATTTGTCAAGAATGACTTGAGACATGGTTTAACCTTTCAGTCGTTTATCGAGGGATTTGAGCAATTCACGCTGCTCAAGAGCGGCAAGAATCGCAGCTTCTGCTACTTTCGCAGCTTCGGTCGCTTCCGCATCAGAATCACTCTGCTTTGGCGCAATTTCAAGTTGCTCATGTCCAGCATCACGCTGTTCAATCACTTTCTTGAAGATAGATGCGGCAGCGACCGCATCTTTTCGGATTAACCCTGCATCCCGCAGTGCTTGCTCCAAAACTTTCAGGTCGGCAGTGCCGTCGGGGCGGAAGTATTCCAGCTTGTTGACTTCTGCCATTGGGTTGTTTGGATACATCACGACGGACACTTCACGCAAGCCACCTTTGGTGATTTGGAAATAGCCGTCTTCGTATGGATTGTCAGAGCCAACGGTCATTGGAGTACCGTCTTCTTTTGTCCACTGATATTCTTCAGCGTATGCGCCAACAGAGACGCCGCCAAACATATTGGGCGATTCGCTCATGACTTGATACAGATCGGAGCCTTGAGTGGTGTTGATGTAAAGGCGACCACATGCGGTCATGCCTGTATCATCAAATTCAAATGATGTCCACTCACCAACTGGAATTGAATCAGCATCGTGATTCACGAACATTGGCAATGGTCGGCCAGCCTTGGAGAAGTCCTCAGCCCACTGCATAAATGCCTCTGGCTGATAGTTGAACTTTCGGCCATCAGCGCCTTCACGCGGGCCCCAAGTTGTGACAACAGCTTCGATATTACCCGTGGGTTCTGTGTTGTCTGCCTTTTCGAGAACCAGCTTGGCCTCGCACACCATCATCAAGTTTTTTTGCGTCATGGATTACCTCATCGACTTTGGATAAATCAATGTCGTGTATTGTTTTTGGTGGCCTACCCCTCCGAGGAGGGGGCGGAACCGCTGGCCTATTTGCTACCAACGATGCTACCATAATCTTAAAAATCAGCGACATTATTTGCCGATGTTCAACTTGTTTTTCTGATTGCCGCCGCCGCCACCTGTATCTTGCGGACTGGAGCCTGCAATTGGGTCACTTGCTTTGGCGTCTTGCTTCAGCTCATCTCCACCTGCGATTTTGGCCTTGCCAAGATATTCACGCGCCTCATTGGGCGTGAAGATGCCAGATTCAACACCAGCCTTGACGTAGTTCATTTGATCAAGCGGAGCGCCTTTAAGGAAGTTTGCCGTATCGAACTGAACATGCAACGATGGATAGCCACCGAACAATTGCATCTTCAGCTTCTCTTGGATGTTTTCAATTGTTGGGCTCATGGTTGACTTGTAAAACTCGTCAAGCAAAGTCTGTGTGTTGTTGTACTTCTGATCTTGAATACCGATCATTGCAGGGGGCACACCAAATAAACCGCAAATACGCTTCATGGTCTGAACCTTGAGTTCGCGTGCGTCAGTGTCCTGCAAGTTCAGCATGTTCAATGGCGTGTACTTCATACCCTGATCAAGCAACATGCCTTGGCCGGGCTTCGACTCGTCGGTGCGTTGACTGCCCACCATTGACGACCAAGCCTCTTTCAAACGAGCAGCAAGCTCTTTGTACTTGGCATCAGGAATCGCTTGCTCGGTCGTGAACATGCCGGAAGGCTTCGCGCCATTCAGCATGATGAAGTTGGCATACACGTCGATGTCTTGGTCTAGGCTCACCAATTCAGCGGCCAAGATGCCTTTGTTGAAACCAGCGGAGCCTTGCCACGCAGCCTCCTTGACGTGCATTACTTGATGAGACGCCAAAGGCTCGTCCTTGCTAAATCCATACGAGGGAGTTGACAAGCGATACGATGGGTAGCGCGTTGGGGTGATCGTCACAGCGATCAACGTGCTGTCCAAGATATACATCTCAAGCGGTGTCTGAGATGGGTCTTTTTGGTCTTTGCGCCACCACAAAGTAAACGCCTCACCGGAGAGCTCGTACCACATGAGCCACTGATACCAGAACTCATATTTCGACTGGAAGTTGTTTGGGTTGTTCAGCAGTTTGTAGACTTGCTTGGCCTTGTTTTTGTCGCGTGCACCGACAGCCTCATCCTTGACCGCGTTGAGGTAAGAGCCATCATCAGCTTCCGACATGATCTTGATTGGCAACTGAGCCAATGCGCGAGCCTTTGCTCCAATACAGGCCATGACCGTGCTGTTGCGTGTCAACATGCTCATATCGACCGGACGACCAGCGGAGTTAGCGCTGGATGTCGTCACATAGAGGATTTGAGTGTTGACTGTTGGGCGTTTATTGTCGCCCTGATAGACGATGTTGTTGCCTAGAGCCGTTTGACCAAATAGCGTGTTGCTTTCGTCAGCTTGGGTTGATTTACGTTTAAAAATGTCAAGAATAGCCATGTCAGCTCCTAGTTTTCGTGATGTTATCACTCAAAATAATCGTAGTCCATAAGAGTCTGACACAAATACGTTATCCAAATGGCAATGCAAAGACATGATCATGGCGATGATGCCGTCAACCTTCGCGGATGGGTCGGCCTCGTTTTTTCTCACTTTTACGTTGCCATTCACGTCGGTATAGACCTCGCAGTTGCCCAATTGCCATCCCACAAAAGGATTTCCATCGTGTTTGATGGCCTTCTTTAGGATGAGCTGTTCCGCCGTTTTCGAGGGGTTGGATAGCACTGCCATACCCTGTCCAACTTTCTTGACTGGAAGGCCGTATGAGAACAGGTTGGCAACAAGAGCAGCAGCGTTGTAAGGGTCATAACCAATTTCCTTGACTTCATGTGTCTCAGCCTCTTGACGTATGTAGGATTCAATTTCATTCAGGTCAGTCACGTTACCGGGTGTGAGGTGCAATATACCGGATGCCACAGCCTGACTGAAGATCGACTTGTAATGGTTGGGAATCAGGTCAATCGATTCCTCTGGCAGGAAGAATTTGAAGCGAGCGTACAAGTCTTCCTCGGCATACCGATGGAGCGTTACCACAGCATTCAAGTCTCGGCTGTGTGCCAAGTCGAATCCAATGAATGTCGCCTCTGGTTTGTCAGTCGGCATGGGTGCAACAGACTCATCCCAGAATCGACGATCAACCCACGCAGCATTCGAGCTCACATAAATGTTGAGCTGCTTGCATAAAAATTCGTTCAGAGACGCTGGTTTGCTCTTGGCCTCGTCGGCCATGTGCTGAATTGCTTCGGTCGTGACAGAGACGCCAAGCATAGGGTTCGCCTTGCCCCACACGGCGGGGTCAGACCACTCATCGCCGGGGTCAACAGAATAGAGCAGGCCAAACCATCGGAACGAGTCTTCAGCGGCTCCACGGAGCACTGCGCGGAAGTGATTCAAGTCCTCATAGAACTTTGTCTCTTTGGTGAAGCTCGCGGTCGTCAAATACATGCGGAGCGGGTTTTTACGCGCAGCCATACCCGAGTGCAACACCTCAATCGACCCGCGCTCTGTGATCTGCGCGGCCTCGTCAATCATGGCGCATGATGGGTTTTTACCGTCACCCGTCTTGCGGTTTTCGCGGGACAGTGCGCGGTATGTAGAAGTGGAGTCTCCGGCCTTTTTCAACTCACTGCGGAACGGAATAAATCTGCTCTGCAACTCGGGAACCATGCTCTCCATGATCGCCTTGGATGAATCAAAGCAAATGGACGCCTGCTCGCGGTTTGTCGCCAGCGTGAACACCTCAGGGCCAGCCTCACCAAACAACAGCTCATAGAGGGCAATGATGGAGGCGAGCGTGGTCTTCCCGGACTTGCGGGGAACGAACAAGATGACATCCGTCACCCATCGCTTGCTGTGGTCTTTCTTGTCACGGAAACCATATATTGCAGCAAGGAATAGAACTTGAAATCCCTCAAGCTCAATCGACTTGCCAGCATCAGGCCCTTTTACGTGGCGGCAGAACTTGGCGAATTTGAGGATGTGCTCGGCCTTTGACGGGACGAACTCATAGGGCGCGTCTTTGCGCTCGACCATATCGAGAAACCGTTGACACGCAATCCTGACATCTTCACACGCAAGTTGATCGCCGCGAACTACGGCTGTCGCGTACTTAAACGCAGGCTCAAGCAGAGGCGAATAGTTCATCTATCGCAGTGGGTGCGCTTGTCTTCTTTGGTCGGCCACGGGCCACCAAACCCAGCTCCGCCAAAATCTTGACGGATTTGTCGAGCGATTCGGTTCTGATCTTGTACCAAGGCGACGTGGCAGGGCCGGAGTTGTAATGTTCGATGTGCCCATGCTTTGCGATTGCACTTTGAGCGTCGATCAGACTTTGCATGGTCATGACCAGCATTCCAACCAACGCTTCATCACTCGCAGTCAGTGCGCCTGTCGAGTTCTCTACTTCGTTACGGATTTGTGTCTCAAATACAACAGCATCCCACTCGTCAGGATTGCGTATGAAGTTGATGATCTGTTTGGGTGCTTTTTTCATGGGAATTTCCCCCGTTTAACTTACTAAACAGTATACCTTACTCCCCCTCCTGACTTACCTCCCCTACGAAATTACCCCCGGGCCTGCTACTTTGGGATTGGCGCATGTTTTAGTTCTTAAAGCGCGGCGCGGCGCGGCTTGGCGGGCCAAAGAGCTTGGCAAGCCATGCGTGGCGCGGTGTATGGCGTGACAATGACGTAATGGCGCGGCTTTGCGCGGTGTATGGCGTGGCAAACCATGCGGGGCGCGGTGTATGGTATTAAAACGGCGTAACGGCGCGGCATGGCAAAGGGCAAGCAATAGTAAAAAGCGGGGCAAGCCATGCCAAAAGCGCTAATAATAGGTGCTTTTGTATTAGAAAACGGGGCTTTTATGGGCGCGGCGCAAGCGCGGCAGCGTGGCGCGTGGTGTTTTGCGGGGTCTATGCGGCCAAAGCGGGCGCGGCGGGCGCGATAGTGGCGGGCGGGTACGGTTTAACGGGGTATCAGTTGCAAGTAATCGGCGCGGGTGTACTCTTTGGGGCCGCTTTGGGTGTAATGGATATAAACCCCTTTTTGCTCCGCTGCCGTTTTCAGGGTATGGCATGAAGCGCAAAGGCTTTGAAAAAGGTTGCGTTTAAAGGCGGCGGGGCCGATAGCCCGCCACGGGATAACGTGATCAACATGGGCGGCTTGCGTCACCACGCCACGGCAAAGGCAAGAAGCGCAAAGGGGGGCGGCGGATAGTTGCGCGGCGCGTATGGCTTGCCATGCTGCCGTCTTATATGGCGCGTTAGCTTCAAAGCGGGCGGCGCTTTGCTTTGGCTTACCGCCGTGGGTTTCACAAAAGGCGGAGCCTTGCGCCCGCGCTTCTTTGCACCGTAATGCTTCGCAAGTGTTGCTTTTTGGTAACGTGGGCAAACTATTTTGACCTTCTAAGGGTTTTCCCCCGTTTACTTTGCTAAACTTTGCCCTATACTTTGAACCATGCAAGGCAATAAGGCTTTGCGGTAAACGTAAAAAAGGGGTTTTTTATGAAAAGCATGATTCTAGATTTTATTGCCGCCGCCGCTATTGTGGCAGCTTTGACCGTAGGCGCTTTGGCCTATTTTGACATTCTCACAAAATAAGGGGCTAATCATGGCAAAAACAATCTATATGCAAGAAGCGGGGCGCGTTTTCTTTACGTCATACCCGGAGTATCACAAAGCCGCCGTAAAGCTGCCGCAAGCCAAAGGCGCGGCGCTATACAAAGAACAGGTAAAAACGGAGCTTCTACAGCGCGTTAAGCCGGGGCAAACGGTTTATTGCAACTTAAAAAGCGTATCGGCAAGCGGTATGCGGCGAGAAATAGGGCTCTTAATTGTTGAAAACGGCGAAATACACAATATATCTTTTGCCGCTTCTATCGTAACGGGCCGCAAGCTATCCAACAAAGGCGGTATCGTTTGCAACGGTTGCGGTATGGATATGGGCTTTGACCTAGTTTATGGCCTTGGCTCCGCCCTTTGGCCCACGGGTACACCCGCGCCGCATGGCAAGCGTAACGGCGAAGAAGATAGCGCGGGCGGTTATGCGTTGCGCTCCGCATGGCTTTAAGGGGTAAAAAATGACTGTATCAACTGAAAAAACAATGCAAGGCGCTTGGCGCGTCTCCGCTATCGTGGGCGGCTATCTAGTTTCCATGCAATACATGGGCTATACAAAGCGCAAAGCCGTGGCAATGTTTAAAGAGCAATACAAAGGGGCGAAGCATGGATAAATTTAGGACAAAGGCCGGGCGGCTTACGCCTTACGCTTTGGCTTGCGGATACATTGAAACCAAAGAGCGCGGCGGCGTTACGCTTTCGCTTTTTTTAGACGGTTGCACCCATGTACAGGCGCGGAGCGACGAAAAGGGGCGCTTTCTTTGGGAGTGCTTTGATACTTTAACGCAAGCCCGCCGCTTTTATGACGCGCAAGCGCGGCAGCTTTTCAAAGGGGCGCAAGCATGAAGCCCGCTATTTTTGGCAAGTGGCATTTTTGGCAAGGCGTGGGCGGTTTTCTTTTATCTAATGAAAACACCAAAGAGCTATATGGCTTTGAAACGGTAGACGCTGCCGTTAATTGGCTTTTCTTTGTAGACAAAGAAGCGGCCCGCTATATCAACAAAACGGCGAAGGGGTAAACAATGCAAGCATGGATTCAACACAAAGGCGGGGAAAACGGCCCCTTTTTAACGGAGCGCGTAACGGTCAAAGAAAAGCCGCTGCCGTGGCAAGAGCGCGGGCTTATGTATACCGCCACGGGTTACGGGCGCAAAATCCCCACACGATACATGGTGCAACACGGGGGAAAGTGGCGGCGGGTGTATTGCTGCATTTTCTCAAATAGCGGCACGTTATACATAGGCAAGCTATCGCCGCAAGCCGTAACCGTCACAATTGAACATTAAGGGGCAAGCATGAAAAGAAATTTAAGCGTTCAAGTCTTTGACAAAGCATATTTTTTGCATGATCTAGCGCGGCTACACCTTGAAAAATGGCAAAAAACGGGCGACATAAAGCTATTAAAAATAGCCCATGATCTAAAAATGGAGGCTTCGCTTTACATGGAAAAAGGATAAACCCGCCGCCCATTGTGGCGGCTTTTCTTTTTGCGGCTTTTTGTAAGCGGCTCTAAAACGGGCGCGGCTTAAACGTGGGCGCGGCTCTTTGGGGCGGCGCGGTTTAACCGTGGGCGGCTCTTTGCGCGTATAGGCGCAAGGTTAAAGCGTGGGCGTTTTGCGTTTTAGGCGCAAGGCGTAACCGTGGGCGGCTTACAAAAGGCGGCGCGGGTTATTTGCGGCGGCGCAAGGTGCAAGCATTGGCGGCTCTTTGTGGGCGGCGGCGGCTTTGTGGCAGCTTTGCGTGGGCAAGGCGCAAGCATGGCGGCGCGGTGTATCGGTCAAAAGCGGCGCGGCGGCGGTCAAAAAGGCGCGGCGGCGTGGCTTTGCAAGGTCAAAAAGCGCGGCATTGTGGGCGCTTTGCGTGGGTTTCAAGCATGGCGGCATGGCGTGGCGATAGCGCGGCGGCATGATAGCGGCGCGGTTTCTCGCCGTGGCTTTTGCCTTATGAATCAACCACTTAGAGCGGATTCAGAGAATTTTTCGAGGGAATTTCGCATTATGAAAGTCCACAGCAAAAAAGGGCACTATTTTTGACCCACCCTGGATTTTTAAAAAAAAATTTGGTCGGTCAATTATTTTGGCGGGGCGCTTTTTATTTTTGACTCGACGATGAACGGTTCAACATTTTTCTGCTCACCCTTGTACCCATGCGCGTAAGCTGCGCGAGCAACTGACAATGCCTTGGCCTTTGTGGGGAAAGGCCCTTTGCTTCCCCACATCCATCCGGCTTTTGTGTGGCGCAGCGGCATTACTTCAACTCTTTGAGCTGGTACTTTGTCTGTGCAACCAGCAATCGAATCTCATCGACCACGTTCTGCAACCAGCTCTCTTGTGGGAATTTGCCGCTCACACGGTATGCGTCAATCTCTTTGCCAAGCTGATTGAAGTAATCCCATGGTTCCCCTGTGGGGAATGTGTAGCCATCAGGGATGGTGTGAATCTTGCCGTATTCACCTTGGAAGCCTTCGACAAAGCTGTCAATAAGGTCGGGGGCTGATTCGTAAAAAAATTGGAGCGCTTGGTGGTCGCTTCGGCTGGCTGTCATCCAATGTTTGAGGTGAGCAGTGGTGCGAGCATGTAGCAGGCACATGATGAAGTAGATCAATGGGTCTTGCTGTTGAGTTTGCTCTACGCTTGCTTTGTACTTCATCATCATTCCTTGTTACGGCTCTTGCTCCCAATACTTTCTCAGATCAGGAACAGGAACATCTTGAGGCCACAGCTTCAATGATACCAACCTTTGCACAGTTTTCCTATGGGCAACGAACCATAGGTCTTGGCGCTGCTGCTTGTCCATTGTGGAGCCTTGATCGAGCTGGCAGTGGCAGCGGTAGCACAGGCTGGCGATCTGGTTGTCATCAGCCTTGATACCCCGGCCTTTGCCGCCACCCCAATTGGTGTGCGCTGCCACGATTGTTCCGTCATCAACGTAGCAGTTCTGGCATGGAATCTCACGCGCAGCCTTCAAGAGTTTGGGACTGCGGATGTATTCGTGCTTTGGAATCATCATTCTTCCCACCCCGCCCATGCAAATAAACATTCCCACATATGGCGTTCCCAAAAGAATTTGATATGTCTATCCTTTGATGCCTCCATGAATTTGAACATCAATTCTGCCGACAATAGATAGTCTTTTTCAATCATTGTTACTCAATGTGAGTCACGTACTTGCCGTGGCTTTTCAGGTAGTTGGTGGTCTTCTCGATCATTTGCTGATATTTTGCTCTTGAAACGCTGGTTCTTTGAAGGTCATGGTATGCCAATATGTCACCCAGTGCCCTCAAACCTTCACCAGACAGGCCCATTTTCTTTGTGGCCTCATATCGCTTTGCAGCTCTGTGCAGGGCTTCATTGGCGATTTCGCAGTGTTCCAAGACCTCCGGGCCAATGCCATTCCTACCCATAGTCTCAGAGATATTCATCATGTCAGCAAGGATTTGCCACTCTTGCACACCAGCGGTTCCGTTCTTCATGGCCTCCAATGATTTCAATTCATTGAGGCGAAGCTCATTCAGTGAGCCTGTATCAGTGATACAAGCACCAGCAATTGCGTGAGCGATTGGGTTGATGTCGGTTGACCATACTTTTCTTCGGCAACGCTTACGCACTGTTTTTCTCCTTCAGCAAATGATCTACATATTCAGCAGCTTGTATTGGCGTATCACATAGCTGGTGAACACAAACAAAATCTTCCTCCGTCATTCCAACCCATGTGCGATTCTGTGGAGCGATAACTTGCTCAACCAAAATACGGCCATTGCGACTTTCAATGATTGGCAATGCAATGTCACCGCTTGCGCATCGCATGGTCACGGATTTAACTTCAACTTGTTGCAGCGCATGATTTACTGCAAGGTCAAGCTCACGATAAAAATCTTCTTTTGTCGCCCACATTTCAGATTCATCTCGCTCTTGATTTGGCGGAGTCCATCCAAGTGCTGTGGCTATGCGTATGGCGGATGATTTGTCTATTACTGGTTGTTGTGATGTGGTGTAGAGAAGCGTTCCATGCTCTAAATCTTTGTAAAGAAATCCTGTTTTAGTGTCATAGTTAGACACTTGACCAACAGGCTCACCCTGCTCTTGCTTGGCTGCGTCATAACCTGACTTCCATGCTTTCTTTACATCTTCTAAAGTCCACAGTGATTGAGCTTTGCAATTGTCATAACCTGATTTCCACGCCCTATCCAAATCCTCTGCACCGTAAACTCCAAATGGATAGTCCTGATCTTGCTTGACTAGCTTTGCATCAAGTTCATCGCAACGCTCGCATATCTGTTGCCATAAGGCTTTGTAGTCAGGCTCACCCTGCTCTTGCTTTAGTTGTGAATGGGTGTAAAGTGGTAAACGACCTTCTGCTGGCAGTCGGTAGATAGTTCCGCAGTTCACTGAGTTAAATTGCTCAGTCACCTCATTGAGCGCCACAAAGCCAAAAGGCTCTTGCCTCTCTGGGTCTGCAATAGATTTCAATGCCTCAATAAGTTGCGGAATAGCTTTCTCATCCATTCGGATTTGAATGCCGGGTGAATATTGAGAAAGAACCAATCTAAGCTGACCACCTTCGCGCCAAACTTCAGCATAGACTTCGCCGTTTGGTTTTTTTATTTCACGTTTGATCAATTGTGTATTCATAACTCTATGCACCCCATGTCGTCCCATTTACATACGGGACTCTCTTTACACATGATGACGAACCCTTGAAGTTCTACATCGCCACCAACGCTTTGGATTTCATAGCCATAGTCACCAACCTGAATGATGACTGGAGCATTTGGGTTAATCATGTCGTCTATGTTTCTGTCTTTTTGCGTTAGCCATACGTTTTCTGTATCAATCATGGCTTGCATAACGTCAATCATTGTTTGAGATTTGATTTTCATAAAGGGCTTTCTGGCAGTTGTGCGCGTTGCGCTTGTTGATACGCTTGCTCTTGTGCTTTTGTCCACGGTGTTGGTGGATAGGATGGGAAGGGCCAGTTCATAGTCACCTCAATCAGTTAATCTGCAAGCAATGAGCAAACTGGCTACGCCAGCCATTGAACTGAAATATGCAAATGCACCCCTAGATAAATCCCACGAAATATTACTTAAATGATGATCTGTCCAAAACCAGAAAACCAGATCGGAAATCCCAACCAAAGCAGGGGCGAAACACCCAATTGCCATTAGAAAAAAAACTTTGTTCATATCGTGTCCTATTTTGTGTAACCCTGATTTGGTTGAGAGAACTATACCATAGATCAATCAAAGGTTGGTTCTTTGATGTCAATTCCGTTGGTTGCAGACCACATCAAGAGCCATTCAATGAAGTCAGCACCCTCGGCTTTGGTGAACTTGCGGCTCTGTAGGCCAAGCTGAACGACACGGTTGCCATCCAGTGACTGAACGATCTCGCCGCCAATGATTCCACGGTCTTGGGCGAACTGATCAAGCAGGAAACGCTTCCAGTCTTCAACTTCCCACTTGGAGCCCGCGTGCTGCGCCTTTGAGGCAATTTGCCCAATGATGGCGTGGAACTTTTTGTTCTGAGGGTTTGAACGCTTCTCGTCAGTGATCTCAAGCACAAGACGTTTCCCGCCTTGCAGCGCCTCTTTGATGATGCCCCACACCGCCAACATGGTGGCGTGGGCCTGCTTTTCTTCGTAGAGCTTGTACTTCATTTGGATTGAAGCTCAATGAGCAATTCAATGTAGTGCTTGGCCTTTTCCAAGTCTTTGACGCCATTCTTGTCTTTCCAGCGTGTGACGTACTTCACCACATTGCCTTCACAGAATCCAAGATTGTTAGCGTGGATGTAGATGATGGGCTGGATTCCTTTGTCTTTGTAGTGATTTCCATCCACTTGAACATCAAGAGCTGAAGTCTTCTTTGCGGCCCAATGAATTTGCTTTTGCTCGCCCCAAGCGTAATGACAAATAAGACATGGTGTTTCAATGTCATCAATCAATTCATGTTTACAAGTTTTGCAATTAACTGCTTTCATAAAATCTCCACGATAAGTCTTGCTGTTGTCTTTGTACCGATCTCTCTGGCAATGGTGACGGGCCAAAACCGTTTGTCGTTGACCATCAATGCGTCAGCCAATCCATCAAGCCCCGCTTTGCAGGCGGCAAGGCAGTTGTCCGCATCACGGTTGCGCTTGTCAGGCATGATGAATATCAGCCTCAAGGGGATGTCGCCTTCTTTGTCGATCACGCCTTTGATCTGGTGTTTGGCAAGAAAAGTCGAGTTCTCTTTGTAGTCGCTGCGCACTTGGTACAGCTTGGCCCAATGCGTTCCTTTAGCTCTGTTTGGAAACAGCTCGGCAGGAGGGAATCCAAGTTCAATTCGCATTTTTGCCTTTCAATGCCGTAACGATTTCATCCGCACAATGCAAAAACAACATTGCCAAAGCAACTGTCATTAGCGCGTAGTTTTGCGAATAAACACCATATCCGGCCAACATGCCGTGAATCACTGACACCATAAAAACTGTAGTTCTCATTTGATTGCTTTCTTTTGTTGCTCAGTCATGCGCCGTCTCAAATCCAAAGTAGCGGACTCGCCTCTGATTCTCTGCATGACCGATAAGTGCTCCTGCCACCAACTCGACGCTGCTGCGTAGCCAATCGTCTTCACTTTGTCCTTGAATCGCTTCACCCACTCCCGGGCTTCGCAGTCCCTCACGTGCTCGATCATCTCGGGTGTGATCGGACTCACGTAGTCCTTGGGTCTTTCCAAGGGCGGCGCATAGATTCGTGCTCTCGCTTTGGGTTTGTGTTTCGTTGCCATAGGTCATAATGCTTTTTCGCTTTGCTTTTTTATTTGTGAATCAACCCAATCACGCATGATCTTCCAGCGTTTATAAGGCGCACGATCATCATTCATGCAAACAGATTTACTATGTCTTCCCCAATCAGGATACCAAGGACGAACAGGGCCGCAAATTTCTACATCAACAAATATGAAATCATTAATGTATTCATCATTCAAATACATGATTTCCTGAACCAGTGGCGCAGCAACACCAAAACGCTCGGCGACTAGATGTTCATCACACCCATCTTCTGCATCCCCAAGATCATCCATCTTTGTCCCGCGAGCCGACCCCAAAACGCCCAACGTACAAAACTCGCCATCTGTCGTCGAAAAATTGTTTGGGTATAACCTTTTGTCAGTCATTGAGTCCAGTGCCAAAAGCAATTCTTGCAACATCGCTTGACCACGTTTTCCACGAATAGAGCTTGCTACACGACCGCGCCACATGATGTGATGCCAATGGTTGTCGATGTCATCGGTATATCCACTTCGACTCATATCTTTATCCCCTTCGTCAGTTCAGCCATCTTTGCCCGGATGTCCGCAGGCGGTGGTACAGCCGATTTTCGGTCTTGCTCGATTTTCTTGAGTGCCGCGTCTTGGTTGGGAGGCGGTGGAACGGTCATGTGGGCCACATCCCGGCCCGGCAACGTGTTCGAGGCTTGGTTTACCCAGTCCGCTCGGAATGACTGCCAGTTGCGCACCACGCACTCGGTGAGGGCCTTCTCCAGCGTCCAGCCAGCTTTGCTTGCCTGCTCGGCAATGGTGTCAACCACGAGCTGCGTGATCTGCGCCTTCTTGGCTTTGCGATGTTTGACAAAAGATTCCCAAACTTCTGGTGACACGCCGACAGGCGGAGCGACCGAAGGGCGCTTGGTATTCTTTTCTTGGTTATTGGTTATTGGTTGTTGGTTATTGGTTGGTTGAACGTCCGTTGAACGATTGTTGAGCCTTCGAGCTGCGGACGCTTTCCCTGCCCTTGATGCCTGCTCAGTTTTAGCTCTGAAGTGTTCAATTTCCTGATTTGCCCGGTTGTTAAACCATCCCATGTCCCCAAGCTCAAAGAAGGTTTCGAGGACGAATTTGACCTCATCCTCATGGCCTTGCATACCGATGTGCCGTGCAACGAGCGCTACACTGGGGTTCAACGGCTGTTCATGGAGGTAGTATTCGTCGAGCAGGCGACGATAGGCCAAATCTTCCAAGAGTGAAAGATTCCTTGTGTGACTCGCATAGTCACCAATATTGAATTGATAGTAGTGCATACCCGCCTTTGTACGCCCCTTGGAGAAGAAACAATCGGCAGGAGAAGGGGGTAACTCTTTTCGGTTGGGGAGCAAATCCCAACCTAGCCGCTGTTCCAAAAAACTATATCACACTTCTTTGACGAAGATTCCATCAGGTGTCAGATAACCTTTGCGATCTTTGATCTCGTCGTATGCCAGTGCAAGGCATTCAGTGAGGTCAAGATCAGCGCACGCGCAGCCCATGATGAGGGTCACAAGGATGTCGCCATAGGCGTCCTTCATCTTTTGCTCATCGTCTTCGACAAAAGCCTCGACAAGCTCAACGGCTTCTTCAATGAGCTTTTTCCATTGGGCAAACGGTGTGCTGTTCTGCACGATTCCACGGGCTTCACCCCATTGGATGATCTTCATCTCAAGTTCCTGATAGCTCATGCTGTTTCCTTTTCTTCAATAAACCATTCTGGCTTCATCACACGAAGTTGCCATTCTCTCCCACGGGGAACCATCTCTCCCCAATGGGACACAGCACCTTTGGTGATGCCCAATAGCTTTGCCAACTTAATGGCGCTGCCTGCGAGTTTGATTGCTTTTTGTGTTTCCATTCGTGCATTGTAGTTGATTTACATCAACCGTTAACCTATTTCAACTTTTTTTTGAAATATAGCTTGCTCACCCGTTTATTTGTGTATACTGGCATCAGCCCACCGGGGCTACAACATAGGACACAACATGAAAACATATCTGAAATTCATCGAACTCAAATCTAAAATTAAGTTCTTTTGCGACAGTGATTGCGAGCGCCTGCTTGAGTTGATCGCCTCGCGCGAATTGAATGGCAATGCCATGACGGTCAAACAAGCCATGGAGTCGGGGTTCGTCTCTCCGGCCACCATTCACCGCAAATTGGGCGTGCTTCGTGACGTTGGTTACGTCAAGACAGTCCATCAAGACTTTAACCGCCGAACAAAGTTCTTCAAGCTCACACCCATGGGCAAGAGTTATTTCAGCTCCCTTGAGGCAACAATGAACTTGGCAAAGGAGATGACCAAATGATTCTGCTACGCAATGAAGAAAGGGTTCTGTTCTTCAAGGATGGAACTTGGTGCTATGTGCACTCCGCGATCTCCGGTCCATTCAAAAAGAAACCATGGTGGAAAATTTTATGAATCATCTTGAAATACAAATCTGGGAACGAATTGAGGAAGATGGAAAGCGCGAAAGCACTGAACTTTTTGCTCAGAAAATTTCTCTAAAGAACGTAGACCCAACAATGATTCCTAAGATCGCTGCTGTGATCAATAATCTACCCTTCCCGATAACTTGGAACGGGGTAGGTGTGGCGGTGCCGCAGCCAAAGTAAAAGCGGTTTAACAAAGGAAAGAAAATGGCTTTAGTAGCAAAAGACAACGGAAACAAAGACTTCAAGAAAGTTCCCGCAGGGAGCCACATTGCACGGTGCTATATGTTTGCCGACATGGGTACACAAATGTCTGACTACGGTTCAGATCAACACAAGATTCGCCTTCAATGGGAGCTGCTTGGGCATGAGCCTGACGGCACGCCCCTGACGATTGAAATTGAGGGCATTACAAAGCAAATGACCATTGGCAAGACATACACACTGTCTCTTGCCGAATCAGCCGCTCTGCGCAAAGATTTGGAGTCTTGGCGCGGTGTTCCATTCACTCAAGCTCAACTCAATGGCTTTGAGATCAAAAAGGTTTTGGGCGCTTACTGCATGTTGACAGTGGCTCACGAAGTGAAGAACGGTCGCACGTACACCAACGTGGCTGCGATTCGTCCTGTAACCGCTGAGTTCCGCGATGACAAGCCCGACCCATTCAATGACTTGATCTATTTCGACATGACCGAACCAAACTGGGACTGTTTCAATAATCTGCCTGAGTGGATTAAAGACAACGTGAAAAAGTCACCAGAGTTTGCGGAGCTGCAAAGCACCAACATCGACGACATGGAAATCCCATTCTAAAAATATGACATCACTCTACGCTTTAACTGTTGAGTTCCGTCAAACACTCGATGAGATGTTTGATGAGGACGGTGTAATGACGCCTCGCTTTGAGGAGCTTCATGAGCAAATCAGTGACAAGTTGGGTGATGTCGCTGCCTACATTCTGAATACAGAATTGGAGGTAGAAAAGGCAACGACCGTGGTCAAAAGGGTCACGGCCTTGCGCGACGCCCATAAGAAAAAATCTGAGCGATTGAGGAAGTATTTGGCCGACCACATGCGGGCGGTTGGACGCACTGAGATCGTGGCAGAAGATGGGTCGTTCAAAGTAAAGCTCTACCTCAATCGTGATCAGTCGGTCGTGATTGAGGCGGATGCTAAATTCCCACCGGAATTGTGTGAAGACCCAAAACCACCGGAGCCATCAAAGTCCAAGATCAAGCAGGCTCTGCTTGATGGGAAAGAGATCGAAGGTGCAATGATCGTCACAAAAGACCGACTTCAAATCAAATAGGACATCACATGAAAAAATTTGTCTTCATCGCTCTGTTGCTCGCCTCTGGCATTGCAGCAGCATCTTGCCCACAAATGCAGCCTTACCGCTGCGTGCCCGGGTACAACGGTAAGCAGCTCTGCGGCTGCGGTCTTTAAACACAACAGGATAAAACATGGCTGCTCAACAACGCATCTACCTCGTATCAACCAATGACGGCGTTACACGCTTGGTCAAGGCTGGACTCCGTTCACAGGCTCTCAATCATGTCGCCAACACCATGCTCACAATCCGTGTAGCATCACAAGACGATTTGGTTAAAGCTCTGAAGGAAGGCGTCGAAGTCGAAGGCTCACGCGACCCCGATCAGGTTGACATCGAAGACGGTTTAGAGGGAAAGTAACCCCCGCATCGGATGGCATGATTGGCTATGCCCGCATCCGTTAAGGGTTGCGAGTACCTCACCAATTACGGGGGTGATACTGTCGGCAATTTCGCCACGCAAAAATCTTGGCAGGAAGCCCCCACCTACACAAAACACGACATGACAAAAAATGAATTTGAACAATGGCTGGAGGAAAACCAGCACATATTTGACGCGTTCTGCGTCGAGGCATTGAAGGTCAAAAACATTGGCTTCAAACACTATTCCGCGAGAACCATCATTGAGTTTCTGAGGCATCACACGAACTTACGTGAAGCGTCTGGCGGATTCAAAATCAACAACGACGCAGTGCCACACATGGCCCGCTTGTTCGGCGAAAAGTACCCAAACTTTCATGACTTGTTTGAGTACAGAAAGGCTCCTCATGGATAACGTCAGCGACTTTCAGCTTCTCATGGCATTGATTGCCTTTGCGGCCTTTGTGGATTGGGTGATGTGGTGAGCGATGGAGGCAAGGGCAGCGCCCCAAGGCCACTCAGCGTGAGCCATGACACATTCGCAAAACAGTTTGAAGCAATATTTGGAGCAAAGAATGACAAACGCATTCACAATCGACAGGACGAAACCGAGCTTTGCAATCGAGATGCAAAAGAACAAGACGCATCAGAAGCGAATGACTCAGTGGGTGGAGGAACGTCGAGACAAGGGGATTGAACCATGCTACATACCAATGAAGAATACGCCAGACCCTATCCGGGGCAAGTCCGTGCGCCGATGAAGACAGTCATTGCCGACTGGTCTGTGTGGCCCAAATACGTTGAGCCACCACCAAAGAAGACGCGCACCAAGAAACCCAAGTTGGATTGCTCCAAAATTGGCTTCGACTATCAAATCAAGCGACACGCCAAAGAGCTCAAGGCATAGCCACATAGAGCGCGTCAAAACGCTCTATGGCTACCCAAGGGTCATCAAAGGCTGGAGAGGGCTGGAACAACGCATTGCTCGCGTTGACGAGGGCCTTATGTGGCGGTGCAAGCTGTGCGGTCTGTATTTTTGGGAATCAACTAAGGCAAAAGGACATCACCATGACTAATGTCGCGCTCATCATCGGAATCTTGATCTTAGGGGCAATCATCGGAATCGCGGCATTCGTCTTGGTGATGGCTATGCTTTGCAAAAATTAAGCGTATGGACGGCCACCGGGCGTCTGCTTGTCAATGATCATCTTTGACTTTCTTGGCACGTCGCTTTCGTTGGTTGTGATTGCAACGTGCGTCCAACGGTCGTACTCACGAATCACTTGCTGGTATGGAAGCGAGCTGTTGATGATGGTCTTGGTGACTTCATCAGGCGTCATGCCGGGCACACGGATGTCAGCAGCGCAACCACGGCGGTGATCGCTCTTGTTGTTTGAGCCCACCGAGTTGTTCACCGCCTCAGAGCGAAATCCGCTGTTCACGATGATCGGTTTGCCGCCAAGCAAAGCCTTGATTTGCTCAAGGAAGTTCGCCAAGCGCGGCAAGTTTTCATACGCATTGACGATCACTTCCTTGCCATCAATCAAGCACTTCTCGTGTGTGGTTGGCGTATTGTCGAGTTCACGATGGTCTGTGTGTGTCAGCTCATCAAGCGAGAAGTTAGGTGTTAGTTGAGTCATCTTTTTCCTTTGAGTTGTAGTGATCAATTGCCATGCCGACGAGCTCGGCTCCGATGAATGGTAATCCCATGTTCAGCAACAGCTTGACGGCGATCTCGCCCATGTGATCGCCAGCAAATTCTTCTGCCGCCTTCTCTAGCCCACCCTCTTGGTGTAGGGCGTCAAGGGCTTTCTTGGCGTCATCAAGCTCTGCGCTACCTTCTGCGGCGTGTTCAATCACCGCATGGCATAGGTTGAGTAGGTCGCTCATGGTTTGGCCTGTTCTGGTGAAGTTTCGGGGGTTGGGTCAACGATCACAGTCTGATTGACCGCTTGGTTGTTGTCGTTGTTGTTGCCGCGCCACTCATCGAGCTTCTCTTTGCCCTTGATCGCCAGCATTGTGCCCAGCGAGCCCAAGATGTACTTACTCATGTCTGACAACAAAAAGAAGAATTGCTTGTCAGCAGGAGCAATGTTGTTCATTGGGTTCTGCCCAAACACCAGCGAGTACATAGACAGAAAAATCATGTTCAAGATCGCCACGCAGAACGTGATTGCAATCGACAACTTGATGAACGAGTCCACCTGTTCGCTGGTCATGTTAAATTCAATTTTCATCGCACTTCACCTTTCAATGTTTCGGGTTTGATCAAGTCTTCAGGACAGGTTTGGGTGACGGTGCAAATTGGAGGTTTGCATTCAGCGGTTTCCCAGTTCTTTGGGTCTTGACATGGGTAACGGTAGTAGTCACTACAGCCACCAATGGCAATCAAAAAAAGAAAAAATAAATGCAGCAGATATTTCACTTGGTTTCCCTTTCTAGCTCTTTGAGCTTTTTCTCAATCCTGATCTCTGTCTCATTCATTCGCTGTTCACGCTTGCTGTTTCTCACGTACATATCAAGCCAAATCGGAGTGGCAATGAGGATGATGGCAAGCATGATGCAAACAAGGACGATCACTCCCTTGTAAATAACTTTATCCATATTGCCCACAACCAAAGGACGAACGACATTGTTAGGAACATTCCTATTGCTAGATCGACCACTTGGTGATGCTCCTCCTCTCGTCGCCATGACTCTTGTTGCCTTGTGATTCTCAATCGCTCTTTGGCTCTCTCTTGAGCCTGAACAACAACCGGGTACTTTTCCTTGAAGTCCGAATAGACTCCACCAAGAATCTTAGGCGCACCACTCAGCAACTCGCTGAACTCCATCGCCATTTGATTGATCTTGCGCTCATCCTTGATCAGCTTGGCCGCTGCAATCCTGTTGTTTTGTTTTGGATTGAAGTGGTTAAGTAGTTCTTCCTTGCGGGCTGAGATGTCATCCAAGATGATTGTCTGAGCCTCCATGAAATCAATCAGGTGTCCAAAGAATTGCTCTGAGACATCATCTTCTGTTGGGATGTAGTCAATGTACTCGTCTGCTTTCTTTTTTGGTTCTGGAGTATCTGCGACGACCTTAGGAACACTTGGCTTAAAGAGGGCAGTGAGCCATCCCCAGAAACCAGATACGTCTTTGATGATTCCCTTGGCGTCTTCCACGCCCTTTTTAATGCGCTTAATCTCAACACTGCCAGTTGACAGCATGTCACAACAGGAGCGAATCCCGCTGAGAGCAGCTTGCGCCATTTGGAAGGCAAGATAAAGCTCCACATCTTAGGCGTGCTTGATGACCGATGCCCAGATCACGCCACCCATTCCGAGCAGCATGATTCCGCATGTCTTGAGCAAAATGCCTTCGAGGCGTTTCAGTCGAGCGTTGACTTGTTCATAGCGAAAAGCACAAACTTCCTCGTGTGTATCAAGTCGAGCCTCTGTTGTGTTAATGGTCGCCATTACTTAAACCTTGGGCCGTTGAGCCAAATTGTTGATGAGATGCGAATACCGGATGTGACAGGGGTCACGCGGTGATAGAGGATAGACGGAAACGCAATGATGGTTCCCTTTTGGAGTGGGGCAACGTAATCTTGGTAGAGACGCATCTCAAAGTTGCCGCCTTCAAATTCTGACGGGTCGTTCATCAGGCAAACCGCAGTGACTTTGCGGTCATAGGGTGAGCCTGAAAGTGTGAACGTGTCCGTGTGCCAGTCGTAATGCTGTTCTGGGCCGTACTCAGCGTACTGAATGGCCTCGTGGTAATCAATCTCATAATTCCACCCGTTGTCGCGGTTGGCCTTGAGAGCGTGTTCGTACATGATTCCACCAAACCAATGACCATCAGGCGCAAAGCGCACAGCGGTGTTGCGCTGCGACAGTTCCTTCTTTTCGCCCTCAGTGCCCATCGTTGCGTCATAAGGCTCGATGAGACTGAGTTCACGAATTGCAGCGTCGCAAACCTCAGTTGGAACTTGGCCCAAGAGCCAGATTGGTAGGTGTTGTGTCATGTTTTTTCCTGTAGTCGTTTTTCAAGTGCCAACACGCGCTCGGCAAGAGCAACGGCGGCGACCAAGGCAGCATTGCCATAGGCCACAGAAAGTATACCGTCAGGGTTCGCAAACACAGCATTCGCAAGGAACTTTTGCAGTTGTTGGGCAGACACACCGACCTGAGTTTCATTCATGTCGGTACGGTCATAGATACCATGCTTCAGCAATGCCAACATCTCAATGAAGTTCTCAGGCAGCGGCCTCCAGTTTGTCTTCAACGATTCATCCGAGTTGGCCGTGACGCTTCCGCCGCAAGTCAAGTTCGTGCCGTTGAATGTCAAGTTGGCAGAGCCAGCCGCAGAACCAGCGTTGTTGTAAATGACCTGAGTTGTAGAACCAGCAACAGGGCCGGGAGGGCCAGCAGGGCCAGTCGGGCCAGTGGGGCCGGGAGAGCCAGCGGTTCCAGTTGGGCCAGTAGGGCCAGTCGGGCCAGTGGGGCCTTGCGGAACCGTGAAGTTGAAGATTGCAGCCGATGTCGTACCGCTGTTTGTCACAGCAGCGGGGCCAGTGGAGGTTGTGCCAACGGTCACAGTGGCGGCAGAACCTGCCGGGCCTGTTGGGCCAGTTGGGCCAGTCAAACCAGTTGGGCCGGGTGCGCCTGTCGAGCCTGTTGGGCCTGTTGGGCCAGTTGGCCCGGTGGGGCCAGTCGCACCTTGAATGCCAGCATCAGTCACAGTCCATGCCGCAATCGTGCCAGAACCGCCAACAAGCGTCACGTTAACGGTCAAAGATGTGGAGGTAAAGGCGGTGATCGTGCCTTCCATGTAGTTGGCAGGGGTAGCAGTGCTGAACACGCGCACATATTGACCGACCGCAAATGCTGTGGCAGTCGAAGCCAAATTGGTCGTGAAGGCTTTGGAGCCTGTGCCAATTGCAACCGATGTGGTCGATGTAAGGCCGGAGTAACCAAGTCCAGTCGGGCCAGTCGGGCCAGTCGGGCCGGGTGAACCAGTGGAACCCGTTGGGCCAGTTGGCCCGGTTGGCCCTGTGGGGCCCTGAGGCACGGTAAAGTTGAAAATGGCAGCAGAGGTTGTCCCGCTGTTTGTAACGGCAGCAGGGCCTGTTGTGGTCGTTCCTACCGTGACTGTGGCGGCAGAACCAGCGGGGCCAGTTGGGCCAGTTGGGCCGGGGGAGCCCGCAGTTCCGGTTGGGCCAGTCGGCCCGGTGGGGCCAGTGGGGCCTTGAGGCACAGTGAAGTTAAACACTGCGGCAGAAGTTGTACCGCTGTTGGTAACAGCCGCCGGGCCAGTAGAAGTTGTACCAACGGTCACGGTGGCGGCAGAGCCTGTCGGGCCTGTGGGGCCTGTTGGCCCGGGAGAGCCAGCGGGGCCGGGTGCACCTGTCGGGCCGGGGGAGCCTGTAGTTCCGGTTGGGCCAGTAGGGCCAGTTGGCCCGGTAGCCCCTTGCGGAACAGTGAAGTTGAACACGGCAGCAGACGATGTGCCACTGTTGGTCACTGCGGCAGGGCCAGTCGAAGTCGTGCCTACAGCCACTGTAGCGGCTGAACCTGTGGGGCCAGTTGGCCCAGTAGGGCCGGGCGAACCAGCGGGGCCAGTCGGGCCAGTCAAACCTGTTGGGCCAGTGGGGCCAGTCGGGCCAACTTGCGTATACATGACCTGTTGAACAGTCAAGATGATGCAAGGTGTTCGGGGAACAGTTGGAGATGTCTGGGCAGCAATAGTCTGCAATGAAATATTTGTACTGCTCACAGACCAAACAACTTGCAGATAGTCTCCAGCGGCAACAGTCATCACATAGTTGACCGTTCCAATCAAGTGACCATCAACGCCGCCGTGAGAATTTGGAATACTGAACTGACTGTTGCTGTCAACAACATCGGTTCCATTCTTCCGAATCCAGAGATTTGCATCGTGAATTGAGGTGTCTGTACTGACAAATTGAACTGAGAACGTGATGCTGTATGTTCCAGCGTTTGCAAACGTGACACGGTTCCCGCTGACAATACTCACGCCATTGGACTCATCAGTAACGCCAAGGCCAATGACATAGGACGCAGTTGTGCTTGCTGCGGTCTGGTTTGTTACGTCTTGAAACGCGCCATAGTAGCCAAGCGCACCGCCTGCACCAGCCGGGCCGGGAGCTCCTGTTGCGCCGATCTCGACAATGCTTTGAGTGCCGCCAACATCTTTCTTCATGAACAACTTGCCGTTGTTCGTGTTGAGCGCGATTTCACCAAGGTCAAGGTCGGCAGTCGTGGGGACTTTCCCGTTGACCGCCGAACGCTTGACTTGAATTTTGTTTGTCATGTGACTTCCCTTTGATTGCTATGTAGCAGGGTGAATATTTAGTATGTGCCGCCGTCCACGTTGATGTCGTAGGCTGCAAGGCTTGTCATTTGACCTTGAGCATTCACAGCGGCAACCAATGTTTGAGTGCCGCCAACAACGCCATAGGTGTCAGCAGTGACGCCAGTGTTGGTGATGCTGAATTGAGTGCCGCTCAATGTCAAACCAGTGCCCGCAGTGTACGTGCCAGCACCGCTGAATTGAACCCAAGTGACAGCAGTCACGCCAAGAGTTCCACCAGCGTTGACGGTACATACCCAACCAGTGTCGGATTCTGTTGCGCCGCCTTCAATGAAAGTGAACGCGCTTGGGAATTCGCTCCACACATCCATATCAGAAGAACGAGTCCAGCCAGTAGCGGAGGCCAAGTAGATACCGTTCTCTGCGGGCGCGGATTGATTCTTGACCAAGATGCGATCACCAGCGGTCAAGGACGCGGCCCAGTCACCACCAGCTTGAGTTGCCAAGCCGGACAGAGTGATGTTTGCGGTGGTTGCGTATGCGCAAGACGCCTTAGGGTCAAGACCTTGAGCAATGTTGTCAACGTATGCCTTGGTGGCCGCGTCTTGAGCAGAAACAGGGTCTGTCAAGTTGGTCAGCTTGTGGTCAGCAAACGAAAAGTCAGCCGTGGGGCTCGACAGGTCAGACAGGCTTGCTTGTGATGCAGCAGTCACCAGACCTTTGCCGTTGACAGTGACCTTTGTAAATGTGCCCACGTTTGTGTTCACGGTTGCCAGAGTCATGGCAATGTCAGCATTCGCAGAGCCGTCAAACGAAGCCGTGCCAGAGGCGTCGCCAGACACAGAGATGTCGCGTGGTGTGGCGAGCTTTGTGGCAGTGCCAGCATTGCCAGTCACGTTGGCTTCAACGGTATCAGTGAACGTCTTGACGCCGCCAATCGTTTGATCACTCACGAGATCAACAAAGGCCCCGTTGCCAGCAATAGGAATGATTGCCGTGGCAGAGCCGCCAGTGCCGCCAGTGCCAGTGCCGTAGTACAGAACATTCGTCTGTTCGTTGAATGCCATCTCGGCGTTTTGCAAGACTGCGGGAGCGCCTGCACCGCCACCGTTGGCGCGACGTTTGATGCGGATTGTGTTTGACATGATAGTTCCTTAAAAGTTGCCGCCGTCGGCGATTTCGGTTTGCGGGATATTCACCCATTCATTGTTGAGAAACATGAGCGCGTCGTAGTTCTGGGGGCCATCAAGAGCGACCGGATAGCCGCCAATATTGTTGTTTCCACTTGGGCCCTGAACTCCACGATTGATCTGCACAATTTGCGTAGCAACCGGGGTGACTTCAACTTTGATCGCGCTTGCAGGCTTGACAGAAAGTTGAATATTGTTTGCATCTTGAACTGTGACATTCGTATTGCTTGGGACGGCACTGACATTCAAATTTGCCATGAGCCCTCCTTAAACTTTTACGATGCCATCAGAACGAACAATGAACAGCAAAAAGATGATGTTGTCTTCTGG
>Ga0228701_1000351_pt1 | contig 40093 bp, 38 predicted proteins | sample McNCre117_Aug_MG_2_FD_178017 | JGI IMG/M metagenome (GOLD analysis project Ga0228701, IMG submission 178017) | Freshwater microbial communities from McNutts Creek, Athens, Georgia, United States - 11-17_Aug_MG | ecosystem: Environmental > Aquatic > Freshwater > Creek | place: USA: Georgia... | reverse complement strand
TCAAACTCCACCACGCCATAGCGCTCGGGGTCGTGCACATGGTAGGCAAACACACTGGCACCACTGGTGCGTTGGTCAGCACTGTGCAGCTGCTTGACCAAGTCGTGGCCATAAAAAATGTTGTCGCCCAACACCAAGGCGCTGGGGTGGTCGGCTACAAAGTTTTTGCCAATGATGAAGGCTTGCGCCAGACCATCGGGGCTAGGCTGCACCGCGTATTCGATATGCATACCCCATTGGCTGCCGTCACCCAACAACTCTGTAAAACGCGGCGTGTCTTGCGGCGTGGAGATGATCAGCACCTCGCGGATGCCGCTGAGCATCAAAGTGGTCAGCGGGTAATAAATCATGGGCTTGTCGTACACGGGCATGAGCTGCTTGCTCACCGCTTGCGTGACGGGGTAAAGCCGTGTGCCCGAACCACCGGCCAAGATGATGCCTTTGCGTTGTTTGGTCATATCGTTCTTGTAGAAATAAGTTGATCAAGGATAGCGTCTACGCCCACTTGCCAAGCAGGCAACGTCATGCCGAATGTGGTTTGCAATTTGCGCGTGTTCAAACGCGAGTTGAGCGGGCGTGGCGCAGGCACGGGGTATTCTGCGGTGGTGATGGGGCTGATGGTCTCTGGCGATGCCTTCAACTGCGCACCTCGCTGCAAAGCCCCAGCAATCACATGCTGCGCATAACCGTGCCAAGACACCTCGCCCGCCGCCACCACGTGATAAATGCCCCAACGCGCATCGTTCTCCGCAGCATCTGACATCGCTTGCAACAGTTTCACCGTCACATCGGCCAGTAATTCGGTACTGGTGGGGGCACCAATTTGATCGGCCACTACACGCAAGGCGTCGCGCTCAGCAGCCAAATGCAACATGGTTTTTAAGAAATTGCCACTGTGTGTGCCCACCACCCAGCTGGTGCGCAAAATCAAATGCTTGGGGCAAAGCGCTGCAATCGCCAACTCGCCATCGCGCTTGGTTTGGCCGTACACCGACAACGGGTTAGTCGTATCAGTTTCTTGCCATGGCTGTGTGCCCGAGCCATCAAACACGTAGTCGGTGGAGTAATGCACCAGCGTGGCGTTCCAGGTCTTGGCCAACTCCGCCAACACAGCGGGCGATGCGGCGTTGACTGCGTGTGCAAGTTCGGTTTCGGTTTGCGCCTTGTCCACGGCTGTGTAAGCAGCAGCATTGACGATGACTCTCGGCTGGAAGGTTTGGGCGATGTGGACCAACGCCTCACGCAATGCCACGGGGCTGGCCAAGTCGGCCTCCGCACGGTTGAGCGCTTTGACCTCACCCAACTTTTGCAACACGTCGGCCAATTGATGTCCCAACTGGCCGTTGGCACCGAGCAAAAGAATTTTGTGCGCCACCACGGGGTTAAGCCCCGTACTGCTTACCCACCCATTGGCGGTAGGCACCACTGGTCACGCCCTCCACCCACGCTTGGTTGGCTAAATACCATTGCACGGTTTTGCGGATGCCGGTCTCAAAGGTTTCTTCGGGCTTCCAGCCCAACTCGCGCTCAATTTTGCGGGCGTCAATCGCGTAGCGACGGTCATGGCCAGGGCGGTCTTTGACGTAGGTGATTTGCTCGGCGTAGCGTTTGCCGTCTGCACGGGGCTGCAACTCATCCAACACCGCGCACAAGGTATTCACCACCTCGAGGTTAGGCTTTTCGTTCCAGCCGCCAATGTTGTAGGTCTCGCCCAGTTTGCCTGCTTCGAGCACGCGTGCAATGGCACGGCAGTGGTCTTGCACATACAACCAGTCGCGCACTTGTTGGCCATCGCCATAAATGGGCAAGGGCTTGCCCGCCAAGGCGTTGAGCAATACCAAGGGAATCAGCTTTTCGGGGAAGTGGTAAGGCCCGTAGTTGTTGCTGCAGTTGGTGGTCAGCACAGGCAAGCCATAGGTGTGGTGCCAGGCACGCACCAAGTGGTCGCTAGCGGCTTTGCTGGCCGAATACGGGCTGTTGGGCTCGTAGTTTTTGGTTTCAGCAAACGGTGGGTCGGTGGGCGAGAGTGTGCCGTACACCTCGTCGGTACTGACGTGCAAAAAGCGGAAGGCTTCTTTCTCGGCCGAAGGCAAGTCTTGCCAATAGGCGCGCACGCTCTCCAACAAGTTAAACGTGCCCATCACATTGGTTTGAATAAAGTCGCCCGGCCCATGGATAGAGCGGTCCACATGGCTCTCGGCTGCAAAATTCAACACCGCGCGTGGCTTGTGCTGCGCCAGCAACTGAGGCACCAAGCTGGTGTCGCCAATGTCGCCTTGCACAAACACATGACGTGGGTCGTCTTTGAGCGACGCTAAGTTGGCCAGATTACCGGCATACGTTAGCTTGTCGAGGTTGATGACCTGCTCGTCAGAACTGCCAAGCCAAGTGTGAACAAAATTGCTGCCGATGAAGCCGGCGCAGCCGGTGACTAGGATGGACATATGAATATTTAAAAACTAGGTTTCATTTTAAACTCAACATCAATACAAAACTTAATTTTGTTGGGCGGCACTTGAATGAACAATTACCCTCGCTCAAGGCTACGTTAAATCGTGTTCACCTATAAGGTGGACACGGGAAATATGAATTAACTTCGCCAACAAATGCATGTACCTTATCTACGGTTTCATCCATATCCTTTTGAATTTGATTCATCAACAAAGGCCTTGTCTCCCTGGCCCATTCAATATTTTCAAATCCATAAGATAAGCCGTAGCGTTTTATGAATTGAGGCTCCCAATCATCCAAACTGACGCCCGGATCAGGAACTACGATGGAATCTGCGCCGCAAACTGCGGCAAAAATAGAATAGGCTGTTTTTGAATCGTAGGATATAAACGTTTTGACACGTCTGAAAATTTCTGCAATTTCTTGGTGTGATAGTCCGTCAATCAATATCGCTTGCGATGCATCGTGGATCAGCGGCTTATCCCGACCTTTTCGAAGGCAATATGCGACCCCTGATCTTTGCTGCATCGGTAAAGCATCGACTGATGTGTAATAAGATAAATTCTCGAAAGGAAGGCTCAAAATAGTCTTTGCCATTTTAGATAACGGCAAACTAAAGCCCATAGAATAAGACTCGTTGAAGGAAAAAATGAGTTCACTGTTTCCAAAACAAGTTAATCCGTAGTTATATCCAGGTTTATGTAACAACCAACGTACAACATGTTGCGCATCCAATGGGTTGCCGGCGACTCCTTCAGAATAAACAGCTACGCAATCCTCACCTATCGCTCTTCTGTTTCCTTTGAAAATTGGCGTATTCAACCCAGCTTTAGTTTTAAAAGGACGTAAATATTTATATTTGAATGCACTCGCTAAACAACTGAGCAACGGACTTAACCAGTCCTCTTTATGAATAATAGTAGTCTTGAAAGAAGGATACAAACTAGCTTCGTATCCGTTTTCATTCAGTAAATGGCACAACCTATGCAATACCCCTATTCCACCACTATCGGGTGCATAACTAGGCGCAAAAATTACAAATTTCTTGAACTTCAAATCAACCCCAATATTAGAAAATATCTAATGACGTATCATTTTTATTCAACACCATTCGACAACTTTACTTTCAGATGATCGTGTGGAATGAACCGTTATTCCAAATTTTTTCAACTCAGCGCCAGCAAAGCTCTTCAATAGGTTCGTCCTTTTGTACCTTGCTACCTTCCTAGCCCACCACGATTGGTTCATGTAAAGCTTCATCAGGTTGCGATTGCCCAGGCTGTCGCTCTGCTGTAAGTTCATTTCGAGCTTGAGCGCTTTTTGTGTGGTCATGCCATAGTGATGCAGCCAAGAATCGCCAATCGTCCCGGTACGGATGTTGTTTTCTAGAGCGCGCTGAAAAAATATGGCGTCTTCATAACCCAGAAGCTTGGGTACCGGCATAAAGTAGCCCATCTCTTGCCACACGCTGTCATGAATAGCCATGCACACCGCATGGGGTGCACCATGGCGGCAATAGCCTTGCATTTTTTGAGCGGCCTCTACAGTCCATGAATCAAAGTCGTAGTTCAGATCGCCTTCCACCATTGCTGGACTGGCGATTTGTAGCTGATGCTGCTGCGCACCTTGCAGCAGCTTGTGCAACCAACCTTTAGCGCACACCACATCGTTATTCATCACCACGGTCCACTCAGACTGCAAGGCCAAAGCGCCCTGGTTCCAAGCTGCGCCGCAACCCAGGTTGCGATCGTTCAACACCACCGCGCCAAAGCCTTGTTGGCCCAGCCACTCACGCGTGCCGTCGGTGGAACCGTTGTCTACGGCCACGATGCGCGAGAAATCGACCTCGCTTCGGTCTAGGCTGGCAATAAATTGCTTCGTGTAGTCCAGCTGGTTGTAGCAGGCGAAGGTGATGGTGTAGTTAGGCTCCATGGCTGTATTGTGATTTATCTTCAACAGCGTTCAGTAGCAGCGCGCCCAAGCACATCAGCAAGCTCACAAAGACCATTCGCCCTGAGTTGTGGCTTAAAAATGTCTGCGTCAAACCAAAATCTATGTACATGGTAGACAACACAATGCCTCCCATCGCTAATGCGCGAGCCTCTGAGCCATAGCCAGTGAGATACGGCTTAAAAAACATCAGCATCGGGAGCAAGTACAAACACAGGAGAGAGCCCAACCCAAGCAAGCCCGTTTTATAGGCCACGTCCAAGTACTCGTTGTGGAGGTGACTAAAGTCTCTGATAAATGGGTCCAGTTCACCTATTTCAATGGCTGCGTCTCGGCTGCGAAGCCAGCCCTTGTCCCCATGACCGATCAGTGGCGCGTCTAATATCTCTTTTGATGCATAAGTCCACATTGCAAAGCGCGAACCAATAGACGATGCTTGGGCGTTGGACGACCAATACTGCGAAGCTTCATTCACAGCTGTCATCACACGTGTTTGCACTATGCCATTGGGTTGCAACACAGGAATTGCCAGCACCACCAGCAATGCCACAACCGCCCCGATTCGCCTACCCAGATGCCAGCCCTTGGTCACCATGTACATCATCCAAACGCAAATCATAAAAATCGCAACCCAGCCACCACGCGTCTGACTCCAAACGGAGGCCGCTAAGCCGGCACAAAACCCCGTCAGCATTAAAACATCCAACCACTTGCTGCCCCTGACAGTAAGTAAGCGAACCAAGCACAGCACTCCCATCAGCAAAGCGATATTGCCAAACTGTATGGGATGGAGGTACCCCCCAGAACGCATCTCTAAAACCAATGCTTGGTACCCAGCAAAGCATGCTGCGCCAACGGCGCCAATTGCCAGGCCTATCCAAAAAAGAGCAGCACGAGGTTTATAAAACCGCAAGCTTGCAATGCCAAAGACTATCAGCATGAAAGGCACATACGGGTCCAGCGACCGCAAGGCCCACTGATGCGCCAGCGAAATAGCTGCATGTACCACAGCGTAAGCCAAGCAAGGCCAAATTAACCAGTTGCTTTCTTCGTCAATGAGTCTGTTTTTTGTGCGCACCCAATGTATCAATCCGATCAAACATGCCAATAAGAAAGCGATCGAATAGCCACTTGGTAGCACCAGCGCCAATGCTCCAACTGAAAAAACAATGATGGAGAATAGCTCCCTAAACCTGTGCATGAGTTCATTTTAGAACACCAATGCCGCAAACACCGTAGCCCTTTAGGAAAATAGTTATAGGCTGTGACCTGCCCCTCCACTAGCCGCACCACGATTAGTTAGCATAACAATTCAAACTTGGCTGAATGAGTCGATTGATTAATAAAGATTTTTCAATATGAAGATCGCTAAAGTCCCATATCGGGCTATTTCCGCATGCCTCTTCGTGACGCAATCCGATGCAAAATGCACATCTCAAGTTTGGCTTCGTTTTGTAAATTTCTTGTATCACCGGGCTTGGGTATTTATGCAACCCTGAGTGCCTTAAGGCTCTTGATCAGCTGATTACTTGAACGTTTCAGGTATCAGAGGGCTTAGAAACAAAGCGCTTTTGTTGCTTGCCTATGACTCCATGCGTCGCAGGTCTGAACTAGTATCACTACGGATCGAAGATATCAATTGGCTCCCAACTCAAAATTGTTGCATTCTTCTTCGTCGCAGTAAAACGGACCAACAAGGATCTGGCAAATGGATTCACTTGACAGTTGAAACAACCCTCGCGATCAAGCGCTGGCTTGATGCTGCGAATCTTTCAGAGGGATTAATACTGAGAGGCATTAAGCCCGGTGGACACATCACTCCGAGTCTGTGTGAAAGCCGGATTCCGCGAATTTATAAATCACTTGCTAAACGCGCATCCCTGAACCAAGAGGCGATTTCCGGAATCAGCGGACACTCTATGCGCGTTGGTGGAGCACAAGACCTCCTTCGCCTTGGCGCAAGTCTTCCTCAAATCATGGCGAAGGGCGGCTGGTCAAAAACGGATACTGTGATGAGATACGTAGAGAGATCGCCTGTAAACCTTTGGCCGACCACTATAAATATCGCGGCTCAATAAGTAGATTTGCAAACCATACCTTTAATACGCACCCTTACCGCCAAATACCACTTTGATTGTTTTGAACAAAATAGCGATGTCATACCAAAGCGACCAATTTTTTACGTACCAAGTATCGAGATAAACCCGCTGCTCATAACCAGAATCACTTCGTCCACTAACCTGCCACAAGCCTGTTATACCTGGGCGAACCATTAAAAAATAATCAACATCTGCACCATAGCGCTTCAACTCGGCCCTTATGACTGGTCGTGGCCCGACAAGGCTCATGTCACCTCGAATGACATTGATCAACTGGGGCAGCTCATCAAGGCTGGTGCGTCGTAAAAAACGACCAATTCGTGTGATTCGCGGATCGTTCCGCAACTTGAACTCGCGCTCCCATTCAGCGAGTAACGCCGGGTCTCTTGTCAACAGCAGGCGCAACTGCTCTTCGGCATCCACCTTCATGGTGCGAAACTTATAACAAGGGAACAACCTACCAGACCGCCCTACTCTCTTGTGGGCAAAGATGGCCGGACCACCATCACGCCGAATCAACCACACTATGAACGCAAATGGCAAAGCTAACAACACGACCATTGCTGAGGCCGCAATCACATCAACCACGCGTTTAAGAAACCTTGCCGGCCAATAGCGCAAGTTGTTACGCAGTCTTAGCCACGCGACTTCGTGGGAGAAAAAATATGTAATTTCTGTACCAAACAGTGGCACCCCCCGCATTGCGGGAATCACACTCACATCTTCCGCATGCCATTGTGAGAACTTACGCAGTACAGAATCGTGCAAGTTATTTTGCCCCGCCTCTAGCGCCAAGACAAACTGCACGCCCGGAATCTTGGCCCACTCACGTAAGGCCTTGGATTTCCCCCCCAATACAGTCGCAACATCTACAAAGCCCGACACCTCAAATCCCAACGCCGGCTCGCTTTGAAGAGCCCTCATTGCATCTTTCGCATTCGGCCCATTACCCACTATCAGTGCAGGCCGCTGCCACACACGGATGCGCCGCATAACATCACGAAACACTCCTCGCATCAACGGCACGCATAACGCCGCCAATGGCCACACCAAGAGCCACCACATACGAGAGGAGTTCCAGCGAGTGATGCCAACAACTGCAAGGTCTAGCAAAGCCAACACCAGCACCACCCTTAGCACCTCGCCCAACTCGGTCCAAAAGGGCTTACGGTCACTGTAATGCCCAAAACGCACCAAGAAAGAACTCAAGCCAATACCCACAACACCGAGCCAAGCCCAGTAGCGCTGCAAATCTTGCGATACAAGCCATTGTTGATCGCTAACTTCACCGCATGCGTAGACCAATAGCGCAGCGAGTAAACCTGCCAAAGAAAAAGCCAGCACATCAGACAGTAGCAATGCCAACTTGGTCAGACGAATTTGCAACCGAGTTAAGTGTCGCCAGTGAGCCGATTTTATTAATTCCAACATTTCAATTCCAATATCCCTTGTGCATACTTAACAAACGCTTCAAGCGCAAGGGTAAATATGCCTCTTGACGGCCCAGCTTATAGCCAATCCACTTAGCAAAGGTGTGCACGATCGCAACGAACATAAAGCTAGGCGCATGACGCCATAAGTATTTCATCTCGGACAGCAAAAAACGTAGGCCTTCACCGCCTGCCCCACCAAAAGTCTGCAATAGCCAAGAGCTACGGGCATGAAACACGCCAGTGTCAAAGTAACGGCGAAACTCTTGCGCTAGCGTGTAATTGTGTGAGTGATTAACGCAGGCCTCAGCGACATAAGCCACGCGCTTGCCAGCCATGAGCATGCGGGCTGCAACAAACATATCTTCACCCAAAATGACATCAGACGGGAAGCCTCCTACAGCCATTAGGTCAGCACGCCGATATGCTGCAAATGAATTTGAAAAAAAGCAGGTTTTAATTCCTAGCTGCGGCTGATCAGCCATACTAAGCGTGCGGGAAGTAGTCGGATAATTAAATAATCTCGCATGAGCGGCGATGGGAGTTGCATAGGTATGAGGTAGCTGGCGGCCAAATGCACATGCAACAGAGGGATCGTCAAACGAAGACAGAAGTAACTGCAATGCATCTGGACTTGCGAGTAATGCGTCCTGCGTCATGAACACCACGATCTCTGTGCCTGAAGGGATCTGGTGCAGAGCCATGTTACGTGTGCCGCCGTGATTAAAATCTTTCACAGCTATGCGCAACAATCTCCAATCGATGGGCAATTCACAGAGCTCCATACCGTCTGTCGAAGCAGAATCCACCACCAAACCAGACATTAAGTAACTCTGTTGACACATCACAGACAGCCAATGTTTCCACTTAGGACCTGGATTGTGAGTAGGGACTATCAGGCAAACAGACATGACAAAAAATAGAAACGTAAAAACCTAAAACAAGTCGCGGAGAATGTAATCATGCAGCAAAAACCAACTGTTCACATCCTACTTGCCACCTTCAACGGTCAGCGTTTCTTGGCAGACCAGCTTGAATCGATAGCTCGACAAACCTATCCCTCTTGGACACTAACCGTGAGTGACGATGGTTCTACAGATGACACACTAAAAATTGTTGAACGTTTTTCAAGACAAGTTCGTCAACCCGTTACCTTAATAAAAGGCCCCCAAAAAGGCTCACCCACAGCTAATTTTCTCCACCTAGTTGCAAAGGTTCAAGCCGAGAACTTTCAAGACCTGTACGCTTATTGTGACCAGGATGACGTCTGGTACGACAACAAACTGGAACGCGCCGTTTTGTGGCATGAGCAACATGCAGACCAAAGCGTACGCCTCTATTGTGGGCGCACCCAGTTTACCAACGAAGAGCTCAATCCCATAGGCCTAAGCTCCACCATAAATCGCCCGCCCAGCTTTTGTAATTCGCTGGTACAAAACATTGCTAGCGGCAACACAATGGTTTTTAGTCACGCCGTTCTGTTTGCACAAAAAAAAGTCGATGCATCACACAGCGTATGGCACGACTGGACAACTTACATTGTGACCACCGCACTAGGTGGACTAGTAGGGTTTGACAATGATCCCTGTCTCTTTTACAGGCAGCATGACTTAAACGTTATAGGCTCCAATGATGGTTTTAAAGCTCAAATTTCGCGTTTGAAGCCTATATTTGAAGGGCGTTTTAAGAGATGGTCTGATATTAATTCAAACGCTTTGCACGACCTGCAAGATTTAATAGCTCAACGCCCAAGAGAAACACTTACTGAGTTTCATACTATGCGCTCAGTAAAATATTGGCCAATAAGAGTTCTTGCCTTTTACAAATCAGACATCAGGCGGCAAAACTTTTTTTCTAATTTAACATTCGCCTTCGCATTAGCGATCAAAAAAATCTAGCATAGGAACCAATGCAATTGTAAAATTGCTAGTATCATAACGAAAGAACTGCCCACAGCCATTATTTAGCTGTGGGAATTGTTAACATGCATTCTATTTGGGCAGTGGAGCCTCGCACAAGCATCCATTTCTGATTGATTTTATTTGGAGAATAATTCATGGAACCAACCAAAGGAAAGTATTTACCACAGTTAGACATAATCAGGGCATGCGCATTCATTTTCGTAGTACTGCTTCATTATTCTGTGCCTACTTGGGACGCCATAACCAACAAACTAGGAACGATTACAGAATCTTTAATCAGGGGGGGGTGGCTTGGAGTGTGTTTGTTTTTGTTCGTATCAGGTTATTCCCTTGCGCTAGGTAAAACCCATCTCGACAGTACGATTAACCTTAAAAATTTTTATATAAATCGGATATTGCGAATTTATCCACTTTATATTTTTTGCATATCTATCATCGCATTTACGCACACACTTAATGGTCAGACGATGTTTTCCTTGGCCCTTTTACAGACACAAGATATACCAAAAAACAGCCCCTTCCCAGTACTTTGGTCAATTCAACTTGAGGTTGCGTGCTATCTATTGTTTCCAATATTCCTTGAGGCAGTGCGCCTGCGAGAAAATTTGCAATATATGTTCGGTGCAATGCTTGCGATCCGTATGGGCATGTACTTTCTACCGACGGCTCTTAATTGGGAATTAAGTTATAGCAGCATATTCGGTGGCGCAACACTTTTCTTATCAGGCATGCTAGCCGCCAGCATAAAGAACGAGAAAAAGTTTTTCTTGCCACTCGGCATTATTCTATTTTTAATGCTCAGCGTATTTATCCTCAAACACGGAGGGTTTGGGGGTGGCAGCGGTGAAGAGATGAAGTTTGTATGGATTTTCTTCCCGGAAATCTTTTCAATAATTGCCTTCTTAGTGATTAAAGGTGCGCTGTCATTCAACTCAACAGGGAGAATTTCCTACCTAATAGCTCATATTGGCCGCATTTCTTATTCTGGCTATGTATTGCACATGTTCGTTCTTGACTTCTTCCTACACTTCGTAGGAGGACGGCTTAACAATAGTAGCCTCTCGCACTTTTTCTTAAGTTTTTCGCTATATTTCGTACTTTTGCTTATCCTAGCACATATTACTTATTATGCAATTGAACTCCCTTTCCTAAAACGTAGAAAGGCCTACATCTAGATATTTCTGTGTTGCGAACAACCTGTAGCAAGGTAACTTTGACATTGAATTAAACACACATCACAACGTGTTTAAAGCATCCCAATGGCTTACCAGTTTATTACTGATTACATAAATCGTGGGTTGAGATTCATAGACCATCTGAATTCATCATGTAGTTTATGGTAATCAGTAAAGCAATACTTGCTAAAGTTACTGCCTATGCTATGCAACACGTGTCGCACAAACCGGAGGATGAAATCAGGCACAACTTGGCAATGGAATACTTTTTCTAGACTTTATAGATGGAGCGAATGTCTGATAAGGGACAAGACTCGAGCTGCAAGGGTAGTAGATATGCGCTTGACTTGATCGAGGTTTTACACAAACTCACACGTGCACATTTAGCGCTAATCTACATTAACCCTAGTTGGTGGATGCGTTTTAAACGTAGGAGAATGCTCACAAAACCAGAGACGATCCAATTTCGCTGTTACGATCCAATTTTATAATTTAACTTTTAGGAAATTCAATTTCTGCAAGTTGCAGGCTCTCTACTGTTCCAATATCGCGGTGATAGTTGATATTATGAAATGAACCAATACGGCCAAGATAGTGCGGCAATACTTCCGTACTTATATCGACTATTTCCTTGTTCAGCGATTGAATATACGATATTACTGATGGATCAAATATATACACAGCTGCATTTGCCTTTATCCCGGGTGGATTATCTACTTTTTCATGAAACCCTATTACGATACCATCAGCATTCAACTCGACAATGCCACAACTTTTAGGATTGTCTGTATCAAATGTCATCATTGTTATCTCTACTTGACCTCTACGAGACAAATGTGACTGAATGAAGCTTTGCACATCAAATATTGTCAGATTATCAGCATGTGCAACAAGGAATGGGGCGTCCTCGAAGTATTGCTTATTACGTAAAATTGTTCCCCCCGTACCTAACAACTGCGGTTCATGCACCAAATTTATCGAGTCTTTCCAGGGTGATGAATCAACATACGCATTAACAACCTCTGACAAGTAGTGCGTATTAACTATCACCTGCTCAATTCCATGACACAACAACCCATCCAGCCAGTAATCCATCAGGGGTTTTCCATGAATCGGCACCAAACACTTTGGTAAGTTGTCAGTAATTGGACGCAGGCGAGTACCTAAGCCCGCCGAAAGTAATAACGCCTTCATTGCTTTAACTCCTGACAGATCTCAGCACAGCTCAGCGGCGTATTACCGACTCTTCCTACTTGACAAGCGGCTGCCACGGAACCTAAATATGCACTTTCCCAAACATTCCCGCCCGCCACCAAAGCTAGCCCCGCAGTTATAAGAAGACTATCTCCTGCTCCAGATACATCTTTTGGGCTGGAATTCAATGCTGGCAGTTGATCAGTTATTGACTCGTCACCTAGCCCCTGCGAGCCAAGCAGTAACACGCCTTCTGCACCAAGCGTAATAAAAACATTTTCAGCTTTAGCTTTATTGCGCAACGCGTTACCGAGAACAGCAAGTCCAGATGCATAGTCACGAACAGCAAGACGCGCCTCATGTTCTGTAGGCGTAATCAGCAACATCCCCTCAAACCGAGACACATCACCCAATTGAGAAGAGGACTGGCTATCTGCAATCATTGGTATCCCACGTTTCTTACAACTAGTGATCAACTCATTTACCAGTATCTGAGGTAAACATCCATAATTAAAATCTGAAAATACGACCAAGTCTGTTTCTGACAAATTTTCATCTAGACGCTCAAGCATCTTTTGAACTAGCCCATGACCAATTTCATGCTGCCTCAAATGACTGACACGCAGCAAGGTCTTACCTCTAGCTCTATAGCGTTGCTTTAGTGTGGTTGGTCGACTTTCATCCTCAAATAGATGCGTCATAACACCGCAACTATCTAAAGCAGAGTTTGCATACGCATATGTTTCATCTCTACCGGCCACACCAAAATAAGTTACCTTTGCTCCTAGGCCGGCAGCATGAGATGCCACTATGCCAGCACCTCCAACGAATAAATCGTGTTTAACTGGCGTCACAACAATTGTAGGATCCTCCTGCGACATGCCCAATGGATCGCACGTTATATATTCATCAACGATTAGGTCACCGATCACAATAACACGCAATGATGAAAACTTTGAAAGTATGTTATTTAAACGTGAATTATTAAGTTCGTGTCGACTGTAAAAATCCTTAGGTTTCCGAATCGCATGAAATTCATTCACCGATAACTCCCTTTGAAGCAAATCTAAGGAAGAAAATCGGATATCTCCAGAACTGAATATCAATTCGCCACCGTAACTTTCTAGCACGGACAGCTCGGGATTAAATTCAGCCTCGTGCTCCTTTCCTTTGACAACTATATGTGGTTTGATGGATGCAATAAAAACCTCAGGAGGCATGGGTATCACGACAGCATGGTCCACAGCGCTGATTGCCTGCACTCCTTCTAAACGCATATCTTGAGGAACAAAGACTCCTGGCCGACTATCATCTGCAACAGCAACCAACAAAAAATCCCCGCATTCACGTGCAAAATTCAGCAAGCGCAAGTGGCCCGGATGAATTATGTTGAAATTCCCATAGACAAACACCACACGTTGCGAATTCGCGATCTTGGCACGAACATTAGCAATTAAAATTTCAGGCAAAGTAGAACTCATTTAATTTTATTTAAAAATCTTAATTGATCGTTGTGTTTAATCACGACTCAAGCTTTAACAATTCAGGATGATCACACAAGAAAGATGCTGCCATATTTGCGGCCGAATTGTATCCGTAATGAAAATTTTGTTTGAACATGGATTTCACTTGATTTTGAAGGTATCGCCCTAGAGGGGAAATCTCAGATTGCCCACTAATTTGATCGAACATTTCTTTTACAAGATTAACAATGTCTTCTGGTTTATTCTCCTCTAACCTGATACCCGCATATTCAAATTGCTTTGAAAATTGAAACGTAGCAACATCAGACTCCAATAGTTCATCTAGTCGCAAGTATCGATTCAGTTTAAATGACCAATGCATTTTTGGTATTGATATATCATCTTTCATGAACCATAGGACCGATACTGGAGCAATGTTTGCCAACGCACACGCAACACCAAAGACTGTTCCTACGAGTGCGATGCCAGATGTATTGCCCAAAATGAATCGGGCACGTGCACACAATATGACATCTAGCCGATCCGATTTCATCGGATGATGCGCATAATCAATAACATTCGGAAGCTTCGGGAGAGGCTCCATATTCGAGTCGCCTATACGAATTACCCAACCTCCGCGTCTAGTAATTTCCTCTATCGCAGGGATGATTTTAGTTATACTCCCGTTACGATAACATTGGATTTCATCGTCTACTGGAGAAAACCCGTTCTCACGAACGTGAACACATACAAACCATACATCAACGGGTAAGCCTAGAGACTTAAATTGCTCGTCTCCCCATAGCAAATCCAATCCCGTTAATTTCAGCAATGGCTGCCGCCCACCCCACCTCTTTTGAATTTCATATGCAGCTTGAGTTTCTCCTGATGCACGCAGATACTTGGTAACATCGTACTTCATCAAACCTGAAATAACCATACTTTTAACAAAAAAACAGGCGAAATAATTACTAAACACTATGAAATGCTTGCTCCAATAGCTCAACAGATGTGTATTCGCCGTTTGCCCAGGCGGGGCCAGAATAATCCATTTTCGTCCGCTGATAAGACCCAAATTTTCAGCCTTAAGCAGAGTATCAGGCTCCAATGCCAAATGGCCAATACGATTTGTAAAAATATTTACATAGCGGAATCCAATTAAGTGAAAAAGAATCGTTGCCGGCAAAAGTGCTACACCAACCACAAAACCTAAAATCTTTTCCAAACCCTTGAAAATAAGGGTTTTTATGGGCAATTGACTAATACGCTGAATCTCAAACCGTATTTGTAAATAGTAATGGCTTTTAAAATGCAAAGTTCAGAAATTCTTAGATAATTTTAAATGAGATATGCAAGCTGTTTTATGAGCTAGGTATACCATCTACAGTTGAAATTACTTTATTCTTCTTTTATATAGGTGGCGGGGAGATCAACTCGAATGGATAGTCTGCCAAACGTCGGGCGATCGCATCCGCCAGCGTCGGCGCCAATGCCAGAAATACTACGGCACTCTCAGGAACTTCGTCTGGTCCAATTACCTCTTTTCCTAAGTAATTACGACCAATACGATGCGGATCTTCATCGACAAAGAAATCAACCTCTCCCGACAATGCTGTTGATAACCATGTTGCAGCAATCGATGTTCCAAAGATACCAAATGGTCTATTCTCTTGTGCCACTACTCTAGCAAGCTCGACGAGTTTAACCAACCAAGCAACACTAGCAGAAATTCTTTCTACCTCAGATGAACCATTTTTACTATATGCAAAATTTTCTTCTCTTCCTTGAATAGCGACAAAAGAGAGCTCTTTCTTCACCCACGTTGTTGATTCACATTCCGTTGAAAAGCCCGCGCGATTTAATGCATATCGCAACGAGACTGGACTGAAATGCATCAAATGATCAGCCACGAGCAAGTCAAAAGGATTCTCTTGAACATTACATACTTCAACAAAAAGGCGCCCCTCATGCCCCACAATCTCTCGCAACTCGCATAGCGTTGAGATCGGATCAACAAAGTGCTCCAGCGAATGAATCATGCTGATCAAGTCAAACTTGGAATCGATCGCAGTTAACGCTCCTGTATATAAAAATTCGAAATTTTTTATTTTTTGGAGAACTGGAAGATTTCCCTCTCCAAGCTCATAGCCATTAAATCGCCAATTAGGAAATACGACCGACAATGCAGCCATAGTTACTCCATGGCCACATCCTACATCCAGCGCTCGACCAGTATCTGGAAAGTCAATGCTGCCAATCAACTTCTTGACCAATACATCACTTCGCTTAGCTGGACTTGCTGTAATTGGATCAAGAACTAACTGCTCTGCACCATCGGCCAAACTATAAGCGGCATAATCGCGGTAAATCTCTTCAATTTCGGCCAACCACCGTTTAGATGGCGTTTTCTGAACAGCACTGCACGCCTCACATACCAATAGATCACCTCCGGGAGGAAATGCACGACAATCAGAAGTAACTCTTGGTAAGTCTGTATAACCCTGTATTAACTTGAGTTGTGATTGGCCGCATATGAGGCAATATTTTGCTGAGGGTGTTTGTCTATTCATACTTTACAAGTAAAAGTTGATTTATTACAGCGGATAAAGGCTGTGGGTCGCGTCCTAAGATTTCCCGAGTTCTGCTCATCCCAAGCGCCGGGTGCCTTGGCCTAAAGATGACATTGATGCCAACAGCATCTGAATGAGATGGGAGGATTCGATCGGTAGATACATTCATTGCCTCAGCCAACTTCGTGGCAAATTCTGCATATGAAAGCTCCCAATTTCCGGATATATGAAAAATGCCTGAAAGCTTTCTGAGCGCTATATCGATCAAACTCTCGCAGACGTACTCAAGCGTCACAGGACTTAGAAGTAAGTCTTCAAATGCAATAAGCTGCTCTCTATTTTTTAAGCGCCGGATGAATTCTCCAGCGATCCCCCCTCCGCCTGTTACCACTTTTGAAAGTCTAACGATCGCAACGTGATCCGTTGCGCCAGAAAGAGATAATAGTCCTGCCTCTGTGTCTACTTTTTGTTTACCATATTCGATCTGTGGGCTAGGCTGCAAATCTTCATTCGGATACGGAGTTAGGCAATTGAATACTGTATTGCTCGATAAAAAGACTACAAAGCAACCTATTGAGACCATCGCTTTCGCTAAACTAAGAGTTCCTTCGACATTTATTCGCCTTGCCCCCTGTGGATCAGCCTCACAATCTTTTATATTAGTCAGACCAGCACAAATAAATACAATATCTGGGGCAAGGCTAAGAAGTGACTTAATATCCAGCGACTCTAAATCCAAGCTGATTTGGTTTGCCACAGAATTTCTTCTAGTCGTTGATATTACCTCTCCATGTTTTTTCAATTGCTCGGCGAGGTGTGTGCCTATCAAAGAGTCCCCCCCCACAACAAGAAATCTATTTACTTTGTTCATTCCATAAATCACTTATAGACTACCCAGCTTTGAGAAAACTCGACCATGAACCTCCTAAAATAGCTGAGTTTTGAATGCATTCTCATAAGTTATTCTAATTACTTTATTACAGCAGCGCATAGTGTTTTCATGACCATGTGGCCAAACATCAGGTGTACATCCTCACACAATTGCATATCAAATGACGGCACCCAAACGCTATGCTCACACATTTGCATCATTTTGCCGCCGTCGTAGCCGACAACGCCTAACACACGTCCCCCCAAGCGGCGAGCGGATTCGATAGCTTTAATCACGTTTGGCGAATTACCACTCCCACTTATGGCCACAAGCAAATCCCCTTCGTCCATAATTGCATCAATCTGACCTGAAAAAACATCAGAATAGGCTAAATCATTACCATATGCTGTGATAAGGCCAACATTGTCACACAGGGAAAAACCACGGAACTTCGCACCTGTTGCCAAGTTAATCATCTTATTCCAATCGGTGATGTAATGAGATGCAGTAGATGCACTTCCTCCATTACCGCAAGTGATAATCTTTTTACCCGCCTCGAAAGTTTCATTGATGATCTCAATTCCTCTTTGGAAAGCTTGGGTATCTATTTTTTGCGCAAGTTGCTGATGCGCAACCAAATAGTTAGAAATTGTAAAATTCTTCATTTGTTTTACACTGACGGTTGATAAAAGACTATTTGTGTTCCACTTCTATCGAATCGAAACTTTACAGGTTCAAGGCCAGATAAAGCTGCCTTGATCTTGTCATGTCGGTCCTTATGAGCATAGAACATTAAGAACCCTCCATTGCCCGCTCCTAGCAACTTGCCACCGAGAGCTCCATTAGCAATGCCAGAGGCGTACCAGGAATCGATTTGTGGATCTGTTATGCCGTGAGTTAGTTGCGCCTTCAGACGCCAGTTCTCATCCAATAGTTCTCCCAAGCATTCCAGCGATCCTTTTTCTAGAAGCTCTTTCATCTCAAATGCCAACCGAACCATTCGTCTCATTAGTGTACGGCTGTCAGACGTGCGCATAGCAGCAGACTGATTAGCAAGCACAGCTGACGCACTTCGAGTTCGACCCGTGAAGAAAACTAATATTGAATCCTCCATTTCCTGAAGTAGAGATGAGTTACAGATAACTGGATCTACTGAAACCGAATCATCTGGATGGAAGCGGATCAGATTGATTCCTCCGTATGCTGCCGCATATTGATCCTGTTTACCTATAGGTTCACCACAACGATCTATCTCTATTTCACAGGCCTGGGCGGCAAGTTGCTCCTTTGCAGCAAATTTGTTGCGGTAAGCATACAACGCATTTAGTAATCCAACTGTGTAGGTGCTAGATGAACCTAAGCCAGAACCTTTGGATGGTATATCTGCCATTGACGCAATCTCGATACCACCGTCTATACCTACTATTCCCAATGCTTCGCGCACTAGCGAATGCTCCACCTTTTCACGACAAGCGACATCTTCAGTTTTCGAATAACTAATGCGTATGCGGCCATCAAATTTTTTGTTTACACATATGTACATGTACTTGTTAATCGAAGTCGAAAGTACTGCCCCTATTTCTTCGCGATAAAAAGCAGGTAGGTCACTGCCCCCCCCCACGAAACTCATTCTTAGCGGAGTCTTGCTAACAATCATTAATGTTCTTTCTCTGAAATGTTCGCTCAACGACAAAGTCCGCACGAGTTCGAGACTGTTCGATGATTGGAGTTTCATCGAGTTCCCTTGTCAAAAGTGTTAAGCGCTGCTCCTCCCTCGATATGCCTCGCCAATCGTAGTCTTTCGTCAGACGCGTCTCACGCGTATCGCTCGCAACATCGACGTAAATCTTTATCACATCGGGCAGATTGAGCAGATCGTCCATTAACAAAGCAGTAACACCCTCGACGATAAGAACGTCTGCGGCACCGACGGAATGCTGAATATGTTCGCCACCTGCATTGCGCCCAAAGCGGTCATAAAGAGGCTCCGAAAGTACAACCCTAGAGTTCGAAGTTGCAGCCTCCTTAATAGCTGCCGATGCTGCAACTAAATCAAAGCGCGCCTTAACGCCTGAACCTTCCGCACGTTTAGACTTGGGCTTCAGCCAGCCATCTAAGCAAATAATGTGGGACTGGCAACCCAACACATCCAGCAACTCCTTGAGCACCTGTGCTGTATAGCTCTTGCCTGCTCGGGCGAGACCACCGATCAACACCAGCCGAACGCCACGACTAATTTCAAGAGCAATCGGTGCGACATGCCGCGTCATTTCGACGTGTCCAGCCAAAATCCAATCCACCGCCTCTTCGAGATCCGGTGCAACGTAATCAGGACGAATAATATGCTTACCATCGCCTCCTGCATGCCCACTTCTTAGCAGCACTGTGCGCAGCCCCGAACGGCGTCCTACCTCAATGTCAGACGTCGCATCACCGACCATCCAGGAGCCTTTTCGGTTTATACCGAGGTCACCGCAGGCTTGATCGATCAACCCAGTCTCAGGTTTTCGGCATTTACAGGGCCCTTTTAGCTCAAGGACCTCACCGGCGAAGCCCTTATCCGGATGATGCGGACAGAAGTAAAGGCCATCTAAATATGCACCGCCATCGCCAAGCTGAGAATCCAACCGGGCATGAATGCGGTTTAATTCTTCAATACCAATATCGCCTCGCGCAATGACAGGTTGGTTAGTAATGACAACTGCCAATTTTCCGCTGAAATTTAAGCGTCGGATTGCTCTACTCACACCGGGTAATAGCTCTAGCTGGTCTAATGACTTTAGATGACCTACCTCACGATTGATAGTACCGTCTCGGTCGAGAAAAACCGCACTGCGAAGTTGACGATTTGAGCGTCGCTCTGACAACCCAACAACTAAGTCACGTTCGACCTTATCAAGCCTTTCTGGTGTGCCCATATCTTTAATATATTCTGGCGACACATAACCATGCAAAGGGTAGCCAAGCTCAAGCATACGTGGGAACATTTGCTTTGCTATGTCGGCCCTCCCAACGACCGGAGTAACCTCCTCAAGCCCCGCACGTTCAAGTACATACAGTGCAGCATTGACGAGGTTACGGGCCTCTCGCCCCTCTGGATGCGGATAAGGCAGTATGGCTCGAATTGAACCGTCCGCATTAATCTCAACTAGGTCCGAATCCTGTGGGTGATCGTTAGGATGTAGAAACAGAGTTCCAGCAGCGCCACTGCCCTCATGCTCGCTCCATAGCCTACGCAAGTCCACATCCATAAAGGTGTCGCCATACATCACCAAGAAACGATCTGCAAGTTGGCTCAATGCATCGCGTAAGGCACCGGACGTTCCACGTGGCTCATCCTCAATGACATAAGTCAGGTTAACGCCAAATGCCGATCCGTCTTTGAAGTAATTTGATATCTTCTCATGGCGATACTGGACAAGCAAGGCAATATCTGTGAACCCATGATTTTTACAAAGTTCAATAAGGTGCTGTAGAACAGGCTTGCCCATTATCGGCACCATTGGTTTAGGCAAATCACCAGACCGGGCTGCTAGACGAGTGCCCCGTCCGCCGGCTAGGATTGCAACATTCGCTCTAAGCTTCAATTAGATTCCCTTACTTTTAAGCCCGCATCACGATTAAATAATTGCCACTGTTAACGCCTATCAAAAATCCAACTATTATTAGATAGCCAACGCGTCGTCTCACGAACTGATTGTTCAATACTGTATTTTGGAACCCAGCCAGCAGTCACGGCTTTATTGATATCCAAAAATACAAAGGGGTTATCCCCTATCCAACCGCGCTCACCACCAGTGAATTTAAACTCCGGCTTAAGGCCAAGCTCATCACAGATCCAGCCTGCCGACTGCTCTACGCGACAATACTCTGATGCTCCAAGGTGATAGACCTCAAAGCAATGGCGTGAACCTTTAGCAGCTCGTTTTTCCTCACATATCAATAACAACGCATCAAGACAATCTTCGATGTGCAAATAGCTCTTTCGTTGTTGCCCATTTCCCAATATAGTTAAGCATGTTGGATCAGCACGTAACATTCGTACGAAGTCGTATACATGGCCATGAGGATAGCGAGGCCCCAACAGCGAAACGAAGCGAAAAACATAACCCTCGAATCCATAACCCTCGCAGTACGCTGAAATTAATCCTTCACATGCCATTTTTGAGGCACCATAAAGAGAGGTCTGCACAGGGATTGAGCAATTCTCAGCGGTAGGAAACACCTCAGGCTCACCCAACGCGGCTGCTGTCGAGGAAAAAATGATACGTTTAACCCCCGCTTGACGCATAGACTCAAGGACGTTGAAAGTGACAAGCGTATTCTGCTCTAGGTCCTTTCTGGGATGGGCGAGTCCTCCACGTATGTCGGCATTTGCAGCCAAATGAAAAACCGCATCAACATCCGTCAATGCATCAGCAAGTAACGATGGATCGCGCAGATCTCCCTCTATGAAAGTAAAGAAATGACTAGATTTAGCATTTACAAGATACTCTAGCAATCCGGTCGAGAAGTCGTCCACACCAACAACCTCATGACCTTGCTCAAGCAAGCGATCAACCAGCGAACTACCTATGAAGCCAGCAGCCCCAGTAACAAGATACTTCAAAACCACATCCTTTTTAATTATTAGTCAAAAAAACACAAAATTTAACCTCTATATGCTATGCGACAACAGATTTTTCGAGGAGTTCATACGCTATCATAATTAAATTATACCATTATTAATTATCATAAGTATATTCGCATACCAGATTTTCCCCGCAATTTGAAATAAGCTAAAATCACCAATTCAGAAAAATATTAAAGCACCACCAGCAAAGCGATACCTTTGAGCCGATGCAAGTTATTTCACCTTGCAATCTAGAAGATCCATTCTATTAAAACAGACCCCCTCACAACAAGTTACATTAATTAACTTTCATCATAAAATTTATTGCAGATTCAAAAATCAATTATTATATGAAATATATTTTTGAAAATATCGCACGAACCATTCGCGCCTCTCAGCCTCACTAAACCTCCAAATATATTGGTCAATCCAAAAGTGCGCCGTTGTCATTCCGAATATAAATCCAACGAAAATCTTTTGAGATTCATTACTTAGCTTATACTCATCAAACGGAATTAAGAAATTAACAACATCGATAGAGGAAGCTGGACCTGCAACATAAAATATCGCAACTGAAGAGAAAATCACGAAAGCAACGACTTTAATAAAATACTCATTATGCAGAGTCACGAGCGAACCATATAAATACAAAAATATCATCACGCAATATTGCAAGCCATGCGTTATCGCATAAGGCCAAAAAGTCACATATAAGCCCCCGCCTGTAAACAGCATAGGCATGAAGAAAGCAGATGCAGCTACATAAATCAAAAAAACATAAGGCGCTTTCCGATAAACAACTAGCGAGCGAATGACAGCCAATAACGCAGCGACACAACTAATTACAATTGCAATTTTGTACGCAACCATCAGAGAATCAGTAGATAAATATGCTCCCGAAAGCAGCTTAGGGCCCAGCATAAACCCGCCATCGTTCCACAATAACGGAGCACCTAACGCCCCAGAAATTGCAACACAATTTAATGATACACGTTCAAAATTCGTAATTTTCCCAATTTTCTGGTGCTGCTTAACTACAGATAGAATCCCAATGTTTTGACGACCATAGTGAAAAGATTGCCACATTATGTAGAAAAACATAAGTATATACAAACACTCTTCTGAATTTACATATACAAAATATATAAAGACAAACACAATAATAAACGGAATGAAAATAAATTTTATAACATTTGACTTAAGAAACTTAATTGATAAAGCATCAGACAAGACCATGATTGTTAGAGGGACATGGATAACAGCGCCGAGCATTGCAAGCGAGAAAAAAATACCAAAAACACTATTCGCGGAAAGATTATAATATCCAACTAAAAATAACAATAAAAATGGGATAATCGTAACTGAAGTTAATATAAGTGATATATTCAAAATTGCACCTTTTATAATGATTATTTATCTATAATAAAAATTTTTAGAATTATCATTCTTAGCAAACAAGTCGCAATCTATGCCTCTATCCTTAAAACCATAGAATCAAACTCTTTTTTAATTATATCGATATCATCATTTTTCCAAATCCACTTTTGATACTCACTTGCATACATAGGCGTCTGGTTCAATTCAAAACCGCACCATTTAAGAAAATCTTCGCTACAATGCGGAACCGATTCTTCAATTATCTTAAATAATAAATACCTTATTTTCTTATTCATTGTTGATGCAACAGCCGGGCCATTGTTAACAAACATATTCAAATAAGATCGCTCATAAAGCGCGAAACGAAGATCCACATCAAAACAAGCTGCTTCAAATGTTGGATAAATTCCTAACGATGAATTATGAAATTCGTGAATATGATCCGTATCGGGTAGCACTGCGATCGCATATATATTTTTATCCAATCCAGCAAGAAATTCTGACCATGCTGCTATATTAGAATTTCTCTTCTCATCAACACGATACTGTCGAAGTGTTACACAAATCAACTTTCTGCCTTTTACAAAAGAATCAAGCCATCGATCAATAAAACGAGTAGCCTCAATACTAGCCTCGAATCCGGTTAAAAGTTGAGGGAAATTATTTACATGCCTATAATACTCACTGTGATGCGCGACATCAGCGTGTGGATAGTGCATAATATTACCCATTGCAGGCGATAACATTTCCATTATTAATCTATCTTTAACTGATAACACCGCAGCATTTGGCAGCATTTCACACATCTGTGTGCATATATGAAAAATTCTGAACAATCGCGCCCTTGAGTCAACAACACTATCCACTTCTTTAGAAATACCTGGTTGATGTTCAATATTGGCTGGGTTGATAATCCTAATTAATAACTTATCAGCCCCTAATCTTTTGCGTTCAATTTCAGCAGCCTGTAGAAAAAAAGAAATATCAAACGAAATAGGGTGCTTTTCTATATCGTATGTAGCGATTAGCACATTTGGAACTATTGATGGTTTTTGGTTCTTCACGTGATCCTTTAAAACATCTACGATTACCTTACAACGATGCGTTACCGTATGCATTTTTAACGTTTTCAATTGCCCGTTTTTAGCGATGCGCTCACGCTCTTCTGGATTTTCTAATAAGAAATTTACTTTTTCAATACACTCTTCAATTGATTCAAATGTTACTATTTCATTTTCCGTATCAAAAAACTCTTTTAATGCCTCGCCATGATCCGTCAAAAGACAAGAGCCAACGCCAGTAACCTCAAAGCAGCGAATATTTCCAATATCCGCATCTTCATCTCTGTGTAGGTTAAGTACAATATTTGACTCAGCCAATAATTTATAATAATCTTGACCACTTAATACAGGCCTATTGAATCTACTCGACGGGAATAACTTTTTCAGTGGTTTTCTTGTAAGAAAGTAATCACCGTTCACATGACTACTTACTCCGAAAATCAATTTAGGATCTACCCCAGTCTCCCGAACTCTCATCGAAATATTAATTATTGATTGAAGTCTATTCGGGAGGAATTTCCGTACTACTCGCCATACTTTAAATGGAACATTGGAAAACAACTTATATAATGCTGCCTTTATTCGATTTTTAAAGCCTAGCGCAGAAGAGGCCTCGTTAGCAAATATTTTAATTTTTGTATGACGCAATAACTTTATGAGTTTCTCATATCTACCTATATGATCAGGATAACCGAAGCCCGTAGTCCCACAAAAAATAAAATCTTCTCTTTTTACTTCACTCTTAGCATAGGCAATGGTATTGTCAAAACAATTCCCTAACGTAACTACTTTAATTCCTGCATCTTCAAAATGCTTCGTATATATAGAAGAACTACTGAAAACAAGATCCAAATCGCCAAACATCTTGCTGTAAGTGGTTTCAGGCGGAAGCTCATCGCCCCAAAATCCAGTTAATACTATATTAGCGCCACATTCCTTTCTTATATTAGCGCGCATATTCCGGTCAACCCAAAAAAAAGCTCCTGCATACAAGAAAATTACATCCGGTTTGAAAGATTTTATCTGAATTTTTAAAATTTCAAAAAAATAATCATTACTCAATAAGACTTGACTAACATGATTTTCTTCTGCCCATTTCCCAACCAAAACAGGATCATTATATAAAGAGTCAAAGACTTTTACACCGTAATGCTCCATTGCGCTTGCCCATCCACCAGGCAACATAAAGTTTTCTGCTTTTAAAATTTCCAGTTGCTTATCATAGCTTTCTTTATTTAAATTGGTTTTTTTTCTAAATTCATGTAAATGACTTGGCGATGGCATTATCCGGAGAATTTTCATGCTTTCCTCTACTTTGTATATTTGTCTGAAATTACTTTCCCATGCTCAAGATGAATTACTCTATTGCACATTTTATCAATTAGGCCGGAGTTATGAGAAGCAATGACAAGTATCTTTGCGTTACTAACTAGTTTCTGCAGTCTTAACTCTGCCTTCTCAGCAAATTCTGCATCGCCAACACTGAGCCATTCGTCCATCAAGACAATATCCGCTGATACTGCTGTTGAAATTCCAAATGCTATTCGCATCATCATCCCAGAAGAATATGTCCGCATAGGCATATATATGTAATCTCCGAGTTCAGAAAATTCAATTACTTCCTCTGCAAAACGTTTTAACTCAGATTTATTTATGCCAAGTAGCGTTCCTCTTAAATAAATATTCTCTATACCAGTTGCATCTCCCTCCATACCTAGTGAGATACTTAACATTGAAGATACTGTCCCTTTAATTTCAAGTGTTCCACCAGTAGGCACGTACGCTCCAGTAAGCGCCCTCAAAAGGGTGGTTTTTCCACATCCATTATGCCCAACCAACCCAATGCGATCACCAGATTTCCAATTAAAATTTATACCTTCGAGAGCCTTAATGACAACTTTGTCTGACACACCTTTTGAGATAACTCCACCAGTTACGGCCTGTAATGCCGCATTTTTAAATGACCTTGAATTAGCCCCGTAAATTGGAAATTCAATAGCCATATTCTCTGCAATTATTGTACTCATAGTTATTAAACCCAATATGCCACTCTATTTTTAAATTTCCCAAACAGAATAAAAGTTACTGCATAACCTATTATCGTTATCAACGCTGATGCAACCCAGTTTTTTGCATCGATTGCACCCCCGATTATTGGCGCTCGCATTATTTGAATAAAATGATATATCGGATTGAGGTTAATTAGCCATGACTTAGAGCCTAGCATTTCCGCTTTCCACATAATGGGTGTAACAAAAAATGCTAATCCAACGATACTTGCCACTATCTGTGTAACGTCTCGGAATCTTGCACAAATTAATCCAATTAACAATCCGACCCATAAAGCATTTATAGCGATGATTATCAATGCGACGATAAACAATATTATTGTTATTTCAATCTGCGGCGGAAAAAATATTGCAACTATAACTATTACAATAAAATTATGTAGAAATATTATGATATTTTTGTATACAATTCTCAAAACATATACCGAGAGCGGTAACGAACATTGTTTAATAAAGCCTTCCGCCCCAATAAATGCTTGACAAGAATCGTTGATCATTGTCGATATTAATTGCCAAACAATGATACTTGTTGCTAAATATAAAAAGTAATCATTCAAATGCTGCCCAAAAAGGGTAGAATACAGTGGTCCCATAGAAAATATCATGATAGCAGCACTTAACGTCAACCAGAAAGGTCCTAATACAGACCTTCGATAACGTTGCTTAATCTCCATCCACGCTAGCATAGTCCATATTTCATAGCATCTTAAACCGCCCAAAACATCAATGAATGCAGTTCTCACATAATTCATTTTTTCGGACCTACACACAGTGCCATTAAATAATGTGCCATTGGGAAATATCCAGTATGAATCACTTCGTCATTCATAGAAAAAATAAATACATTATCGAAATACTTTTCTAGCGTGCTTTTTAATACATTTCCAGTTTTGCAATTTACATGCCCCTCTTTACTTTGTGGCGATGCGTACGATTGAGATTCCAGCGATGGCATCCCAATTATCGCTACTCCACCTTGAATAAGAGAATCTGTTATATTTTTTAAAAAGGAGTCCTCATCTTTAGGTTCTATGTGCTCAAGAACATCCAAGCTATATAACGCATCGAAATCTCCTTCAACTGGCCCTTTGAGCATGTCGTGCACTTTACAAGTCATTGGCCAGTTAGGATTAATTCGTGAAATAGCATCTTCAATAAACACTGGGTCAAAATCAACTGCTGTAATTTTCTTTACCTCTTGCTGAACCAACCTAGTACCAAATGCATCAGCACATCCTATTTCCAGTACATTAGAATTTCCTGTCAACATTTTCGCAACAAACTTGTACCTTGCAAGCGTAAAGAGTGTTCTTTTCGGATCCTGATTCCAAGATTCATTAACCATTAAACCTAGTTGTGATCGCCCATGTTTTTTGATTACATCAAACAATATTCCATATTGCTTTTCGCGTGTTACTTCTTCCATTTCTTAACCTCAATATTTCTTCATTTATAAATTGCTAAAGTCAACTAGAACCCGCCCACTCATCTCGCCAGAACGCATGCGAGCAATCGCATCATTGATGCCTGCTAACGGCACCTTTTCGGTGATTAGCTCCGAAAGTTTTATGCGCCCTGCATTAAATAGATTGTGATAGCGAGGTATATCTTCGTGCGGCACTGCTTCGCCCCCCTGAGAACCCGCCATCTTTTTACCAAAATGCAATGGCAACGAGTAGATATTGATGTTGTTTCCCTTACGTGGCACACCTACCAGCGTCACTTTCCCTTGTGACTTAGTCATCTGGTATGCCATTTCAATAATGGAAGGTTGACCAGTGTTATCAATAAAGTGATCTAAATTGCCTGGGCCTATTATTTTTTCAATTTCCACTTTGGCATCTTGAGTCTTTGAGTTTATTAGGTGCGTTGCACCAAGACCTTTTGCCAGGGTGAGTCGATTATCAAAGATATCCACTGCTATGACAGGATATGCTCCCACTAAGTTAGCAGCCTGCACTATATTAAGCCCGACGCCACCTGCCCCAAACACTACAACCGATTCACCGATGCGTACCCTAGCATTGTTTTCAATCACACCAAAGCCAGTGGTTACAGCGCAACCAAATAAGGCAGCAACTTCCATATTACTATCTTTGGGAATGGCAGTTACTCGATTTTCGGCTACGATAGCGTACTCATTAAAAGTGGCGATCCACCCAGCATTGAGCTTCTCCCCCCTCCATTTGTACTTAGGTGGAGCACCCTCTATGCCCATGCCCTTGCGCCAGTGCATGACCACAGCATCACCTGGCCTCACATGTTTTACGCCTAAGCCAACAGCCTCTACTATTCCAGAGGCTTCATGACCTAATAGATGAGGCAAGAATTTATCTTCTCCTTTAGCACCATCTATTTCACCGAGTTGAGATCCACAGATGCCGCTGAAATTTACCTTAACGAGAACCTGACCTACTTCCAATTCTTGTGGCAATTGAACTTCGTCAATTACTAGAGGTTTTCGTTGCTCGACCAAAATGGCCGCTTTCATAGTTTTAGGTAAGTTCATTTGCTTTACTCAAAATAAATAAAAGAATGATCTCCGGTATAACCCGTTTGCTTAAACCACCATTCCCATTCTTGTGGAGCGCAAAATGCACGACATGTCACCTGCCAATAAAGCAAGTTTACTTTTTCTTCTTCATCCCGAAAAGACTCTACACACAAATACTTATTCTTTTTACCAACGCGCTCCATTTCTCTGAGCGCTTTATCTAACTCGTAATTTGGTAAATTGTGAAGCGTATTTAATGAAAACACAAAATCGAAGCTATTATCAGCAAAAGGCAACTCAGTGGCAGGGCAGACCTGTAGTCGATTTTTGATCTCATCTTTTCCATTTTCAATTGCATAACTAGATATATCGACACCATACACCTCTACTCCTGGGCAAAGCTGAGTTAATTCGTAAAGCTGATATCCCTTGCCGCATCCAATATCTAATATTTTGTCGCCTGCTTTAATGCCGTAATGGTCAATCATCGCTTGCCCCACGGGCGCCCATCGCCCAGGCATGTATTTATAACCCCCATAACAAATACGCCTATCTCCGTCCCAATAATCAAAGCCCCAGTCTTGACACAATGTTGCCGCCTTAGCTTTCGGATAATCCAAATCATTTACACGTGCGAGATAGTCGCGCTTTGTACTTTTATGAATTGCTGAGAGAAAGTCAATATATGCCAAGGTTTGTCCTTTAATTGGGTAGAGATTCAAAAAACTGGGTAGCCTTATTCAACTGACGTTGTTTACGCTCGTCTGGATTTTCGTCTGGATTTGCGAAACTTCGACGTTTAGCAGAGGCCGGTAAAAATTCATTTAATATGATGCAACACCACTTTATTTGCGATATCGGCTCAAGCGCACGCACACGACCTATCATCTGTAAAGACTGGTCAAAAGGCTCTAGTGCTTTCGCCATAAATATTTCAAACTGCGCATGTGGGACCTTCACACCAGGATGAGAAAAAAAGTCGCCAATAGCTTTTGCAGGGTCATCCCAGCCTGCATATTCAAAGTCAATAAAACACACCTGCCCATCAGGGCGTAACAATGCGTTATGAAACCCAAAGTCTGATGGCGATAGGCATCTTTCGCTGGTATCCAATACATTCTCAGGATTAAATCCCAAACATTGGCAATCTATCAAAATACGGCTTTTTGCGTCTTGCCAGTAAGCTTCAAGACGTTTGACAAATTCTTTAGCTTCTTTATCAACATTTGATAGGACGGGCATTTGATCTAGCCTTGACAAACGCGCATCGATCATTGAAAAGTGCTCTGAAACGCTGAAACACGCCTCCGAGGCTTTGGGCAGCATTGAGGCTGTTGCACGGCTATTCTTTGTGTTAAGTTTTGCCAAGAAATCGGCAGCTTGTTGCATTAAGTTTTCATTTACCTTGGAGGCATCGATCGTTTGACCGGTTACATATTCATAAAGCGCCAAGTGCTCGGATTCATTTTTCGCGATGGGTTTAGGAATACACCTTAAACCCAGAGTCCAAGCATGTTCTAGAAAAGAGTATTCTGCTCCGAGCCGATCTCGTGTATCTGCAGCATCGTAGAAATACCATTTAAGAACCATTTTTTCATTGCCGCAATGCAATGCAAAAACTCTATTGTTTCCACTTGCAGATAGTGGATTTATTTGAAAACTTTCATGACCGAACCCAGCTTTCGACAAGAGTGTCGAAACAGCTAGTTCTATACCGTAGCTCGCCATTGCATTTCCAAATTGCTTTGTACCTCAACCCAATCTCTTACACGTGGTAGGCTCTGTCCCTCGTGATGCGCATCAGGATCAAACAAAATCTTATTTACTGACTTAGGGAATCCTGAAGCTAGCAATATTTCAGGCAAATCATCCACGTATACAGTGCATCCAATCTCAGCAATTCTCTTGACTTTCGATTCTTTGGTTATCTCAAAATAAACTTTCTCGGGCGAGATGAGCGATCCTTTCTCATCTTTCAAATAGAGATCAATCCAGTGTTGCGCGGCTTTATGCAAATCGTATTGCTTACCCAGAAAAGGATGTTGTGTTTTGTGACTCACTATTGATACCGGTATACCTTGATCGCGAGCCCACGCAAGACATGTCAACACGCCAGGGTATGAATTAGCTTCATCCATCCGTGCGCCGTAAACATATCCTTGCATTTCTGTCCAAACTGGCTCTTGTCCATTCGACCTTAAGTGATCACGCACACTAACCTTAGAAACCGGCACATCGCTGGTAATCCAACCACCCTCAAGCGCCACCTTATGAAATAAGGCGTCATAACTAACTATAGTATTATCAAAATCCAGACCGATATGCATTAACGAATATAACCCCGATATGTTGCTAGTGTAGTTTCGGCCATTTTTTCTGCAGTAAGACCAAACTTATTACGAGCGTAGGCTTGGCTACCCACTTCATGCATAAATACGTCATCAGTCCCGAAACTTATTTGGTCAATCTTGTGGTGATGGCTCATTCGCCATTCAGCAACAGCACTACCGAAGCCCCCAATGCGGCTGTGCTCCTCCACAGTTGCTATCAGCTTAAATCGCTTGGTCGCCTCTTGCAAATAATCCACATCCAACGGCTTAACTGTATGAAAACTCACCACTTCGGCCGAAACACCGTTTGCCGCCAGCAAATCTGCTGCTTTGAGAGTTTCAGCCATCATATTTCCCGCACAAAGAAGCGCTATATCTGATCCAGGTCTGATGATGAGAACTTTCCCCAAACGCAATTCAGGTTTGCTAGGGTGAATATCCGCCTCTCCTTTTTTCCCAATACGAATGTAAGTAGGACTATCGTCTTTAAGAGTTTCATGCAGGACTTGACGAAGTTCTGCGGCATCACAAGGAGCTACGACACGCATACCTGGTAGAGTACGCAATATGGCCATATCTTCTAAGGAATGGTGCGTTGGCCCCAGCTCTGAATAAGAAAGTCCAGACCCAGTACCGACAATAACAACTGGAGCGTGGTGGTAGCAAACGTCCACCCTGATCTGCTCAAAACAACGCGTAGTAGTAAACGGCGTAATGGTGTAAACAAAGGGGCGCAGGCCTGACATCGCCATACCAGCGGCAACACCCATCATGTTGGCCTCAGCAATGCCACAGTTGTAAAAACGCTTGTCATCAACCGCCTTGAGCTTGTCAAACAACTTATTACCAATATCACCAGACAAAACGACTACCCGCTTGTCGGTAGCCGCAACGCGCGTCATCTCTTCTGCAAATGCATTTCTCACGGAGCAACCCCTAATTCGAATTTAGATTTAACAACCTCTTCCGTTGTAGGGATGCGGTAATGCCAGTTGTTATCGTCCTCCATAAAAGAAACACCCTTACCCTTAACCGTATGGGCTACGATTGCGGTAGGTTGCCCGTTTTCATGCGGGAATTTGGAAAGGGCAAACAATAACTCATCAAAATTGTGGCCATCTACTTCAATCGCATTCCAGCCGAATGCACGCCATTTATCCGCAAGGGGATCAAGCGCCATAACTTCTCGGCTACGTCCTGTGGCCTGCCACTTATTGAAGTCAATGATGACGCATAAATTGCTTATCTTTTGCGCCGCAGCCAACATCGCGGCCTCCCAAACAGACCCCTCGTTGCACTCACCATCACCGAGAACGACGTAGACGTTGTAAGGCCGATCCTGAATATGCGAAGCCATTGCCATTCCAAGACCGAGTGGAAGCCCATGACCCAATGACCCTGTTGCAGCTTCAATCCCCGCGAGATGTTCTGGTGTAGGCGGATGCTCAGCAAACACACCTCCGTCTTTTCCATAGTCATTCAAATCAGACAATGGATAAAAACCACGCTCCGCAAGTACATGAAACAAACCCATCGCTCCATGCCCCTTGCTGAGGATACAACGGTCACGCTCAGGAGCTCGCGGATTACTGGCATCTATACGTAGAACACCAAAATAAAGCGCAGTCAGAATATCCACACACGACAAACAGGATCCCAGATGAGGCGTTCCTGTTGTTGATGATGTTTCGATAATTCGCGACCGTAATTTTGCCGACAGTAACGCCAGCTGAGCAGTATCTTTAGTTAGCATTAGGGTTTGTGTTGATAATCATAAACAGAAGTTTTTAGCGCTTCAAAGTTGTTGCGAACCCAAGTAATACATTCGTCAAGTCCCTGATCAAGAGTTATACGGTCTGTCCAACCGAGCTCTGTACGCACCTTGGTACTGTCCAAATGGTAGGCCGAATCCTTCCCCATACGCTCGCCAACCACCTCAACATGATCATCGAAACTAACTTGAAGTTTGGCACAAATGCGCTCAACCAGCTCTCGAATGGAAACCACTTCACTGGTAGAGATGTGATAGGTATCGCCATCATGACCATTGCACATGATTTTCCAAGTAGCGTCTGAAACATCATCCATATGAATAAACGAACGGGTTGATACACCACCACCGTGTAACTGCAGCTTTCTACCTAGCAAGATAAATAAAATCGTGCGCGGGATAATCCTATACAGCTGCTGCCCTGGTCCATACACATTTGCAGCACGAGTCGTGACCACCGGAAAGTTGTACGCCGCATGAAACGTGCGTAAACTCATATCAGCCGCAGCTCTTGATACCGCATAGGGTGTACTAGGATTAAATGGAAAATTTTCATCTACAAATCCAGAGCAGCTGCCATACACCTCAGGCGTGGAGACATGCACATATCGCTCAAGGAAGTCGCACTTACGAAGAGCATCGTGCAACTTCACAGTTGAGACAACATTGGTCATAAACCAATGCTCTGGATACTGCCAACTTTCCCCGACCATACTTTGAGCGGCAAAATTAACGACATGGCTTGGCTTAACTGCATGTAGCAAGTCCACGATTTGCGACAGATCTTTATTCAGATCTAACTGATGAAAAGAAAACTGACTGTGATCTTTCCATTTATAGGGAAGCATGGCGTCAATTGGCTCTGCAGATCTACTCGTGCCAGTAATCCTCGCTCCCTGCTTGAGCGAAAAATCAACAAAACTTGCACCAGAGAATGAGTTACTTCCAATAACAAATATATTTTTCATGTACGGCCTTGTACTTTTTAATTTTTAACTGGTCTATTTTCGTATAGCCATTGCATTAGCATGTGCCCAACAACGAGCTGTAAATCCTCAGCAATCTGCATGTCATTTACAGGGAAGTGAATCGCAACATCTGCGCACTCTTTGGCTTTGCCACCACTGAAACCGAGAATGGCATAACTTTTTACTTTTTTTTGCTTAGCACAATCCAGCGCAGCAACTATGTTGGGTGAGTTGCCGCTACCAGACAAAACCACCAGAATGTCGCCCTCATTTGCCAGCACCGCCAACTGCTCACTATAAATGTGGTCATAACCTACGTCATTGGCCAGACAAGTCATGACAGCAGAATTTGCTGACAGAGCTACAGCACGCATGCCGCCCCCAGTGCGTTTCGCGATGCCATATACGTAGTCGTTAGCTAGATGAATTGCATTTCCTGCGCTGCCACCGTTCCCGCAAAAAAACACTTGCCGTCCATTTATCCATGCGTCATGCATGTCTTTTGCCAACAACGATACTGCCGACCAATCCGAGGACTTAAGAACTTCAGATAGCCGCTCAGCATATCCCGAAAAGAAATTTTTATCCGGTAGATTCATATTATTCCAAGGATCCAGAGTTATTGAGCCAAGACGGTTTGCTCCATCCATTTAAGGTTATAGAAACGATCTTCATCCCTTAACTCTCCAGTCTTGTGCTTCGCAATAATTTCTAGCACAGCATCCTCAACTGTTTTCTTTGGCTTGTAGCCAGTGGCCAATAATTTATCAGAGTTAACACGATATGATCTCGGATCATTCGACTCAGTGACAACAATTTCAACTGGGACATGCTTAGTGACAATCTTCGCGATATCCAAAATTGAAATGTTCTCAAACCCTGCGTTATAAACACCCGTGACTTCTGGGTGGTCGATCAAATGAAGGTAGACGTCTGTGATGTCGTCGATATGAATATTAGGGCGAGTCTGCGCACCGCCAAACACAGTGATTTTTCCCTTTGAGATAGCTTGCATCGTCAACATATTGACGGACACATCAAGCCTCATGCGTGGCGAAACGCCACAAACTGTCGCTGGTCGAACAATTTGAACCACCATATCATCAGAGTAACTCAACAAAACTCTCTCACCAACCATCTTTGTCTTGTTGTACTCAGAAATGGGTTTGAGTTCCAGCTCTTCAGTGACCTGCAATTCATCTTTGACACCATAGACACTCCCAGATGAGGCGTAGATAAATCGCTTAACACCTTTGCGTTTTGCCTTATCTGCCAACTGCATAGTAGCAAGTGCACTGACCTCCCACGTCAGTTTAGGATCCAAATCACCACAAGGATCATTGGCAATGGATGAAAGGTGAATTATCGCATCAATACCATCTAAGTTAATTGCTTCAATATCTCGAACATCACCATTAATGAGCGTTAAATTAGGGTGTGGCTGATGATAGTTCCCAAACCACATCACATCAAGACCAACTACACTATAACCACGATCCAAAAGTTTGGGCACAAGAACATGACCTTTGTAACCACAAGCACCAGTAACCAAAATTTTCATTTAAACACTCCAAAAAGTTATTGAACACTGCCGAGCAAGGCACCTGATAATTACAACCATCCTATCTGACAGCCACAACCAAAGTAACGTCAAACATTTCATCTCAAGAAAAAATCCAAATACTAGACAGCCTTCGCACCATTAACTGCACTTATCAGCGATCATCCGACCTATCGGAAGCGCAGACGTGGCTGCGGGCGAAGGTGCATTACAAACATGAAGCATTCGTTTAGTCTGCTTAAACAAAAAATCATGAATGGGGTTGCCATCGAAGGATACCGCCTGCGCTCTGATTCCAGCACGATAAGGCGTCAAATCTTCTAATGTCAAATTTGGGCAATATTTCTGACACTCCTTTAAATATGCCGTCCTACTTATTGATCCATAAAACTCATGAAGTGCATGCTTCCTGTTCTTCAGCAATAACCGCCAGAAGCCTGCATAGGTCGAAAAATCATAGGCATCACGGGAATCAAATCCCCACTTTTCATAGATTTCCCTAGCAAACCCGAGTACCGCATTGGGCCCCACAGTTACATAACCACCAATCATTCGCGTTAAATGCACACCTAAAAACGGTAACTCAGGATCTGGCGCTGGGTAAATAAGATGCTTAACAATATTATTTTTATCTTCACGGAGTTTGAAGTACTCACCGCGGAAGGGGATTATTTTGAAATCTATTTCCAGACCTGCCAACTTTGCTAGCCTGTCAGATTGCAAGCCTCCACAAACAATCAGTTGCTCGCATTCGATTTTTCCGGATTTGGTAGTCACCGTTACTTGATTAACGCCTTCATAAATATCAACAACACACTCATCAAATCTAATTAACACACCCTTAGAGACCAACAATTCCGACAATCGAAGTGCAATTAACTTGTAATCGACGATGGCAGTCTCTGGACTGAGTAGCGCCTCAATACCCGTGACATTTGGCTCAAGCTTGCCTAACGCCACACCAGAGACACGCTCAAGATTAAGGTTGTTAGCGGTTGCCCTCTCGTATAGGGCTTCGATTCGCTGAAGCTCTACTTGATTTGTAGCAACAATTAGCTTGCCACATTGCTCAAATGGGATTTGATAGCTGTGGCAAAAAGCCTTTGTTTCATCTAGCCCTTCCCGGCAAAGCGTGGCCTTCAGGCTACCTGGCGTGTAATAGATTCCCGCATGTATCACACCACTGTTATGCCCAGTCTGGTGAAACCCTGGCACCGACTCTTTTTCCAAGATAACAATTTTCGCCTTGGGGTACTTGACCAATATCGCATGAGCTGTCGCCAGCCCCACGATACCGGCCCCAACGATGCAAAAGTCGTATTTATTCATCGATCGCTAAATCCCAATATCGCGCCAACTTCCAAGTCAGCAACTCATGCCACCTTCATATCCACAACCTGCTCGGTCGTCTTACCAAAACGCCTTGTGCGTTGCGAATACCAACGAAGCGCGGTATCTAGCTCTTTGCCATCAAATTCAGGCCAAAGCACATCTGTGAAATAAAGTTCTGCGTAGGCGCTCTGCCAAAGCAAGAAGTTACTGATACGTTGCTCACCCCCAGTGCGAATGAGCAAATCAACCTCTGGCATGCGTGTCGTACTCAAATGCGCACTTAAAGCATCTGCATTTAAATCTTCCACCGCCTTGTTGGGGTTGGCCAATTGCCACTTCTTCACTGCCTGAACTATGTCCCAACGGCCACCGTAGTTTGCGGCCACACAAAGCGTAATACGTTCATTCGCTTCGGTTGCCTTTTCTGCAGCACTGATTCGCTCGCGCAGTTCAGCATTAAAACCATCTACATCGCCTATGACCTTTAAGCGCACACCCGCTGCTGCCAGGCCTTGCATCTCTTTTTCAATGTACTGAACAAACAGCCCCATGAGTGTGCTGACCTCATCTGCCGGACGTTGCCAGTTCTCGGTGCTGAAAGCAAACAACGTCAAGTAGCGTATTCCAAGCTCTGCAGATCGTTCCACCAGGCTACGAACCCCTGCTGCGCCCTTGGCGTGCCCAACGGTACGTGGAAGGTGACGTTTTTGCGCCCAGCGACCATTGCCATCCATGATGATGGCTACATGTTGTGGTGCGACGGAATTAAGAGGCATCATTTAGTTTTGATTCGTGCACGCTACCGCCCTTTCGCTCAAGAGCAAAGCGGAAATTATCGTATATAAATTCGACAAAATTAAGAGCTAGGCCGCAATCAAGCTTTCTACCAACATGCCAATTTTTTGAGGTTGCCCAAGCAGTTCAACCAAAACAAATGCGCGCGTTTCTCCATCGTGCGCGATGTACTGCCCTTGCAAGCCATGCAATGGGCCGCTGGTGACGCGCACACTGTCACCCGGCGCAAACATGCGCGCTAGCGCTTGAGGTGGCGCTTCCTTGAGAAAGGTGATGAACTCTGGCGGCACTTTAGCGGGCAGGGGGCCAAAACTGACCAGCTTGCTCACACCCAGCGTTGAGCGAATGGGCGCCCAATTTTGCGTTTGATCGTCAAGCTCAATAAACAGATAGCGACTGAACATGGGCTCGGTCACAGTCTGCGCCCTTTGGTTACGCAGTTTTTGAACTTGCAAGGTAGGCAAAAAGCAGTTGAAGCCCTGGTTTTCAAGGTTTTCCAGCGCGCGGGCTTCTTGACGAGGCTTGGTGTGAACAACGTACCAGGCAGCGTGGGTTGTATCTGTCATTCTTGAATTGTGGGTATCCATTCGGATCAAAGCTTACCCGATTCAAGTGCTGGATTTCGCATTGCCGCATCGCCTTGAAGCGGTTAAAGTGAAACTTATTTTCAGCGAGCGCACCATGTCCACAAAAAACCCTTTTGACCCCTCTGCCATGTCCGACAGCGTGAAAGAACAAGCCCAGCAAATTTGGTTGGCCGGGCTAGGCGCTTTTTCGAAAGCCCAACAAGAAGGCACCAAGACATTTGAAAAGCTGGTGAACGACGGCATCACCATGCAGCGCAAGGCGCAAGTGACCGCGGAAGAAAAACTGGCCGAGGCGACCCAAAAAGTAACCCAAGTGGCGCACCAGTTCAACGAACGCGCCACCGGGCAATGGGACAAGCTGGAAAACATTTTTGAAGACCGTGTGGCCAAAGCGTTGACGCGTTTGGGCATTCCTTCTGCTGCCGAGCTGCAGGCCTTGCATGCGCGGATTGATCAACTCGAAAAACAACTGGGCGCCAAGGTCAAAGGAGTGTCAAAAGCGACTGCCAAACCGGCAGCTAAAACCACGCCCGCGAAAAAAGTAGCCGCCAAACGACCTGCAGCCAAGAAAAAGACCGCTAAATAATTCGGATCTGACCCCCAATAAAGATGGCAAAAAAAGCGCCACGCCGGACTGCTGAGCGGATTTTGGAGGTCACCTTGGACCTCTTCAACCGCTTTGGCGAGCCCAATGTGTCGACCACGTTGATCTCGGCCGAGCTCAACATCAGCCCGGGCAATTTGTATTACCACTACCCGGCCAAAGAGGAGTTGGTGAATGCGCTGTTTGTGCGCTACGAGTCTGCGCTGCACGAGCTGCTAGAGGCTGCGCCTGGCGTGCACGATGTGGAGGACGCTTGGTTTTTCATGCACACGCTGTTTGAGCTGGTGTGGCAGTACCGCTTTTTGTACCGCGATTTGAATGATTTGCTGAGCAAAAACCGCCGACTCGAGACACACATCAAGGACGCGCTGCTGCACAAGACCACCGCATTTCGCGCTGTGCTGGACGGGCTGGAACACGCCAAGGTGCTGCAGATGACGGCATCTGAACGCGAGGTGACGGCCACGCACATGGTGGTCATGCTTACCTGGTGGTTGAGCTACGAGTATGTGCGCGACCCGCGCCATGCGCTGGAGCCTGAGAGCGCGCAAAAGTCTTTGTTACGCGGCGCCAAACATGTGTTGGGCTTGCTGTTGCCCTACGCGGCACCTGAGCACAAACCGCATTTGGCGCAGTTGTTGGCGGCTTATTGAGGCAACCAAGCCTCGACCAAGCGTACCCAGTAGGTACCGCCTAGAGGAATCAGGTCGTCATTGAAGTCGTAATTCGGGTTGTGCAGGGTGCAAGGGCCTTCGCCATGCCCTATCTCGCGGTGCACACCGTCGCCGTTACCAATGAAGCAATAGGCCCCTGGCACGGCTTGCAGCATGTACGAGAAGTCTTCGGCGCCCATGGTGGGCTCTTGCTCCACCACATTGGCTTCGCCCACCACGCTGGCCATGACGCGCTGCGCAAACTCGGTTTCAGCCGCATGGTTGATGGTGGGTGGGTAGTTGCGCTCAAACTCAAACGTGCAGCTGGCACCAAAAGCGGCGCAGGTATGCTGCGCCACCTCACGCATACGCTGTTCGATCAGGTCGAGCACCTCCACGCTGAAGGTGCGCACCGTGCCTTGCATTTCGCACACATCGGGCACCACGTTGGTGGCCTCACCGGTGTGGATCATGGTGACCGAGATCACGCCTGCATCGAGCGGCTTTTTGTTGCGGCTGATGATGGTTTGAAAAGCCTGCACCATTTGGCAGGCCACGGGCACTGGGTCCACCCCGTTGTGGGGCAGCGCGGCGTGGCTGCCTTTGCCGTGGATGGTGATTTTGAACTCGTTGCTCGACGCCATCACCGGCCCGGCGCTCAAAGCGAACTTGCCCACCTCCAAGCCCGGCCAGTTGTGCATGCCAAACACGGCTTGCATGGGGAATTGGGTGAACAAGCCATCCTTCATCATTT
>Ga0228701_1000350_pt1 | contig 40107 bp, 28 predicted proteins | sample McNCre117_Aug_MG_2_FD_178017 | JGI IMG/M metagenome (GOLD analysis project Ga0228701, IMG submission 178017) | Freshwater microbial communities from McNutts Creek, Athens, Georgia, United States - 11-17_Aug_MG | ecosystem: Environmental > Aquatic > Freshwater > Creek | place: USA: Georgia... | reverse complement strand
ATAGCGCTTTGCTGCTTGGAGGCTGGCTGGTGCACGGGCAGATGGTTAAGGTTGCTCGATCTGCAAAGAAGCTTCGTGTTCCATTGCCAGAGATGGTCACGGTGGTTGAGGGGCGCGACTTGAGCACTATTGCGGTTAGCGAGCTGCAGATTGGCGATGTGATTTTGGTTCGCGCCGGAAATGTAATTCCTGTCGATGGGTTTGTGGTTCAAGGTGTTTCCACGGTTCTACAAACCGAAATCACCGGCGAGACCTTGGCGGTTGTAAAAGAGCCTGGAGACTGGGTTCTTGGAGGTACTGAAAACCTTGCTGGCAAAGGCGCCCAGAATGCTACTTTGACAATTCGAGTAACGGCGTTGGTTGCGGATAGCTTGATTTCTGTGCTGGCACAGGAGCCAGAAGATGTTGACCTTGGCTCGGTTACCTATGGGAAACTCTCTGGGTCTCTGTCGCGGATTGTTGTAGTTTCAACGCTTGCCCTTACTCTTGTTGCTGCAGGATTGCTGCTGGTTCTGGGTAGAGGCCTGGACGCTGTGATGTCGATGGTTGTCGGTGGTTTGGTAGCAGTGCCCATTTTTGTAATTCAGAGAAGCGTTTGGGTTTCTTGGAAGGCTGTGAACCAGAAACTTCGCAAGTTAGCGGTTTTTGCCTCGGATGCTTCTTCGGTTGAAGCTTTGGCTTCGGTTAATCACGTTGTTTTGAGCAAGACCGGGGTAATCACCAAGGGGCATAGGAGAGTCGGAAAGATTCACCTCGCTAGAAATACCTCAATTGGTAGTGAAGACGAGCTACTGGCGATTGCTGCTGCCGTCGAGATGGGAACCAGCCATCTTTTGGGTCACCTGATCATTCAGGAGGCCGTGCGTAAGGGGCTTGAGTTGCCGGTGGTTACCGAGATTGCTCCACTTCCAGGTATGGGCATCAGCGCGAAGTTTGACGGTTCGTTGGTCCAGGTTGGTAGTGCCGCAATGGTGAACGTGACCGGGGTGAACCTAAATCCTTATGACCTTTTCCAAGTTTCATCTTGCTATGAGAACGGTTCATCGGTGGTGTTTATAAGCATCGACGAACTCTTGGTTGGCTACATCGAATTCCCAGACGAGGTTAGGGAACAGGCGCAGGAGGCTATTGTTCGTTTGAGCAGCAAACAGGTGATCAGCATCTTTTCGTCCGATGCAACAAACCTGGTTGAAAAGATTTCTGGCAGTCTTGGTGTTACGAACTTCGCCGCGGAGGTTCAAGGAAACAAAAAAGGCGATTGGATCAAGGAGCAACAGGGGAGTGGATCCAAGATTCTTTATGTTGCCGACGGAATGACCGATGCGGAAGGCTTGGCTCAGGCGGATGCCAGTATCGCCTTTGGCGTTGGGTCCGAAATTCACCAAATCTCTAGTGGATTGGTTTCCGTGTCGGATAACCCAATGGTGGTACAAGCATTAGTTTCACTGGCTAAGGCGCAGCGAGTTCGTAACCTAACTAACTTGATTCTTGCAGCGGCGCTCGGATTGGCTTTTTGTGTCGGTGCGTTCTTTGGTGTGAGTTTTGCCATCGTGGGTTTTGCATCCACCTTGGCCGGTTGGATTTTGATTTCCCGCGTTGGAAGGTTGGCTAGATGACAGTCTTTGGTGTGATCGTAAACCCTGCGTCCGGCAAGGGCAAAGGCGGTTCCCTAGGTGCTCAGTTCATTTCTTACCTTGAAGCCGACGGGGTAACTGTCCTCAATCTTTCTGGCGCAAACTATGACGAAGCCTTGACCAACGGCCGTAAGGCCATCGCCGCTGGTGCCATCGATGCGCTTGCGGTTGCTGGCGGAGATGGCATGGTTCACCTAGGCGTGAATCTCTGCGCCGAGACATCGGTGCCATTGGCTCTGATGCCTTGTGGAACCGGAAACGATGCAGCCATGACTCTAGGAGTTCCAATCGATTCTCCTCGCGAGGCGGCTGCATTGGCAGTTGCCAAATTTGGTAACGCGCGAAGGATTGACCTTGGCGTAGGAGTTACCGAGACACGTAAGTTTTTCTTTTTCAATTCGGCGTCTGCTGGTTTCGATGCACTGGTAAATCGCAGGGCGAACCGTTGGAAGTACCCAAAGGGTAAGTCTCGATACACCTTGGCCATGCTTGCCGAGCTGGCTGGCTTTGACTCGATTGAGTATGAAGCGAAGGTCGACGGACAGTCTCGATCGATCATTGGAATGCTCTGCGCGGTTGCCAATGCTCCAAGCTATGGTGGTGGAATGTTGGTTGCTCCAGAGGCAAGCATCGACGACGGCCTTCTGGATCTTTTCATCGTTCACAAGATCACCAAACCGGAACTAATCAAGGTTTTCCCTAAGGTTTTCACCGGAGCACACGTTAGCCACCCAGCCGTGGAGATCGTTCGAGCCAGTGAAATCACTTTGAAATCGGCAGGGATTCCGGTTTATGCCGATGGCGAGCCGGTAGGTGCCCTGCCTATAAGCGTCTCGGTTGCAAAAGCCTGCCTAAAAGTATTGGCGTGACGCCCCGAATTTGTGGCATAATTGAAAGGTTGCACTAAACGGCCCCATCGTTTAGCGGCCTAGGACGCCGCCCTCTCACGGCGGTAGCGCGGGTTCAAATCCCGCTGGGGTCACGAATTCTCCTCTTCAAGCCTTTTGGTTAGAAGGGGAGTTTTTCTTTAACGTTTTTGATTGCGAATTCCGCTGTAAATCAAGATGACGGCGACGGGAATCAGGGTCACGTAGTTGAGACCTGAGAAGGCAACCGCAGCAAGAATAGTTCCGGCAATCGCACCGCCGAACGCGCCGGAGAACTGCATCGCAGAATCTGACAGTCCTTGAACATTGGTTTTGTCTTCGGCAGCGATCACGCTGGAAAGCAGAGCCGATGCCGAGACCGTCGTTGCCGACCAACCGAGCCCGAGCAAGAACAAGCCGATCATGACAACCTGGTGGTTGTGACCGGCGAGTGCGGACGTTACTAGAGATGCGATGTAAACCAACTGACCGATAATCACAACCCTGATTTGACCAAGCTTGTCGGCAAGCCAGCCGAAGATCGGTGAAAAAGCGTACATTCCGGCGATGTGAAGTGATATCACGAAACCAACCAGGACCAGGTCGGCGCCATCGTTCTTCATGTGAACCGGTGTCATCGACATCACCGAGACCATGACCATGTGACCGAGTGCGATGGCGGTTACGGCGTAGGTGGCGCGTGGATTAGTTCGCAACACCTTGAACGCCTCTTTCAACGATCTCGGCTTTGTAGTGAGTTTTTTGTTGAACTCGCGCTGTGCGGTGAGAAGTGGGTCAGGTCGAAGGCCAATCAGAAACACGCTGCTTGCCAAAACCTGCGCCGTAATGGTGATCAGGAATGGACCGGTCATGTCTGGAAGGTGAAGGAAGTGGCCGATCACTTGGCCAGGGCCAAACAGGTTTGGGCCAATCACTGCACCAACGGTTGTTGCCCAAACCACGAGCGAAAGGTCGCGGCCGGTGTTTCCAGGATCTGGTAAGTCGGTTGCAGCGAAGCGCGCCTGAAGGCCAACCGCGCTTCCAGCGCCCATAAGGAATAGGGCTAGAAGCAGCAGCGGAAAGAAGTTGATTGCGGCCGCCGTGATCACAGTTGCAGCACCGATGATGGCAATTGCTGCACCGCTGGCAAGTGCGATTCTCCTGCCAAACCTTGAGGCAAGTTTTGCCAAAGGAATTGCGGCAAAAGCGGCTCCAAGAGTAGAGAACGTGGCTGCCGAACCGCTCCAACTCTCTGACCCGGAGAGTTTTGCTGAGAGCAGGGCTCCAATGGAAAGCGTTGAACCGAGGCCGAAGCCGCTTAAAATCTGGCCAATCGCCAAAGTTTTTACTGTTTTCCGCTGTAGGCGTGACAATTCCGCAGGTTGCATAACGCCAGCCTAGTGAGCGCTCGCGATAAAATTGGAGTTCACTCAAAAAACGAGGTTCGAATGACGCATAAGCCACTAACGCTTGCCGAAAAAGTTTGGAATGACCACCTTGTGGTCAAGGGTGTCGATGGCGCCCCGGACCTGCTTTACATAGACCTTCACCTCGTGCACGAGGTAACCAGCCCTCAGGCCTTCGACGGACTTCGCATGGCCGGTCGCCCGGTTCGTCGCCCAGACCTGACCATCGCCACCGAAGACCACAACACCCCAACCTGGGACATTGATAAGCCGATTGCCGATGTCACCAGCCGCACCCAGATCAACGCTCTTAGAACCAATGCTGAAGAATTCGGGATTCGTATTCACTCTCTTGGAGATTTGGATCAGGGAATCGTTCACGTGGTTGGCCCACAGCTGGGTCTGACCATGCCAGGTCTAACCGTGGTCTGTGGCGATTCGCACACGTCAACCCACGGAGCCTTCGGTGCTCTTGCCTTTGGAATTGGCACCTCTGAGGTTGAGCACGTTATGGCAACCCAGACCCTGCCGCTAAAGCCGTTCAAGACCATGGCCATCAACGTTGAGGGAACTCTTCGCCCAGGAGTTACCGCAAAGGACATCATCCTCGCTGTGATCGCCAAGATTGGTACCGGCGGTGGTCAGGGTTTCGTTCTCGAATACCGTGGCTCTGCCATTCGTGCGCTTTCCATGGAAGCACGAATGACCATCTGCAACATGTCGATCGAGGCCGGCGCACGTGCTGGAATGATTGCCCCAGACGAAATCACCTTTGCTTACCTTCAGGGAAAGCCTCACGCTCCGGAGGGTCAGGACTGGACCGACGCGGTTGACTATTGGAAGACCTTAGTCACCGACGAAGGTGCAACCTTCGATTCAGAAGTGTTCCTAGACGCCGACACCCTTGACCCTTTCGTGACCTGGGGAACTAACCCTGGTCAGGGAGTTTCGCTGCTCGACAGAGTTCCGACTCCGGCGTTGATCGACGATCCAAACGAGAGAGCAGCGGCGATGCGTGCTTTGGAGTACATGGGTCTTGAGGCCGGCACCCCGATGAAATCGATCAAGGTAGACACCGTGTTTCTCGGTTCCTGCACCAACTCACGAATCGAAGACTTGCGAGCAGCTGCCGCGGTTGTGAAGGGTCGCACCAAGGCGGAGAACATTCGCATGATGGTGGTTCCAGGTTCTGCGAGGGTTCGCTTGCAGGCAGAGGCAGAAGGTCTCGACCAGATATTCAAAGACTTCGGTGCCGAATGGCGATTCGCAGGTTGCTCGATGTGTCTTGGAATGAACCCTGACCAGCTGGCACCTGGGGAGCGTTCGGCTTCAACATCTAACCGAAACTTTGAGGGTCGCCAGGGTAAGGGCTCGAGGACTCACTTGGTTTCGCCGCTAGTGGCTGCGGCAACCGCGGTTCGCGGAACACTTTCTAGCCCAGCCGACTTGGAGGAAAACTAATGGAAAAGTTTGAGGTTTACTCTGGCGTTGCAGTTCCGTTGAAGCGAAGCAATGTTGACACCGACCAAATCATCCCAGCCGTTTACCTGAAGCGAATCACCAAGACCGGCTTCGACGACGCATTGTTTGCATCTTGGCGCAATGACGAAGACTTCGTATTGAACCAGCCGGCGTTTGCAAATGGTTCGGTGCTTTTTGCAGGTCCTGACTTCGGAACCGGTTCGTCTCGCGAGCACGCCGTCTGGGCGCTGCGCGACTACGGCTTCAAGGCGGTTTTCTCGTCGAAGTTCGCCGACATCTTCCGCGGAAACTCTGGCAAGCAGGGTCTGGTTTCCGGTGTAATTTCGGATGCCGAAACCGAGGCAATCTGGAAGATCATCGATGAAAACCCTGGCGTTGAGGCGAAGGTTGACCTTGTGCACCGCACGGTTTCCGTTGGTGACCTAACAGTAAATTTCGAGATTGACGAATACACTAGGTGGCGTCTACTCGAAGGGCTCGACGACATTGGTCTGACTCTTCGAGATGAGCAGTCGATCACCGACTTCGAGTCTCGTCGTGAGGCTTGGCGTCCAAAAACTTTGCCAGCCAAAGGAGCCTAATGAGCCAGATCACGGTACGCGGGGGCAAACCACTTTCGGGTCGAATCGAGCTTAAAGGCGCGAAAAACCTGGTCACCAAGGCCATGGTTGCTGCTCTTCTAGGCGAAACCCCTAGCGTTCTTCGTGACGTTCCTCACATCTCCGATGTCGAGGTGGTTCAGGGTCTTCTCGAGGTTCATGGCGTAAAGGTCAACTTCACCGACGACGGCGTAATGACCATGGATCCGAGCAACGTGAAGTCGGCTCGAATGGTCGACATCGATGCTCATGCCGGAAGCTCACGAATTCCAATCTTGTTCTGTGGCCCGCTACTTCACCAGCTTGGCGAGGCATTCATCCCAGACCTCGGCGGTTGCAATATCGGCGACCGCCCGATCGACTTCCACTTCGAGGTGCTCCGCGAGTTTGGTGCGGTTATTGAAAAGCAGCCAAACGGTATGCGCCTCACCGCGCCTGGTGGCCTAAAGGGCGCCAAGATTTCGCTTCCTTACCCGAGCGTAGGTGCCACCGAGCAGGTTCTGCTAACTGCCACTCGTGCAGAAGGACTAACCGAACTTTCCGGTGCCGCCATAGAGCCAGAAATCATGGACCTTATTGCAATCTTGCAGAAAATGGGCGCCATCATTTCGGTTGATACCGATCGTGTGATTCGCATTGAGGGTGTCAAGGTTCTTCAGGGCTACTCACACCGCGCGCTGTTCGACAGAAACGAAGCAGCCAGCTGGGCTGCAGCGGCGCTTGCAACTCGCGGAGACATTTTTGTTGGCGGCGCTCGCCAGCAAGAAATGATGACCTTCCTAAACGTGTTCCGCAAGGTTGGTGGCGCGTTCGAAATCCACGATGAAGGAATTCGCTTCTACCACCCTGGTGGCGAACTGAACCCTGTGGTGATTGAGACCGATGTTCACCCTGGATTTATGACCGACTGGCAGCAGCCGCTCGTGGTTGCTCTGACCCAGGCCAAGGGTCTTTCGATCATCCACGAAACCGTTTACGAGAACCGCTTTGGATTCACCGACGCACTGGTTCAAATGGGCGCGCAGATACAGATCTACCGCGAGTGCCTCGGCGGAAGTGAGTGCCGCTTTGGTCAGCGCAACTTCTTCCACTCGGCCGTTATCAATGGTCCTGCAAAACTTTCGGGAGCGGACATTCGCGTTCCAGACCTACGCGGTGGTTTCAGCCACATGGTGGCAGCTCTCGCTGCCGAGGGAACATCGAATGTAACCAACGTTCAGCTGATCTCTCGAGGTTACGAGCACTTCCTGCAGAAACTTGAAACTCTCGGTGCAGATTTCGAGTACAGCGAATAGCCATGGCTGCCGCTGAACGCGCTTTCAAAATGCCGAAGGTCAGCAAGGCTGATCGCCCTCTGGTCATGCGCTTGGTTGCCTATATCCTCGGTCCGCTGCTTCACCTTCTGTTTTGGGTGAAGGTTAGCGGCAAAGAGAAACTCCCGAAAAAGGGCGCGTACATTTTGGTCTTCAACCACGTAACGCACCTAGACCCGCTGGTCGTCGCATACGCAACGTTCTTTGGTTTGAAGCGCGGTCCGCACTTTTTGGCAAAGGGTGGGTTGTTCAAGATTCCGGTTTTGGGTCCGCTATTGATTGCGGCAGGTCAGGTGCCGGTTTATCGTTCTGGTCGAACCAACATTGAGCCGATGTCCGCTGCCTACGAGTTCCTAAAAGCCGGTCACGTGATCACGATTTTCCCTGAAGGAACTCTCACGCGTGAACCAAATGGTTGGCCAATGCGCGGCAAGACCGGCTCGGTTCGAATGGCAATCGAGGCTGGCGTGCCAATCTATTCCGCTGGTCAATGGGGTAGCGAAGTAGTTCTTCCGACCTACACCAAGAATCTGAAACCGAAACCTTGGCACAAGGTAAGCGTTCAAATTGGCGAAGAGATTAACCTCGATAAATTCCACGGACGCAAGCTTTCGACCGAAGAGTTAAAAGATGCCACGGAAATCGTGATGAAGGCAATCACCAAGCAGGTGGAAATTCTCCGTGGCGCTAAGGCGCCGGCAAAACTTTACGATCCTGCCGAACACGGGCAAAGCCAGTTTGGAAACTTCAACAAGAACGGGAAAAAGTAATGGCAACTGTAGCGGTCATGGGTGCCGGTTCTTGGGGTACCACCTTTGCCAAGATTCTGGCAGATGCCGGCAACGAGGTAATCATCTGGGCAAGACGCGAAGACGTTGCGCAGGAGATCAACACTCAGCACCGTAACGGCGACTACCTGCCTGGTATTCGCCTACCGAAGTCGCTTCGTGCTACGTCGATCGCCTCGGAAGCACTAGAGGCTGCCGAACAGGTTTACATCGCTGTGCCATCGCAATCGCTTCGAAGTAACCTCACCGAGTGGGGTTCGTCCATTGGTAAGAAAGCCATTTTGGTTAGCCTCATGAAGGGCGTCGAAAAGGAAACAGGGCTTCGCATGAGCGAGGTCATTGTTGAAGCCGCTGGCGTAAAGGAAGACCGCGTTGTTGTTATCTCGGGCCCAAACCTTTCGCTAGAAATCGCTCAGGAACAACCAACCGCATCGGTAGCTGCAAGCCGCAACCAAGACTCTGCCCGTGCGGTAGCCGCTGCCGCTAGCAACAGTTACTTCACCACGTTCATCAACAAGGACGTGATCGGCACCGAGTTCGGCGGAATCCTGAAGAACCTAATCGCTGTTGCCATCGGTATCGTCAATGGTGTTGGTTACGGCGAAAACACCAAGGCGTCGATCATGACCCGCGGTCTTGCCGAGATCTCAAGATTTGCCAGAGCTTACGGGGCCAAGAAGAAGACCATGGTTGGACTGGCCGGGCTCGGCGACCTAATTGCTACTTCTGAATCTCCGCTAAGCCGAAACCACAAGGCTGGTGAAATGCTCGGCAAGGGTTACACCCTTCGCGAGGTCACCAAGCGCCTCTCCCAAACTGCAGAAGGTTTGGCTTCGGTAGCGCCAATTCTGAAGTTGGCGGAGGAAAAGGGTGTTCGCATGCCAATCGTTGAGCAGGTGCTTGCCGTTATGGAGGGTCGAATGGAGCCACGAGACATCGCCCCTCACCTAACACTAGAAACGGATGAACCTTCGAGTGAGTAAGAAAATTCGCGTCGCCTTGGTGTTCGGTGGAAGATCCAGCGAACACTCGATTTCGTGTGTCACAGCAGGTGGAGTTCTTGGTTCGATAGACAGGGAACGTTTTGAGGTAATCCCGATCGGAATTACTCGCGCTGGCGTTTTCGTTCCTGAAGAAGACAACCCCCTCAAGTGGACTCTTAACCCGAACGAGCTACCCGAGGTGAACTTCAAGGGTGAAACAGTGATCTGGCCAGCTGCCGGAACCAAGGAACTTCGCTACAGCGACCCATCGGGTGTTAGCCACTCGCTTGGCGACATTGACGTTGTCTTCCCGGTTCTTCACGGACCATACGGTGAAGACGGCACCATCCAGGGGTTCTTCGAACTCATCGGAATGCCTTACGTTGGCAACGGCGTTTTCGCCTCGGCCGCTGGCATGGACAAGGAATTCAGTAAGGCGCTGTTCATCGCCGCCGGCATTCCGGTTACTCCTCATGTGGTGATTCGCAAGAGCGACTGGGAAAATCATCGCGATGAAAAACTTGCCGAGGTCGAGAGCCTCGGTGGTCTTCCGCTATTTGTGAAACCTGCTCGTGCCGGATCCTCTGTTGGTGTGAGCAAGGTAACCGAAATGCACCACTTCGACAAAGCGGTTCGCGATGCCTTCGAGCAAGACGACAAGCTAGTTGTTGAACACGGAATCGTTGGCCGAGAGGTTGAGTGTGCGGTTTTGCAGGGGAGGAATGGCGCAAAGCCTCGAGTCAGCCTCGCCGGTGAAATCGTGGTCACCGGTCGGGACTTCTACGATTTCGAGGCCAAATACCTTGACACCGGTGCCGTGGATCTGTTGATTCCAACTGAGCTTCCGGCAGTCAAACTTGCCGAAATGCAAGACCTTTCTCGCAAGGCATTCATGGCTCTCGGCTGCGAAGGTTTGGCTAGGGCAGACTTCTTCCTGACCGATGAAGGATTCTTGCTGAACGAAGTAAACACGATGCCCGGCTTTACGCCGGTGTCGATGTTCCCACTGGTTTGGAAAGCTTCTGGCATCGAATACCGCGAACTAATCTCGGAACTAATCGAACTAGCGCTAGAAAACTAACCGCAACGACGACTAGCCGGCTGGCTCAGAATCGTTGGGGCTATTTGGTCTAGAACGTTCACGCCAACCGCGTGTCTCGAGTCAACAATCACCTCGGTGGCAGGGTTTCTGCCGAAGGTGATGAACCTAAAACTCGGGTCTTTCGATGGGTCTACCAGCCAGTCGACGCCCTGCTCGGTGAGGCAGCGGAGCGTGGACACTTGTGCCTCTAGAAGCCCGCATCGAAACAATACAGCAGCAGGCTCACCATAGGCAGCCGTGCTCTGGGCGTCTGTGGATCTCCGAACCAGACCGTCCAAGGTATCGGGAAGTCGGACCATCAAATCGGCACAGGAAACCGCGTTTGATTTCGGTGCTGGCTCGAGGTGAATCGTTGCAGAACAGCCAGTTGTGATCAGTGGCAAAAGGATTAGCCCAAACTTCAAAAACTTCATTAGTTACAGGCTACCTTTGGTTTGTGAGCAATATTGAAACCGTGTCATCGCTTGGTGAAATTGAGGCGTTGAGACGCACGGTTTCCAAGTTAAAACCTGGAAAGCACACCATTCTTGGTTCGGGTGACGACAGTGCCATCGTTGCCACTTCAAACGATCGTTTTGTGGTTTCTACAGACACAATGGTTGAAGGAAACGACTTTCGTATCGATTGGTCGAGCGCGTTTGATCTTGGTTGGAAAGCGGTAGCCACCAACATCTCAGATGTCACCGCGATGGGAGCCAAGCCAACAGCACTGGTGGTTGCTTTGATGGTTCCAAAGAACACCGAAATCACCTGGCTTGAAGAGTTTGCTAATGGTTTGCAGGCCGCAATCGATGTATTGGCACCAGACGCCGAAATCGTCGGGGGAGACTTGGCCTCTGCAAATCAAGTCGTGGTTTCGGTCACAGCTTTCGGTGATTTGGAGGGCCGTGAAGCAAAAACACGCTCCGGCGCTAAAGTCGGTGACATTCTTGCCGTTGCAGGAACTTTGGGCCAAGCGGCCTGCGGTCTTGCACTTTTGTTTAGCGAAGATCGCGACGCAATCAGCGCCTACGACAATTGGGTTGATGTGCAAAAACGGCCGAACCCTCCAATTGGCGCAGGCATTTTGGCTGTTGAAGCGACCTCGATGATGGACATATCTGACGGACTAGCCATGGATGCCAATCGCATTGCAACGGCTAGCGGTGTTCGCTTGGACATCGACCGTCAGGCTCTCGACGGCTACTGCGCTGTGCTTGACGACGTTGCCTCGAGAATTGGGCAGTCCTCGCTTGATTGGGTGGTATTCGGTGGCGAGGATCACTCGCTTTTGGCAACGTTTCCTAGCGATGCGAAACTTCCGCGTGGATTCAAGAAAATCGGCTCCGTTTCAGCGGGTGAAGGGGTTTATCTGGATGGTAAACCGTTGGCAAATAACGGTTGGGATTCAATATCGGCTTTAGCCGAACTTAACTTGGACAAATAGTATAAAAAGTCTAAAATTGAACGGTATAAAACTTGAGGTTATGCCCTAGTCGAATTCGGCATTAGAGAGAAGCTTTAGTCCGTATGGCCGCATTGTCGCACCGATTGAGTGCCTGATGAAGTGGCTTCGCATTCCCCTGAAGGTTAGACGCATTGCGTCGATTGTTGCCGCTATCGGTTTGGTATTCGGTGGCATGGTTCCTGCGGATGCAACTCACCTTCGCGGAGCCCTTGGTAAGGCAACCTACGATCCGGTAGCCAAGACCGTAACTCTTGAAACCCAGTTACTCGAGGCAAAAACCTGGACCAGCGCTCACACGTTCTTTACCTTCCCAACCATGTACAAGGTAGACCGCACCACTGGAGCTGTATCGCCAGTTGCCGCATGTACCGGTCAGAGCACCACGGCAACATCTGCTGTTACCGACTCAACGCAGCCGCTGTTCTACATAAACAGCACAACATTCGTTATTAACGTGAACTGTGCGAACTTCAACCCGAACTTCGACTACATCTTCAGCCAAACCGGTAGCAACCGCATCAACGGCATCAAGAACTCAACCAACCAGACCATTCAGGTTGAAGCCAAGATTCGCATCGATGGAATCAACGCTGCCATGACTCCCGTCTACCACTCCGGTTACATGGCCAACGTTGCCTACGACACCAGCGGTGGAGTGTTCTCTGTGAACATGAACGCACTTTCCGGAGGCTATGCCGGGGGAACCAAACCGGTTCTAAACGGAGACGCGGTAACCTATTCGCTAATCACAGACCAGTCGAGTGCCCAAGGTGCTTACGGTGCCGGACGTATTCCATGTTCAGATTTCAACCTGACCACCGGTGTGTTTAGGATTTCGAGCACCCTATGTGACGTTTCCAAGGGCGACGACTACGTAAAGGCATTCTCCGGTGGAACGGCTACCACGCCTATTTATTACGCGTTCAAAACAAGAGCAACCGACGCCGCCGGTCAGTATGTAACCCGCGATGTGCTTCTAGCATTTGCGGATCCTTCCGGCAACACCAGGCCGACAATTTCTTCTACATCGCCAACGACAATGACGTTGGCACCAGGTTCGACCAACACCATCACAGTTGTTGCCAATGATGTTGATGCCAACCAGTTGCTTCGCTTTGCTACCAACACCCTGCCTTCTTGGGTGACCATTGCCTCAACCACGATTCAGCAGACTGCAACGGCGCCGAACCAAACCAAGTCGACTTTGGTACTTCAGGCCAATCCGCCGGCCGGCTTCAACGGAACGGCTCAGGTTGAGGTTGACACTTATGATGAGTCGACAAACTCAACCGCCATCTTCCCGTTGAGCGCGAGCATCCAGTTCGACATCCAGGTTGGTACGGGAATTTTGCCTCCAGGAAGCCCGGGAACCCCGGTGATCACTCCTGGAAACGGGCAGCTATCGTTTACATTCACCGCTCCTACCTCAGGTGGAACCGTAACCAGCTACACCGCCATGCTTGTTCCTTCTGACGGCAGTGCGCCGGTTGGTCCAGTTACCTGTACCGGTCCTAACGTGCCTTGTGTTGTTACGGGCCTCACCAATGGTGTCTCCTACACGGTGACGGTGACGGCAACGAACTCGGGAGGAAGCGCGACAAGCAGCCCAGCCAGCGGCGCGCCAACTGGTCCGAGTGCCCCTAGCATTCGCCTCAGCAACACCAACTTGAACCTTTCGCTAAATGTGGCAACAACTAGCGGCACGACATACACCGTCACACAGGTAAACACTTCCTACCCAGCGACGAGCTACTCGATTTCGCCCGACTTACCAACCGGACTAACTTTTAGCACCTCTGCTGGTACCATCTCAGGCACCCCAACGAGTGCTACCTCGGCAACGGTTTACACGATCACCGCGACAAATGCATACGGAAGTTCAACCACAACTTTCACCATGGCAACAGGGAACCGCGCCCAGACAATCACTTTTACCCAACCTTGGGGTATGGCGATTCCTTCTTCTGGTACCAGCAAGCAAAAACTAACCGCAACGGCAGACTCCGGACTGACCGTTAGCTTTACGGCTTCACCGTCGACCGTCTGTGCCATCGACACCACCACCAATAGCCTGATCAACGTGACCAGCTCGAGCGTTGCCGGTGCCTGTACCGTTACTGCAACCCAAGCGGGAGGTTCGGGTTACGCGGCTGCACAGTCTGTCTCGAAGACATTCTTTGTTTACGCTGCAAACACGGCTCCGGCTGCTAACTCCTGTCCTTCCGGAAGCTCGAACAACACTAGGCAAGCTCCGGTACTTTACCTTTCAAACGGCAGCGCCACATTCGTTGTGAAGTCTGCGATCACCAGCCCGTACTCGATCATTAACGCCGGTGCACCTGGTGCGTCGTTCAACTCATCGGGTGTACCAACCGCTTGTACATCGTTGGGTTTGACCTACAGCGCAACCAGCGTTCCAGCTGGCCTTTCGGTTTCGTCAAGCACTGGGCTGCTCAGCGGAACTCCAACAACTGTTCAGGCACTCAAAAACATGGTGCTAAACGCAACCACCAAGGCAAACGGAAGCTCTACCAATGCCGCGGCTTCTGTTAACTACGGAATCACTATTACCGGGCTAACCCAGGTGATTACCTTTACCAAGCCGAACGACATGACCACAAGCTCGTCGCCTCAAACGCTGGTTGCATCCACCACCGGTACCGGTGTCAATATCGTGAACGTAAACGGAACGATCATCGGTGTTTCTCGAAATGTAGTAAACAGCGTCTCAACCGTCACACTTACCCTGGACAGCACCTACACGTCTAACCCGTTCAGGGTTGGAGACCCTGTCTCATCTGTGTCAATCACCTCATGGGGATCAACAAGCAGCTACACGATTACCCCTGCCACCGGAGCTACTGTTCTCACCGCATCCACCAGCGCACCATGGACCATTACCTACACTGGTTCGTCTGGTAGTTCCTCGAAGTCTTATTCGAGCGTTACCGGTGTGGTCACCAGCACCACCACATCTTCGGCGGCGCTGGTAGTTTCGTTCACGTCTAACACCCCGAGCATTTGTTCGATTAGCTCGGGTAAGGTCACTCCTCTGGCATCGGGTGTCTGTTCGATCACCGCATCTCAGGCTGGCGACTCAACCACTTTGGCGGCAACTTCGGTAACCCAGACCTTTACGGTTTCTTCGGCTCCTAGCATTTCGCTTTCGCCGAGCAGTGCAACGCTAACCACACTGAACCAGTACACGGGTGTTTACACTCTCACCAACTCGGGTGGTCCGGCAACGAGTTACGCCATTTCGCCGGCTGTGCCAGATGGTATGTCCTTCGACACCGCTACCGGCATCTTGAGCGGATCGCCTGAGGCTGGTCAGGACCCAATTGTTTATTCGATCACTGCAACTAACTCGCTCGGTACCTCAAACCCGGTTACTTTCACCTTGTCGATTCAAAAGACCGGCCAAACCATTCGTTTCGATGCGCTGAACGGTATGACAGTAAACCAGAGCGATGGTCAGCTGCTAACCACCATCGCGACCTCGGGTCTTCCGGTAACCGTAACAGTGGCAGCGGATTCTAGAAATGTTTGTTCAGTTTCAGGTGGGCGAGTATTTCCAAAGATTGCAGGAACATGTAACCTCGTTGCCTCGCAGTCCGGAAACGCAAGTTATCTTGCAGCCGCAAACGTAACCGTTTCAATGAACATCGCCAGCACGCTGACCGCACCTAGCCTGCTAATCGACAACTCTTCGGCAACCTTCTCGGCCGGTCTACAAATCTACCTTCCGTACAACCTGACCAACACCGGTGGTCAGGCGGACAGCTATGCGATTTGGCCTGCTCTTCCAGACGGCATCGTTTTTGACCCAACCAACGGTTTGATCGTCTCGGGTATCATTTCGTCGGCTGTGGCGAACCAGACCTATTCGATCACCGCAACCAACGCTGCCGGAACCTCAGCTCCTGTTAACTTCACGCTACAGGTAAACCGCCAGGCTCAATCGATCACCTTTGGAGCCTTGAACGGTAAAAAGGTTGGAGACGCAAACTTCAACGTTTCGGCTACCTCCAGCTCCGGACTTACGGTCTCGTTTGCAAGCTTGACTTCGAGCGTTTGTACTGTTTCTGGAACCACGGTTACTCTTACCTCGCTCGGTGGTACCTGTACCATCGAGGCTAGCCAGACTGGTAACACCACTTTTGCGCCAGCAACCTCTGTGACTCAATCTTTCAGTGTTCTTAGAGCACCGAGCATTGCAGTTACCCCATCCACTCTTACCTTGACTCTGAACGCAGCGACCTCTAACCCGCTGACCATTAATAACACCGGCGGTGCCGTTGCTTCTTACAGCATCTCACCGGCACTTCCGATGGGGCTAAGTTTTGACCCTGTAACCGGTCAAATCTCTGGTACCCCTACAGAAATTTGGGCATCTACCCTATATCGAATTACCGCGACGAATGCCACGGGAAGTTCGTACTCGGAATTCCACCTAGAAGTTGTAACGATCTCGCAGACCATTACTTTCAACCAACCGAGCGCGTTCTTGGCCGGTACCACATACCAAATGGATGCCAATGCAACATCCGGTCTGGCCGTAACCTACACCTCACTAACCACCTCTGCTTGTACGGTAACCACGAGCGGTTTGGTAACTCCTGGTGCTGGTAGCTCTACCGGCGTCGATTGCACGATTCGCGCTGCACAGGCCGGTGACTCTAACTACGCGGCCGCAACCTCGGTAGACCGAACCGTGAAGGTCTTCTCCACCATCGTGAAGCCTGCCATCACCATTTCTACCAAGACCATTTCCCTCGTTGTGAACCAAAACTCTGGTTCGCCTCTCCAGCTGGTGAACGCCGGTGGTGCAATTACCACCTGTTCGGTATCTCCTGCGTTGCCAGAAGGTTTGACCCTTAACACTTCGACCTGTGAAATCACGACCAGCACCGGAACCAACGCCAACGGTGTTACCTACGAGGGTCCAACCACGGTGCAGGCGGCCACCACCTACACGATTACAGCGAGCAACACCGCCACCGGAAACTCGACCGATACCTTTACCATCGAGGTCACCAAGGGCGTTGCCACAGTGAACTTCAGCGCTGCGAGCTTGAACGTGACCTACGACGGAAATGCGAAACCGGTGAGCTACTCGGTTAACACCGGATCACTGATTCAGCCAACGGCAACCGTTTCCATCAAATACGACGGCTCGACGACCGCCAAGACGAATGCCGGTAGCTATGCGGTTACCGCAACCGTTACCGATTCGAACTACACCGGATCTGCCTCTGCCACCCTCGTCATTGATCGAGCCGCTCTTACAATTGCAGGGCTCACCGGAGGTCCGTACACCTATAACGGACTTCCGCATGGCGTTACGGCTAGCACGACGCCGTCAGGAAAGTCGCTCAGTTACACCTACAACGGTTCGGCTTCGACGCCAATTAATGCCGGAACCTATTCGGTATTGGTCACAAGTAACGATGCCAACTTTGTTGGGTCCCTAACCGGAACCCTGGTAATCAACAAGGCTTCCGTTACCTATTCCCTAAGTAACCTGAGCCAGAGCTACACCGGTGGAGAGCTAAGGCCAACCATCACTAGTTCGCCGTCGTCGATTGCTTCGTCTGTGACCTTCAACGGCGATGGCGCTGTTCCGACCTACGTTGGTTCTTATTCGGTGCAGGTGGCGTCAGCTGATCCAAACTATGTTGAAGTTTCTAATTCGAATACGTTCGAAATCACCCAGGCTTCTCAAACTATTACCTTCGACGCACTTACCGCCATGACCGATGCCAGCCCAGATCAGGTGCTAGCGGCCGACGCAACAAGTGCCCTCTCGGTTTCATTCACGTCGTTGACTACGTCGACATGTACCATCGTTGCCGGCAGACTTCACCCGCTTACTACCGGTCTTTGCACGGTTGGGGCAAACCAGAGCGGTGATGCTAACTTCCATGCGGCAGCTCAGGTAACTCGCTCGATTACCATCACCACCAGCCTGGTTACTCCGGTCATTTCGGTTTCTTACCCAAATACGATTCTTACCGCCAAAACCACCGGTTCGAGCGCATATGTTTTGAGTAACTCGGGTGGGCCATGTACCTATACCGTTTCACCAAGTCTGCCTAATGGACTTCACCTAAACGCCACAACCGGAGCCATTTACGGTAACGCAGACGCATCTTCGGCGAACGCAAGTTACTCGCTTACCTGCACCAACCAGGCTGGTTCCGCCTCGGTAGATGTGCACCTATTGGTTAACAAGGCGTCGCAGGCAATCTCTTTCGCATCGGCGACTTCGAAGACCTACGGAAACGCCGACTACTCTGTTGCTGGATCTGCATCGAGCGGCCTTGCAGTTGGTCTTTCTAGCTCAAACTCGGGAATTGTGTCGATTAGCGGCGGAATGGCCCATATCACCGGTGCCGGAACCGCAACCATTACGGCCAGCCAGCCTGGTAACGACACCTACTCCGCGGCACCTCCCGTTTATGTGACAGTAACCGTTGATCCAAAGGTAATTTCGGTTTCAGGAATCACAGCAATTTCCAAGGAATACGACGGTAACAGCGACATCTCGCTAAATGTGGACTCTGCCGCTTTCAATGGTGTTGTTTCCGGCGATGAAGTTGTTCTTGATGCTTCAAGCTATGTTGCTAGCGCGAGCGATGTTAACGTCGGAAGCCGTGCGGTCTCTATTACCGATCTTGCACTCGGTGGTGCGGCTTACAACAACTATCAGTTGACCATTCCAAGCAACCTCACGGTGAGCATCACAAAGCGTCACGTTACCGTTTCGAACCTGACGGCATCGGCAAACCAGGCTGGCGTTGCGACCTTCAACTGGGATGGCCTTGGCAATGTTATTTCCGGTGATGATCTCTCGCTTGATGCATCAAACGTGTCTGCCACAATTGACTACAACGGGAACCTAACCTATGACACCGGTCACAACACCTTCGGGCTATCCGGTGCAAGCGTGGGTAACTACCAGTTAACTCAGCCAACCGCTGTAGTTACTGGCCGAGTGAAACAAGACCAAACGGTTTCTGGACCAAACATTGCAAACCTTCGCTACGGCTCAAGGGCTGCCTTGAACGGTTCGGCAACTTCTGGTCTAACTCCAAACTACACATCGAACACTCCGGAAATTTGTGATCTAGTCGACACCGCAGATGGTCTTCGCTTGGTTGCCTACCAACCTGGAACCTGTACCATCACCACCAACCAAGCTGGTAACAACACCTATGCAGCTGCCAATGGTGTTTCCACTTCATTCACAATCGGTAAGCGAATTCTTACCATCACGGGTGCAGTAGTTAACGACAAGTCGTTCGATGCTTCTACCGATGTGACGGTCGACTATTCACAGGCTTCACTAGATGGCATAGTGGGTGCTGACGACGTAACCTTAGACACCCTGGATGCATCGGCAAGTGCCGATTCGGCAACCGCCGGAACTAGGAATGTGTCCCTTGGCGGGCTTACCCTAGCCGGCGCAAAACGTAACTTCTATGAGTTGGTAATTCCAAATAACCTTCAGGTGAACATTGCGAAACTGGCTAGCTCGATTAACTTCACCGGTCCTGCATCGGCCGTTTACGGCGATGGCGATACCGAGGCGAATGCCTCGAGCTCGAATGCAAATGTGCCGGTTTCTCTCGCTTCAAGCAACGGTTCCGTTGCAACCATAGTGAACGGAAAACTTCACATCCTTGCGGCGGGAACCACTGTTATCACAGCGAGCCAAGCCGGAGACCTCAACCACAATGCACCTGCATCAAAGACGGTCACGCTTACCGTAGCCAAACGTCAGGTAACCGTCGACAATCTTGTTGCAAACGGCGATCAGAACGGTGTCGCTAGCTTCACCTGGACTGGTCTATCGAACGTGATTTCTGGTGACCACGTACTACTAGATGTCAGTGGGGTCTCCGGAAACGTTGATACCAGTAACCAGTTCACCTTCGATGCTGGTCACTCAACATTCACGATTTACGGAGACGACGCCGCCAACTACGAGCTGGTCACACCAACGGTGACGGTTGGCAGCAGGGGTAAGGCCAGCCAGAGCATCAACATGGGCAACGCTTCAGGTCTTCACTACGGTGACATTTTTGGCCTTTCGGCAACTGCCACCTCAGGACTGTCGGTCGTTTTCACCACCGACACCCCAGATATCTGTTCTATTACGTTTAGCTCAGGCGCCTATCACCTTGTTGCCAACCATCCAGGTATTTGTAGCGTAGCGGCTAATCAGGCGGGTAACGCATCGTACAACGCTGCCGGTTCGGTATACCGTCAGTTCACCATCGGACAGGCAGCCCAGTTGCTCACCGTTGGAAGCGTATTTGGCTTAACCGTTGGCCAAAATCTGACCATCTCGGCTTCGTCTTCAGCCGACCTTTCGCCTTCGCTTGAATCTCTGACCCCTGATGTCTGTACCGTGGAAGGCTTCGTGGTCACCGCCATTGGCGAAGGTGACTGTTCGGTTCAGGTTACCCAGAGCGGAAATGACCTATATTCGGCTGCCACTTCGGTAACTAAGACTTTCCTAGTCGTTCACGCCGCCCGTCAACCTGATGCCCCAGACCTAAACGGTGTTTGGGCTAGAAACACCGATGGCGCAGCAATTATCAACTGGGTTCCACCGCTCGACAACGGTGGTTCTGAGGTCCTCGGCTATCGCATTCAGAAGCAGGCTCAAAATAGTTCAAGTTGGACCTACGTTTCATTCACCATCCTGCCCAGCTACGAAACCCGTGCCGCGGTCACCGACCTAACCGATGGAACCTTATACCGATTCCGCGTTTCCGCTTACAACGCGCTTGGGGAGTCTGACCCATCAAACGAGAGCGAATACGTGCAAAAGGGTTCGGTTCGAACAATCTTGTTTGAGAAAGTTCCGCCAACAACTACCTTCACCAGTACGACCACCAACCAAAGCGCCGTTGACGATGCGCTTGTTTCTGCAAACATCGTTGCGGCTCCGGAAGGCGCCCCGGTTGTCGATAACACCACGAGTGCAGCGGACCTCAACCCGGTTGAGCCATACAGCCTACAAGATGAACTAACGGTTGAGGCTGGAACATCTGTTGGCGCCGGACTTACCATTCCTGCCGGAACTCCAACCGATTCAATTGCGGTCGGGTACATGAAAATCGGTAACCTCTGGTACTACCTTGGTTGGAAAGACTTCAGCGACAATTTTGCAGGTATTGACCCGATGGCATTCACCTCACCGGGTGAGTACTACTTCAAGATCTGTGTTGTTGGCCGTTCAAGCTTTGTTGAGCCAACCCGCCTAAGAACCACTAGATTGGCGGCTTCAGCGCTAACTCGAGCCACGGCAACATTTGCAACGGAACCAACTCCTGGTACCCAGGCCCTTCGTGTGAAGATCACCGTTATTCCTGGAACCACGAACCCTAACTTCAAGACGGTTGACCCAACGCCAACCCCGACTCCAACTCCGACTCCAACTCCTACTCCAACGCCAACCCCAACTCCGACTCCAACTCCGACCCCGACCCCGACACCTGAGCCAACCCCGACACCTGAGCCGACCCCGACCCCAACACCTGAGCCAACTCCGACCCCAACGGAAACGCCTTTGGCTCTTCCTGGCCTAAACCTTCCGTCGCTGCCGCAGATCAACCCTGGTGAGCCGGTTGCTAACCCTTCGATCGGTGCTACCGGAGACGACTCGGCCCCACCAACTGACTTCAACCCTCTGGCAAGTTCCGCCTCGATTGTTGCCGTTGCTAAAACCGCGACCAAGGCTGTCGCGATGGTCGCTAGCGTTGCCGCCGCCGCAGGTGCCGCTGCCGCTGCTGGCGCTGCCGCCGGTGCCGCAGCCGGAGGAGCCGCTGGAAGTGCCGGCGGGGCTGCGGGTGGTTCTGCCGGCGGTAACAGTGGCGGCATTGACTACACCGAGCTTGAGGTTGCTCAGGATTCGATCATTCTTAGACGTCGAGCTTGGGGCGATGGCCTTCGCTGGTTCCGATCGAAGTTCATGACCTTCTTCGACCTGCGTTCTCACCTTTGGACCGAGAAGATCGCAAGGTTCTCTCCGCTAATTGCGAAGCTCATCAACGACGGCGCCTACAACCGTGCCATGTTCGGAACTTTGTCGTTGCTACTACCTCTAACCAACGCGATTCTCGGTGTTGCAGGAGTGCAGGCAAACCTTGCCAACGGCTTCGACACCCTGGTTCCACCTCCTTGGCAGATTCTTTTGATCATGGTCGTAATTTCCTGCTTCGACGCCTTCGCTGGTTTTGTTGGAGGCCTGATCTTCGCAATCGGAACCTTATTCACTGCTAGCCACTCAGTTGGTTTGAGCGACTACCGCATGCTTGCCGGTGTCTTGGTTTCGCTGATTGCCCCATCGCTTCTAGCAACCGCCTTCCGCTCTATTCGTAAACCTCAGGCTCACGACACCGAGAGCTGGTGGGAACGTCTCGTCGACGCAGCGGTTGCTCCATTCATCGCGGGTTGGTCTGCATCGTCTGTAATTGCTTCGTTGCCAGCCCTAGCCGGAGTTACCCTCGCTGTTGCCAACCACGTGGCAGACTTCGGGTTCTTCATCGCAATCGCAGTCTTTGTGCGAGTTCTGCTCGAGGAGTTTGCCGCACAATACTTCCCAGAGCGCCTCGACAAGATCAACCCAGACGACGTTCCTGAGGCTCCGAGAATTCAGAAGTTCATCGTGCTGTTCGTCAAGTACAGTCTCTGGATTCTGCTTGCCACCGCGCTGCTTGGAAACAGCTGGCAGGTTTGGGTAGGTTCGGCCCTGTTCATCTTCCCTTCGGTGATCAGTTGGTTCGAAGACCACTTCCCGAACTCTCCAACCCTCTGGAGAATCCTCCCTTCGGGTATTCCTGGCCTAGCCTTCAGCCTGATTTTGGCGGTAGGAACAACCATGGTTGCCGGCTCAATCTTTGGCTCAAGCCCAGAGTTTGCTCAGTGGTCGTTTGCCATCTTGCCGATCCCAATGTTGGTTCTAAACGTGCTGAGTGCTTTCGGTCGCCACGGAGCAACCGAAGACGAAGAGAAGTCGACCAAGTCGAACGTATGGGTTTACCGAGTCGGCGGAGTGATCATGTTCCTGATCACGCTGAGGCTCGCAGGAATTATTTAGCGAACGTTTGCCGGCGTTGAAACGGCAACCTTACCGGCTGCAAGGTCTTTCACCACGATGGCTCCAGCGCCAACCTTGGCATCGTTTCCAATGGTGATGTTGCCGAGAACTAGGCTGTTTGCGCCGAGAACAACTCGATCTCCGATGGTTGGGTGGCGCTTTACGGTGTCGTTTACCATTCCGCCTAGGGTTACGCCGTGGTACATGAGAACGTCGTCGCCGATGATTGCGGTTTCACCGATAACAACACCCATGCCGTGATCGATTACCAGGCGGCGACCGATGGTGGCACCAGGGTGAATTTCAATTCCAGTGAATAGGCGACCAACGTTGGCGTACATTCTGGCAAGGATGCGCAGCTTTGCCTTCCAGAGGGCGTTAGCAACGCGGTAGTTCCATACGGCGTGAAGGCCAGGGGAGGTTAGAAAGAGTTCGAGACCGCTCTTGGTCGAAGGGTCGCGGTCGATTCCTGCTTTGATGTCTTCGAGGAATCGAGCCACATTCCATCCTTAGTTTTCGTCGAGCAGGTCCTTATAAAGAATAGTCGACAGGTAGCGCTCACCGAACGATGGAATGATTACCACGATCTTCTTGCCGGCAAACTCTGGACGCTTCGAAATCTCGTTGGCGCCCCAAATTGCGGCACCCGAGGAGATTCCGCCGAGGATACCCTCTTCGGCTCCCAGTCTTCTAGACCAGCGAACTGCGTCTTCCGCCTGGGCATCAAGAACCTCGTCGTAGACGGTGGTGTCTAGAACCTCAGGGATGAAGTTGGCGCCGATTCCCTGGATTGGGTGACCGGCTGGGCTTCCGCCATTTAGCAGCGGGGAAGCGGCAGGCTCGACAGCGAAAATCTTGATGGCTGGGTTCAGCTTCTTCAGGGTCTGGCCAACACCGGTGATGGTTCCACCGGTTCCAACGCCGGCAACGATTGCGGCAACCTGGCCGTCGGTGTCGTTCCAGATTTCCTGTGCGGTGGTGTTGCGGTGAATCTCAGGGTTGGCTGGGTTAGCGAACTGGCGAACAGCAATTGCGCCCTGTTCTTTGGCGATTTCCTCGGCCTTGGCAACGGCTCCGCGCATGCCTTCTGCGGCAGGGGTTAGAACCAGCTCGGCACCGTAGGCACGAAGCAGCACGCGGCGCTCCTTGCTCATGGAATCTGGCATGGTGAGGATCACCTTGTAACCGCGAGCGGCACCCGCCATGGCAAGTGCGATTCCGGTGTTACCAGAGGTTGCCTCAACGATTGAGCCACCAGGCTTTAGTTCTCCAGAACGCTCGGCTGCATCGATCATGGCGATTCCGATGCGGTCTTTTACGCTCGCGCTCGGGTTGTAGAACTCTAGCTTGGCCAAGATTTCGGCCTTACCTTCGTTGATGTGGTTGATGCGAACTAGTGGGGTGTTTCCCACAACCTGGGTGATGTTGTCGTAAATCGCCATGATTTTCCCTATCTTTGGTTTCACGTTAAAGACTATGAATATTTGCGTGGTTTTGAGTAGGTGTTACCAACTATTACGGCACGGTCACTTTTTGCACTTTGTTAAGACAAAAGGCCTGTTCGGGTATAAAGTCAAACTATGAGCAACCCTTCCGTGCTTCACCCAGATCGCAACCTAGCGATGGAGTTGGTGCGAGCCACCGAAGCAGCCGCAATCCGTTCAACGCCATATATCGGTAAGGGTGACAAGCTGGCTGCCGACGGCGCGGCGGTTGATGCCATGCGAGCGTTCCTAGCGACGGTTGAATTCGACGGCCAGATCGTTATCGGCGAGGGCGAAAAAGACAACGCTCCAATGCTTTTCAACGGCGAAAAGGTTGGAACCGGTCGTGGTCCTGCCTGTGACATTGCGGTTGACCCGATCGACGGAACCTCTCTCACCGCGGCCGGTCGCCAAAACGCAATCTCGGTTATCGCGGTTTCCGATAAGGGAACGATGCTCGATGCATCCTCTGTCTTCTATATGAATAAGCTTGTCGCCGGCCCAGAGGGCGTTGGAGTTGTGGACATCCGCAAGCCGATCTCTGAGAACATCCACGCGATTGCTAAGGCAAAGGGTAAGTCCGTCGACGAAGTTATCGTTGCCGTGCTCGACCGCCCAAGGCACGCCGAACTCATCGACCAGATTCGCGCCACCGGTGCCGGAACCAGGCTTTTGCTTGACGGCGATGTCGCCGGCGGTATTCACGCAGCTCGTTACGGTTCCAGAATCGACCTCTGCGTCGGTATCGGCGGTTCACCTGAGGGCGTGGTTACCACCTGCGCCGTGAAGGGTCTCGGCGGTGTGGTTCAGGGAATTCTCTGGCCGAAGGATGATGCGGAGCGCGCTCGCGGTGAAGCGGCAGGCCTAAAGTTTGATCACGTCTACGAGATGGACGAGCTGGTTGCCAGCGATAACACCATCTTTGTTGCCACGGGCGTAACCGATGGTGGATTCCTGGATGGCGTTCGTCGCAAGGGGCCGATCCTAAAGACTCACAGCATTGCCATTCGTTCCAAGACTGGAACCATCCGCGAGGTTCACTCGGAATACAACGCGAATCGCTGGTTCTAAACTTCCACCATTAGTGCTAATGTAATAATGTAATTACAAAGTCCTAAAGTTGGAGTTCAGATGAGCCAGTTCGACGTAATCACAATTGGACGTGTGGGAATCGACGTGTACCCGCTGCAGATTGGTGTTGGGCTCGAAGACGTAACCTCGTTCGGTAAGTTCCTTGGCGGAAGTGCAACCAACGTTGCCGTTGCAGCTGCCAAGTACGGCCTAAAGTCTGCCGTAATCACCAGAACCGGCCAGGACCCATTCGGTAAGTACATCCACAACGAGCTCACTCGCCTCGGCGTTTCCGACGAATTCGTAAGCGCGGTTCCTGGTCTTCCAACCCCAGTAGTTTTCTGTGAGATCTTCCCACCAGACGACTTCCCGCTGTACTTCTACCGCGAGCCAAAGGCCCCAGACCTAGAGATCAAGAGCGAAGAACTAGACCTAGAGGCAATTGCCAACGCAAAGATTTACTGGTCGACCGTAACCGGTCTTAGCCAGGAGCCAAGCCGCAGTGCGCACTTTGCCGCTTGGGCAGCTCGCGGCCGCAAGGCAAACACAATCCTTGACCTCGACTACCGAACCATGTTCTGGAACTCGCCTGAAGAGGCTACCGAGCAGGTAACACGCGCGCTAGAGCACGTAACCGTTGCCATCGGCAACAAGGAAGAGTGCCAGGTTGCCGTTGGTGAAACCGAGCCAATGCGCGCAGCCGATGCACTTCTTGAGCGCGGCGTTGAGCTGGCAATCGTAAAGCAGGGCCCGAAAGGTGTGCTTGCCAAAACCAAAAGCGAAACCGTTGAGGTTCCTCCTCACTTCGTCGACGTGATCAACGGCCTAGGTGCCGGAGATAGCTTCGGTGGCGCAATCTGCCTCGGCCTTCTCGAAGGCTGGGGTCTGGAGCGCATGCTCAAGTTTGCAAACGTTGCCGGAGCGCTCGTGGCCAGCCGCCTAGAGTGTTCAACCGCAATGCCAACCCGTAACGAAGTCGAAGAAGTGTTGAAGGGTCTATAACCATGAGCCTAGATTTTGAGAAGCTACGCGAAACCAGAGCATCGAACCCTGAGGCTCTGACCGACGCATACAAAAATCGCAAGCGCCGCAAGGTAATCGAAGGCGACGGCAAGATCTTCGTTATCGCCGCGGACCACCCAGCTCGCGGTGCTCTCGCGGTTCGAGACGATGCAACCGCGATGGCCGACCGCTACGAACTGCTGGAGCGCCTGGCGATTGCGCTAGAGAACCCTGGCGTAGACGGCGTGCTCGGAACCCCAGACATCCTGGACGACCTAGCGCTTCTTGGCCTACTTGACGGCAAGCTTGCCGTAGCATCAATGAACCGCGTTGGTCTCAAGGGTGCCAGCTTCGAAATGGACGACCGCTTTGCCCAACACAACTTCGAGGCAATCAAGCGCGATGGCCTAGACATGGCGAAGACCCTGACCAGAATAAACTTCGGCGATCAAAACACCGCCAAGACCTTGGAATACACCGCGAACGCCATCAATGACGCGGTTGAGGCCAAGGTTCCGATTCTCGTTGAGCCTTTCATCTCGAAATGGGTCGACGGAAAGATCGTGAACGACCTCTCGACCGATGCCACCGTTTTGTCGGTAGCAATCGCGAGCGGTCTCGGTGCCAGCAGCCAGTACACCTGGCTGAAGCTACCGGTAGTGGAGAACATGGAACAGGTCATGGCCGCTACCACCCTTCCAACCCTGTTGCTAGGTGGAGACCCGGTTGGCGATCCAGCCGACACCTACAAGGCATGGGAAAATGCACTTAAGCTTCCAGGTGTGCGAGGCCTAATGGTCGGCCGCAGCCTGCTATACCCACAAGACGGCGATGTAGCCGGAGCAATCGCGACCGCGGTTGCCCTGGTTCACGGAAAGTAAAAGGAAACCAAATGACTCAGGTAGTAAATCACTGGATCCACGGTGAAGAAGTTGTTAGCAAGTCTGGTCGTACCGCACCGGTTTACGACCCAGCCCTAGGTGTTGTCACCAAGCAGGTTGCTCTTGCCGACCAGAGCGAAATCGATGCCGCAATCGCATCGGCAGCCAAGGCGTTCCCAGCCTGGAGCCAGATGTCGCAGGCGCGCAAGCAGGTAATTCTGTTCAAGTTCCGCGAGCTTCTAAACGCCAAGAAGGGTGAGCTGGCCGAGATCATCACCTCTGAGCACGGCAAGGTTCTCTCGGACGCACTCGGTGAGATCACCCGCGGCCAGGAAGTTGTTGAGTTCGCCTGTGGTATGCCTCACCTGCTAAAGGGTTTCTACACCGAAAACGCCTCGACCGGCGTTGACGTTTACTCGACCCGCCAGGCTCTCGGTGTTGTCGGTGTAATCAGCCCGTTCAACTTCCCAGCCATGGTTCCAATGTGGTTCTTCCCAATTGCCATCGCAGCCGGTAACACCGTTGTCTTAAAGCCTTCCGAGAAGGACCCTAGCGCGGCCATCTGGATGGCAAAGCTTTGGAAGGAAGCCGGACTTCCTGATGGCGTGTTCAACGTTCTTCAGGGCGACAAGCTGTCGGTTGATGGCCTTCTTGAGAGCCCTGACGTTCAGGCGATCTCGTTCGTTGGTTCGACCCCTATCGCGAAATACGTTTACGAGCAGGGTGCAAAGCACGGCAAGCGCGTTCAAGCTCTCGGTGGAGCAAAGAACCACATGCTGGTTCTTCCAGACGCAGACCTAGACCTAGTTGCAGACTCGGCAATCAATGCCGGCTTTGGTTCTGCCGGTGAGCGCTGCATGGCAATCTCGGTTGCGGTTGTAGTCGAGCCAGTTGCTGACGCACTGATCGAGAAGATCGTTGAGCGCATGGGCAAGCTTCGTACCGGAGACGGTCGTCGTGGCTGCGACATGGGCCCACTGGTTACCCGCGAACACCGCGACAAGGTTGCTTCTTACGTTGACATCGCCGAGACCGATGGCGCAACCGTTGTTGTTGACGGTCGTGGAATCAACGTAGACGGCGACGCCAACGGATTCTGGCTTGGCCCTACCCTGATCGACCGCGTTCCAACCACCTCGAAGGTTTACACCGAGGAAATCTTTGGCCCAGTGCTTTCGATCGTTCGTGTAAGCAGCTACGAAGAAGGTGTTGAGCTAATCAACAAGGGCGCATTCGGTAACGGTACCGCCATCTTCACCAACGACGGTGGCGCAGCTCGCCGTTTCCAGAACGAGATCGAGGTTGGAATGATCGGCATCAACGTGCCAATCCCGGTTCCTGTTGCCTACTTCTCGTTCGGTGGTTGGAAGAACTCGGCGTTCGGTGACACCAAGGCTCACGGTGTAGAGGGAGTTCACTTCTTCACCCGCGGCAAGGCGATCACCAGCCGTTGGCTAGACCCAAGCCACGGTGGAATCAACCTCGGCTTCCCTCAGAACTAAGTTTCATGACCTGGTTTTACCGCAGCGGTGCGCTTGCCAAGCAGGGTTGGGATGTTGTCGTTGACAACTCTCTTCCTGGCTGGCAGCACACCGGCCTGCGGGTGGGTTCAGTCTCTAACCAGAGTCTAACCCTCGAGGCAAATGACAACGAGCGAATCCTCTTTGCCTTGGAGGGCAAGGGTCTTCACGTTGAATACAGCATCGCCGGGGGAGAATGGCAGTTGGCCGACCTTCGTGGTCGTGAATCGGTTTTCCACGGAACCACAGACCTGCTCTACCTTCCGCTAAACACCGCGGTAAAGATTTCCGGCGACGGCCGTGTTTTAGTTGGCGAGGCGCCTGCTAAGAATGCCAAGCCGGCCAGGCTGATCACTCGCGAGGAGGTTCCGGTGTTCGTTCGCGGAGCCGGTCGTGAGTCTCGCCAGGTTCACAACTTCGGTGTTCCAGAAACCCTGGATGCAGATCGATTCATCGTGGTTGAGGTAATTGTTCCGAGCGGAAACTGGTCCGGAATCCCTCCTCACAAGCACGACACCTTCGTTCCAGGCGTCGAATCGAACCTCGAAGAGATCTACTATTTCGAGGCCGCCCAGGCTCGCGGTTCGCACACTGCAAACAACGACCCTTACGGTCTGCTTCGTGTTTACGCCTCTGACGATCGTGAGATCGACGTTCTTGAAGAGGTTCGCTCCGGCGACGTTGGCCTGGTGCCATTCGGTTGGCACGGGCCGGTTTCGGCAGTCCCGGGAGCCGACCTGTACTTCTTCAACATCATGGCAGGGCCTGACCCAGACCGCAGTTGGAACATCACCGACGACCCAAACCACGCCTGGATTCGCGATACCTGGCACGGCCAAGACCAAGACCCAAGACTTCCATTTGAGGCCTAAAGGAGAAGCAATGAGCACTCGCAGAATGACAGTAAGCCAGGCTATCGTAGAGTTCCTGGCAAACCAGTACACGGTGGACGGCGACATTCGCGTTCGCACCATCGAGGGTGTCTACGGCATCTTCGGTCACGGTAATGTTGCCGGTATCGCTCAGGCTCTGTTGCAGAAGGCTCAGACCGACCCTCAAGCAATGCCTTACCACCAGGCTCGCAACGAGCAGGCCATGGGCCACGAGTCGATCGCCTACTCACGCATGACCCGCAGACGTTCAACCTATGCCTGTGCCGCTTCTGTCGGCCCAGGTGCAGCGAACCTTCTGACCGCAGCTGCCGTTGCAACCACCAACCGCCTTCCGGTTCTACTGCTTCCTTCCGACACATTCGCCAACCGCGTTGCCGACCCTGTTCTTCAGCAGCTCGAGCTTCCTCACGATGCGAGCATGACCGTGAACGATGCCTTCAAGCCTGTCAGTCGTTTCTTCGACCGGGTAACCCGCCCAGAGCAGCTTTACTCGGCACTGCTAGGTGCAATGCGCGTACTCACAGATCCTGTTGAAACCGGTGCCGTTACCATCGCGCTTCCGGAAGACGTTCAGGCCGAGATCATCGATGTTCCCGAAGAGTTCTTCGCCGAGCGCGAGTGGGTAATTCGCCGCCCTCGCCCAGACCGAGGTTTGGTTGAGCAGATCGCAGCGGTAATCACGAACGCCAAGAACCCAATGATCGTTGCCGGTGGTGGTGTCATTTACTCAGACGCCAACCAGCAGCTTCAAGACCTAGTCGAAGCAACGGGTATCCCTGTCGGTATGTCGCAGGCCGGCGTTGGCTCGCTGCACTGGGAGCATCCTCAGAACCTCGGTGCCGTTGGTGCCACCGGCACCTTTGCCGCTAACCGCATTGCTGCAGACGCCGATGTGATCATCGGTATCGGAACCCGCTACTCCGACTTCACCACCGGCTCACGAACCGCGTTCCAGAACCCAGACGTGAAGTTCATCAACATCAACGTTGCCTCCTTCGACGCCTTCAAGCACGGCTCCAGCCTTCCTGTCGTCGCCGATGCCCGCGAGACCATCGTTGAACTAATCGAGGCCCTTGCCGGTTTCCAGGTATCGGACGACTTCCGCGAGGAGTACGGTAACCAGAAGAAGCTGTGGGACACCGCTGTCGACGAATCTTTCGTTGACCAGAAGCGTGAGCTTCCTGGCCAGCCGGAGATCATCGGTGCCGTAAACGAGGCTTCCGACGAATTCGACACCGTGATTTGTGCCGCAGGCTCCCTGCCTGGAGACCTTCACAAGCTGTGGCGAGTAAAGAGCGAACTCGGCTACCACGTTGAGTATGCGTTCTCGTGCATGGGCTACGAGGTTGCCGCCGGTCTGGGTGTAGCCAGGGCCAAGACCAAGGGTGACTCGATCGTCATGGTTGGCGACGGCTCGTACCTCATGATGCACACCGAGCTGCTAACCGCGGTTGCCGAGCGCATCAAGTTCATCACCGTTCTAATTCAGAACCACGGCTATGCCTCGATCGGGCACCTCTCCGAGGATGTTGGTTCCCAGCGCTACGGAACCAAGTACCGTTTTCGCGATGCCGAAACCAACTCTCACGAGACCGGCGACGTTCTGCCGATTGACCTCGCAGCCAACGCCGAAAGCTACGGCGTGAAGGTTATTCGCGTGAACCCAGGGCCAAACTCGATCGCAGACCTAAAGGCTGCCATGGTTGAGGCCAAGGCTCACCAGGGTGGTCCGGTGCTGATCCATATCAACAACGATCCACTCATTTACGCTCCAGATGGAGAGGGCTGGTGGGATGTTCCGGTCTCGCCAATCTCAACCGTCGAGAGCACTCAAAAGGCTTACCAGGGATATGCCGAAGCGCGTCTGCGCCAGAAGGCTCACCTTGGCAAGGGTGCAGTAGAGAAGCAAAAGTAACTCCTCCTAATTGATTCGTGCGGGCATCGACTTCGGTCGGTGCCCGCACTCATTTCTTCAAAAGTAGCCAGTAAACTAGCAGGTAATCTAACTAGCACGAGCCAAATCTTTATGGATTCGTTATCGGTTTTCGGGCTTTGGCCGTTTGTCGTTGGTTAGTTTTTTATTAACGGTTTTTTTGAAGAAAGAAGTGCTTGTGTCCAACCAAATTCGCGTCGGTACCGCTCCAGATTCCTGGGGCGTTTGGTTCCCGAATGATCCAAATCAGGTGCCTTGGGAGCGCTTCCTAGACGAAGTTCAAGCCTCCGGTTACCACTGGATCGAACTCGGCCCATTCGGCTACCTTCCAACCGACCCAAACCAGCTAGCCGATGTCCTCGCAGAGCACGATCTAAAGCTTTCGGCAGGCACCGTGTTCACCGGTTTCCACAAGGGAGACGACCAGTGGAAGCGCGCCTGGGATCAGGCGATTGACGTTGCAGGTCTTGTTTCCAAGCTAGGTGCTGAGCACCTCGTGGTAATCCCAGACCTCTGGCGTTCAGATGCCACCGCTGCCGTGCTCGAGCCTCGCACCCTAACTGACGACCAGTGGAAGAAGCTGGCTGCCGGTCACGATAAGCTCGGCAAGGCCCTCTGGGAGGAATACGGCATCAAGCAGCAATTCCACTCGCACGCCGACAGCCACATCGGTACCTACCAGGAGGTTGAGCGCTTCCTGCAGGAAACCAGCAAGGAGTTCACCAACCTCTGCCTCGACACCGGTCACTTTGCCTACTACCTAGGCGACAACGTGAAGCTTATGGAGCAGTACCCTGATCGAATCGGCTACCTGCACCTCAAGCAGGTTCATCCAGACATCCTCGCCGAGACCCTGAAGAACGACCTTCCATTCGTGGAGGCCGTTGCCAAAGGTGTCATGACCGAGCCTGGGGGAGTTGGAGTGCCAGAGTTCGCCCCTATCCTCGAGCTCGCCGCCAAGATCGACCCAGACATGTTCGCAATCGTTGAACAGGACATGTATGGGTGCGAAGTTGACTTCCCAGGCCCTATTGCAAAACGTACCCGCGACCACATTGCTTCGTGCACCCACGCAGCCAGATTCATCTAGGAAAACAAATGTCAGAACTAAGAATTGCCGTAGTCGGCGCCGGCCTAATGGGTGCGGACCACATCATTCGCATCGAAACCCGCATCGTTGGTGCCAAGGTCACCGCAGTGGTTGAGCCAGACGAAGGTCGTGCTCAGGCTGCTCTAGCTAACGCGCCGGAAGCCACCTGGTACCCAAACATCGAGGCCGCCATTGCCGCCAAGGCCATGGATGCGGTGCTGATCGCCACCCCTGGCCAGTTCCACGAGCCGGTTTTGGTTCCAGCACTCGAGGCAGACCTCCCAATCCTCTGCGAGAAGCCACTAACCCCAGACGCCGCTTCATCTCGTGCCATCGTTGACCTAGAGGTCGCCAAGGGCAAGCAGCTGATCCAGGTTGGCTTCATGCGTCGCTTCGACGCCGGCTACGAAAACCTTCGCGAACTAATCCAAAGCGGCAAGCAGGGCGAACTTCTCGGCCTTCACTGCGCCCACCGCAACCCTGCCGTGCCGGACACCTATCACAACGACATGCTGGTCTTCGACAGCATCGTCCACGAGATCGACGTGGTTCGATTCCTAACCGACTCACCGATCAAGTCGGTTGAGATCAAGCACATGAAGCGCAACGCCCTGAGCCCTGAGCGCCTAAACGAGCCAATCCTGGCGCTTCTAGAAACCGAGAGCGGAATCCTCGCAACCGTCGAGATGAACGTTTCGGTTCAGTTCGGCTACCAGGTAAAGACCGAGGCGGTGTTCCAGAAGGGTATCGCCGAGATCGGCAGAACCGCTGGCATGACCACCTTCTTCGAGGGTCAGGTTGCCACCGAGGAGCACATGTCGTTCAAGACTCGCTTCGCTGCCGCCTACGATACCCAGATCCAGCGCTGGGTTAACGCCACCAAGCAGGGCAAGATCGACGGCCCTAGCGCCTGGGACGGCTACCTCGCTGCAGCCGCGGTCGAGGCCGGTTTGGGAGCGCTCCATTCTGGTAATAAGGTTGATGTTGAATACACTTCACAGCCAGCCCTTTACAAGTAAGTAGGAGTAAATAATGGTAAAGATCGCCCTAGATCCAACTCCGTTTCACTCAACCCACGGTTTGCTCGAGTTTCCAAAGCTTGCCGCCGACCTCGGTTACAAGTACCTGCAGCTAACCCCGCACCCAGACTTCATTCCGTTCTTCAACCACCCGAAGGCCGACGACCAGCTGGTCAAAGACCTGAAGAAGGCTGTCAAGGACGCCGGAATCGAGATTGCATCAACCCTTCCGGTGCTTCGCTGGTCTAGCCCTGACCCAGACGCACGCGAGGCTGCGGTTCGCTACTTCAAGCGCGTGCTTCAGCTAACCGTTGAACTAGGCGTTGAAACCATCGGAACCGAGTTCTCCGGTCGCCCGGAAAAGGCAGAGGAATCCGAGCGCGCCTTCTATCGTTCGATGGAAGAGTTGGTTCCGCTAGTCGAGAAGGCCGGCGTGAAGGTATTCATCGACCCACACCCAGACGACTTCGTTGAAAACGGCCTAGCCGCTTGGCGAGTGATCAGGGGAATCAATTCCAAGAACTTTGGAATGGTTTACGTGGCCTCTCACACCTTCCACATGGGTAACCAGCCGGAAGCCATTCTCGAGGCAGCAAAGGGTCGCGTTGGAATCATCCACATGTCAGACACCATGGACCACACCGCCTCGCACGGCCTTCGCTACATCACCAACCCTCCTGGCAACGCGGTTCGTGTTCACCAGCACCTGGCAATCGGCGACGGCGACGTTGACTTCGGAAGAATGTTCAACGCTCTAAAGGACAATGGCTTCATCGACAACCCGAACAGCATCATCGCTTCGAGCGTTTTCGCCGAAAACGAGCGCGCGGTTGAGGTTGCCGAGTTCCAGCTGAACAAGATTCAAGAACTGGTTGCTGCCGTTAGCTAAAAGCCAAAACGAAAAATCCCCCAAACCGAGAAGGTCTGGGGGATTTCTCTTTGGGATGCTTTACTTATTCTTTGCTCCACGAACCGATTCGATCTCGGTGGTTAGGGCCTCTAGGTCCTTACCTCCGGCCATCGCCTTGGTTAGTTCGTCGATGTCTGCGGTTTCGCGTTCCATGCTGGCTAGCAGGCGTCCGCGGTTCAGAAGGTAGAAGCGGTCGCCAACTAGGAATGCGTGGTTTGGGTTGTGGGTAATGAAAATTACCGCAACACCGCGCTCCTTGGCAGCGAGAACGTACTTCAAAACGATTCCAGACTGGCGAACACCTAGAGCCGAGGTTGGCTCGTCGAGGATCAGAACCTTGGCACCGAAGTAAACGGCACGGGCAATTGCAACTGCCTGGCGCTCACCACCGGAAAGGGTTCCAATCGGCTGGTTGGTGTCGCGAAGGTCGATACCCATGGCAAGAAGCTCTTGCTTGGCAATCTCCTTCATCTTCTTCACGTTCAGCAACTTGAATGGGCCCCAGCCGTATTCAATTTCGTTACCGATAAAGAAGTTTCGCCAAACAGCCATCAGTGGAATGGTTGCGAGGTCCTGGAACACAGTTGCGATTCCAGCGTCGAGGGCGTCACGAGGGGAGTTGAAGTCAACCTTCTGGCCGTCTACGAGGTACTCACCCTTTGAAGGCTTGTGCACACCGGAAAGGGTCTTGATCAGGGTTGACTTACCAGCACCGTTGTCGCCGAGGATACAGGTAACAGTTGCTGCGTCAACCTTGATGCTGATGCCCTGGTTAGCGATTACGCTTCCGAAGCTCTTTTCAACGTCTACTAGTTCTAGAGTTGGGGTTGCCATTAGCGCTTGCCTCCTGCAGCCTTGCGGCCAATATAAGTGTTGATCATTACGGCTGAGAACAGGATGATTCCTAGGAAGGTCGAGGTCCAGTCGGAGTTCCAAAGTGAGAACGGAATACCGATGTACGCCATACCCATGATGATTGCACCAATCGATGCACCAATTGCCGATCCGGCACCACCGGTGAGCAGGGTTCCACCAACCGCAGCAGCGATGATGTAGTAGAACTCCTGGCCAACACCCTGGCCGGCCTGCATACCCTGAAGGCGAAGAACGTCGATGGTTCCAACTAGAGCACCAGCGAGCGAGGTCAGTACGAACAGGCTGATCTTGGTACGAGCAACCGGCACACCGGCGTTACGAGCAGCGTTGGCATCTCCACCGGCAGCGAAGATCCAGTTACCGAACTTGGTGCGGGTAAGTACAACGGTAGCTACGATAGCCAAACCAACCCACCAAAGCAGAGAGTTCTGGAAGCTTTCGGTACCGATCTTGAAGGTTCCCGAGAATAGGTCGAATGCGCTCTTGAAACCAGGAGCCTTGTCGGTGCCGGTCACGCGAACCGAACCGGTGACGATCATGGTGAATGCCATGTTCGCTCCCTTCAGTACGAAGAAGGTCGCAAGGGTGATGATGAACGAAGGCAGCTTGGTCTTTACAACTAGGTAACCGTTCATAAGGCCGATACCAGCGGCAAAGATCATTGCCAACAGAATTGCCAGCCAGATGTTCATGTTGAACTCTTGAACCAACATACCGATGATCAAACCGGTGGTACCAACGATGACACCAGACGATAGATCGAATTCACCGGCGATCATGAGTAGCGCAACTGCAATGGCCACGATACCAATTGGGGCTGCGATGTCTGTCCAACCGGCAATACCAGGAAGCTGTCCAAAGTTTCCGGTGGTGTCTGTTGCAGAGAAAAGAATAAAGATTGCGATTGCTCCAAGTAGTGAGCCAACCTCGGTGCGTCTTAGCGCACGGGTCAATAACGATGCCTTGCGGACTCGTTCGTCAGTTGCCGGTGTTGTCGACATTAAACTGCCTTTCATTTTGTTTCTAAATATAAAAAATTGGGGGTGGGTGTAAGAACAACCCACCCCCAATCCTTAGGCGCTATTTTCTAGCGGGTTCCAGCCTTAACCAGAGCCATAACCTTCTCAACGTTGTCCTTGGTTACGAAACCAGGGCCGGTGTAAACAGGCTGGCCTCCACCAATTTCGTTAGCGTTGGTTAGGTCTAGGTATAGCAAGGTAACTGCTAGGTAACCCTGAGCAAACTGCTGCTGGTCGATAGCGAACACGATGGTGCCGTCCTTGATAGCCTGTAGGGCTTCAGGGGACATGTCAACGGTTCCAATCTTCAGGGTGGTGTTGTTCAGTGCCTGAGCAGCAGGTAGTACAGCCTTGGCAGCGATGTCAGCGTTCAAAGCGAACACTGCGTCGATGGTGCTGTCTGCCTGTAGAGCAGCCTTGATCTTTGCGGTAGCTGCGGTTAGGTCAGCTAGACCACCATCAAGGTTGAAGTTGGTTACCTTGCCCTTGAAGGTCTGAGCTAGACCCTTGCAGCGGTCGGTTAGACCAACGTTGTTTGCTTCCTGGATTGGGCACAGTACGTGCTTTACACCTAGGTCGTTGAAGTGCAGACCCGCCTGCTGACCAGCGATGATTTCATCCTGACCAATGTGGGTGAACGCACCTAGGTCCTTGAATACTGCAGAACCTGAGTTAGCGGTAACAGTTGGGATACCTGCAGCCTTAGCAGCTAGCATGGCGTCCTTGATTGCACCTGGGTCTGGTGCTGAAGCAGCGATTGCCTTACATCCAGCAGCGATGCCAGCGGTAATGGTTGCAGCCTGCTTGGCAGCATCGTTGTTTGAACCCTGGTAGTCAAGGGTTACACCAAGGTCGGCAGCAGCCTTCTCAGCACCCTTCTGGAATACGCTCCAGAACGAACCACCATCGCCGTGCGTGTAAACACAGATCTTGATTGCCTTGTTTGCAGTGTCGGTGGTGGCGGCCTTAGGAGCTGCAGAACAGCCGGTAAGGGCCAACGCCATGACACCAGCGACGGCAAGAGCCTTCATCTTTAGTGACATACATTTACCTCTCATCAATGAGTAAATCGTCAAGCTATTTGCCTAACAAAGTCAGTATGTCCTAACAAATTCGGAACGTTCCACAAATTTCGCATGTCGTTATCAATTCGCAACTTTCGACATATGGTTAGATTTAGGAACGTTCCAATATTTGAAAGGCCACCAAATGCACTACGACAAAATTGCCGGAGCACCAATCTCTTGGGGTGTCTGCGAGGTTCCAGGTTGGGGCCATCAAATGGGTCCGGAGCGCGTTCTAAAAGAAATGGCAAGCCTCGGCCTCAAGGCAACCGAGTTCGGCCCAATCGGCTTTCTACCTACCGAAGCAGAGGCCAGAGCCAAGGTACTTCACGATCTCAACATGCATGCCACCGGCGGATTCTTCCCAGTGCTTCTGCACGACCCAAGCCACGACCCAATCCCTGTGGTTGAAGAAGAACTCAAAAGCTACACCGCATCAGGCGCCACCACCCTCGTACTAGCTGCTGATAGCGGCAAGGCTGGCTACGACGAAAAGCGTGCCGAACTAACCGAAGACCAGTGGGCAACCGTTTTCAACAACCTCAACAAAATCAACGAACTTGCCGCCAAAGCAAACGTGAAAGCTGTTCTTCACCCACACGTTGGCACCATCATCGAAACCCACGATGACGTAATGAAGGTCGTAACCGGAACCAACATTTCCTTCTGCCTCGACACCGGCCACATGGTCATCGGGGGAGCAGACCCAGTAGCATTCTCAGAAAACCACGCAGAGCGCGTAGCCCACTCTCACCTAAAAGACGTAAACCTCGAATGGGCCAAAAAGGTTCAAGACGGCGAAGTCACCTACTACAACGCCGTGGTCCAAGGCATGTATCGACCACTCGGCCAAGGAGACGTTGACATCCGCGCCATCGTAAGAAACCTACTAACCCAGGGTTACAACGGCTGGTTCGTTCTCGAACAAGACAACGTAATCACCAGCGAACCAACCGAAGGCCAAGGCCCATACGCCGACGCCAAGCAAAGCGTTGAATTCCTGAGGGCTGTAATCTCGGAGATCTAGGCTTTCTCACCCCAGAAATATCAGGGGAAGAATAAGAAAGAGACCAAGCAAAACAATGCTAGTAGTGTTGCTTCAATCAATAGGGTTGCCTGTTTAGTACCCCAGATATTTTGTTTGGCGATCCTCAATCGTTTGAACGCAATCAATATAAAACCAACGTTGCTAACAACAAAAAACACTCTTGCAACGTCAATTGCAATTCTTGCGATTGGCATTGTTGGAATACCACCAATGAGTACCGCAGCCAAAAAGAATGCGTAAACGAAATAAAGCATTCCCAATGCGGTTACATGCGTTAGTGGTGGTTGGTTCTCTAACTTAGGTTGCCTGGACTTCAATAGCTCATCATTCCAAACGTAGAAGATTTTGAAAATAAGAATGTCCAGAACGATTAGAGCAGATGCATTGACAAGCACATCATTCAATTTGTTCGCCCCTTGTAGATCTTATTATTCAAACTAATAGCAGTAGTCCCGCGCTTACCAACACCATCAGAACCTTAACCCTGTGAGGATAAAAACCTAGTCCCCAACATTTAATCTCTTCCGCAACAAGATTCACAGTATGTCCGAATTCAATATTCGCTCATTAAGGGTGCGTGAGAAAAATCCACATGAACAAACCCAAAAAACACAAATCAAAAGCAAACCAGATTGCTAATACATTTCGTCTATCTTTTTCTCGAATCAATTGAAAGATGTTTATAGGCAAAACGATTAGTGCTTCAATTATTAAAATAGTGGAGGCATCATGAACAGCTTGGATATATCTAGGATCACCAAGAAGGTGCCATTCCGTGAATGAAAGAAATAAGTAAGCCCCCGCGAATATTAAGTACAAGTATTTAAGTTCGCTTTTTGCCTGTCTTTTTTCCTGAGGAGACCAGTTTTTATCCCAACCTAAGATTGCTGCAGCTTGGATTGCACCTCTTAGTAGAACCCAAAAGAAAATGTCCCTTGCAACATTTCGAGACAGGAAATAATTCATCTAAGAAGCTTTCGAATTTCCGTGAGGGTCCAAGCCGCGGGACCCTCAAGCGTCTTTGAAATCACGGATGAGGTTGTGTCTTCAACAATTCTTTTACCCACACCTGTGACTTTACTAAATATCTTTTTACCGATTTTTGTTGAAGTAGTTTTCTTAAACAGCCCAGCACTTAGTTTGCCGGAAGGCGAATGAGTTATAAGGGATATAAATATCGCATCGTTTATGTCTTCAGTTTTTTGTTTTGCACTCTCATGATGGTGATCAGCAGACAGCGCAGCCGATAGAGCTGAACCACCTGCATCGAACACATAGCCTGCGAAAACACAAAACACACCAGCGCTGGCAACACATGCGCCGGCAGTTAGACCAATTACGGCAACCGTTACAAGACCCCAAACCATCCAATCGTATTGGTCCATCGGTCCAGCTAACCCTGTTAGGTCACTTCCGTTGATTGGGTCGTTTGGATAGTTATACGCTGTCTCATTACCACCAGGCACCGGATCTTGACTCAAGAACTGGCCAGTAACAGGGTTAAACGCTCTAACACCCATAAACATCAAACCACTATCAGTAGTCTCACGCTTACCAACACCTT
>Ga0228701_1000348_pt1 | contig 40245 bp, 40 predicted proteins | sample McNCre117_Aug_MG_2_FD_178017 | JGI IMG/M metagenome (GOLD analysis project Ga0228701, IMG submission 178017) | Freshwater microbial communities from McNutts Creek, Athens, Georgia, United States - 11-17_Aug_MG | ecosystem: Environmental > Aquatic > Freshwater > Creek | place: USA: Georgia... | reverse complement strand
TGGGCGTCGTGTTGTAACTCGGTACGCATCATTCCCCCTTGAACGCCGGGGCGCGTTTTTCCAAGAAGGCGCTGACGCCTTCGATGTAATCATGCGTGCGACCCAAGGCCGATTGGGCATCACGCTCTGCGTCCAGGTGTTGGGTGAAGCTGCGTGTACCCGCGTCACGCAAGAGGTGACGGGTTTGCACCAGAGCCTTGGTAGGCATCACAGCCAGACGCTCGGCCATCGCCATCGCTGCAGCCAGGCTGTCTTCGGCCACATCCCAAATCAAGCCCCACTCTTTGGCTTGAGCAGCGCCCAATTTATCGCCCGTCATGGCCAGGGCCATGGCGCGGGCCAAGCCCAAACGCTCGACCAGCAACCAGCTGCCGCCCGCGTCGGGAATCAGGCCAATTTTGCTGAAGGCTTGAATGAAACTCGCCGCAGGTGCCGCAATCGCAATATCGCAGCACATGGCCAGTGACGCGCCAGCACCAGCGGCCACGCCATTGACCGCCGCAATGGTGGGCATGCGCAAGGCTTGCAGTTTGCGTGCTGAAGGGTTGAAGGCTTGGTCAATCACCGGACCAGGGTCAGCCCGTTGGATCAAATCAGGGCCTGGTGCAAAGTCGAACTCGGACAAATCGGCGCCAGCGCAAAAGCCGCGTCCGGCACCCGTGATCACCATCGCGCGGATGGTGGCATCGGCTTCGGCGCGGTCGCATGCCGCCCACAAATCGTGGTGCATTTGGCGGGTGAAACTGTTGAGCGCTTGGGGGCGGTTGAGCGTGACCAGGGCCACAGGGCCGCGCGCTTCGTACAAGACGGTGGATGTCTCTTGGGGTGCTGTCATGGTGATCTCCTGCAAGAAATTTATCATTAACCGACCGATCGGTTGGTTAATGTTTACCCTTGGATAGTCTTAGCTATAGTTGAAGTCATCCAGTTTTTTTCAACTCGTTTTTTGGAGCGCCCACATGGCTTACGAATTCATCACCGTCCACACCGAAGCTGACAAAGTGGGCGTCATCACCCTCAACCGCCCCAAACAACTCAACGCGCTGAATGCAGGCTTGATGATCGAGTTGGGCCAAGCCTTGAAAGCCTTTGACGCTGACCACGCCATTGGCTGCATGGTCATCACCGGCAGCGAAAAAGCTTTTGCCGCAGGCGCTGACATTGGCGCCATGGCCACCTACACATTTGCCGATGTGTACAAAGACGACTACATCACCCGCGACTGGGAAACCATTCGCAGCATCCGCAAACCCGTGATTGCCGCCGTGAGCGGTTTTGCCTTGGGCGGTGGCTGTGAGTTGGCCATGATGTGCGACTTCATCATCGCCGCAGACAACGCCAAGTTTGGCCAGCCTGAAATCAAGCTGGGTGTCATTCCTGGTGCGGGCGGCACACAACGTTTGCCACGCGCCGTGGGCAAAGCCAAAGCCATGGATTTGGCTCTGACAGGCCGCATGATGAGCGCCACCGAAGCGGAGCAAGCGGGCTTGGTCAGCCGCATCGTGCCGTTGGACAAGTTGATGGAAGAAACCTTGGGCGCAGCGTTGATGATTTGCGACTACTCACAAATCGCTGTCATGGCCGCCAAAGAGTCTGTCAACCGTGCCTTCGAGAGCGGCTTGGCTGATGGCGTGATGTTTGAACGCCGCCTGTTCCACGCTTTGTTTGCCACCGCCGATCAAAAAGAAGGCATGGACGCCTTTGTCAACAAGCGAAAAGCAGTTTTTAAGCACCAATAAAAGAAGCGGCAATTAATTAAAATTAATACAAAACTAAAATAATTATTTTTATTTTAAATATAATTATGCTTTGTATAAATTTTAACGCCGCTCATGCTTTGCATCAAACGCTGTTTTATCTGCATCAACCTGCTCCTAACGCTGACTGCATGCGAAACTAATTGGGGCCTGGGCTTGCCAAGCGACAACTATGTGCCGGATGTGAACCTCAAAGGCGATGCGCGACGTCTCTATGAACAAGACGTCGCCCTCTGCCAAAAACAAATCTTGCAACAATACGGCGACAAATACAGCACCAACAACGCCATCGTTGATTTACGCCGCTGTTTGATTGGCAAGGGTTATGTACTGCTGAGCTGAGACCCAGACATGCCTATGCTGCGGATCATCGCGCTAAGATCAGCCTCATGAAGAAACTCCCAAACATTGACGTCAAACTGCTGGTGAAGTTCTCGCTGGGATTGGCTGTCTTGTCTTTTCTGTTCATGCAGGTGGATGGACTCAAAGAGCTTGGCTCGGTCTTGCTGGCACTTTGCTTGCTGCCCTTCATCTTCAAGTTGCCTGAAGACGATTAGAGTTTCCAGATAAGCTATACTTCTGGGCTTCGGCGCTTTAGCTCAGTCGGTTAGAGCGATGGAATCATAATCCACAGGTCCGCGGTTCGAATCCGTGAAGCGCCACCAAAAATACACAACGGCCTCCAGTCATGGAGGCCGTTTTGCATTGGCAATACGATGTGTCATTCGCGTTGCTAACCCTTACAAAATCAAAGCTTTCCTAAATTTGACTATCGTGTCGCATCGAACTGAAAGCAAGAAATGGAACTACTCAGCAACCCACAAGCTTGGATCGCCTTTGCCACACTCACGGCTTTAGAGCTGGTGCTAGGGATCGACAACATCATTTTTATCTCTATCTTGGTCGACAAACTTCCGGCTCAACAAAGGGAGTTTGCACGACGCATTGGTTTGTTCATGGCCATGTTCATGCGTATTGGCCTGCTGCTGGTGTTGTCGGTGATCGTCGGGCTGGTGGCTCCGCTGTTCACCGTTTTTGATCAGGCTATTTCAGGGCGTGATTTGATTTTGATCGTGGGTGGCATGTTCTTGATCTGGAAAAGCACGGGCGAAATTCACCACTCACTCGAAGGGGAAGAAGACACCCACAGCAGCGCAGGTCGCGCCACACTGCTGCATGTGATCTTGCAAATCATGCTGGTGGACTTGGTGTTCTCGTTGGATTCCATCATCACCGCCGTCGGCATGGTGGACGAAGTCGCCATCATGATTGCCGCAGTGATCGTCTCTGTCGGTTTGATGATGGTGTTTGCCACAGCCATTGGCCAATTTGTATCCAAGCACCCTTCCATCAAAATGCTGGCCCTCACCTTCTTGGTGGTCGTGGGCGTGGTGTTGGTCGCTGAAGGTTTTGGACACCACATCCCCAAAGGCTATATCTACTTTGCCATGGCGTTTTCTGTCATGGTGGAATTGCTGAACATTCGATTCAGAAAGCGCGCCAAGCAGGCCATACATTTGCATGCTGCGCGCATCCCTGGCGAATAAAGACGCGGCTTCGCAGATAATTGTTGCTTTCTCAATGTTGTAAGGAAACCGGGATGGATAACAAAGCCTACGAACAGTACCGCAAAGCCAACCCAGAGGTGTATACGCCCTTATCGACGTACGAGGATGTCGATTTGTTCGACGGCAACTTCACCAACACCGAGATGGTGATCTGCGGTGTGTTTTTGGTCTTGGCGATTTATGCCACTTACAAGATTTTTTTCAAAAAGAAAAAATCTGAAAGTGACGAAACCACCTCAACGAACGAGCGCGAGCAATAACAAAGCTTCCTGCGCCGCCACCCGGCCCTCGTCGGTAGGAATAACCCAAACCTCCACCTCACTGCCGTCTGCGTGAATGGCTTGCGGCGTGTCTCCCAATGCCGCATGGTTGCGTGCTGCGTCCACACGCACACCCAAATAAGCCAAGGCGTCACCCACTTGTTGGCGCAGCACCGCATCGTGCTCGCCAATGCCTCCGGTGAAGGCCAACACATCCAGCCCGCCCACACACGCGCTCAAGGCGCCGACTTCGCGCAGCACACGGTGGGCAAACAAATCAGTTGCAAAGCGGGCCGCTTCTGAAGTGGAAGCACGCAAGGTGCGCATGTCTGCACTCTCACCAGAAACGCCGAGCAAACCACTTTGTTTGTACAGCAGCTTTTGAATTTTGTCGTGGTCCCAACCTTGCTCCATCAAGTAGAGCAAGACACCAGGGTCGATGGCGCCGCTGCGTGTACCCATCATCAAACCATCTAAGGCTGAAAAACCCATGGTGGTGGCTCGGCTGATGTGCGCGGTGGTCGCACAGACGCTGGCCCCATTACCCAAATGCGCCATGACCGTGCGTTGTGCCGAACGTTGAGAAACGCGTTGCAACACCTGGCTTACGTATTGGTAAGACAAGCCATGAAAACCGTAGCGACGCACACCAGTTTCAGTCAAGGTTTTGTCAATCGCAAACGTCGTCTCCAGGGGCGACAAGGTGCGATGAAACGCGGTATCAAAACAAGCCACCTGTGGTAACTCAGGAAATGATTCAGCGAAGGCGCGAATACCAGCCAGGTTATGCGGCTGGTGCAACGGCGCCAGCGCGTTGAGTGTGGCCAGTTGCGCCAGCACCTCAGGGGTCACCTGAACGCTGGCGGAGAAATATTGCCCCCCATGCACCACGCGATGGGCAATGGCCTGCACACGCACATGTGCAAAGCGGGTGGCCAACAAGTCTTTGAGCGTGCGCAAGGCCGCATCGAACACATCTTCACCAGGCTGCACAGCGACAAGAGCCGAGGTTTTGGTTTGGCCTGTTGCACCACAACTGATGCGCGGTTGCCCCGCAGGCTCCAAGCCTTCAATATTGCCCGTGACCTCGGCCTCAGCAATGCCCGAATCTGTGATCGGATAGAGCGCAAACTTCAGGCTCGACGAGCCCGCATTGACAGACAGAATGCTCATGCGGGATGGCTGCGATAGTGGTGTGCAATCAACTTGGCCAGCAAGGCCGACGCACTGCGCGTGGTAGCCGAGTCGGCCCGACTGGTCAGCGCGATGGGCACGCGTGCGCCCAGCACCACACCGCTGCCGGAGGCACCGGCCAGGTATTCGAGTTGCTTGGCCATCATGTTGCCCGACTCCAAATCGGGGGCCACCAAAATATCGGCTTGCCCGGCCACGGGCGAGCTGATGTGTTTGATCTCAGCCGCATGGGTGGACACCGCGTTGTCAAACGCCAAGGGGCCATCCAACACGCCGCCTTTGATTTGCCCACGATCGGCCATCTTGCACAAGGCGGCCGCATCCAAGGTGGAGGGGATGCTGGGGTTAACGGTTTCCACGGCCGACAAAATCGCTACTTTGGGTTGCGCCACGCCCATGATCTGCGCAAACAAGATCGCGTTTTGCACGATGTCTGCCTTCTCTTGCAAATTGGGGGCAATGTTCAAAGCCGCATCGGTGATGTACAGCGGCTTGGGATACATCGGGGCTTCAAAACGAAACACATGTGACATGCGTCGCCCAGTGCGCAAGCCCGGTTGCATGACCACGGCGTGAATCAATTCGTCGGTGTGCAAGCTGCCTTTCATCAAGGCTTCCAGCTTGTGATCTGCAGCCATTTGCGCGGCCATCTCTGCCGCTGCATGGCTGTGCGGCACATCGATCACGGTCACGCTGCCGATGTCAATCTGGGCCTCAGCGGCCAAGGCGCGCAGTTTCTTTTCAGGCGCAATCAGCACCGCCTTGATCAGGCCGGCCTGATGTGCGTCCATCGCACCTTGTAGTGAGTCTGCATCACAGGGATGCACCACACCGCACAACACGGGCTCCAAATGCGCACCCAACGCCAGCAAATTGGCGTGACGAGCTTCGGGGTCAAAGAGGCTGATGTGCGGTGCGTGCACGCGTGGTAGACGCAATTTTTCGAGCGGTGCCATCACACGCGCCATGCCGTACAAGACGCGTTCGCCTTTTTGGTTGACCAGTAAGCAATCGAGGTCCACCGTTTTTTTGTCATCATGTTTGGCCACACACGTCACCGTCACATTCAGCGTATCGCCAATGCGCACAGGACGACTGAAATGCAAATTTTGTTCAAGGTAAATCGTGCCAGGACCTGGAAACACTGTGCCCAACAAACTAGAAATCAAAGCCCCGCCCCACATGCCATGACCAATCACGCCATGGAACAAGCTGGCATTGGCGTAGTCAGGGTCCAAATGCGCTGGGTTCGTATCGCCAGACACAGCGGCAAAGGCTTGGATGTCTGCCAAGGTCAAGGTGCGCACCATGCGGGCCGACTGCCCCACCACGATGGTGTCGTAAGGATAGTTTTCCAACCAAGCGTTGTCTGGGTCGTTGGTGGTTTCTGTGATGTCGTTCATGGCAATCTATCTGTTGGGGCCATGGCATGGATGCCACAGTCCATGTCATTCGATCTCACACTCAGGGGTTGAGCAAAGCGTCCAAGCCACCGTAGGGCTCAAAACGCCCATCGATAAAGCGTAAACGTGAAGGGCCTTGCCACGCGCGGGCGGCCACCGAGTGGCGCGGATCGCCGGGGTAGCAAATATGGCGGATGCCGTCTTCGTCAAAGGTTTCGGGCAACACCGTGGGAGGGTGTTGCGCAACTGCGGCGCGCAGGACACTGGCCACATCGCGGTGTGCCAGCAAACTGACCAAGGTCATGATTTGAGGCGGCGCCAACGCGATCTCACGCGCCCAGTAACGATGCAACCCATCGCTGGGTGTCACCCACACGCTGTCCACCGCTTCCACGTTGTCATGAATCGGCGCTTGGCCTTCGGGCAACGCCGCCACAAAAAAGCGCGTGTCAAACCGTTTGTTGGTGACCGACGGTTGCACGGGTGTGATCCAACGCGACCAGGGGGCCAAGTATTGGGTGTCCACGCTCAAGTCCGCGCTTTTCAACACATCAACAAACGCCTCACCAGCATGCAATTGTTTTTGCCATTGCTGGCGTTGCTCGGCGTCATGCGCCAGCGTGTCTTGGTTGCGTGCACGGGCGTACAAGACACCGCACTCTTCCAAAGACTCACGCACCGCTGCGGCATACAGGCCAGCGGCCGTGTGCACCTCTAACTCAGGCTCACCCAAGGCTTGGTGCAAGGCTTGCGGTGTGCGGTCCAGGTGGGCATGCAGCGCTGGCGCGCAATCGGCAGCGTCCAATTTGCCACCCGGAAAAACATAAGCGCCGCCCAACACCGCCGAAGCCGTGTGGCGGCGTAACAAGAACACTTCTAGGCCAGTGCGTGGCGCGTCCCGCAGCAACACCACCGTGGCCGAAGCCCTGGGTGGCGTGGTGACGACTTCGCTGTTGAGTTGCATCAATGCACGCACGCAGCCGCGCGCATCACTTGGCGGGATAGGCGAAATCAACGCGGCGGTTTTGCGCCCACGCTGCTTCGTCATGGCCTTGCGCTTTGGGCTTCTCGCTGCCAAAGCTCACAGGTTCCGCTTGCTTGTCGCTCACGCCATACACCTTGAGTGCGCGCGCCACAGCTTCGGCACGTTTTTGACCCAAGGCCAAGTTGTATTCACGACCACCGCGCTCGTCGGCATTGCCTTCTAAGCGGATGGCCAAATTGGGTTTGGAAGCCAAGTACTTGCCTTGACGCTCGACCACAGCAGTTTCTGATGCCTTGACATTGAATTGGTCAAAGTCAAAGTAGACGCTGCGCTGTGTCGAAATCAGGCTGTTGGGGTTCAAGTGGTCTGCCACCACGGATGCCACATTGCTGACCCCCGCCGCATCGACCGCTTTGCCGGTGACGTCAGACGTGTTGTCCAACTTGGTAGAGCTACAGGCTGACAAAAAAGCCAACGAAACAAAAGAAAGAAGCGCGATGCGGCGTTTGGACATGGAGTGATGGGTATAGAAAGTTAACCCATTGATTTTAACGGAGGGACTTTGTCTTTTGAGTGAACTTCATGGAATCCTGAATCTCTGCGGTGGATGCTGGATTTATCGGTCAAAACAATGAAAGTGTTGTTTTTTTTGACATTTTCTAAAAATACTTTATAAATCAACAACATCCTAAATATTCTTAATTTCATTTCTTTTTTCCTTTTAAATAATACCAAAGTATCTACTAATGGATAGAATCAGTCCCCCAACCGTCCCAAACCCGCACCAACGCTCGCATTGACCCCTGTGATGGTGCGCGTGTAAATTCGATTCCCCCCGCTATTCATGGCTGGGGTCTGGAGAAGATAAATGTCAACTTTCAAAATTTTGGTCACCAGTCAAAAAGGTGGCGTCGGTAAGAGCACTGTCTCTGCTAACTTGGCTGCGTACATGCGCAGCCAAGGTCAAACTGTGACCTTGATTGACTTTGACACCCATGGCTCATCCAGCACCTGGCTGCGTCGTGCACCTCAAATTGGGGTGGCCATTCAACACCACATCTTGCCCTTGGATCAAGGCGGTAACCGCCCCATCTTGGACGCACGCTTGCACCTGCGTCGTGCCGCAAGCAGCTCAGAAGTGGTGATCTGTGATTTGACCTGGACCGACTCCATTGCCGGCGAGTTGATGTTTGAGTACGATTTGGTGATCGTGCCAACCTCCGTCTCTGAAATGGAATTGGCCGCAACAGCGGGTTTCTTGAGTCGCCACCGTTGGGTGTTCGACTCCGCCATTCATACCCCTCCCACGTTGTTGGTGTGCCCCACTCGCGTGCAGCCCGAACAACTGCGCAGCGATGTGTTTTCGAAGCAGCGCTTTCCTGTCAGTTTCATGCTGGCACCACCCATTTTGGAAGCGCAAACCGCACGCGAAATGTTTGAACGTGGTTATCTCATGGACTTGCCCGATGCGTGTGGTTCCTCTTTTGTGGAATTTGGCAAAGCCGTGGCTGCGGCGCGCGATATGCGCCAAACAGTGCATGCGCAAAATGGCATGCGACCTGCCAACAGCCCCGTGCGCACGAGCCCACCATTGCGCAGCGGCGTCTTGGGTGCCCATGCAACAGCCAACGCAACAGGCGGACGTCACAACTTGCTGGCAACCTCCAGCACCTTGGCCCACCAATACTCTGTGCTAGGCCGCCATCGCTTACAAAAAGTGCGCCCCGACGACACAATCCCCAGCGCCAAGCCCACCACCGCGGCAGGCCATATGGCCGCTATGGGCATTCCCCAGTTCTTGAAACGTATCTCCATGGGTGTGATCAGCAAATGAGCGCCGAACCGCAGTTCTTGTCCTTCAAAGGACTCAAACAATACACGCCTGAGCAAGGCTGGGGGCAAGTCAATGACATGCTGCAAGCCCACCGCCAAACCACGCCGCTGCATTCGCCTGCGAACGAGCCAACGGCAGTGCCCGACAACGTACCCACCTTGACCGACGTGCCAGACTCCAGCGAAGACCTCTCATCACCTCTGTTTGATCCTTTGATGAGCGAGTTGTTTGAACAGCTGCGCGTGTCACCCACAGATGAGTTGACACAAACTTGGCGCACCATTGCGGCTGAAGTCAATTTGCTCACCCAACGCATGGCCTTGCAACGCGAGTTGCAAGAGAGGCTCAACAAACTCGACCAAGACTTGACCGATTTGCGTAGCACCATCATGGAGCGACTGAATGATGTGCAGCAAGCCGCCGACCAGCAATTGGCAGCTGCGCGTCAACGCGTTCAAGTCTCAGCCTTAGCGCAAAGTAAATTGGCGGCAAAGCTCAAACCTTAATTTTTTACCGTCGCCTTGGAGGCCTCACGCATGCTGGACAAACTCAATCAGATCTATCCGGTGCGCTACACCGCCTTCATCGCTTCTGTCGTTCTTTTGCTGTTCACGCTCTTGGGGGCGGGCGTCACAGGCCTGAGTGGTTGGTGGCCCGTGTTCTTTCTGGTGCTGAGCTTGATCGGTTTATACGATCTGCAGCAACAGCACCATGCGATCTTGCGCAACTACCCTGTGATTGGGCATTTGCGCTTCATGCTCGAAACAATTCGCCCTGAAATTCGCCAGTATTTCTTAGAGTCAGAAACCGAAGCCTCCCCCTTCTCACGCGCACAACGCACCTTGGTGTACTCGCGCGCCAAAGGGGCTTCCGACAAACGCCCATTTGGCACACAACTTGATGTGCGCGCAATCGGCTATGAGTGGATCAACCATTCCATTGCCCCCTCTCAACTGCACGACCACAATTTCCGAGTTCAAGTCGGCGGCAGCGCCTGCACGCAGCCCTACAGCATCAGCTTGTTCAATGTCTCGGCCATGAGCTTTGGCGCACTCAGTGCCAATGCTGTGTTGGCGCTGAACTTAGGCGCCAAGATGGGTGGGTTTGCCCACGATACGGGCGAAGGCTCCATCTCGCGCCACCATCGTACACACGGCGGCGATTTAATTTGGGAAATTGGCTCGGGCTACTTCGGTTGCCGTGACGCAACCGGCCACTTCAGCCCTGAAAAATTTGTCGAAAACGTGCGCTCGCCTCAAGTCAAGATGGTGGAAATCAAACTCAGCCAAGGCGCCAAACCCGGACATGGTGGCGTCTTGCCAGGTCCCAAAGTGACGGAAGAAATCGCCGAAGCACGGGGCGTTCAGATCGGTGAAGACTGTGTGTCTCCCGCCAGCCACAGCACCTTTTCGACGCCCTTGGAAATGATGGCATTTGTGCAGCAACTGCGCACCTTGAGCGAAGGTAAACCGGTGGGCATCAAGTTGTGCATTGGTCATCCATGGGAGTGGTTTGGCATTGTCAAAGCCATGCTAGAGACAGGTATTCGCCCTGACTTTGTGGTGGTGGATGGTGCCGAAGGCGGCACGGGCGCGGCCCCACTGGAGTTCTCTGACCACATGGGCATGCCTTTGCAAGAAGCCTTGCGATTGGTGCACAACACCTTGGTAGGTACGGGCTTGCGTGATCAAATCCGCGTCGGTGCCAGCGGCAAAATCATCAGCGCCTTTGACATCGCACGTGCCCTCGCCTTAGGCGCCGACTGGTGCAACAGCGCACGGGGCTTTATGTTCGCTTTGGGATGCATTCAAGCGCAGACCTGCCACACCGGCAACTGCCCCACCGGCGTCACCACGCAGGACCCTCAGCGCCAAATGGCCTTGGTGGTGCCGAGCAAAGCCGAGCGTGTTCACAACTTTCACACCCATACCTTGGAAGCACTGCAGGAGTTGATGGAAGCTTCTGGCTTGACACAGCCCAGCGACATCACACCCAAGCACATCATGCGCCGCGTGAGCGAAACACAAACCTTGCATTTGTCAGAGTTGATCGACACGGTGCCAGCCGATGCTTTGCTGCAAGACGACCTCAACAGCCTGCCTTCTGTGTACCGCGACTGGCCATTGGCCAGTGCCACACAGTTTGGCCTACAAGCCGCTTCAGGCGGTTAATTACTGGCTGCCAGCGGCAGGTACACGTGGGTATTGGATCGTGACGGGCCGCTCACGCTGTGTAGGCGCTGCGGCCTGTGCGGCAGAAGCTGCGGCAGCCGCAGCTGCACGGGCTTTTTCTGCTGCGCGCTCGGCAATGGCTGCACGCTCAGCAGCGCGTTCAGTGGCGGCACGGTCAGCGGCCGCTTTAGCCGCAGCGGCTGCCGCTGCTTTTTCAGCCGCAATTCTCTCTGCCGATTTTTCAGGTGGTGCTGGAGGTGCTGCACGCATGGCGGCTGCTTTTTCGGCTGCCGCTTTTTGCGACGCCAAACGTTCAGCCGCAGAAGCTTTCTCTGACGCAGCCGCTTTTTCAGCCGCGCGCTCAGCGGCGGCGGCGGCGGCCACGGCTTTGTCGGCTGATTTTTCGAGCGTCTTCACAGCGGCTTGCTCAGCCGCTGATTGCGATTTTTCGCGCGCTTGCAAACCTGCGTTCACATCGCTTCTGAGTTTTTGAATCTCGGCCATCAAGGCCAAGGTATTGGGACCACTGGCCGGAGCCGCTGCGGGCTGGCGTGATGCCGCCGCTTGACTCAAGGTTTGAACCTTGGCTTCGACCGCCTGCAATTGTTTTTGCATGGCTTGGAACTGGGCTTCGGTGGATTTGTTCGACTGGGTCGCAATCACCGTGGGCATGCCCGTCAACACTTTGTTCAACTCTTCGAGACGATTGGCCACTTGGGTTTGGGTGGTGTTCATCGCCTCTTGTTTTTCAGTGATTTCTGAAAAGTCAGAGTTGGTTTTACCAATCGCCGTCAAGCTGGCATCGACCTCAATCACACGCTTGGCCATGGCGTAAATCATGGCATCCAGTTCTTTGATGGACTTGGTCATCTTCAGCGTCACCGCCAAAAACACCCCCATGGCGATCAACAAACACGCGACAAAAGCAGCCAGGGTGATGCGCGAATGCAGCACATTACGGCGGTTGGTTTCTTGGATTTTGGCCACCACGGCGCGCATGGTCGCGCTGACGTCAGCCGCAATCGAGGCTGAGCGGGTCGACACCTCGGCCGAGTCGAGCACCACCGAAGTGAGCTCCTCAATTTGACGCGCGACTTCGTTACTGTCCATCGACTGATTGGCCAGTTCGGTCAAGCGATCGGCAGTTTCCTCCACATCCAAATGTGGCGTTGCCGCGTCGTCTGTGGGTTGTTGGGAATCCGCCATATTCAAACCTTTGATCTAATTTCGAGCTGATCCAGTCGATCATTGAGCTCCTTAATGTCCGTCATCAACGTATCCATACGGACCTGGAACAACTCCCATAAATGATCGGCTTGAACTGGCAGCACTTGAGCGGCAAGCTCTGATTCACTGACGGGGAGCGCCTCGGGAGACTCGGGTTCTTCATGCCCCACTTGGTCCATCAAGGTCGGCACTTGTGCCAACTCGGAAGCCGTGAGGCTTTGCACCTCGGCATCCAAATTTGGCACCTCCAGCTTGGGCAGCTGCTCCGGTTGATAGCCCGGTTCAAAGGCCGGAACGTCGTCGATGACGCTTTGGGTCGCGTCGTGATCGGGACGGATCACGCTGACTTCTTCTTGATTCATGACTTCATTCCTCACCTCAGCTTCAAGGCTTTGTAAATTGGGCTTTCAGTGACTTCACACTGCGCAACCATCCTTTGGCCAAGACGGGGCTCGACTGCATGAATGCATCAGCCTCGGCCTTGGTCGCCCAAGGGCCAGCGACCAAGATGAAATACCGCTTTTTAGTGTCCTTTTTGTAGACGCGCAACACGCGCGCTTTGGCATACACCGTCTGCGCGCGCTTCAAAGATTGGGCTTCTTCCTCGGTGTCAAACGCCGCCAACTGCACCACATAGCCGTTGGCTGGCAATTGACTCACCCAAGTCTCATCTGATTGGGTATCGGCTTCTTTGGCATTAGGTTTAGCCGTATTTTTGTCAGCGGGTTCAGCCGGGGCTTTCGTCTCAGGTTTGGACGCAGGCGCAGAGGCTGGTGCTGAAGCAGCCACAGCGATCGGCGCAGAAGCCGCTGCAGCGGGTGCCAGCGCTTTGACAGGCACAGGCGACGAAGCGCTCACCAGGGATTCTTTGGGATCAAGCGCTGCGCTAGCAGGCATCGCCTGCGCGGCACTCGCAGCCGCTGCGGCGCTGGCAGCCACTTCTTGCGCAGCCGAAGCCGCTGCCTCGCTGGCCGCTTGCAAAGCCGCCGCACTGGCTGCCTCTTCAGCAGGCGCAGCCACAGCGGGAGTGCCACGCAACAGGTATTTCTTGAACTGCTCGACTTCGCTGAGCACCAACTCTTGGTACATCACAGCAAACACACCTGTAGACAACAAGAACAACACGAACACCCAACCCCATCGGATGCGGCGGGTTGGCCGTTTGAACAAGTCCGTGTCGGCCGGGGCATCGCTAGCGCTTGGCGCCAGTGCGTGCAAAGCAGGTTCACGCGACATTTCGGGCATCGGCAACGGCGCTGCAGCGGCCGTCGTCACCGCAGGTGCAGCAGCTAAGACGTTAGCAAAAGAAGGCGCACTTGCGATCGCATCAGGCGATGCGGGTTTGGTCGACAAAGCATCCGGCGCGAGCACCGGTTCTTGGCGCTTGCCAAACCCGGGCACACGCCAAGAAGTTTTGGTCGGAATATTCAGCAACTGCGCAACAGGCGTCACCTCGTCACGCAACACGGGCGGCTCAGGCGTGGGTTCGGGATCCGAACGCACCCAGTCATCCCCCAAATCGCTCTTGGCTTCGCCAGCTTGGGTTTCGACTTCCCATTCCACCAAGCTCTTGCCAAAGGCTTGCAGTTTGCTGCGGTAATTGCCTTTGCTGTTAATGAGCAAGATCACCGTGATGTTGCTGGCTGGAAAGCCATTGACCAGACGGGCCAACAGCTGCAGCTCAAAGTCTTGCATCAAGATCGAATCACGGAACACCAAATAACGTCGTGGTGCGTGCTTTTTGTCTTTTTCCAGCGCTTGGTTGAGCGTGAGCTCCGACAAAATTTCGTTGAACTTTTGAACCAAACGTTCTGAGTTGGTGGAAGAACAAAACTCGACCTGGCCATCGCCCTGGGCCAGCAAGCGTTCTTCAAACAAATCACCATAAAAATCGAGCACCTTGTCGTGCTCGCTGAGCACGGCCAAATTGGTACTGCCCTCCTTCAAAGACTTGAGGAGGATCTCAAAACGCAACCGGTCACCGGGGCTTTGGAAAATATCTGTCATGCGCGGTTCAGCTCATCTCAGGAGTTCATCAAAACGCCATTGGCGTCGAACTTCATCTCATCAGGGATGGATGGTGTGGGTTTGACCACTTCCTGGCCACGACCATACGACTGGTTCAGGCTGAACACATAGGCAATGACCTGCGCAACCGCGTGGTACAGAGCTTCTGGGATCGGATGATCCAGCTTGGTCGTGAAGTATAAGGCGCGAGCCAGCAAAGGCGCCTCAAAAAGATAAACACCGTGCTCTTGGGCCTCTTCACGGATACGGGCTGCCAACCCGTCTTCACCCTTGGCCACCAAGAGCGGCGCACCGTCGCCCGTGGGGTCATACGACAAGGCCACCGCAAAGTGGGTTGGGTTGGTGATGACGACATCGGCGTCTTTGACCTTGCCCATCATCTTGTTTTCCAAAATTTCGCGCTGACGACGGCGAATTTGACCTTTGACCTCGGGGCTACCTTCCGAGTTCTTCATCTCATCACGCACCTCTTGCTTGGTCATCTTCAACTTCTTGTTGAGCTGATGACGTTGCACAGGCACATCCACCAAGGCCACCAACACCAGGCCTAAGCTCAGCCAAAAACAAGAATCCACAATGATGGTCCCCGCCACTTTGACAGCTTGGCCCAAATCCATTTGGGAAATGTTGGTCAGATCATTCAAGTTGTTCATGATCGAGATCAACAAAATCGCGCCCACCACGAGGAACTTGGCCACAGCCTTGGCCAAGTTGATGAAAGCGTCGGGACCAAACATGCGCGCCAAACCCGTCATGGGGTTGAGCTTGCTGAATTTGGGCAACACCATCTTGGGTGAAAAGATAAAGCCACCGGCCAAGGTGGTCGACAGCACCGCAATCACATACAGCACACACACCAAGGGAAACACGATCAACAGACCATCAACGATGGAGCTGCCAAAAATCGCGGGCAGCAATTCGGGTTTGTCCATGATGCGGCGGTCAAACTGCAGCTGGTGCTTGAACAAATTGCCCATGCCGCTGAACAGGTACTGACCCATCATGGTGAAAAACAAGGTCGCCACCACCATCATGGCCGCAGGGGCCAACTCTTGAGAGCGCGCGATTTGCCCTTCTTCACGGGCTTTTTTCAGCCGCTGCGCCGTCGGTTCTTCGGTTTTGTCTTGGCCGCTTTCTTCTGCCATCTCAGCCTCCTAAGAAAGCGCGAAGCATGGAAAACGCTTGGGTCCACACCCACTGCACGCGTGCCACGTTGTTCCCCATCGAGAAGATGAGAATCACAAAACCGGTCAAGATCAAGGCCGGAAAACCCACTGTGAAAATGTTCAAACTGGGGGCCGCACGGGCCACAAAACCAAGACCCACGTTGATGAACAGCAAGGTCATCATCACCGGTAGGGCAATCAACAAAGCGCCCAAGAACATCATGGCGCTCCAATGAATCATCTTGCCCAGCATGTCTTGGTTAAAAAACTCTTGGCCAATGGGAATCAAGGTGAACGACTCCAACACCAAGCCAAACACAATCAAGTGTCCGCCCATGCCTAAAAACACCAGGGTACCCAGGATGTTGAAGAACTGCGACAGAACCGGCACGTTGCCCATATTGGGGTCAATCATGTTGGCAATCGTCAAACCCATGGATGCGGAAATGGCCTGACCGGCCACGACCAACGCTGCGGACGCGATTTGAAACACCAGGCCCATCGTCAAGCCGATCAAAATTTGACGCGCGATTTCCATCACACCATCGGCTGTGAGGGGGTCGATGCGGGGAATTTGAATTTGCTGCGAGACAAAAAATGCCATCGCAAAGCCCAGCAACACACGAATGCGCATGTTGACGGCACGAATCGAAAAAATAGAGGTGAACGCTAAAAACGCCGACAAACGCAGCATCGGCCAGATGACGACCAGAAACTTGTCAAGAATGTCGATCAGCGAAGCGTTCATGGCCCGTGCTTACATGAACAAGCTGGGAATACGGGTGAAGATGCCCTTGGTGTAGTCCACCATGGTGTTGATCATCCAACCACCCGCCACCGACATGGTCAGACCCACGGCCAAGACCTTGGGAATAAAACTCAGGGTTTGTTCGTTGATCGAGGTGGCGGCTTGAAAAATACCGACCACCAAACCCACGATCAACCCCACGCCGAGCAAGGGCCCCGAGATGATCATGGTCATCCACAAGGCTTGACGGGCTAAATCGACAACGGCTGCGCTATCCATGAGACGGCTCCTTAAAACACAAAGCTATTGGCCAACGACGCCATCAACAGCGTCCAGCCATCGATCAACACAAACAACATCAGTTTGATGGGCATGGAGATGATCATGGGCGACAACATCATCATGCCCATGGACATCAAAACGCTGGCAACGATCAAGTCGATCACCACAAAGGGGATGTAAATCAGAAAACCAATCGTGAAGGCGCTCTTGATCTCAGAAGTGATGAAGGCGGGCATCAAGGTGGTGAAAGGCACTTGGGCTGAATCTTCTAGCTCACGACGGTTGGCGATTTGCATGAACATGGCAATATCGTCTTCACGGGTTTGCTTGGTCATGAAGTCACGCACCGGCACTTCAGCCTTCATCAAGGCTTTGTCAAAGTCGAGGTTGCTGTTCATGTAGGGGCCAATGGCCTCTTTGTAGACCTGCTCGAACACAGGCGACATGATGAAGAAGGTCAAGAACAAAGCCAAGCCCACCAACACGGTGTTGGGTGGTGTTTGCGCCGTGCCCAAAGCCTGGCGCAGAATAGACAACACGATGATGATGCGCACAAACGAGGTCATCATCAGCAGCATCGAAGGCAGCAGCGTGAGCGTGGTCATCAAGCCCAGCAATTGCAGGCTCATGCTGTATTGCTGACCGGCTTTGCCGCCACTCACATTGACCAAAGGAATACCTTGCGCATGCGAGACCATGGGCAAACTGGCCAAGGCCAGCAAGAGCACCGCCAAGATGACGTAGAGAATTTTTTTGGTGATGGGCTTACGCAACATGAGAAGACTCCTGCGTCCACGCGTGCAGCGTTTTCACTTCACCGGGGCTGACACTGGCCAACACCATTTGGCTGTCGACCTGGATCAACACCATCTTGTGCTTCAGACTCAAAGGCAGGGCCTCAAGCACCTGAATGCGTCGATCAGCCTGTAAATGGCCGCCCAAACCCTTGTTGCGCTTAACCCACCACAGCGCACCACCCAACAAGGCAAACACACTCAGTGTGCTGGCAATGAATTGGACCCAATCGAAACTTTGCATGATGAATTTCCTGTGCGCGATGACGGTTTTTTGACACATGGCGTGCCTGTATGAACTGGTATTGCAATGCCCATGCCAGCTGTTTTTGGCACACGTCGTCAACGCTATAGTTCGGTCATGCGTACCCTTCAAGCTCTCTTCCTCTGCGCTGCCTTGCTCTGCAACAGCGGTGCCCACGCCAACACCTGGACCGCCGTAGGCCTGTTCGACATCGGCACCTTCTATGTGGACTTAGACAATGTCACGCGCGCGGGTGACCACCGCAAGGTCTGGACCTCGCTGGACTACCGCGACCCGCAAACCAACCAACACAGCAAAAAGCCTTACAAGTCGACCCGCATGCAAATGGAGTTCGATTGCAAGGACCAAACCGTGCGCAGCCTGTCGCTGTCCTACCACACGGGTGTGCGTTTGAGCGGTGAGGTGTTGTCCACCGAGGGGGTGATTGGGCCGTTCGAGCCCGTGCCGCCCGACACACCGATCTTCAAAATCATGCGTTTGGTCTGCTGAACGGCATCACACCATGGGATGGATGCGCGACTTGATCCATGCAGGCGGCACAGGCGGCCTGAACTGGCATGTGCATGCCCACTACGCGCGCCGGCGCTGGCAACCCACAGTCGATTTGATCGATGCCTTTCTGGCCCAGGTACGCCCCCAAGCCGAGCACCTGTTATTGATTGGATGCAGCGCTGGTTGGATGATGCCCGCAAGTTGGTTGGCCCGTTTTGAACGCATTGACGCCTACGACATTGACCCACTGGCCGCAGCCTTGTTCCATTGGCGTCATGGCCGCCATTTGCGGCAACTCGGTGTGCAGATCACGCACCACCGGCAAGACGCGCTGGCCACCTTACCCGCCTTGCTGGAAGAACATCCGCAGGCATGTGTGTGGTTTGACAATGTGTTGGGCCAGCACCGCTACCGGATACGCGATGAAGCTCGGGTCGAACAAGACCTCGCCACCTTGAAACACATGCTGCACGGACGCCACTGGGGCAGCGTGCACGATGTGTATTCCGGCCCCACCGATGGCCGTGCCTTGGCCAACGATTGGCACAGCTGGCCACACCACGGAGTGCCGGCCCATGCAGTCGCAGAAAATTTTGCCCAAACTCTGTTGAGCCATGTGGGCGCCAAAGACGTATGGCAAGACCACCTGACACGGGAAGTGTTTGCCCCCGACACACCGACCACCTTGATCCCTTGGGCCTTCAAGCCCAACTACTGGCATTGGCTGCAAGCGGGTTGGGTGGCTGCTTATTAAGCAGCGGCCAAATTAACTGCGCATGTTGTAGAGCATCACGCCAGCAGCGTCCATCTCTCGCTGCTCACGCCGCAGCGCATGTTCACGCACACGTTGCAGGTCTTGCTCCATCAAGGTTTCCATTTGAATGCGCTTGTGCTCAGCGCTGCGCAAGGCTTGCTTCAAAGCATCCAGCTCGGCGTTGGCAATTGCCAAATCTTGATCAACGCGAATGATCAGGGCTTGGAGTTGCTGCATGAAGCCACGGAAATTCAAAGTCTCTGCCATGCTGTGTGGTTTGCTTTCAGCCTCGCGGGAACGGCGCACGTAATCCTCATAGAGCATTTCCATGCGCGCTCGGCTTTGCTGCAAATGCGCCACACGCTCGCGCCCTTTGATCACGGCTGCTGCCGCTTGGTCGCATTTTTCTTTGGCTTTTTTGGCCAACACGGGCCAGGCGGCACGGGGCTTCATGACAGCATGTTGCGCAATTGATCGCGCGTGACCTCATAGTCCTCAGCCAGATGCATGTCTTGGCGTAAGAACATCAGCATTTGTTCGCGCAGACGAATGGCTTCGTCTAGCTCCGGGTTGGTGCCCGCCTCATAAGCACCGACTTGCACCAAGTCCGCGTTCTGTTGGTAAACCGACCACAAGCGACGCAACTTGTTGGCCAAACGCAAATCGTCGCCATTGACCAAAGTTTGCATGACGCGAGAGATCGAGCCGTTCAAGTCAATCGCGGGGTAATGCGCTTGATCCGCCAAGCGCCGCGACAACATCACCTGGCCATCCAACGAGGCACGGGCAATGTCCACGATCGGGTCGGAGGCATCGTCGCCTTCGGCCAGCACGGTGTAAATCGAGGTGATCGATCCATACCCGTGGCGACCCACGCCACCGCGTTCAATCAAGTTAGGTAGCAAGGCAAACACAGACGGTGGATAGCCTTTGGCGGTAGGCGGCTCGCCAATCGCCAACCCAATTTCGCGCTGTGCATGGGCCACACGGGTCAGGCTGTCACACAGCATGAGCACGTTTTTGCCTTGGTCGCGAAAGTACTCAGCAATCACATGCGTCATGTGGGTGGCTTTGAGACGCAACACAGGCGAGACGTTGGCAGGTGCTGCCACCACCACCGACTTGGCCAAGCCCTCTTCCCCCAACGACTCAGCAATGAAGGCTTGCACCTCGCGGCCACGTTCGCCGATCAAACCAATCACCACCACATCGGCTTTGGTGAAACGGGTCAGCATGCCCAACAGCACACTCTTACCCACGCCAGAACCAGCCACCAAGCCAATGCGCTGGCCACGGCCAATCGTCAAGGCACCATTGATGGCTTTGACGCCCACATCCAAAATCGCATTGATGGGGCCACGCTCCATCGGGTTCAAAGGTTCGCCCAACAGGCTCATCTGATCAGGCAAATGGGGCAAGGGCTTGCCATCCAAGGGCTGGCCACGGCCATCGATCACGCGACCGAGCAAGCCTTGACCTAAGCGCACTTGGCCTGAGTTGTTCATGACCCGCACGGTGTCGCCAGGGCCCACACCGACGGGGTCGGTGAAAGGCATGAGGTAGAGGGTTTTGTCGTTGAAGCCCACCACCTCGGCTTCGATGCGGTGACCACGTTGGCCAATCACTTCGCAGCAAGCGCCCAAAGGGGCCATGATGCCGCGCGTCTCCAAGGTCAGCCCGACCAAGCGCACCAGCGTGCCGCTGCGTTGGGGTTCGGGTACACGCAACTTGGGCAAGCTGCGCTGTACTTCTTGGTCAAAGTCGAGCATGCAGGGCTAACGGTTATTTGATTTCGATCATGCTGCGAATCACAGCGGCCACGCGGCTTTGGTCGGTTTGAACGACCATGCGCACGACGCCCACTTTGTCTTCGTAGCTGTTGGCGTTGTTGAGCAACTCCGGTGGAATGGTGGGCTTCTTGGCCTTTTGTTGTTCTTTCTTCATGCGTGCTTTGATTTCTGCCAAAGACTCGCCTTCGCGAATTTCAATTTCACCGGGTGCCAAGTCGTCCTCAGCCTCGCCTGCTGCGGTTTCATCTGTTGCGTCCTCTGCACCAGATACGCTGCCGTCGGCAGGCGCGTCGGTGGCATCGCCAGTTGCGGGCAAGGGATTGCCGTTGGCATCCAAGGCTTGGGCAGCATCGGCCGTTGCCTCTTCTGCCACAGACTCTGGTTCGACTTCGGGTTCAGGCACCACCACAGGTTGTGGTTTGGGCTTGGGTTTTTCAGGGAGTTGCAACAGCAGTTGTTGAAAGCGAATTTTTTCGCCACGTTGCGCTTCGGCCAATTCAGCCGCACGCATCATTTCGTGTTCCACGGCTTCAATGGCCGCCTTTTGCAAATCTTGCGTGTTGAGGGGGCCATCAAACATATGCAACACATAGGGGCGTATCACGGTCACCACAATGACCATGAAAATCAGCCCCATCAGCAGGGTATTGATGACGTCAGGAATGAACATCGTTGGGCTCCACGTCTTCGACTTCAGGTTCAGATTCAGATACTTCGGCTTCAGGTTGGGCCAAGACGGACTTGGCGCGCCAGTCTTCCACGTCCACCGACAGCGAACGGGCTAAAGCTTCTAAGCGGTGTTCGACCAAGTCTTCCACCACTGTGTCATTGGCAAACAAGCGCACACTGCCAGGCTTCATGCCCTTGACAGCGTCCAAACGCATGCCAGCGACCAAGGCACTGTCTTGGGCTTGCAAACGTTCTTTGTCTTGCGGACTGAGCTCCACCACCACGGCGCCTTTGGCGGGATGGTCGAGTTCGTCCAAGCAACGCTGCACCAAGCGTTCGATCGCTTCGGTGGAGGTGCTGAGTTCTTTCATCACCACGTGTTCCGCCACATGCAGCGCCAAACGCTTGAGGGGTTCAAAAAACTTTTTGGGGTCTTGTAACAAAGCATTCAAATCATGCGTCACCGCAGACAACACAGCGCATTGAGCCGCAACCTCTTGTTGCATGGCCTCACGCGCTTGGCGTTCACCTTGTTCAATGCCTTGCGCCAAGCCTTGTGCAAACTGCGCCGCTTCACGCTGCGCAACTTCTTCGGGATCAATGCCCACCACGTCGACCGCTGGCACAGGCGCTTGCGCGAGCAATTCGTCCACCTCAGCCCCCAGGGCTTGTGGCTCATCAGCGCTCTCGTCGGTGAGGAGTTCGCTCTCTGCCAAATCTGGCTCAGGCAGCAGCTCAACGGTTGGGTCTGGTTGTTCTTCAGGTTGAACGTGCAAGAGTTCAGGGTCTATTTCTACAGCTTGTGCTTGTGCATCGTCCTCTGATGCACCCACAGCGTCTTCAGTCATGTCGGAGGACTGCTCGTCATCCGCGGCTTGGAATTCTTCTTGAGTTTCGGGTTCTTCCGCTGTTGCGTGCTCTGCCTGATCAGCTTCGACCTCCTCTGCATGTGCGTTCTCGTCGTGCGCATCGGCTTGCGCATCGGCGTCGATGGCATCGGTATCCGACACATGGCTTGCATCTGCAGTTGAATCGTCAGCTGCTGCGGCCAAAGCTTGATGGGCTTTAGGTTTCGCACCGTACACGTCCAGCACAAAAGGCAGATGGGCGTTGGGCGATTCAGGTTCACATCGCTGGACATCGTCGGTTGAAAAACTCTCCGAGCCTTCGCTCTCACCCATGAGTCGAAGGGTGGTTTTTGATTTTTCCGACAGCGGCATCGACACTGTTTGGTAACGGTCTTGTGCAAATCCTGCTGACTTGGGCTCAAACCCGCCCTCTGCAAAGCCAGCTCCTTCAGGCTGCAACCAACGGGTCGAAGCAAAGCCACGGCCGGTGTCGTCAGACACCAAGCGCGCGTTCGGCTGCCAGGGTTTGGCGTGCCGAGAAGGAGCGGGTTGATTAAACAAAGTCTGCGCCGCCCAAGATCAACTCGCCCGAGTCCGACAACTTGCGCGCCATGCGCATGATCTTCTTCTGGGCTTCTTCCACATCGGCCATGCGTTGTGGGCCTTTGGCTTCCATGTCGTCGCGGAACATGCCACGGGCACGTTCAGACATGTTGTCAAAGAAGCGGTCTTTACAGCCGTCGCTGGCACCTTTGAGGGCCATCATCAACATATCAGGCTCCACAGCGCGCATGAGCACCTGGATACCTTTGTTGTCAACACTGACCAAGTTCTCGAAGGTGAACATATTGTCTTGAATCTTGAGCATCAACTCAGGGTCAAGCTCATTCAAGCCACTCATGATGCTGGCTTCCAACGCCGTCTTGGTCAAGTTCATGATTTTGGCCGCAGCCTGCACGCCACCAAAGCTCGACGACTGGGCCGACGCACTCTTGGAGAACTGTTGCTTCATGATGGCTTCCAACTCGGCCATGGCCGAGGGTTGCACCGTGTCCAAACTGGCCACGCGTTGAATCACCTCAGGACGTACATCGGGGGGCAAATAGTTCAGCACATCGGCCGCGACTTCGCTCTCGAGCAGCGACAAAATAATGGCCACCACTTGGGGGTGTTCGCCGTTGATCATGTCGGCAATGCCGCGTGCGTCCATCCATGTGAGGATGTCCAAGCCTTTGGTGCCTTGGCCCGGCATGATGCGGCCCAACACGGAAGCCGCTTTATCGTCGCCCAAGGCGCGACGCATGACGTTTTCCACGTAGTCGGTGTTGCCCATGCTGAGGGTGGATTGCTTTTTCAAGTGCTCCACAAACTCGTCGAGCACCACGTTGACCGCCTCTTGCGAGAAATCAGCCACCGACACCATGGCGGCGCCGAGTGCTTGCACTTCTTTCGGGTTCAAAAATTTGATGATGTCTGCCGCTTGGTCTTCGCCCAAGAGCAACATGAGCACAGCAGCGCGCTGGGTAGACGTGATTGCGGCGAGCTCAGCCCTGAGCGCGTCGGTCATCACAATGGAATCGTCGGCCATGATGAAGTCCTCAAATTTCTTTATTAAACGGGTGGCTTGATCAAGCCCTTGAGCACACCGGCCACGCGGGTCGAATCCTCAGCCACGATCATGCGAATCAAAGCGACTTTATCGTCGTACGAATTGGCCGTGTTGAGCAAGTCCGCCGAGATCGATTGTTTCTTCGGCTTCAAGCTCGCCATGCGGGCTTTGACTTCTTCCAACGTTTCACCTTCTTGAATTTCAATTTCTTGACCGGCTTCTTCGCCCGCTTGTGCAGCTTGAGCAAGTTGCGCAGCATGCGCCTCGGCTTTGGCTTTTTCAGCTTCTTCCGCCGCCAGGGCATCCGCAGCCACTTTGGCTTCAAAAGCCATTCTCGCTTCTTCTGCCATGCGGGCAGATTCTGCAGCGGCTTTCATGGCCTCTTCGCTGATGCGGGCAATCTCGGCTTCGTGTGCTTCTTTAGCGGCCAAGGCTGACGATTGAGCTGCAGCCGATTCGGCAGTGGCCACGTCGATGGCCATCTTGGCCTCCAAACTGGCCGCTTCTGCAGCAGCCGCTGCCACAGCCGCTGGGTCAACTGGCGGGGTGATCAAACGACGCACCATGGGGCGAACGACAGTCAGCAAGACGAGCAAGAAAAGGCCACCAATCACGCCAGCATTGACCATGACTTGGTAGTTCTCATCGCGATACCAAGGAATGGCCGTGGGATCAATTTGTGGCTCGAACTTGGTCGCCACCACGGTCACCACGTCACCACGGGTTTCGCTGAAGCCCACGGCACCTTTGACCAATTGGTTCAAACGCTCGATTTCTTCAGGGGTGTAAGGAATCGATGTGGGAGTAGAGCCATCCGCGGCTTTTTCTACCTTCGCACCGGCAGGAATTGGACGCTCATTGATCAGCACACCCACACCAATCTTGGTGATGTTGCCCATGGCGCCTTTGGTGTGGCGAACGGAACGGTCCAGTTCGTAGTTTTTGGTACTACGCGCTGTGACTTGCACGCCTTTTTCGCTCACACCTTTCAAAGGATCCGCATTGGTTTGCGTGGTCGACTGGGGGTTGGTGGGTGATGGCGGCGTGTTCGACAAAGAACCGGGGATACCAATCGCGTCGCGGAAGGTGTTGCGGTCTTCCACAAACAGTTCCGAACGTGTTTTGGGGCCCTTGTCTTGCGAGTCAAAGTCTTCGGTGGTGACTTCGGTTTGGGTGAAGTCCAAAGCCATGCTCACCTGCGCGCTGACGTTGTTCTCGCCCACGATAGGCGCGAGCAGTTGGATCAAACGGGTGCGGTACAGGTCTTCCATCTGCTGCTTTTGACTCAGCTGCGCCGAGGTCAAACCCAAAGGCTGTTCGACCAACATCTCGTTCATCAAGCTGCCAAAGTTGTCGACCACCGACACATTCTCAGGCGCCAAATAAGGCACGCTCGACGCCACCAATTGAATGATGGCTTGCACGTTGGCAGCAGAAATGGTGCGGCCAGGCAAACGGGTGATCACCACGGAGGCCTTGGTGGGCGCACGGTCGCGTACAAACACGCTTTGTTTGGGTGCGGCCAAATGCACGCGGGCGGATTTGATGCCGCCAATTTGCACAATGCTGCGTGCCAGCTCTTGCTCCATCGCATTGTTGTAACGCACCTGCTCCATGAACTGGCTGGTGGTCATGGCAGGCATGTCTTTGAGGTTGTCCATGCCCGAAGCTTCGGTACGTGGCAAACCTTTGGAAGCCAGCAACATGCGGGCTTCTTGAAAACGTGCGGTGGGTACCGAAATTTGACCGGTGTTCACATCCACCTCAGGCTTGAACTCAGCGGTCTTCAAGGCTTCAATCGCTTGTTGCTTGTCGGCATCGCTGAGCATCAACACCAAAGGACGGTAAGGCGTGGGTTTGAGCGAGGTGAAAAACACCGCCACCGACAGCAGCAGCATGAAGATCACCACAAACGGCAATGTTTTGCGCACCGAGGGTTGGCGCAAGAGGTCACCCAAAAAGGCGCCTGGGCCTTCTTTGGCGTTGAGCCATTCGGCCACACCGCCTGTGCCACTGGCCTTGACGGCAGTATCAGGCGACGTGGCGAGGTCTGCACCGGAAGGGGCGGACAGTGCCATGGAGTTCATGTTCAAGGTATCAGTAGCCATATCAGTCTCTCAGTCCAGCATCAAACCGGCATGTTCATGATTTCTTCGTACGCTTTCATCACTTTGTTGCGTACTTGCAAGGTGGCTTCAAAAGCCAACGACGATTTCTGCATGCTCAAGACCACTTCGGTCAAGGGCACTTCTTCGCCGCGGTCATAAGCGTCAGACATGGCATCGGCCTTGATGTCTGCATCATTGACTTTGTCGATGGCGTTTTTGACCGAGTCAAAAAATGAGGGTTGCCCCACCTTGGTGGCCGCGGGCTCGTTCACCGTGTTGGTGTTGCCCATGGACTGCGCCTGGTGGGCGCGCAGGGTCTCCAGCATCGACTGGATGTTGCTGTTTGAAATGCGATCGATCATGCGGACACTCCTTCAGGCATACCGCGGCTGCGCAGCTGCGCCAGCTTGTAGCGCAAGGTACGTGGGCTGATGCCCAGTTTGGCAGCCGCTTCCATGCGACTCTCGGTGCTTTGAATGGCGGCCATGATGGCTTGGTGCTCGCTGGTTTTGACAGCATCGCCCAAGTTGACGGGCATCAAAGGCTCAGGGGTCGAACGAATGGCAATTGGGGCAAAACTTCCAGTCGCTTCTGAATTGCCCATCACGCCAGGTGTTGCAACTTCAAAATCAGACATGACCACTTCGCGGTCTGTCATCGCATCGTCAAACATCAAATGTGCGGGACTGATGGTGCGTCCCATGCACAAGACCACGGCACGTTGAACCACGTTTTCCAATTCACGTACATTGCCGGGCCACGGGTAGTTTTGCAGCATGGCCTGTGCTTCATCGGTCACAGTAAAAGGCAGATCGCTTTTGCTGTGACGTGCCAAGGACTGCAAGACCAAAGGCATGATGTCGCCCGGACGGTCTTTCAGCGCTTGAATGCGTAAGCGGAAGGTGCTGATGCGGAAATAGAGGTCTTCGCGGAATTCGCGTTGCTCAATGGCAAGCTTCAAATCTTTGTTGGTGGCAGCGATGACACGCACATCCAAATCAATCACGCCTTCACCACCCAAGCGGTTGAGTTTTTTCTCTTGCAACACACGCAACAACTTGGCTTGCAATTGCATAGGCATTTCACCAATTTCGTCTAAGAAGATGGTGCCGCCATGGGCTTGTTCAAACAAACCTTTGTGCTCTTTCAAAGCGCCGGTGAAAGCGCCCTTCTCGTGACCGAACAACATGTCTTCGATCAAATGCTCGGGCATGGCCGCGCAGTTGAGCGCCACAAATGGGCCTTTGGCACGGGGTGAAGACTCGTGCAGCACACGGGCCAACACTTCTTTACCAGCGCCTGTGGGGCCAACCAACAAGGCAGTCACATCGGTTTGTGCCACGCGTTGTGCCAGCGCCAACAGGTGTTGGCTGGTGGGGTCCACAAACACATAGCTTTTGGTTTTGAGTTGGGGTCCGTTGAGGCCTTTGACAGCGTCTTGCCAGGCACCTGGCGACCATTCGTCCGCAGGCAACACATGCAAAGCACCCAAGCGCATGGCATCGACCGCAACTTCCATGCGGCGGCGATCGACGCGGCACAGAACAGGCACGGTGTGACCGAGTTGCGCCACCAGGGTCTGCACTTCTTGCAACAGCTCAGCGCTATCGCCTAAGCGAATCACCACCGTGTGCGCACGACGCAAGGCCAGTGTGAGGTCACCCAGGGTAGAAACAGTTTCCAAGCTGATACCGGCGGCACTCAGCTGGGCGCGATCTGCGGCGTCGAGTGGACTGAAAGGGTCCAACCACACAGCATGAATAACGTTGACAGAAGAAGCAATCACTTTGAACAGCCTGAAATAAAGGTAAGACTGTTATGCAAAGTGCGTGCCAACGCATTTTGAAACCTAAGTAATTAAATTAATCGAGATGAATGGACGCGTACGGTCAGTTTCTCGACGATTCGACGGTTGGCCGACAGCCTGCTTGGAAGCGGCGTGTGCCTTGTCAGCGGCTGGGTTGGCTGGCTTGGGCGAAAAGGCGCTGCAAAAACGCCCATCACTGCGCAACACCTCAAGCGAAGGAATCACTTTCGAGCGAAAACCCATGAACTTGCAGCCATAGGGCAAGCGCACATCCCACGTGATCGCTAGGTAGCGACAGTCCCAGCAATTGGGGCCTCTCGTAGGTTTGGGCGCCTCGCCCTCAGCTGCTTTCATGCTTGAACTTCAAAGCGGTGTGATTAACCGCCCAAGAGTTTGAGCACCGTTTGTTGGCTGGTGTTGGCTTGCGCCAGCACTGCCGTAGCGGCTTGCTGCATGATTTGCGTTTTGGCCAACTCGGTGCTCGAGGATGCGTAGTCTGCATCTTCAATACCGCTGCGCGAGGTCGACAAGTTCATGGACACATTGGTCAAGTTGTTGATCACGTGGTCCAGACGGTTCATCACTGCACCCATGGTCGCACGGGTGGCGTTGATTTTGTCCATCGCCGAATCAAGCTTGGTCAATACATCGGTCGCACCTTCACGGGTGTTGATGCGCACGGTGCGTTGGTCCACGTTTTGGTCCACGTCGCCGGTGATTTCGCCGGTGATTGGGCCATTCTTGCCGAAATCGGCCAAATCAATGGTCACGGTTTGGTTGGCACTGGAGCCCACTTGGAAGGCCAAGCGACCGACCTTGGGAGGGTCCATTTCAGAGCTGGATCGGCCGCCAAAGCTGCCTTCGTTGAAACCCAAAGCCGAGAAATTACTGTTGGAACTGAACCCATCCTCACCGGTGCTGATCTTGAACGGTTTGGCATTGCCTTGCAGCAGTTGGTCCGCCGCAGAGGTCGGCGCACCGGCTGGTTTAGGCAATCCGGGCAGCTGTGGCGGTTGCGCCACCATGCGCACCGTGCCGTACACCGTACGGGCTGTGCTGCTGCTGGCGGTGGCGTTGAACACGCCTGTGATTTGGTTGTTACCAAAACTGTTGGCAGTCACTTCGTTGATGGCCAAACTGGTCGCGGCATTGCTGGTGATTGCACCCGCAATTTCAAAAGGAGAACCAGGCACAGTAGAAGTCACCGACAACACACCTGAGGTGTTGGTCACTTTGACGTTTTTGATGGCACCTGAAGTGATGGCCGCTTGAATGGCCGTTTGCAAGGCAGTCGCTAACGACGCAGGTGTTGCGGCAGCGGCGCCACCTGAAGTGACCTTCACACCGTTGATGGTGACGGTGGCTGTGTCTGCAATAGCAACAGTGCCCGACAGATTAATTTGTGACGACTGAGCCACTGCACCGCCTTGGTCCAAACCAAAGTTGGCAGCCGACAAGTCCTTCACATTAGAGTCAAACCAAACCGACAGGTTGCGGCCATCTGACTTGAGGCTGATGCCCTCGCCGTTGACCACAGCAGTGACGCCGGACTCGCCCGCGCGCTGGTTGATGGCATCTGCCACTTTGTTCAAACGATCCATCTTGGGCTCGTCTTGCACAAATTGCACCTTCACTTCCGTGCCATTGACGAACAAGGACTGGAGTGTCGGAGCCGCCAAAATTGGCAAGCTGGTATCTGTTTTTGTGCCTTTGATCTCAGCGCCGTTGGCTTTGGCCAACACACCTGTGATCGCCGTTTGTGAGTTGATGGCATTGGCAATTGCGATCGCACTGGAAGCTGGGTCGCTGCTGGTAGCCAGCGTGTTGGAGTCTTTGTCATCCGCACTGGTGGAAGGCGGAATCTTGACACCGTTAATCATCAAATCATTCATGCCCAGAGGCTTGAAGTCAGCCTTGGCATTGGCTTTCACCGTGGAGGCTGTGACCGTGGTGGTGGTGTTGCTTTTTGCGTTGGTCAGTGTGAAGGCCGTGCCTGGTGTGTCTGACGTCAACAAAATCTCGCCGCCATTGCGCCCTGCCGATGCGGTGACAGGCAGCGTCGTATTGGCATTCACCAAAGCGACCAGCCCATTGCGAATCGCTTGCGCTGTCAAACCATCGGTCGCATTGGCCGCGTAGGTGAAGGTTGTGCCATTGACTGTCAAGGCAAACAAGTCGCCCGCCACCGGCACCGTACCCGAATAGGTAATGCTTTCCACCTGCGCCACACTGGGTCCTACGATAGGACGGGGGCTGGTGTTGGTGACCGCTTCGTTTTTGCTGAAGTTACCGCTGATCAAACCCGCACGGGTGATATCACCCGTTGTATCGGAGGTCAGCACCACAGGGGCTGGAATTTTAGATTCCAGCGAAATCGTACCGGCTTGCACGCCTGGTCGCATACCAATGCGTGAACCGAAATCGTCCGCATTGGCCGATGTTTCAAAGCTCACTTCAATGTTGCGGCCATCGGCAGCGCTCAGTGTGATGCCTTTGGCGTCAGAACCTGTGTCAATCGCTTTGACACCGGTTTTATCGCTGATCAAGTTGATAGCACGAACCACATTGGCACGTGTTTCACGTGAGTTGTTCAGCACCGTGGTGATGTCTGCACTGGCAAAGCCGTTGATAAAGACCGTACCTTTGACCACAGACGTGCCTGACATGGCACGACCGGACATCACGTTCTCGTTCACTTTGGCAAACACGCCTGTTCCAGCTGAAGCAATGAAGTTTTCAGCCGTGGTGTCCACAATACCGGTCAAGCCTGTGGGGCCCATTTGAATCACGGTGTCAGGCATATTGCCTTCGCTTGGGGCGAACGTGATAGAAAGATTGGAGTTGCCAGGTGAATAGTTCACCACGCGGCCCGTGCCTTGGGCATACAAAGGGCTGGCCTGTAAAGCTGCGGCAATTTTGGCTGTCGCAGCGGCCGAGGTTGTGTCCAAGGCGGTCAACGTCACACTGACACCACCTACCGTGACGTTGCCAGGCGTCGGTGTACCAGCAAACGTCAACATCTGTGTTTCGCCTTGGGTCACACCCGTGGCAACCGCCAAGCGGTTGATCGCTGCGGCTTTGGCAATCGCACTGCCTGCGGCGTTGGCCACAGGTGAGACTTTGTCGTCGATGGCATATGAAGCACCAATGTCAATGCCATTGATCTTCAAATCGCCTGCGCGCAAGGCTGGAATACTGCCTTCTACGGCAACGTTGTAGCTGAAAGCGCGGCCTGTCAAGGTGGCATTGGTGCCATCTGATTTTTGGAATGAATACACCAAGTCATCTGACAACACCTGGGCATTGGTGCCCGTGCTCTTGATGAACGTGATAGAACCTGCAGGCGCGCCATCGGTCACGACCACGGCAGGTAAAGCACCTGAGCCGCTGATCGCCAAATTGGTCACGTTGGTGCCTGTCGAGGCACTGGTAAAGGTCACAGAAGTTGCAGGTGTACCTGTCGCAGCACCCGACGCAAAACCACTCAAGGTTCCGGTAAAGGCACCACTTGTGGCAGCGGCACCGACATAGCCGTTGGCACGACTCGCGAAGTCAGCAGCCACTTGAGCCGCAGTGGCGCCTGAGGCACCCGCTGTGTAGGTCAAACCACCCATGGTCAGGGTTTGTCCGGCGGTCATCGCGTTGAAGGTGACCACCGATGTTTCTGTCACGGCGGTGTTGTTCATGATCCCTTGCATAGGAATCGTTGTGCCTTGGGCCGTTTTAAAAGACGCAGTTACCGTACCGCTTGCGTCCACGCTCATGCTGAGCGCGCCGCTGTAGAGGAAAGAACCATTGCCCTTGAAGCTTTCGGCGCCTTTGGTGATCGCTTCACGCGTGGTGGCAGCGGTCGCTGTCAAACCCACAGCCGCTTTGGGATCAAAACTTGTCGCTGCAACATCGCCATCTGCAGGCGCATAGGTAATCGTCAAGGTATCGGCAGCCACCGTGACACTGCGTCCCGAACTGCTGTCAAACTTTGAGTTAGCGCTCAGTGTTTGTTGAATTTTGGTAGCCACTGCAGAGGCTGATGCCACGGAAGGGCCATCCAAGGTCACGTCCACACCCGCCACTGTGATTTGCAAGGTTTGCGAACCTGTCAGCGTGGGCAATGTGCCACCGATTTGGAAGGTTTGCTTTTCACCCGCATCCGAGCCCGCCACTGTGCGTGATGTGGTGGGGTTGATAAAGACAGAGCCAAACTGGTTTTCGGAGGTCACCTTATAAACAGGCATTTCCCCCACGCGCTCACCGGCAGAACCGTTCAACACAGGGAAACCGTTCCACTCGGTGTTGTCGGAAATTTGGACAATCTGTTGCTTCAGTTGTTGAAACTCCAGGTCCAAGTAACTGCGCTGTGCGTTGTCATTGGTGTCGTTGACTGCTTGCACGGCCAATTCACGCATGCGTTGCATCATGTCCGTGATTTCGTTGGTCGCGCCTTCGGCCGTTTGGATCAGGTTGATGGCGTCACCCGAATTACGCACCGCTTGATTCAAGCCGCGTATTTGCTGCGTCATGCGTGTTGCGATCGCCATGCCCGCGGCATCATCTCGAGCCGAGTTGATACGCTTGCCGGTCGACAACTGCTGCATCGCCAATGCTTGCGATCTTCCAGAAGTTGTCAGCGCAGCTTGCGAGAACAATGCTTTGACGTTGGTATTGATAACTGCCATTTTTTAATCTCCTGACCTCAATTGGTCAATCAAACTTGCCTACACTGAAGCACATACCGTGCCAAGTTGTTTTTGACTCTCTAAATAAGGGTTTTCCCTTTTTAAAGCAAAAAAATTTGTTCATCTAAGTACTCAGTGGCAAGGTTTTGTCGCTTCACTGGCAAGGGCTTGCCGCTTGCCGCCGTGAAATCGACACATTTGCCGCTCAGTGACGAACAGCTGTTGCAGACTGCATGGATTCGCTGAAATCATCCAAAGACAACTTCTCAGCCAACAGCTCTAATTGATCGGGATACGCAGCCAAACCTTGGCGAGCCACCTCAAGGGCACGCACAGGGTCGAGGTTGCAGCGCAAAGCACGCACATACATCACATACGTGAATGGTGGGGTGATGCTGCCTTGGAGTTGAACCAGTTCTTCCATCAATTCAACAGCCAATGGCCAGTCTTGGTTCATCATGGCCAGCAAACTGCAAATGGCCAACATGTCTTCGCTGTGCGGGTACAGGGCCATGCCTGCATCACCCAGGGCATTCGCCAGATTGATTTGTTCTGTAGCCACCAAAGACTGAATGGTTTCGCGAATTTCAGCAGGGCTGAAACGCTTGATGATGCTGGGGTTGAGCAAGCCACCCACTGCGGCTTGGTTCATCAGTTCTTGAATAAGGGTCATCGAAGGCTCCATAAGTGGTCGATAAGATTTGCTGTCGGCTTTGCGTACAGCACATACCCCTCTAAGCAAGAACAAAGCCAACTTAGAAATCACCATCACCGGCCCAACAACTTCGCCTGCCGAAATTACGTCAATTCATCTGTAAAAGCATGGCGCAACTATTGCTTGCTGATAAATATGTTCTTTGTCTGAATTTCTATGAGCGCCATGAACCTAGATCAACTCTTTACAGCTTGCGGTGAACTGCAAGCCCGTGGTCAATCGCAAGTGGCATTGACCACGTATAAGAATTGGCTGGACACCTCGAAAGACCCGCATCGGTACGCCGCTTGGTTCAACTACGGTTCGCTCTTGCAAAGCGTCGGCAACCCGCAAGAGGCGATCGAGGCTTACAAGCAATGCCTAGATTTGCAACCTTACTTCCCGCAAGCCGTGATCAATCTGGGTTTGACCCTGGAAAGAATAGGCCAACGCGACAAGGCACTCCAGCAATGGGCAGACCTTGTGGGACAACGACTACTCAAAAACCAACCAGACTCAGCCATGGTGGTGCTGGCGTTGAACCACATAGGTCGTGTTCAAGAAGAACTCAAACAATACGACTTGGCGGAACAGGCTTTAGAGCAGAGCCTGGCAATTGATCCCAAACAAAAAGGCGCGCTCCAGCATTGGATACATATTCGCCAAAAATCCTGCAAATGGCCTGTCTATAAAGATTTACCGGGCATCACCCGAAACGATATGCTGATGGCCACCTCCCCGCTGGCGATGTTGGCCATGACCGACGACCCTGTCCAACAGTTGCTCACGGCTTATGCATTTGTAGAACGTACCTATGGATTTAAAGAAGAGTTTTTAAGCAAAGGACGTGAATACCGTCACGAACGGATTCGCATTGGCTATGTGTCGGGCGACTTCTGCGTGCATGCTGTAGGCCTGCTGCTGCCCGAGTTGCTAGAAGGCCATGACCGAAGTAAATTTGAAATATATGGCTACGACTTCAGCCCAGAAGACGGCACAGCACATCGCGAACGGCTGAAAAAAGCGTTTGACCATTTACGACCTATCCATGCATTAACCGATCGACAGGTCGCCGAGCAAGTGTTGGCTGATGAAATAGACGTGCTGATTGATTTGCATGGCTTAAGCTCGGGCGCGCGCCCTGGCATTTTTGCGCTCCACCCAGCTCCCAAGCAGGGAACTTACCTTGGGTTTATTGGGACGACGGGGATGCCGTGGTTTGATTTTGTCGTAGCGGACCGCTATGTATTACCAGAAGAGTTAAAAACCTATTTCACAGAAAAACCTCTTTTCATTGGCGGCAGTTTTATTCCCATGCACAACAACTTGGGGGATATTCGTCAGGTTGAACGACAGGAATTTTCCTTACCAAACGAAGCCTTTGTCATGGCTGCATTTGGCAATGTCTACAAAATCACACCCGAAATATTCGACGCATGGCTCAAAATTCTGGAAGCGATTCCACATAGTGTTCTGTGGTTGATAGACGATAACCCGACAACCACTGTACAACTCACTGACTATGCAAAGAAAAAGAGTACTGATTTAAAACGCATTATTTTTACAAAAAGATCCCATCACACAGAATACAAAGCAAAGCTGAAATTAGCCGATGTATTTCTAGATAATTTCCCCTACAACTGCGGCTCAACTACCTGTGATGTGTTGAATGCAGGCGTACCGTTGTTGACACTGAGTGGAAAAAGCATGGTTTCCAAAATGGGGGGATCAATTCTGAGCGAAATTAATTTAAGAGAGCTGATCAGCTGCTCGGTGGATGAATACATCAATCTGTGTGTACGACTCAGTCAAGATACCGATTGGTTGCAGTCAGTACGAGAAAAAATTGCAAGCAATTTCACACTCAGTCACTTACGATCGCAAAATATGAGCGCTTGTCTTGAAACAGAAATCCAAAGCCTCTTGGCATAAAATGAAAACTTATATTTATCAAATTTGCTACTCCCCAGAAACCTTGGAAAATATTCCGGAAGGTTTCAAGGTATTGGATAACTTAAAGAACGAGCGCCCTGACTGGCGAGAGTTCTGGGCCATCCGACAATTTTTAAAATCTAACTATTTAGCTGATGACGCACTTTATGGTTTCATGTCACCCAAATTCCCTGAAAAAACCGGATTGAATTACGGAAATATCGAAAAATTTATACATGATCGCTATGAAGGAGAGGATATAGTCAGCTTCAGTCCTTTCTGGGATTTAATCGGTATATTTAAGAATATATTCGAGCAAGGCGACTTTTTTCATGCTGGTTTAGCAGATGCATGTCAAGCGTTCTCAAACAAACACTTAGCTGGAATTGATTTAATAGATTCAATCACTCATAGTCAAAATTCCATTTTTTGCAATTATTTCTTAGCCAAAAAATCCTTTTGGAATCAATGGTTAGAGGTTGGTGAGTTGCTATTCAGCGAATGTGAAAATAATTCATCATACCTCGCAAACATATTGAATGACCCTACAACCTACGGAGAGCAACATCTTCCAATGAAAATTTTTGTTCAAGAGCGTTTAGCGACCATGCTTTTGCTTGCCAACTCGGATATTAAATGTTTGAGCTACAGCCCCTTCAATATTGGAGCATCAAGGACTTTCTTCAACAAATTTTTAAAGCAAGCTTTACTTGGTGATGCATTAAAAATTGCATATTCAAAAACAAAAAATCATGGCTATTTGAATGAATTCTCGGAAATTAGAAATGATCTAATTAAATCAATTAATGCAATATCCAACATTACAGATTTCAAATGAAATAGAGTATATTAATAATCAAAAAAGAAGGGTAAATATGTTTAAAGTATGCGCCATTATGCCAGTATTCAATGAAGAAGACATCATCTATGAAAGCGTCACAAAACTCATCAGATCAGGTATCGATGTTTTTATTATTGACAATGAATGCACAGATGCAACAATAAAAAACGTTGAACACCTAGTAGGCAAAGGTGTAATTGATATTAAACCATTAGTCACTCGGGAAGAAGGGCAGCATGTATATAAACTCGAATCAATTCTCGAAGAAATAGAAAACATTAGCAAAATTTTAGACTACGACTGGTTTATTTTCGTTGATGCAGATGAAATACGATATTCTCCATGGCCAGAACTTTCTTTGCTAGAGGGCATTGAAAAGGTGGATAAGCATGGATTTAATTTAATAAATTTTAAATTATTTAATTTCAGAATTACTGAGGATTATATTAAGGAGAATGACTATGAGTCCTCCATGGAATACTACTCAAAAACCGATAGCAATGCCAATATTCAAATCAAATCATGGAAAAAAACAGACCATATTTATTTAAAAAAATATGGGGGCCACATTGCAGAAAGAGATAATCCTTCATTGTTTCCTGTGAAATTTATTCACAAACATTATCCGATTAGAAGCATTGAACATGGTCTAAAAAAATTGCAAGATGAACGCATTTCAAAGTATAGTACCAGTGAAAAAAATAAAGGTTGGCATTCGCATTATTTAAATGTAAATTTTGATACTCTAGAAGGAATCCAATGGGATAAAAGTAATTTAACTTTATTTAATTTAAACCATGAATTAATTAAAATCCACTCTGATTCTTCCGACGAAATTGTCCAATCATTCCGTGCTATTTGCAGTACATCTATCGACGATTTTTTCCAATTAATTCAAGATTCTCTGGATGTAGCTAATAGTGACCCCATGAAGAATATAGAAATCATAAAAGTTGCAAAAAAGATACTACAAATGCGTATCTCCGGAAATTCATTCCCAATAATTGCAAACAGAAAAGATGCGAATAATTTACTTCAAATTTTTAAAATGATACAAGGATTTTATAATTTAAAATCTCAACCGCTACATTCACGAGCTCTTGATAATATTGAATTTATGATTGAATAAATTTAAATTAAAATTGTTTCATTTTAGAAAGCACTGAATCATGCGAGCAATTTTCATATATAAATATATTTACGATCGGCACTAGTCTTGTTTCATGCTGCATAGATCGTTCTTATTGATGTATTCGTTCACACATGCACGAGAAAAGTATGCTTAGATTGCCTACATTCTGAGTAAGTAGATAAGGATCTTGATAGCGAAGCTAAAAAATTCCCACTCTAAATGGACAGTGACTATGGCGGCTAAAGGCGTTAAGCACACTGAATATTTTGATGGAAATTGCAGATAACTATTTTTGAAATTCAGGAGAAATCAATGCTAACGCACATGTTTTGGGCTTACGGTGGAATAGGAAAAATGGAAACCATATGCATAAAAAGTTTCCTTAAAAATGGATTTAATTTAAATATATGGACTTACGGGGACAATGAAATTAATATTGAGGGCGTATCTATTCGAAATGCAAGAGAAATAATACCTGAATCTTCAGTATTTTTGAATAAAGCTGGCAGCTATGCTAGCTTTTCAGATTTATTTAGATATTCTTTGCTTTGTTTATATGGAGGCCTTTGGGTTGATACAGATGTCGTTGCACTAAAGCATGCCAACCAAATACCACATGCAAAACCTTTTCTTGTTACCGAAAGAACATTAAAGGGTGATTTGATTGTCAACAATAATGTAATATTTAATCCTGTACGTAAGCATGGTAATTTGATTGATTTAGCCAGAGTATATGCAGAAAGGTTTCCTAAGGATGAAATAACTTGGAGCGAATTGGGGCCATCATTACTCACTGCGATCATTCAAGCTTACCCCAATCATGGCTTTGATATTTATCCTCCTGACTTTGCTAACCATATAAATTATTGGGACTGCCCTAACATTTTCATAAATGAAAATATAGATTTCACTCTTCCAGAGAATTTGTATTTTTTACACATGTACAATGAAATGTGGAGAAGATCTGGAGTTGATAAAAATTTACAATTCTCAAATGAGTGTTTATATGAAAAAATATTTAGCATTTACGCTTAAATATCCAAATATTAATTGAAAAATGCGTCGAGCATATTAAATATAATAAATTTTTGACAAAAATAGGAAGGAATTGGAAGTTTTCTAAAGTTCCAATTCCTAATTTGGTCTGTCAAGATTTTGGCTGAGCAGTAATAACGTATTGGAAAGCAGAGGCGTCGAGTCTTGATGCTTCCTCGTTGCCGGAAAGTAGGCTAGTGATCTTTGCGATGATATCTAGTGCTTGTATTTGATTTGGAAAATTGAATATACGCGGCTCGATATGGGTAATAATAAATCCAGTTTTCTCAAACAATGCGCAAATTGTTTGGCGCGTAAAAAATCTCAGATGAGTTTTATCTAGCAAACCGTTTTCGCTATAACTCCAATCTCCACCGTTGAGTCTTAATTGAATGCTCCAGTGTTGGATATTTGGGATTGACGCAATAATACATGCGCTTGGTTTCATGGTTAACCTCAACATTTCCAATACGCTCCATGGGTCAACAAAGTGTTCCAGCACATCGGAAAAAATAATGCAATCTGCATTAGAAATTTCTTGTATCAGTTTATAGTTTGGTTTTTCAAAGTTATCTAAATAAACTTTATCGCAATGCGCACGTGACAAATTGGCGTATTCAGAACTGATCTCTACTCCAACATATTCAACAAACGGAATTTTCTTTTTAATCGCTGCGGCAAGACTGCCACTACCTGTGCCAACCTCTAAAATTTTGGCTACGCTATCTGGTACAAGTGCATAGATATTCGAATTGAAAATCTCAGTAACAGGTGTTTGATTCATGGTGCTATGACTAATTGAAATTAATTTTGATCAGAGAGTTCAATCATATGATGGTACTAAAATTTTCGGTAAAAATCATATCGAAACGATCATAATTTTAGTCAAATTGATATCGTATTATTTTTGTCTCTGGCCGTCAGATTTAATGCCTAAAGACATGATTGAATAAAACAGGTTTCTCAATAGACTCATCGAACGTACGCTTGAATCAAAGAACGGTAAGCATGCATTCAACGTCCCCACGTTTTCAGTAGGACCTGACTGACTTTAGAGTCCGATGTTAATTTAACTGATTAGTGCATCAGATCACGCCGTGCCGGTGGACTCATCACTTTTCCTCAAAATCTCTTTAGTAACTTCGTTTTCCAGCGGCGATTCGGTCAGCAGTCGCTTGCGCCATGCATTCTCCGTCTCCAGCGCTTTGAGATTTTTCGCATCCGAGGGCATTCATGCCACCAAACTTGTTGCACCAGCGGTAGAAACTGGAGCCCGGTAAGCTATGTCGTCGGCACAGCAGGTTAACCAGTGTCCTCCTTCAGCCTCTCGCACGAAGTCAATGATTTGTTCTTCGCTAAATGTCTTGTTCACGTCCAATCTCCTGCCTGGAGGAGATTGGACTCCAAAGTCATCTGCTATTCAATTTTAAGGAGGGAACGGAACGTCGAGACGATTACAGGTCCTTATATCAATGACGCCAAATCGGTAGTGCAGCAACCTGCGCAATCGACATGGCTGAGACTTGCGTTGTCGTCAGCGTTGCGACCTGTGTAGTTGTCATCGCAGCTAGATCCGCCGTCTCTAGCACAGCAACTTGTGTTCCTTTCAGCGCTGCAACTTGGACTGTTGTCAGGCTCTTGACCTGCGCACTCGTCAACGCCACCACTTGGTCCGTCGTCAGCGCTCTCACCTCATCCGTTGTCAGTGCAGCAACTTGCGCTGTCGTCATCGACGACAACTGCCCAACCTTCAGCGCAGCTACCTGCTCTGTCGTCATCGCTGCTACTTGCGCACTCGTCAACGCCACCAAGTCAGCCGTCTCCAGCACCGCCACTTGCGTTGCCTTCAGCGCTGCAACTTGACCTGTCGTCAGACCCTTCACTTGTGCACTCGTCAGTCCCACTACCTGGTCCGTCGTCAGCGCTCTCACCTGGTCTGTCGTCATCGACGCAACTTGGCGTGTCGTCATGGATGACAAGTCACCCACTTCCATCGCTGCCAACTGCGTTGTCTTCAATGCAGACACTTGCGCACTCGTCAGACCCGCCACCTGCGCACTCGTCAACGCCACCACTTGGTCCGTCGTCAGCGCTCTCACCTCATCCGTTGTCAGTGCAGCAACTTGCGCTGTCGTCATCGACGACAACTGCCCAACCTTCAGCGCAGCTACCTGCT
>Ga0228701_1000346_pt1 | contig 40381 bp, 39 predicted proteins | sample McNCre117_Aug_MG_2_FD_178017 | JGI IMG/M metagenome (GOLD analysis project Ga0228701, IMG submission 178017) | Freshwater microbial communities from McNutts Creek, Athens, Georgia, United States - 11-17_Aug_MG | ecosystem: Environmental > Aquatic > Freshwater > Creek | place: USA: Georgia... | reverse complement strand
CAAGCGCGGCCTCAAGCGCTAGCCAATAAACTCGAAGCATGACTGCGGGGGCAACCACAAACCAAGAAACTCAGTACTCGACTGAGCGCGTGGGCATCGTGGTGCCAACCATTGGCGGCCGCCCCGAATACCTACCGTTAGCCCTACAGTCGATCCGCAATGCTGGAGGCAACGCCTACATCCTGCTGATTGCGCCAGAGTCATTCGCCGCCCAACAGTTCTTGGATACCGGGCTCATTGACGAGTTCCTACCCGAACCAGCGAACGTTTCTGGTGCCGCCAACCTTGCCGCCAAGATCAACGTTGGTCTGCGAGCCCTGCCGGCAGACATCAAGTACTTCAACTGGCTAGGTGACGATGATCTCCTCACACCCGGTTCACTAGACATGTCCCTTGCCCGCATCCAAATGCACGACCACCCGGTGCTGGTGTTTGGCGGGTGCGAGTACATCAACCCTGAGGGCGAGCGAATCTGGGACATGCCCGCCGGTCAATGGAATGTGCCACTACTTAGGTTTGGTCCACAGCTACTCCCCCAGCCAGGCGCACTCTATTCGCGTGCAGCCTTTGAACAACTGGGTGGCCTGAGCAACAAGTTTGGCTGGGCTTTCGACTTCAACCTGTTCTTAGGCCTCAGCACCATCGGCAAGTGCGTGTACCTGCCACACACCCTGGCCAAGTTCCGTTGGCACCCCGGCAGCCTCAGTGTCTCCAAGCGCCGCCACAGCGTGCGCGAAGCTAGCGCCGTGCGCCGCTCCTACCTGCCCACCTGGCTCCGCCCAATCTCCCCGCTCTGGGAGTGGCCCGTCATGCAGGCCACCTATCTTGCCGGGGTCCGAGTTTCCAAGAAGTTGTAAACAACTTTGACCGTTAGTCTTCAAAATGACGCCGATATTGCGTAAATTGTTAGTGCGCTAGGCAGGAGCCTAACGAAGTGAACCAGGGAGCCCTCCGGACGGTGGACGAACCTGGTTCGCGCATTTAAGTCTCACACTTACGCAGCATGGGTTCGACAAGTGGCAACCAGGTTCCCCCACGGTTTATTGACCATGCAATTGCATCCGCAACCCAAAGCAATGGCTCCTCATGCCTTTGCATATGGTCAAAACCTATCGAGAACTCCGGTGAATCTATACGAATCGCCCTTGAAAGCTCAAGTTCGTCACTAGTTCGAATAGATTCGTCAAGATCTAGCACTAGGCGCTCTGCCTTCAGTTCTCGGGCAAGGACAACTAGCTTTTGAAGACCGAGTGGGCGCAAGTCAAACTCATGGCCATTGCCCAAATCGACTTCATAGGCCACAAATCTAAGATTTCTGCACGTACTCAGGAACGCTTTTCGGCGCTGGTCCTGCTCCTTTGCAAAGTGAACACTTCGCTGTCCTGGTAGTACTTGGTTTCTTAGGACTTTCCTCAGGCGCGCCATTTCACTGTTATTTACAGAAACAGCCACCAATCGATAACTTTTACCCTTGACTTCGTCAATGAAAAGTGTTGGCACTTTTAAAGAATACGGTCAACCCCAAATGCCAAAGAAAGTATTCAACAACAATCATTTGTTAGCTTTTATAAGGTTGGGTCGCTGTCTATTTATTCAACTTGTTGGCCATTAGCATGCCAATAAGCCTCAGTAAATCGCTTGTTCAAATCCGAATAAAAATTGTAAACCTGCCACCATTCCATACCGGCTGCGGGACCAGTTGCTCGAGTCGTGTACACGAAAACATCGTTAGCCTGAGGCACTGAGGGGTGGTTTAGGTATGACCATAACACCGTGATTCGAAATTGCCTCAGTTCGAAAAATGCAGTGTTTGTTGCGTGTTCGATGTCTTGCGGGAATTCAGTCCCTGCGTTACTGAGCACAACCATAAACCTAAGTTGATCTTTATGCGGAGCATACTCCCCAAGTGAGACGTGAATGAATCTGTCTCCTGCAGGTACTTCGTATCGTGGGCGGGTCAGATCCCCCGCGACTTTGAAGAATAAAACTGCAAAATTGTCGTGGATTTTTAGGGCACTGGTCAAATGTACCGATTTTGTAATTTGACGACCGTGATCTTGAATTTTGCGCGTGATGCCATTGTAAAGTTTTGATTCTTTACTCCGATGAACGGAGATATTCATGTCTCCGTTTTGGAATTCGGACTCAAACTTTTCTGAGTCGTACTTTCCAAAAATTGGAAAATTTAAGTGCTTCCCACCACTAGTAGTTGAAAGCGTTAAATCGCCATTCCTGTTCTCTGTAAGCTGGAATACAGTCCTCGGTCTCCCTTGTACATCGATGGTGAATCGAATTCCCGACTTCTTGGACATGCCTGACTCAAACTGAAAAAATTAATTCAACAAGAAGTCCGAATAACCCTCAGGGAGTACCGCAGCCGCAGCGGCATCCTTACCCGAGATCACAAACTCGCCCTCATACCCACCAAGGGCTTCGGCACCCACTCGGTCCAAAACCCAAGACGCATTCAAAGCGCGTTCGTGAGAAGCAGACCAGAATCGGTTCACCTTGTACTGCACCAAGGTGTTGTCCTCCAACGCCAAGAAACCGTGGGCAAAACCTTCCGGCACCCAAATCGAATCCAGCGCTGCATCCGAAATTGGAATAGTCAAGAACTCAAGAAAAGTGGGACTACCAACACGAATGTCAACAACAATGTCTAATGTTGAACCGCGCAGACACGTAACTAATTTGCCCTGAGCCATCTCAGGTGCTTGCCAATGCAGTCCTCGCAGCACACCGCGCGATGACTTTGAAAGGTTCTCCTGAACAAAGTGCGGCAGACCTAACTCGTCATACCGCTGCTGCTGGTAAGTCTCCGAAAAAAACCCTCGATCATCGCCATGACGAACCCCGTGAATCACCATTGGGCCATCAATCTCAAACTTGGTTACATTCAGACTCATAGCCCAGCCCTCTCAAAACTCACAGGTTTCCCTTTTCAACCAGGTATGCATCAAGGGCTTCACGCCAATCAAGGCCTTGCAGCCCATATTTCTCTAAGCCAGCGACTGACAACCCCGAGTTACTAGGTCGCTTGACCGCAGGATTTGCCTGACTGGCAACTGGAACAACTAGGTGACCGAAACCAATCCGATCTGCTGCGGCAAACGCCAGATCAAACCAACTGCACGCTCCAAGCGATGAGCCGTGTTCAATTCCAACGGCACCCTGCCCAATCAGTCCACTGAGCAACTGAGCAGTGGCAGCTGTGTAGGTGGGCGACATCTGATTATCGTCAATCACCGAAGCTATTTCACCGGCTCGCACCTTCTTGAGAATGGACTCGATGAAGTTTCCGCCCTTACCGCTACTGCCGGCAGCTCCAAAAACCGACGATATGCGGTAAATCAGAACATTCGGATCAGCTGCCGATACCGCCAGCTCGCCGTCATACTTGGTTCGGCCATAAACATTCAGCGGGCCGGCACTGTCATCAACGTCATAGAACTCACCAACCGGCTTTTGCCCATCGAAGATGAAGTCTGTTGAAATGTAGACACTGCGCGCGCCAAGCCCAGTAGCAACTTCGGCCACGTTTCCAGCACCCACAACATTCACAGCCGCAGCATCAGACTCATGAGTCTCGGCAAGATTCACGTTTACATAGGCTGCCGTGTTCACAACTACATCCGGCGCGAAGCACCCCAAAGCTGTGGCCACCGAATCGCGGTTGGCCACATCAACTTGGGCACGAGTCAAACTCTGAACTGCATTTCCAGCCCCAACCAGAGTCTTTACAAGGTCAGTTCCCAACTGCCCATTGGCACCAATTACGCTAACCCGCATTAGGCAAATCCAAACTAACCACGGCTTATCGGGTGCTTTGGCACCTGAGACACATCAAAGTTCACCCATGCCAAAACTAATTGCAAGCCAGTTATTACAGAAACTGCAGGAATCATCACCGTTCCGGCTGTCTCTGCCACCCCAGTAGCTACCGACTCCGCCCACTTAATTCCACCGAAAATAAACCCAAACAGCAGCAAGGCCCAACCAAGCGGAAGTTCTATGGAAGCAGCAGACATGTCCCTCAGGTAGTAGTTATAAAACAACCTCTTGTGGAAGTTCACGCAGTGTTTGTAGCCAAATTCAAAAAACGCTTTCAGTACGTTTAAGTTGCTCTTTTCGTCGCCATACTTGGCGCGCATCGGAACGTCCCAAACTACGGCTCGCACCAGAGCTAGGCGGTACAGCAAGTCGCTCTCAAAGAAGAATCGTTTGCTTAGCATCTCGAGCGGCACCTCGCGAAGCGCGGAAGCCTGAATAGCAGTAAAGCCATTGGTAGGGTCAGTGACGTTCCAATAACCAGTGCTCATTTTAGTGATTAGGGACAACGCGCCATTCCCAAGTACGCGAACGCCTGGCATGGCACTCAAGCCCACAAGCGATGCAAAGCGGTTTCCCTTGGTGTAGTCGGCTCGCCCAGCCAGAATTGGGGCAATCAACGTTGGAATATCTTCAGGATTCATCTGACCGTCGCCATCCAACTTGACGACTATGTCTGCACCCGCCTTCAGAGCGGTCGCATAACCAGTGACCATTGCTCCGCCAACGCCTTGGTTCACGGCGTGAGTCAACACAACGACCCGAGGATCGTTAACTGAAGCTGTGACTGTTGCGCCTGATTTCTGAGGGCAGGCGTCATCCACCACAAAAATGAATGAAACGTCAGGGCCGATGCCTGCCAGCACATCAAGAATATGAGCGGCAACGTTAAAACACGGAATGACGACTGCCACTTGTTGAGCCACGCACACCCCCTGAACCAATTCTGGGTTAAGTCTAGAACCTAGTTACCGAAGTAAGCCTTGGTCACCTCATGCACAGGAGCATCCATCTTCACTTGGCCATGCTCCAGCCAAAGTGCCCGCGTGCAAGTTTTTTCAAGTAGATCACGTGAGTGGCTGGCAATCACCAGAATCTTGGCTGTGTCCACAAGGTTAGTCAGGCGCTCCTCGGCCTTGTGTTTGAAACTCTCGTCTCCCACAGACAACCACTCGTCCATAAGTAAAATCTCGGGTCGAACCACGGTGGAAACGGCGAAGGCCAGGCGCAAATGCATACCCGATGAATAGGTTCGAACTGGCATCTCGATGAAGTCACCTAACTCCGAGAACGCTACGATCTCATCGAATTTTGCGGTCAGTTCTTGCTTGCTTAAGCCAAGCAGTGCACCTCGAATAAAGACATTTTCCCGACCTGTCGCCTCTGGATTAATACCTAAGCCAATATCAATGAGTGAGGTCACGTTGCCGGCAATTTTTGCCTTTCCTAATTGCGGCCAATATACCCGCGAAAGCACCCGCAACAGAGTAGATTTACCCGCACCATTGTGACCAATTAGGCCAACACGCTCTCCTTCGACAATCTCAAAGTCAAGCCCATGCAAGGCTCGCACCATAACCCGGCCATCTGGATCTCTATCCAAGCGTCCACCAGTGGCTGCCTCCAACAATCTCGATGTTAGGGAGCGGCCATTTGCGTTGAATATCGGGAATTCAACACTCACTGAATCAAATTTGATATGTGCCACTGCTACACCCAGTATGCAATCTGTTTGCCGAATTTTTTGAAAGTCAAGGCAGTTATCGCCCAGCCGACAAGTGCGAATCCGCAGCTAAGTAGCCAGTTTTCGAGTGTTGGGACTGCAGACAAAAACGGCAATCGCAAGAGCTGAAGCAGGTGATAAAAAGGGTTAAGGCCTAGCAGCCAGTGCGCTTGGGAGTCTGGGACCAACTTTGGCTGCCACATTACCGGAGTGATGAAGTAGATGATTGTCATGGCAGCTGCCACCGTTTGAGGTATGTCCCTAAAACGTGCACTCACCATACCTAAAACGACAACCATCCAACTAAGATTCGCAATAACTATCACAAGGCCTGGAATCAGAAGAATAACTTGCCAGCTCATCGGGTGGCCTACGGCCAAAAAAACTAATGGAATGATGACTATATTATGGATTAGCGTTATGCTGTTGCGAATAACAACTCGCACGCTGTAAATGAACAATGGCATGTCAAGTTGCTTTATCATGCCCTCAGCGCTGATAAAAGCCATACATCCTTCGACGACGGTGACTGAAATGAGTGACCACAGGATGATACTCGATGCTAAAAATGGCAAGTACTCGAATAACGGTGTGTGGAAAATAATTCCAAAAACAACGCCCATAGATCCAATCTGAACCGCCATACTGGCGGTTATCCAAAATGGGCCAATAGTTGAACGTCGGTAGGCCTGTTTAACGTCTTCCCAAGCAAGCATGGCTGCTAACGCTAACGATTTACGCATTTAGAACTAACCTAAACAGAGGGGAGGTACCGTTGCTCAAAACCGTAGTTTCATATCTCATTAGGCGCACAAAGTTGGCTACTCCAGTTTGGCTTGGTCTTGGAGTGCACGACATAGACCACGCTGTTGCTGAGTTTCCAGAAGTCACAATAATCATCCCCACGCGAGACCGCATTGATATATTGCGTCCCTGCCTAGAATCTATCCAGACAATTACAAGTTACCCGAATTACAAGGTGCTCGTTCTGGATAACGACTCCGAGCAACCTGAAACTCTGAATTATTTAGCCGACCTTGCCTCTGAAAAAATACAAGTGCTGCCTACCCCAGGTGAGTTTAACTACTCCAAGATCATTAATTTTGGCGTCGCATCCGTGAAGTCAGGCCTGGTCTGCCTACTAAATAATGACACCCTGATCCAAACACCCTCCTGGTTAACCGACTTGGTATCGCACCTTCGCGAACCGGAAGTGGGACTCGTTGGCGCGTTGCTCCTTTACCCAAATGGTTTGATTCAGCACGCTGGCATTGCCCTTGGATACAGAGGACTTGCTGGCCATGTATTTTCGGGAACCCGACCCGGAATCCGAGTACCTGCAACCGAACACTGTTTTGAGGTTTCTGCCGTAACCTTCGCCTGCGCACTTATGAGAAAGCAGCTTTGGAATAGCCTGCAAGGCTTGGATGAGGCATTCAAAGTTGGGTTGAACGATGTTGATTTTGGAACCCGAGCTGTCGCCGCCGGATATAAAAATGTAGTTTGCACATGTGCAAGAGTTATTCACCTTGAATCAGAATCCAGAAAGTCTATGAAATCGCTAAGTGGCTTTGGCCGAGCCGTACTCGAAGTCCTCCGATATTCGCGTAGCCATCCGACTGAAAGTCTTATTGACCCTTACTTTGGCTTCGAAACCGAGTGATCCGCTCCCGCTAACTTTGACAGATCCACGGCGCCACGCTTGACCACATCGACATAGTGCTCAATCACAGAGGTTAGCCCTGCTTCAAAGGATGTGTGCGTTGGCTTCCATCCAAGCTGGTTGAAGGTCGCACTAGCGTCTATCGCGTAACGCCTATCATGACCGGGTCGATCCCGAACAAACTCAACAAAATCATCTGGCAAGCCCAAATGTTCAAGTATCGCCCTTATGACTTGCAAATTGGATCGCTCACCGTTGGCCCCCAGAAGGTAAGTTTCACCAATTTGACCGTGTTCTAGAATCGCCCAAACCCCATCGTTGTGGTCGTCAACGTGAATCCAGTCGCGAACATTTAGGCCATCGCCATAAAGCTTTGGTTTGATGCCTGTAGCCGCTAGAAGAATGTTGCGTGGGATCAGTTTTTCTTCGTGCTGGTACGGTCCATAGTTATTGCTGCAATTTGATATGGTTGCCCGTAAACCAAAGGAACGAACCCAGGCTCGAACTAGCAAATCGCTTGATGCCTTACTCGCCGAGTAAGGCGAAGAAGGGTTGTAAGGCGTCAGGTTGTCGAATTTTTCCGACCCGCCTATAGGTAAATCACCAAATACCTCATCTGTCGATATATGGTGAAAACGCACCTCATGCTTTACGCATGCTTGAATCAAATTGTAAGTACCGAAGATGTTGGTCTCAATGAAGGTAAAGGGGTTGACCAATGAGTTGTCGTTATGGCTCTCAGCAGCAAAATGGACTACCGCATCCGATTGAGAAACAAGCTTTTCTACTAGCTCCGGCGAATTGATTGAACCTTCGACCAAATCAATTTCCCCTAACAATCCCTGAAGATTACCCAGTCGTCCGGCATATGTAAGGGCATCCAAAATAGTTATGGATACGTCTGGGCGCATAGCTCTGGTGCGGCGCACGAAGTTTGATCCGATGAAGCCTGCCCCACCAGTTACTAAGAGTCTCAATCTTTCCCCCTCCGCGCTTACCACTGTAGGCTAGCCCTAACTAATTCTAGGTTGGGGGTCGGCTATAAAAGGCAAAATTCGGGGTATCATCCTGGCGGGTGGTTCAGGAACCAGACTCCACCCCTTGACAATCGCAACGTCAAAACAACTCATGCCAATATATGACAAACCTATGATCTACTACCCATTGAGCACTTTGATGCTTGCCGGGATTAGGGAAATTTTGGTTATTACCACTCCCCATGAACAGGCCCAATTTAGGCGGTTGCTTGGTGACGGCAAAAAGTGGGGAATTTGCCTGGAGTACGCCATCCAGTACGAACCCAAGGGGCTGGCAGAGGCTTTTCTTATTGGCGAATCCTTCATCGAAGATAGACCCGTTGCCCTGATACTTGGAGACAACATTTTTCATGGTGCAGGGATGGGGCAAACGCTCCAGTCTTTGCCTAACCGCAACGGAGCAACTGTTTTTGCCCAGCGTGTCAACAACCCACACCACTACGGAGTTGTAGAGTTCGAAAACGGCCGAGTAAAAAGCCTTGAAGAAAAACCTTCGAATCCAAAAAGTAAATACGTTATTCCTGGATTGTATTTCTATGACAACAAGGTTGTAAGTCTGGCTAAAACGCTCCAACCCTCGCCTCGTGGAGAGCTAGAAATTACGGATTTGAATCTTGCATATCTGGGATTAGGGGAACTTCACGTTGAACCACTTAGACGCGGAACAGCATGGTTAGACACGGGCACTATTGACTCTTTGCACGAGGCGGGACAATTCGTGAAAGTCTTAGAGCAAAGACAAGGAACCAAAATTTCCGTTCCCGAAGAAATCGCTTGGAGGCTGGGCTACATTTCAGATCAGCAGTTAGCAGAAGAAGCCTCGAGATATCCAAAATCAGGTTATGGGGCATACCTTCTAGATTTACTCGAGACTAAAGAAACTGAAGCAGCTATTAATTTGAGTTAACTGGGCCGAGGAAGCGAAAGTTGATATTTGCTCGGATAATTTGTTACTTCATGAAGAGCTAGCTGCACACTGACGTTTTCTTTTTTGCCTGTACTATGCCTAGAAAGATGATGGCTTGCGTTCGAAAAACGACCTAATTGCAGCCAATTCTGTTTCCAGTGCTTTAGTTCTTGAGTCTATTTGTGTAACTGCAGCTGAAATATTGCCCGCATGTTTCCTATACATCGCAACAGGAACTTCCTCTTGGTAGAAATTTCCAATACGAGCCAACTTTAGCCACATGAAATAGTCTTGCAGATGCTGCAAGGAAGGGCTGAAACCGTTGGAAATTAAGAAATCTTCACGACGCATAGCCACTGTCGCACCACAGATAAAGTTGCCTTCTTTGAGCAATCTTTGGAATATGTCTTTTGGCCTTACTTTATCCAGAAGTTCTGGAGCCTCCTCTGAGCTCAGCAGTAAGCCTAACTCTGAAATTATATGGGCGTTGGAAAAAGACAAGGAAATCTCTCGATTTGAAAGTGTCAATTCTTGCGCAACCCTTCGCCACGGGAGTGAAATATCGTCTCCACCTTGAAAAAGTAAAATATCGCCCGTTGAGTTGGCAACTCCCTTGTTATAAGTCGCAGAAATTCCCAAATTTTCGCTGTTTCTTAATGCAATAACGTTGTTAAACTCACTTGCTGTCCTAGTGATATTTTCCCAACTATTGTCACTTGACGCATCATCAAGGGCTATGACTTCATCAACCTGCGTCGCCAAGCTCTGAATTGCCTGATAAATGAAGCGACCATGGTTGTACGCGGCAACGATTGCGGAGACTTTAACCATCCTTGCTCCTTTAGCACTTCAAGATCTTTCAACTCAATTGCATTCACGAGTATATTCGTTTGGCCTTTTGGCGCCCTGGAGTAGATGTGTGTTTCAGTCAAGATTGTGTTTCGCCGCTTATTAAAACCCAAGATAATTTCTGCGCTTGGATCAAGGGTAGCTATAAAGTTTGAGAGGGGTTGGCTGAGTTTTACTGAGTACACTGGAGTGCTTATTGCTGGGTTGACTGACGAAGTGTTCAGAAACAAAAGCGCTGCTGTGGATGAAATCTCTTCCGATGTGGAGGACGCATCAATAGCTAATAAGTCATTTCGAATGCAAAATCTCCTTAGTGGGCTTGCCATGATTACCGACAACGCAGTTTTAGTGTTTGTTTTTTTGGGTAAGAAAAACATCGGCGAAATTAGTGGCCGATACATGTATTTATTCACTGGATGCATGTCCGCAAACCGGCTTCCGAGAACTATTTCATTATTTAGGTCTGCTTTTCCAGTTGTCACAGACATGTATTCGAGATCTATTAATGCGGTGATTACGCTTTGGGCTCTAGTCAACATTCATTTATCCTTGGAAGGAGGTTTAGTTCTTAATCGCTTATTTGGTCGGGGGAGGGCCTTGATCGGTCAATTAATAAATATACGTAGCTTCAAAGACGGCACTGGCTCTCTGAATGTAGTTGAATCTGGGGAAGACCTCCCATTTGAAATTCATAGAATTTACTACATTTATGGAGTCGAACAGTTTGCAAGCCGAGGCGCTCACGCCCATAGGAACTTGCGACAGCTAATAATTGCCATTTCAGGCAAATTCACTGTCGATCTAACTGATGGAGTTAATTCTGAATCCCATACATTGCAAAGTCCTGACGTTGGCTTGCTACTACCACCGGGCCTTTGGAGGGACTTGCACAGTTTTACTTCAGATGGAATCTGTCTAGTGCTAGCGTCGCATCATTTTGACGAGGCTGACTACATAAGAGAATACCCGGCTTTTTTAAATTGGACCCTCACAGTATGATTCAGATTCCCTTTTACTCACTTGAACCGAAGTCAGAGAACGTGCGGACGCTGCTCGAGACAACTGCCCAGTCAGTGGTTGCTTCCAGAAACTATATTCTTGGTGAGAGATTAGCGGCGTTCGAAAGCGAGTTTGCTGCGTATCTAGGTTCAAACTATTTTTTGGGTGTGGGCAATGGTTTGGACGCGATTGAAATTGCTCTTCGAACAGCGAACGTGGGACTGGGCGATGAGGTCATCGTACCTGGTTTCACATTTCATGCGACTTGGCTCGCAGTAGCCAAGGTTGGTGCGACACCAATACCAGTTGATGTTGATCTTGAAACTGGATGTATCAATGTCTCGGCCGTCCTAAACGCAATTTCATCAACCACCAAGGCAATAGTTCCCGTTCACCTATTTGGGGGTGCCGCGAATGTGGATGCCATAAGCACTGCCATCGAAGGTACTGGAATAGCTCTAATCGAAGATTGCGCCCAGGCACATGGGGCAAAAATTGGGTCTCAACACGTAGGGACATTTGGAGATTTCGGGGCATTTTCTTTTTATCCCACTAAAAATCTTGGGGCCTATGGAGACGGAGGGGGGATTGCAACCAATTCAACGGATTCTGCAAGATTTATCGAGTCTTTTAGGTCCTACGGTAAGGGGGAATCCAAATATGAACACAAAATTTTGGGCACTAATTCTAGGCTTGACGAGTTACAAGCGGCAATTTTGTCTGTCAAATTGACAGCACTTGAAGATGACAATTTATTTCGCAAGAAAATTGCCTCTCGTTATTTAGATGCACTTGGGGACAAGTCAAATGCGGTCATTAATTTCAATCGCAAGGATGAGAGTGTTTGGCATCATTTCGTAATTAATTCAACCAATAGAGACAAAATTCGTGACGTGTTGAGCGGTTTCGGAGTTGCAACAGATATTCACTATCCCTATTCGTTTGGTTCGGTTCCTGCGCTTACTCAGTACATGACGCCGTATAGTATGCCAAACGCCGTTAATTTGTCTAAGAGTGTTTTGAGCCTTCCAATTGGTCCTTGGATGGCAGAACATCAGTACGAGTACGTGTCGGAAATAATTGGCCTGCCGCAAGTCAAGAATCTATTAAAGGGCTAGAAGGTTACATGCGGCTACCAGTGCATGTTGAAGGTGTTTTAGCTGGACTCTGGGGTGGATATTTATCCCTGAAGCGTAGACATGACCTAAGAAAGGATCTTAAACTTTACTTTTCAAAAGACGTTCATCGCGATTTGCAGCGCTCACTTTCCAAATTTAGAAACTACGCACTCCACGATGACATTAGACAGTTAGATGCTGCCCTTAGTTCATTTGTTCGAATCAGAGATTTGATTTATGACTTGCTTTTGGAGGACTTCAGTCCGGATTTTGATCATCTAGTAATCCGGGGATGGGGCCGATCAGCCGAGATAGCTCAGCTTTCCAAACGGCTAGACGCGAAGGATTTGGTGCTGAGAACGCAATTGTTCCGACCAGATCTAGCCTATCTAGTTGGATTCAGGTACCTTTTTTCCGGTTTTGAGTTTGCACTACAAAACTGTTCTTCCAAGCTATTAGACCAACTAGATGAGTTAGTTCAAGATCCTTCCCTGGTCAGGAAAATGCTCCCACATAGTGGATTTGCTATCGAGTCCATTCACAATTCCAGTTCATCGAGATCAGAATTATTATCATCCTTGATATTCAATGATTTAAATTCAATCGTCGGCTTAGTAGAAGTTAGCTGTGACAGGGAGCTCGCTCTTGCCCTATACCGGCGGCTAACTGCTCGCACTTTGGGAAAAGCTTTCGACAGTAATTCCGAGATATTAGTAATGCGATTGTTCTTGATTGCGAACCAAGCCGCTAGCGTTCAGCCCGATCTGCAAAGCTGGAAAGTATTTGCTCTAGAAAACATCAACTGGAAAAACGTAGTAGGTGTTCCAAGTTCATTAATTCCCGCGGTGTCCAGCCAATTTGGACTCGTAACTTACCCAATTTCAAATCAGGTGTCCAGTTACAGGCTTTTCAGAGGTTTAGTACAGCTGACCAATGTTCAACTCGTACGTGGCGGCACGTTGATATGTGGTGACAAGCTTTTGCAGAATGATTATGTGCAGTCCCCTTTTTTTGATTTCACTGCTGGAAGATGGGATTACGTTGCTGGAACTTCAGCAAATTTGCGCTCCGCGGCTATTCGAATAGCGAGTTTCGAAATAGGTGCAACTCTGCAATCCGGAATAGTCCTTACTTCGCGCGCAGACACAAACTGGTACCACTGGCTAATCGAGACTCTTCCTCGGATTGTCCATTATGACGACCTAATCCCCAAAGACATTCCAGTAGTCGTAAATAAATATTTGCCTAGTCAAGCGTTGGAAGCCCTTCGGTTATGCACTAACAGAAAAATTTTGCCAGTGGAACCGGGGGCCATTACGGATATTGCCCGTGCTTACATACTTGCACCGTGTTCTTTTCACCCAGACAGTAGTCATTTTGCGGGATCAACCGCAATTTGGGCGCAGGACACCGAAATGCTGGATGAACTACGTAATAAGGTTCAATCTAAACTTCCTAGACCGGAAAAGTCGAAATGGTTTGGTAAAAAAGTCTTCCTCACCCGGTCAAACAACAACCGGAGCATAATAAATGGAAATGCGGTGTCGGTAATTTTTAAGTTGTTTGGCATACCAGTTGCAGACACTTCGAAAATGTCCTTTCAAGAGCAGGTTGAGCTATTTCAATGCGCGTCCGCGATATACGCCGCCGGCGGCGCAGTAATGGCTAATTTTATGTTCTCCAAAGTAGGTCAGAAGATTACTCTTTTAGTTTCGGAGTACTCAATTGGGTATCGACTTGCGCAAGTTATTGCAAGTATAGGAGGGGGCAATGTTCGCATGCTTATAGGCAGGGCGGCCCCTCGCCCACTGCATTACCGCAACCGCGATGCCGCCCATCTTTCTTTTAGGGTGCCCCTTATTAGACTGTTTTTCCTCCTCGCAACTGGGCGTTGAGGAGTCTTCAAAAATGTATTGCAGTTAGTCGCTCTTACGGTGCTCAAGACCACTATTAACCATTGCAAAACACGATTTAGTCATTTACGTCCAACGACGCCCATAGTTGGACCCTGTGTGCAAATTGTTGACGTTGTGAATAGACATAATATTTGTGCGGAGCGTTTTCCTGTGAACACTAAAAGTGACTGATTTACGAATAGCTAGAAAGCTAGTTTCAATCAATAGTTGACACTTAAGGGGTTCGCTCTAAAGATGTCTCAAAACATAGATCACACACAGAATTGGACGAAAAGTTCGGCCCCGCCCATTAGTTCCCTAACGGAAACCGTCCCGGCCGCCTCTGCGCTTCCTTGTAAGGAGCTTAATGCCCATAGATTCCTCGGCTTAAGCCAGTCAACGCCTGATACAAGGGGATGCGGCGAAAGTGCCACCCTGGGTAAATACGATGGGCTGGCCGACGTAGGCGTTACTCGCTCCCGACGAACCCCCGGAAATTTGCAAGGGACTGATGTTCGGCACCTCAGCAAAGGAGCAACAACTCCCCCGTATTCAGCTGCTTTTAAACAAAAAAATGATGTCTCGGAAGATGGTAAACAATCTTCCGAGACATCACAGCGTGGAGACTAGGGTGTTCTGTTTCACGACATATTTCACAGATGTCTCGGGACATGCTTCAGTAGCCGGGGGTTCGTTTAAGGCATGTGTCACAACATAGTTCACACACAGAATGAACCATGTCGAAAAACCGGGTCATCGTCCTCTCAATAACCAACCAAAACCTCGCCGTCAAAGACGTCGCAGCCAAATACAAAATCAGCGAAAGGCGCATTTACCAACTACTAGCCAAATACAGAGTTGGCGGCATCACGGCAATCGAACCAGCATCACGAAAACCGAAAAACAACCCAAACCGGACACCCCCTGCCACAAGGGTCAAAATCGTTGAGCTCCGGATTTTGTTGGCCGATCAAGGCCTGGACAACGGTGCCACCACAATCGCCTGGCACCTCACCCAACAAGGCATCCAACCGCCTGCAATATCGACGATTTGGCGAATCCTGAAACAAGCAGGGCTGGTCACACCGCAACCGAAAAAGAAACATAAGGCATACCTTCAACGTTTCGAAGCCGACCAACCAAACGAAACCTGGCAATCAGACTTCACACACTGGCGACTCGAAGACGGCACCGACATTAAAATCCTCAACTGGTTGGATGACCACAGCCGCTACCTACTGTCCTGCACCGCCCACAAGCCAGTAAACGGCGTTGACGTGGTTGAAACCTTCAAAGCCTGCATAAACGAATACGGCGTCCCTTACTCAACCCTCACCGATAACGGCACCGTTTACACAGCCCGATTCGTCAAAGGCCGCAACCAATTCGAACACCTGCTGCGCACGCTCAGCGTCCGTCAAAAGAACGGCTCCCCCGGGCATCCACAAACCCAGGGAAAAATCGAACGTTTCCACCAAACCCAAAAACGATGGCTAGCCGGCCAACCCAAAGCTCAAAACATTCACGAGCTTCAAATCCAACTCGACAATTTCAGCCACATTTACAACCATCAAAGACCTCATAAAGCAGTCGGCCATAAAACACCACACCAGGCATACGAGAGCACAATCAAAGCCCTCCCAGAAGGCGAAGGCATAACCGCTCATTACCGAGTCAGGTTCGACACCGTCGATCAATTCGGGAAATTAACTCTCCGCAGACACGGAAAAGTTCACCACCTTGGAGTGGGGAAAATACATGCAAAGATGCCGGTAGTGATGCTCGTGGACGAAACCGATGTGACCGTCACACACGAGCGAACCGGAGAAGTTTTATCCACCCATGTGATTGACGACAACCGAAACTACTGGGCAAAACAAGAAGGTCATTAAATGAATGATGTCCCGAGACATGTATGAAACATGTCCCGAGACATCACAGGGTGGAGACTAGGGGGGTCGAACCCCTGACCCCCTGCTTGCAAAGCAGGTGCTCTACCAACTGAGCTAAGTCCCCGGATCGAAGTGGGCCTAGGAGGACTTGAACCTCCGACCTCTTCATTATCAGTGAAGCGCTCTAACCACCTGAGCTATAGGCCCTCACGGCAACTAGAGTAGTTTATCTCTAGTTCGCCAGGTTAGTCAAATTGCTCGAATTTCCGAAGGCAGATTGTCTCGAAAGTATTTAACTTCAAGGAGTCAATCGCTCTATACCAGGCGTCCTCTGTTTTTTCGATTTCGACTAGTGCACGCATTAACGTATCGGTCTGCATTTCACGCGGAATAATTACAACTCCAGTATCGTCACAAACAGCAATCGCATCTTCAAATGCATCACGAAATTGTTTCAATACAGTAGATGAAGGTCGACTTTCTGGGTCTGTGTTCCAGCATCCAACGGGGTTGACTCCTCTTGACCAAACTGGCCAGTCCTCTTTAATTAGTCTTGGGACATCCCTAACTGGCGCATCTACAACTATGCCGGCCGCTTGCTTATATAGGCATAGATATTTAGCGACAATGTCACCGATGATTGCTCGCTCGTCGCACTCGATGGCTGAAATAAAAACCACTGATCCGGTTGGGACTTCTTGGATTTGCTCATGTACTGTCCAGTTTGAATTTCTGTAAGCGTAAACCCAATGTACCGACCCCACTATATGGTGTCTTGAATTTACCGGGATTATGCCGGCCATGGATCCCATTTTTCCCAGACAATCAGCAACCTCTGTTGTGGAAATTCTGTTTATACGAACAAGGTCAATAATCTTATTTTTCATTGCTCTTCCTAATTTTGTTAATCATTTGCCCATAGTTCTGGCGTAACTGTTCCCCAGTAGCCCCCACGTTTAAATACGCCTGTTGCGTTAGCTCTCGTGAAAAAAAGGGTTCATCCGATCCGAAAAGCAGCCTATTGCGCGTCATGGGATGTCTAGATAGTGTGCTGCAGGCTTCGAAGACCTGTTGGGAATACCTCGGTGAATCCTGATCATCCAGACCAAAAAAGACTGAGGTCATGGAGAAGTCGAAATAGCAATTTGAAAACATAAGACCCGGCATAAAGTCGCCTATTTGGATTCCTCCACTATGAGCAAGCAAAAACACCACCGCGGGAAATTCTAGAACCAAGTCAAAGTAATCGGAGGGTTGCCAATATGGCCAATTTAAAGTGTCCAAAATCGCAAACTTCACATTTCCCTGGGCCAAGTGTCCAGCCACTTCGTCTGGACTATATTTTTCGCGACGGGCATGATATTTGACTCCGAGATGTTCACCAACAAATTGCTGTTGACCAATCTCATGGTTTTGTATGTAGCGAACTGTAAAAAAGTCTTTTCTATTTGAGTGCGCAGTTAGCGATGTGTTGGTATGTGTACCGGGATAATTTGGCAAACCTTCCAATGCAATTGCAAGCCCCGGCTGGGTCCCTGAATGTTGATGTACATCAGGTGGGTATTCAAACATGATTCCCCCGTTTTAGCATGCTGTCCTCGAATGCTTCAAAATCGCCAGCATTAAAACCCCCTAAATCACAGGTGAGTATTTCGACCGAGTGTCGATCCCCATCTCCTTGGACTAGATTTGCGGTTGCCGAATTTTCGGACAAAGTTGCGTAATAAATGCTTTTATACTTTGGATATTTTTCGGAAAATTTTGGAATTTGGCTTAGTGAAGTACCGGGTAAAAGGTCAGGGAAATAGTAGGTCGCAACTTTTTTTGGTGTTGAGTTTAATTTTCCAAGGCGTTGGCCCCTGTATATGTTTTCCATAATTTCAATGCAATCATTGCCGAAGGATTCGTTTAGCAAATCAGATGCTATGAACCCACTGGACCTAAAGCCAATTTCAATCGGGTGGAAGGCGTTTTCCTTGTCACTATAGATTATTTCCAAATGACCCAGAGTTGATTTTGGTTGAAAGGCCTCAAAGGCGCCGAGCGCCTTTTCGCAAAGCTTTGAAATAACTGCTTCGGGGAAACTGGACCAGCCGTAGTAGAGCGCTGTAGACACCGTGTCGAACTTCGCGTATCGCGAGTGATGTTTTTGGGACCAACCTAAAATTCCTGTATTACCAAACCTGTCGGCCGCTAATTCGACGGTGAATTCTGTTCCAAAAACTCGCTCCTCAACCAGCGCATTCCCATCCAACGATAAGCGCCTTGCCTCCGCAATGAATTGTGCTGAATTACTGATAGTAGTTGTCGACACCCCTCTCGAACCTGACCCCTGGTTTGGTTTGACAACCACATCCAACTCAGTATCATCAAAGGATTCGGTAATCGGGTTTACCCAATATTTGCGAGAAAGAAGCCCGGCGCCTCTCCAAGCTTCCAACATTTGTAGCTTAGTTAGGTCAAAAAGACCACGTGGATAAAACTGTTTTCCTTGGTTTTTCAGGATTTTGTTTAGGTTGGGTACCGCTAAATCGATTGAAGTCCAAATGCTTTCAGGGGATATGTTCAGTGAATTTTGCACATAGTTAGGGAGCTCCGAGCTTGTTACATCGTACCTAACGAATTCGCCCACGCCAGTTTGATTGTGATGCCAGTCAAGTACGACTACCTCTCCATACAAATGGCTAAGCCTCTGAGCAATGCCGGTGTTTAGTTTATTTCCACCCAGAATCATTGCAACCATGTGCACCCCCCCTTGAAATTAGAATTATTGCTGGTTAGTGAAGCCAACGCCAACGCCGCCAACGATCTTGGCAATCACGTTGAAGATGAGGGCGATAACGCCGGCCAAGATGGTACCGATCACGATGTTGAAGGCGCTGAGGGCAACCGAGAAGCTCATCACGCGAGGCAGGCTGAGCTGGCTCTGTACGTCCGAGCCACTGCCGCCAACAACTGCGTTGAGCACACCGTTGAGGCTGCTGAACAGACCGGTCTTGCTTACAACCAGCCACAAGATGAAGAAACCAACGATGTTGGCTACTGCCAGGGCCAGCTGAATTACGAAGCCAACCTTGATGGCGCTCCAGAACTCGATCTGAACCAGGTTGAGCTTTACCTGCTTGCCGCTACTTGGGCGGCTCTTGCGTACCTTGTCCACAATGTTGCTCATCGGTTACTCCTCAGTACTTTCAGGTGCGGTGTCGGTGGTTGCAACCTCGGCCTCAACCTCTTCGCCGTCAATCACGCTGGTTTCCAAATTACGCTCTGTATTGCGTGCCAGTCCAATGATTCGGTCATCATCAGCAAACTTTGCGAATACAACACCCATGGTGTCGCGGCCCTTGGCCGGCACCTCGCTTACGGCGCTGCGGACAACCTTGCCGCTTTCCAGGACAACCAGTACTTCGTCGTCTTCGGCCACGATGATGGCACCAACCAGGTCTCCGCGCTTTTCTTCCAGCTTGGCAACCTTGATTCCGATACCACCACGGTTTTGTAGGCGGTACTGGTCCACGCTGGTTCGCTTGGCGTATCCGCCCTCGGTGACAACAAAGACGAAGCCTTCGTCCTTTATCACGGTGGCGGCCAACAGGTGGTCTTCCTCACGGAAGTGCATACCAATGTTTCCGCTGGTGTCGCGGCCCATTGGGCGCAGGCTTTCGTCGCTGCCGCTGAAGCGGATGCTCATACCCTTGTGGCTAACCAGCAGTAGGTCGTCGTCCTCGGCAACCAGCAGTGCACTCACCAGTTCGTCGTCCTCGCGCAGCTTGATGGCAATGATGCCGCCGCTGCGTGGAGTGTCGTAGGCATCCAGGGCGGTCTTCTTAACCAGACCACTCTTGGTTGCCAGCACCAGGTAAGGCGCCTGCTGGTAATCCTTGATGTCCAAGATCTGGGCAATCTGCTCATCCGGCTGCATGGCCAGCAAGTTGGCTACGTGCTGACCCTTGCTGTCGCGGCCAGCCTCCGAAACCTCGTACGCCTTGGCGCGGTAGACGCGACCCTTGTTGGTGAAGAACAACAACCAGTGATGCGTGGTGGTCACAAAGAAGTGATCCACGATGTCGTCCGCACGCAGGTTGGCACCCTTCACGCCCTTGCCACCGCGGTGCTGCTGGCGGTAGTTGTCGCTCTTAGTGCGCTTGATGTAACCACCGCGGGTGACGGTAACAACCATCTCTTCCTCGGTGATCAGGTCTTCTTCGCTTACGTCGCCATCGAAGCCGGCCACAATCTGGGTGCGGCGGTCGTCGCCAAACTTGGCAACCAGCTCGGTCAGTTCCTCGCTGATGATGGTGCGCTGGCGCACTGGGTCCGCGATAATCGCCTTGTAGTCCACGATCTGGGCTTCAAGTTCGGCGGCTTCGTCGATGATCTTCTGACGTTCCAGGGCTGCAAGCTGACGCAGCTGCATGTTCAAGATCGCGCGGGCCTGGAGTTCGTCGATTGCCAGCAGTTCCATCAGACCCTCACGCGCCACATCGGCGTTGGCGCTCTTGCGAATTAGGGCAATTACGGCATCCAAGGCGTCCAGTGCCTTGAGGTAACCGCGCAGAATGTGGGCGCGCTCCTCCGCCTTGCGCAGACGGAACTGGGTGCGGCGCACAATCACTTCAACCTGGTGCTTAACCCAGTTGGTGATGAAGCCATCCAGGCTGAGGGTGCGAGGTACGCCATCCACCAGCGCCAGCATGTTGGCGCTGAAGTTTTCCTGCAGCTGTGTGTGACGGTATAGGTTGTTTAGAACCACGCGGGCCACGGCGTCGCGCTTAAGCACGATCACTAGGCGCTGACCGGTGCGACCAGAGGTCTCGTCGCGGATGTCCGCGATTCCGGTGAGGCGGCCTTCCTTGACTAGCTCTGCGATCTTCAGAGCCAGGTTGTCCGGGTTCACCTGGTATGGAAGCTCGGTAACAACCAGGCAGACTCGACCCTGGAGTTCCTCCACGTTCACAACGGCACGTTGGGTGATGCTGCCGCGGCCGGTGCGGTAGGCATCGATGATGCCCTTGCGGCCCAGGATGGTTGCGCCGGTTGGGAAATCCGGGCCCTTTACGCGGGCCATGAACTCCTCGAGCATATGCTCTTGGTTGGCGTCCGGGTTGGCCAGGTACCAGAGGGCGGCGTCCGCAACCTCACGCAGGTTGTGCGGCGGAATGTTGGTTGCCATACCAACGGCGATACCGATGGAACCGTTTACCAGGAGGTTTGGGAAGCGGCTCGGCAGGATGGTTGGTTCCTGGGTGCGGCCGTCGTAGTTGTCCTGGAAGTCGACTGTTTCTTCGTCGATGTCGCGGACCATCTCCATTGCCAGTGGGGCCATGCGGCACTCGGTGTAACGCGGAGCAGCGGCTGGGTCGTTACCTGGCGAACCAAAGTTGCCCTGGCCGGAAACCAGCGGGTAACGCAGGTTCCAGTCCTGAACCAAACGCACCAGGGTGTCATAGATGGCGCTATCACCGTGCGGGTGGTACTGACCCATCACGTCTCCCACAACACGGGAGCACTTGCTGAACTGCTTGTCCGGGCGGTAACCGCCGTCGAACATCGCATAAATCACGCGGCGGTGAACCGGCTTCATGCCATCGCGTACGTCCGGTAGGGCACGGCCCACGATGACCGACATCGCGTAGTCCAGGTAGCTGCGCTGCATTTCTGCTTGCAGCTCCACCTGCTCGATGTGGTCGTGAGCGATTTCTGGGGTCTGAGTCTCGTCTGCCATGATCTGCCCTTAGATGTCTAGGAAGCGAACGTCTTTGGCGTTCTGCTGAATAAAGGTTCGGCGGGCTTCGACGTCGTCGCCCATCAGGGTGCTGAAGATTCCATCCGCGATGGCGGCATCTTCCATGGTTACCTGCAGCAGGGTGCGGCGGGCCGGGTCCATTGTGGTCTCCCAGAGCTCGTCGTAGTCCATCTCACCAAGACCCTTGTAACGCTGGATGGCGTTTTCCTTAGGAATCTTGCGGCCGGCAGCCTGACCCTCTGTCAGCTTGGCATCGCGCTCTGCATCCGAGAACACATACTCGTGCGGGGCGTTGCTCCACTTGATCTTGTACAGCGGTGGCTGGGCAAGGTAGACATAGCCGTGCTCAATCAGCGGGCGCATGTAGCGGAACAGCAGGGTCAGCAGCAAGGTGCGGATGTGCTGACCGTCAACATCGGCGTCGGCCATTAGGACGCACTTGTGGTAGCGGATCTTTTCGACGTCGAATTCCTCGCCGATTCCGGTACCGAAGGCGGTGATCATCGACTGCACTTCGGTGTTGCCGAGGGCGCGGTCCAGACGGGCCTTCTCCACGTTGAGGATCTTGCCTCGCAGCGGCAGGATGGCCTGGGTCTCTGGGTTGCGGCCACGCATGGCCGAACCACCCGCGGAGTCACCCTCCACGATGAAGATTTCGGAGACCTTTGGGTCGCGGCTGCTGCAGTCACGCAGCTTGCCCGGCATGCCAACGCTCTCCAGCAGGCCCTTGCGGCGGGTTGCCTCACGGGCCTTGCGAGCTGCCAGGCGAGCGGTTGCGGCCTGGATTGCCTTGCGGATGATTTCCTTGGCCTGGTTTGGGTTGCGGTCAAACCAGTCACCAAGTTGTTCGTTTACAACGCGCTGCACAAAGGCCTTGGCCTCGGTGTTGCCCAGCTTTGTCTTGGTCTGGCCTTCAAACTGTGGCTCCGAAAGCTTGACGGAGATTACGGCGGTGAGGCCTTCGCGGCAGTCGTCACCGCTCAGGTTCTCGTCTTTCTCTTTCAGCAGGTTCTTTTCGCGCGCGTACTTGTTGACCAGGGTGGTCAGCGCGGCACGGAAGCCCTCTTCGTGAGTACCACCCTCGTGGGTGTTGATGGTGTTGGCGTAGGTGTGCACGCTCTCGGTGTACGCGGTGGTCCACTGCATCGCTAGCTCCACGGAGAGGTTCTTCTCCTTGGTTTCGCTCTCGAATGCGATGATCTCGTCGTGAACGACCTCTGCCTTCTTGGCGGAGTTGAGGTATTCCACGTAGTCCTGTAGACCGCGCTCGTAGCAGAAATCGTCCTTGCGGTCGTCTCGCTCATCGTGCAGAGTGATTCGCAGGCCCTTGTTGAGGAAGGTCATCTGCTGGAAACGCTGACGCAGAGTCTCGTAGTCGTATTCCACGGTTTCGAAGATGTCCGGGTTGGCCAAGAATTCGATTGTGGTTCCGGTGTAATCGGCCGGTGCACCCTGGGCAATCGGGGCCAGCGGCACACCAATCGCGTATTCCTGGTTCCAGAGGAAGCCGTCGCGGGCCACCTGAACCTTGAGGCTGGTGCTGAGTGCGTTAACCACCGAGGCACCCACGCCGTGCAGACCACCGGAAACGGCGTAACCGCCACCGCCGAACTTACCGCCGGCGTGAAGAATGGTGAGGACCACCTGAACGGTGGAGATGCCCTCGGTTGGGTGAACCGCAACCGGGATGCCTCGGCCGTTATCCACAACGCGAATCCATCCATCCTTGGTGATGGTGACGTTGATGGTGTCGCAGTAGCCGGCGAGGGCTTCGTCTACGGAGTTGTCTACGATCTCGTAAACCAGGTGGTGCAAACCACGGGGACCGGTGGAACCGATGTACATACCCGGACGCTTACGGACGGCCTCGAGACCCTCGAGTACCTGAATATTCCCGGCGTCGTAATTGTTTTCTGGCGCAGACATATTAAGTTTGTGACTCCTTTTAGACGAGTTAGGTCCGGTGAACTGCCCGCCCGATGACGGGACTTACATTCGGGTTATCTAACTACTAGGAATTTTACCGTTTAGGGGTCACATTTATTGGGATTTGATAGCTGCAAATAGCGCGGAAATCCCCTATTTGTAGGCGATAGCGAAGCGAATTACAAAGTTTTGTGATTCCGTTTACCCGTAGGTGTCACGAGGGCCGCGACCTGGGACGCTGTATTTACCCTTTTTCCAAGTTGGAGCGTCTGGGCCAACAAATTTGATGGCCTCAATTTTGAGAGTCGGATAGTCCTGAGCCAGCCGACTCAAAATCTGGTTTTGCATCAGGCGCAGCTGGGTGGCCCAGGCGGTTGACTTGCAACGCACCAGCAACTGCCCGTTGTCTAGTTCTTCCGGAGTGGAGTTTTCCGCATTTTTATCGCCGACAATCTTGGCCCATCCGGCAAATAACTCCGCCCGGTTCAAATCGGCATCCCAACTGAACTGGGAAAGCAGTTTGTCCAGGCTGGCTGCTGCTGTCACCGGGTCGCGGCCTTTTTGGAATGGCTTTGATCCCCCTCGGGTGCTGGCCTCTCGACGACGTTTCTCATCGCGGCCGATTCGCCCAGTCACCGCCTGTTTCATTCGCAAGTAAAAGTCGACGGCGAAGTCCTCACTCATCGTCACTCACCTGCCCAGCCACCGAGCCAACTGCCTCACCCGAAGCAACCGTGCCTTGTTTCACGTGGAACATTTTGGCTTTTAGGGCCGCCGGAACATCCTCCGCGACGGCAGCCGTAATAAGTACCTGCTCGTTATCCAGCACCAATTCGGCCAGCTTTTCGCGGCGCTTGGCGTCAAGTTCCGCAAAGACATCGTCCAGGATCAAAATCGGGTCACCGAAATTGCCTTCTGCCCGTAGCAATTCTCTGGCTGCCAACCTAAGAGCCAAAGCGAAAGACCAGCTTTCCCCGTGGCTCGCGTACATCTTTGCCGGCATTCCGTTCAGCAACAGAATCAAGTCATCGCGCTGCGGACCGCAAAGGGTCAGGCCCCGTTCCAGTTCTTTCGGCCGTAGCTCCGCCACCCGAGCCGAAAAAATTGCTTCCAATTCTTGTAGTTCGAAACTTTCCAGATATTCAAGATCTTCGGGTTCATCGTCGTCACCGAAACTCGGAACACCCTTGGCCAACAATGATGACTTCATCTTAAGTTCGGGCTGATTCCTGGACACGGCGATCTGTTGATAAGCCGCAATAATCAGCGGATTCAACCGATTCATCAGGTTTCCACGGGCGGCAACTATCTGTGCACCAAGTGAAATCAGCTGGGAATCCCAGGCATCAAGAGTGGAAAGTGCGGATCCAGCCACCGAGTTCGAACGCGCACTCTTAAGCAGAGCATTCCGCTGCTTTAGAACTCGCTCGTAGTCCTGTAATACCCCAGCCAGACGTGGAGTCAGCTGAACCAGCAGCTCGTCTATAAAGCGGCGGCGATTTCCCGGGTCTTTTTTGACAATATCCAGATCCTCTGGAGCAAAAGTCACCGTTTGCACATACCCGAGTAGATCCCTCGCCCTACTGGATGGGCTCTTGTTGATTGCAACGCGATTTTTTGTAGTTCTTGAAAGCTCTAAATCAAGCAACACTTCGCGGCCGGCATGGGAAACCTTGGCCCTAACGATTGCGGTTTCTGCATCCCAGCGAATCAGGGGCAAATAACCGGCTGTTCTGTGGCTGCTAAGAGTCGCTAGGTAGTGGACTGCCTCAACCAGGTTGGTCTTGCCCTGGCCGTTATCCCCGGCAAATAGGTTTACTCCATCACCGAATTCAACCTCGGTGGCTTCATGGTTACGGAAGTTAGCGAGAGTCAGATGCTTAATTTGCATCGCTCACCCTCACTGTTTCTGAATAACTGGTGTTAGACCACTTTTTGTAAGTTACAAGTTCCCCAAGTAGCGGGATTACTAGCGCAGCAGGTTTGGCTGAAGCAGGTACTTGAACGAGTCCGCTTTGTCCTTAGCGCCGTGACCGGTGATCAAAACCGGGCCAGGCTTGTGCGGGTTCTCGTTGTTGGTGAACGCAATCTTCACAAACTCGGTCTTGCAGGCGGCAAGTGCATCAATCAAGAACTGTGGCTTGAGCATTACAACAATTTCCTTGCCGGAAAGCTCAGCCGAAACGCTTTCAGATGCCTGTGCGCTCTCATTGGCTTCAAGCTGAACTGCGGTCTCGGTGAAGGAATACTTCAACGCTGGCTGCTTGTCCAAAACCAAAGCAACGCGACGAGTGGAGTCAATGAGGTCCTGGGTGGCAACGATCGAGTAGTTGTCGGTTCCAGCCGGGAAGTATCCGCGCACTGGGCGGGCCTGCTCCTTGATCAGCTGGGTAGTCACTGAGCGGTTTCCCGCCTTGAAGGCAATCATTCCGCGATCTTCTTCGCTCTTGATGGCGATCGAGATTTCTGGCTGGTTTGCAAAGGTCTTGGCGATTTCTTGCAGAGTTTTGGCCGGAACCAAAGCGCTCAGCTCTCCGCTGGTGCTGGTGGTCCAGTCGATTTCCTTGAGTGCCACACGGTAACGGTCGGTTGCTGTGAATGCCACCTGAGTTGGACTGGTCTCAATAAGCACACCGGTCATCCAGGCTGGAATTTCTTCCTTGGATGCTGCCATCGCAACCTGTGCAACCGCGTCACCAAAAACATCACCGGTGATGGTTCCGGTTACCGGTGGCAGCTCTGGAAGGGTTGGGTAAGCCTCAACATCCATCAGCGGCAGGGTGAACTTTGAAGAACCACAGGTCAGCAGCAGCTTTGAACCGTCTGCTTCAAACTCAACGGGTGCATTTGGCAGACGAGCAGCAATGTCTGAAAGGAACTTGGAAGAAACCAGGATTCGTCCAGATTCTTCAACCTTGGCAACAACCTCTGCCTGAGCCGAAACCTCGTAGTCAAACACCGAGAATCGCAGTGCGTTGGCGTCAGCCTCGATGAGGATTCCACTGAGGATCTGCTGCTTGTTCTTTAGAGGAAGAATGCGTACCGCAAATGAAACGGCCTCGGACAATACGTCCTTGTTTACCTGGAACTTCACGTCGTTTCCTTCTAAAGCTATTGAGTGCTTGTTTACCGTGAACTTTTGTGATTCACCCAGTTGGATTTACCTAGGTCACAGTCACGGGTCTTAAAGTCTGCCACAATCCGGTTACCTAAAGGGTTTTTCCAAGTTTTTGTGATTCAAGGTTGATAGGTCCTTGAACCCTCAAAAGTTATGTAACTCATTAATTTCTTTAAATTCTTTAATTTCATTAATAGCCGGCTGTGGAATTGTGAACAACTCCTGTGAGGCCTGTAATCAGTAAAGAACTACACGGTTGTAACTTGTATAAACAGGTGTGAATAACTCTGTGGATAACTATGGAGCCTGTTGAATGACAAATTTGAGTTCACCAGTTTTTCCCTAGTTATCACCGGATATCTGATAGTTATCCGCAGTTTTCCACAGCTTTATCCACAAGTGGAAATGTCAAAATTTTTTATACTTACTGGCTCTTGATTCGGGCCAGTAGCTCGGTGACGTGAGTATAGATCTCACGCTTACGGTTTAGGTCTTCCTTAACCTTGCGGCAGGCATACAAAACGGTGCTGTGGTCTCGGTTACCAAAGATGGTTCCGATTGTCGGCAGCGATTGGCTGGTTAGCTCCCTAACCAGGTACATGGCAATCTGTCGAGCCTGAGCAATAGCGTGTACGCGAGATTGGCTGCACAGATCATCGACGGTAATGCCATAGAAGTTGGCAACCACATTCATGATTTCTGAAGTTGTTGTAGTTCGTTCCTCACCAACCGGAACGATGTCTCGCAACATGGTCTGAACCAGCTGCATGGTTACTGGCTGGCGGTTGAGGTTTGCATAGGCAATAACTCGAATCAGGGTTCCCTCAAGCTCGCGGATATTCGAAGAGACTCGCTGAGCCATGTAGTCGATGATCTCGTCCGGGACCTTTATGTTTTCGTTGTCGGCCTTCTTGCGAAGAATGGCGATACGAGTTTCAAGCTCCGGGGCCTGAATGTCTGTCATCAAACCCCAGGCAAATCGGGAAACCATTCGCTCTTCAAACCCACCTAGATCTTTGGGGGGCTTATCCGAGGTAATAACAACCTGTTTGTTGTTGTTATAGAGGGTGTTGAAAATCTGGAAGAAGGCTTCCTGGGTTTGTTCGGCGCGCTGAAGGAATTGAATGTCATCAATCAGCAGCACATCGATGTCCCGGTAACTGGCTTGGAAGTCTGCGGCTTTGTTGCTCTGAATCGAGGAGATAAATTCGTTAGTGAATTCCTCGCTGCTTACATAGCGAACCTTGCGGCGTGGGTGCAGTGCGATCGTGTAGTGGCCGATTGCGTGCAGTAGGTGAGTCTTACCAAGGCCCGATGCACCGTAGATAAACAGCGGGTTGTAGCTTCGCGCCGGATCTTCGGCCACAGCAAATGATGCGGCGTGGGCAAAGCGGTTGCTGCCACCAATAACAAAAGTGTCGAAAGTGTACTTGGGGTTTAGCCGGGTCTCGTGGTTTCGAACATCCAGCGCACCCGAGCCACTGAGAAAACTTGGTAGTTCGTTCAACGAGTGAGCCGGTGCGGCCGAAGTTTGGGCCACCGGGTTTTGGGCCACCGGTGATTGCGAGACGTTTGAGGCGGCAGAAAAATTTAGAGAGTTGGCTGCCGGACCTCCGGCAGCGGTACCTGGGGCGTTGATGCTTGTGGCCGCCACGGTAACCGGGCTGTGCTCAACAACGCGGGAACCTTCGAGCTCCGGGTTGACTCGCAGAATCAACTGGTTTGGCTGACCGTCATCAGGGTGGGATTCCAAATATTCGGCAATCAAAGGCATGATTCGGGTTTCGATCATGTTTTTGGTTACATCGTTTGGAACATCCACGTAGAGGTTTTGGCCGACTACGGCAACTGGGTCAATCAGGCTTAAGAATCCGAGTGCCTGTTTGGTGACGCGTGCATCGCTTGCGAGGCGGTTGAGCAACGCGTGCCACACCGTGGCTACTACGTCTTCGTCACTCATCATCAGTCCTCGAGGTGTGGGGTTTTGCTGGGTTTTCACCCGTCAAACATCCCATGATTCTAGCGGCTTTGCTCAGGTTATCCACAGGGTACGCAAAGTTATCCACAAAAGTGGATGAAGCTGTGGATAAGTTGGGTCTGGGCTTTCCCCCACAGGCCCGAATTCCTGAGAACGCCATTCAAGCGGATATGCGTGACGGATATCAAATTGGCTCGGCGTGTCATTTCCAACTGTTTTGGAATGGCTGTGCGATACTTCCAGATTTGGCGGAAATAAGCCGAATAAACTTGACCTAAAGCCTTAAACGGTTTATTTTTAAAAGGTTGCTCGGCCTCGAGGTTGGCTGAGCGTTTCCAATGGTTCTCGGCCAGTATTCAAAGTCGGGGTCCAAACCGGCCCAGGCCAAACCTAAAAACTGAACCTCAACAAGTTTTGGAGTGATCACCGATGTCGAAGCGTACCTTCCAGCCGAACAACCGTCGTCGTTCGAAGACCCACGGTTTCCGTCTGCGTATGAAGACCCGTGCCGGTCGTGCCATCCTTGCTGCTCGTCGCCGCAAGGGCCGCACCGAGCTCTCGGCCTAATAACTTTCTGGCCAGATGCTGGCTAAAGCGAACCGTTTGCTTTTGGCAGACGATTTTCGCGTGACCATGCGAAATGGTCGCAAAGTCAGCGCTGGCTCAATAGTGCTCTACACAAAGCGGGATCTGGGTAACCACCAGGCCCGCTTTGGCTTTGTCGTGGCAAAGACCGTTGGTAACGCCATAACCCGCAACCTGGTAAAGCGTCGCCTGCGCATGCTGGCCCGTGAGGCCTTGCTTCAGATTCCCACCGGCACCGATGTAGTGGTGCGCGCGCTACCGGCCGCCGCTACAGCCGACTGGAATAAACTTTCTACAGAGTTCAAGACCGGCATTACCAAGGCATTTGAAACGGATATCAGACGGTGAGTCTGGCGCTATTCGTCTGGCTGTTGCCCAGAAACCTGGTCATCGGTTTTGTGCTTTTGTACCGCAAGTTAATCTCTCCGCTCTACGGTGAGGTTTGCAGGTACTACCCCAGTTGTTCGTCTTATGGTCTGCAGCAGTTCCAACAGCGCGGTGTTGTGCTGGGAGCGATACTGACCACATGGCGCATTCTTAGGTGCAACCCTTTTAGTAGGGGTGGCGTCGACGAGGTAAAGCCCGGTTCCGGGCGTTACCGCATCACCAAGCTCGGCTTTGTGGTGCCCCTGAATTTAGATGTTAGAAAGGCAAGTTAAACATGGATCTGCTTTGGCCTATTAAGTGGCTCATCGAGCTCATTCTGGTTAGTTTCCACACCCTCTTCACCACCGTTGGCCTTTCGGCAGACAGCGGTGTCACCTGGGTTCTGGCTGTCACCGGTCTGGTAGTTGTAGTTCGTGCCTCGATGATTCCACTGTTTGTGAAGCAGATCATGAGCCAGCGCAACATGCTGGTGATCCAGCCGGAACTTCAGAAGCTTCAAAAGAAGTACAAGGGCAAGAACGACCCTGAGTCGCGTCAGGCATTTGCCAAGGAGCAGATGGAGCTCTACAAGAAGTTCAACGCTAACCCGCTCAGCTCTTGCCTGCCGCTGCTGGTTCAGATGCCGATCTTCTTCAGCCTGTACTCGGTGCTAAATGAAGCCCAGCACAACAAGGCCGGTGTAGGTTTCCTCACCCAGCAGTTGGCGCACTCGTTTGCCAACTCCAGCGTCTTCGGTGCGCCTCTTCAGGCCACCTTCCTTAGCAGCAGCGTGGTCTCGGTGAAGATTGTTGCCGCCGTGATGATTGTTGCGATGACCGCTTCGCAGTTCATCACTCAGCAGCAGATTCTGGCAAAGAACACCAACCCTGCCGTGAACAACAGCCAGTACATGCAGACCCAGAAGATCATGATGTACATCTTCCCAATCATCTTTGCGGTGTCCGGTGTGGCCTTCCCGCTGGGTGTTATGACCTACTGGCTGGTTTCCAACTTCTGGACCATGGGTCAGCAGTTTGTGGTTATCCGCAACATGCCAACCCCTGGCTCCAAGGCACACGATGCGCGTGAAGCGCGTCTGGCCAAGCGCGGCAAGTCCAAGGGGATTGCCGCAGTCGAGGTTGCGGTTGAGGCCGACCCGGACGAGGCCAAGAACACTCAGCGCCAGCAGCCGGTTTCCAAGACCCGCGCCAAGAAGCAGACCAAGTAGCACGAGGTGTTGGCCGGTCACCCGCCAGGTGGATGGGCTGACACCGCAGGTTAGGTGGGCTTCGGCCCGCCGCCCCAAGTTTTCACTAGATAGAGGGAATCAGAGATGACCGAACAAGAGCTTGCCCCGGAGAACGAGGCAAAAGACGTAAAGAACCTCGAAGAGGAAGGCGAAATTGCCGCGGACTACATCGAGGAACTTCTAGACATTTATGACCTGGATGGCGACATCGACATCGACGTACGTCAGGGCCGTGCCTATGTAGAGGTGTCTTCGGACGGTGAGGCAGACCTACGTCTGCTCTCCAACCCAGACACCGTCGAGGCACTGCAGGAGCTGGCACGTCTGGCCGTACAGGCTAAGACCCAGACCTTCAGCCGTCTGATCTTGGACATTGGTGGTTCGCGCGATGCCAAGGCTGCGTGCCTGGCCAAGATCGTCGAGAAGGCGATTGCCAAGGTGCAGGACACCGGCGACAGCGTTGCCCTGAAGCCTATGTCGAGCTACGAGCGCAAGCTGGCTCACGACCTCATTGCCGCCGCCGGTTTGGTGTCGGAGTCTGAGGGCGAGGGCAAGGACCGCCACATCGTCATCAAGCAGGCCTAACAACTTCCACTCCCCCGCCGATGGGTCACGTGCAGCGAATGTTTCACGTGAAACATTCGGCGGGGGTTTAGTTTTCTAAAATTGTTTCACGTGAAACATTGAGGCGAGAAATGTCCGAAACTTACGAACTCGAAGTAGAACCGGCGGTTGCCGCCGCCATTTTTGGCGCTGGAATTGATCAGGCTCGAGACTACGCAACCAACCTGGTGCTTGATGCCGACTTGCTCGGGCTGCTTGGGCCACGCGAAATGCCAAAGCTTTGGACCCGCCACATTTTGAATTCCGCCGTTGTAGCCGAACTTCTCGAGGCAGGCGACACCGTTGCGGATGTTGGTTCTGGTGCCGGTCTGCCGGGCATCCCAATGGCCATCGCCCGCCCAGATGTGCACTTCACCCTGATTGAGCCGATGGAGCGTCGTTCCGATTGGTTGAAGCAGCAGGTTGAGGAACTTGGACTTAACAATGTCACCGTTTTGCGTGCCCGTGCCGAGGAAGTCACCGACCGCAAATTCTCGGTGGTTACCGCGCGTGCTGTCTCCGCGCTGCCGAAGTTGCTACGCCTCACCGTTCCCCTGCTGCGTGCCGGTGGCCGCGTACTGGCCCTCAAGGGCTCTAAGGCACAGGACGAGATCAACGATGCACAGACGCTGATGAAGAAGCTCAAGATTGCCGGTTTCGACATTGTTCACACCGGCGTAAAGCACTTGGCCGAACCAACGTTGGTTGTAATCACTAGGCTTAACTAAAACCAAAAGGAGTTCTGGAACCGGCTAAAACCGACATATGTTTCACGTGAAACATTGCAGATAACCGCATGAATAACTTTGACGAAACCCCACTGGCCCGCGAGATCGCAAGCAATTCCCGCCGCCTGGCGGGCATCAATGCCGCCGAGGTAAAACGCCCCACCCAGACCCGCGTCTTCACCATCAGCAACCAAAAAGGTGGCGTCGGTAAGACCACCACCGCGGTCAACTTGGCGGCATCCCTTGCCTACAAGGGCCTCAACGTGCTGGTTATCGACCTCGACCCACAAGGCAACGCCTCCACCGCGCTCGGTGTAGATCACCACTCTGGCGTGCGCGGCATCTATGAGGTGCTCACCGAGGGAGCCTCGCTGCTGAGCGTCATCAGCAAGAGCCCGGTGATAGACCACCTCTACTGCGTGCCAGCGTCGATCGACCTTGCGGGTGCCGAGCTTGAACTGGTGACCGGTTTCGGCGAGGGCGAGCGAAACCAGCGCCTGAACTCCGCGATTCAGCAGTTTCTTCGCGAGACCAAGGTGCAGCCGGACTACATCTTCATCGACTGCCCACCGAGCCTAGGTGTGCTTACCATCAACGCGTTCACCGCTGCCACCGAGGTGCTGATCCCGATTCAGTGCGAGTACTACGCACTTGAGGGGCTGAGCCAGCTGATCCGCAACATCCAGCTGATCCAGCAGCACCTGAACCAGCGCCTGCGCCTCAGCACCATTTTGCTGACCATGTTTGACTCGCGCACCAACCTTTCGGCCCAGGTGGCAGCGGATGTTCGCGAGCACTTCCCCCAGCAGACCCTCGGTGCGGTCATTCCGCGCTCTGTGCGCGTCTCTGAGGCCCCATCGTTCCAGCAACCCGTAATCACCTACGACAAGAGCTCCACCGGCTCGTTGGCCTATCTAGAGGCCGCGATCGAGTTGGCGAATAAAGGAAACTAATGGCAGAGAAGAAGGGCGGCCTTGGCCGCGGAATCGGCGCTTTGATTCCAACCAGCGATGTTCCGGGTGAGCGCCCAATGGACGTGTTCTTCCAGGACAACAGTGCCAATCAGGGCCAGGGCAATGTCGGAACTTCGGCCGCCAACAGTGCCAACAGTGACCTCGTAGCCGTTCCGGGAGCGCGCTTCGGCCACCTGGACATCAACGCGATCGTTCCAAATCCTTGGCAGCCACGCTCGGTGTTTGAGCCGGAGGCATTTGCCGAACTGGTTCACTCCATCCGCGAACTGGGCGTGCTGCAGCCGATCGTGGTCCGTGCCCTCCCCGACGAAAACGGAGAGCGTCGCTACGAGCTGATCATGGGTGAGCGTCGCCTGCGTGCATCAAAGGAAGTTGGCCTGGCCAAGATTCCTGCGGTTATCCGCGAGACCGCAGACGAAAACATGCTGCGCGACGCCCTGCTGGAAAACCTGCACCGAAGCGACCTAAACCCGCTTGAAGAAGCCAGTGCCTACCAGCAGTTGCTTGAAGACTTTGGCATCACCCAGGAGCAGCTTGCCGACCGCATTGGTCGCAGCCGCCCACGAATCACAAACACCCTGCGTTTGTTGAAGCTGCCGGCCGAGGTTCAGAAAAAGGTTGCCGCCGGTGTGCTGAGTGCCGGTCACGCGCGCGCCATTTTGGGTGCCGTCGATGATGCTCGAATGATCTACTGGGCCAACAAGGTGGTCAACGAGGGTCTTTCGGTTCGTTCGCTCGAAGAGGCAATCGCTTTGGATAAGGATGGCGGTTCGACTCCAACCGGAGCAGCCAAGCCTCGTCCGGGTGGTCGCCTGAGTCTGCTTTCTGAGATCGCCGAAAAGCTGGGTGATCAACTTAACACCGGTGTGAAGATCTCGCTCGGCAAAAAGAAGGGCCAATTGGTCATCGATTTTGCGACCGTGGCCGACTTGAACCGAATTCTGGATGAAATGGGTTTCGAGCGCGACTAAGAATCGCTGCCGAGCCGCTTAGAATCCGTTCTGACGGGTTAAAAAATAAAGTGGAGTAAAACCACCACATCTGCCCTGTTTCTGCAGCGCTGGTGGAGCACCACTTGCTTGTTTTTACGGAAAACTACCCACCATGTGGAGTAGCTACTTTCAGCGTAAAAGTGCAAACTGTGCGCAGAATCGCGAACGGTAATCAAGCCAATTTTTTAAGAGAAATTAACCGCGACCGAGTTTTGCGGCCTGCGCGATGCCCAGGTAAACCTGAGCCAGGGTTGACCCGGTAGCGACAACTGCCTGAGGCAGCAGCGAGGTCTCGGTGAGGCCCGGGGCAACGTTTGCCTCCAGGAACCAAGGAACTCCGGCGGCATCCACAATCAGGTCAATTCGCGAAAGGTGACGAAGCCCAAGTTCTTCGTGAGCCTTGATGGCAACCGCAGTAGCCTTCTCAAGCACCTTCTGGTCTAGACGAGCCGGAACGTAATAGTTGGTGTCACCGGCAACAACGCGCTCGTCGTAACCGAACCGGCCGGTGGTCGACTCAATCTCGACCGGTGGCAGTGCCATTGGACCGGCACCTTCGTTGATCACGCTAATGGCAAGCTCGGTGCCGACAACAAACTTTTCGATGATCGCTACGTCGCAGTAAACATAGGCGTCGATCATGGCGCGGTTCAGGTGAGCGGAATCCTCAACGATGGTCACGCCTTGGGCGGAACCGCTGCGGGCCGGCTTGACCACAACTGGGAAGGTCATGTGCTTGGCGACCTGTGCTAAAACTGCCTCGGCGTTTAGCTCGCGGAAGGTTTCACGTGGCAGAGTCAGCGAGGCTGGGGTCTGAATACCCGCGCGGGCAACCAGAATCTTGGAGATCGACTTGTCCCAGGCCAGGCGCGCACCATCGGCGGTGGCGCCAACAAAAGGGACGCCAGTCAACGCAAGAATATCGCGCAGCGAGCCGTCCTCGCCGCTGGCACCGTGCAGAGTCGGCCAGATTACGTCCGGCTTGTCCTCCGAAATGTGCTGAAATAGGCTCTCGTCTGGTTCGTGGAAGGTCACCGAGGCACCGGCATCGGTGAGTGCATCCGCCACGCGACGCCCGGATTTCAGCGAAATATCGCGCTCATGTGAAATACCACCGGCCAAAATCAAGATGCGAAGGTGGTGACCCTTGTTGATACCCGGGATCATGGTGTCCTCCCTGTTTTCGCTATGTTTCACGTGAAACGTTTACTTGCCGAAAGTCTCAAGTAGCTCGGTCTGTCGGTTGATGACAGTTGCCAGGCGCTTGATGCCCAAGTTGATGTTCTCAGGCGTTGGATAACAGAAGCTAATTCGCAGGTTACTTTGACCGCCGCCGTTTGCATAGAATGCAGTACCCGGCGTGTAGGCCACCAGCTCGGTGACTGCCAGTGGCAGCATGGCCTTGGAGTCTATGCCCTCCGGCAGGGTTACCCAGAGGTAGAAGCCACCGTCTGGGCGGGTGGTGCCCAGGTGTGGCAGATATTCCTGCATGGCGTCCAGGGCGGCGTCACGACGCTCGCGGTAGATGCCGCGGAAGGTGTCAATCTGACCCTGCCAGTCGCTCTTGGCCAGGTACTCGCTGATGAGCATCTGGGTGAAGGTACTAGGGCTGAGAAGGGCGCTCTCGTTGGCCAAAACCAGCTTGTCGCGGATTGCCGGCGGTGCCAGAACGTAGCCAACTCGCAGGCCAGGAGCCAAAATCTTGCTGAAGGAACCCAGGTAGATTACGCAATCTTCCTCGTAGGAACGCATGGCAACCGGTGGTTTCTCACCAAAGTAGAGCAGACCGTAAGGGTTGTCTTCCAAAATCAGGATGTGCTCGCGGCGGCAGATCTCCACGATGCGGTGGCGGCGTTCCTCGGTGAGGGTCACACCCGAAGGGTTGCCAAAGTTTGGCACCAAATAGAGGAACTTGATGCGGCGACCCTCGGCCTTAAGCTCCTTGATGGAGCGCTCGAGGTCGTCCGGGTTCAGACCACTGTCGTCGGTGTCCAGGTGCTCGACGTGGGCCTCGTAGTGGCGGAAAATACCCAGCGCACCAACGTAGCTCGGCGACTCCGCCAGAACCACATCGCCAGCATCCAGGAACAGGCCGCCGAGAAGGTCTAGACCCTGCTGGCTACCGGTGGTGATGACAATGTCCTCCACCGAGGCGTGAATGCCCTCCAGGGCCATGATTTCGCGGATCTGGTCGCGTAGGCGCAGGTCGCCCTGACCGCCTCCGTACTGCAGCGCGTAGTTGCCCCGCTCGCTCATCATGGAGTCGAAGCTGGCCTCCATGAGCTCACGTGGGAGGGCCGAAACGAACGGCATACCACCGGCAAGCGAGACCACTTCTGGGCGGGAAACTACGGCAAAGAGCGCACGAACCTCGGACACCGAGAGGGTGTTCGCGCGCGCCGCGTAACTATCCAACCAGTGGTCGAAATTGTTACCGCGCGGGGTTTCGTTGCTCATTTCCAGGACTCCAAAATTTGGTTATTCATTCAAGCCTAATGAAAAACCCGCCTGCTGGCACCCTTTCCGGGGCTGCTGAGGCGGGTTTCCCGTGAAACTTTTGGTTACTTGATGAACTCCGCGATGTCGTTCTCCAGGATCGCCTTTGGCTTGGCGCCGACGATGCTCTTGGCAACCTTGCCGCCGTTGAACACCAGCATGGTTGGGATGCTGACGATGCCGTACTGGGCGGCCAGCTGCTGCTCGTTGTCTACGTTGACCTTGACGATCTCGATCTTCTCGCCGTGCTCGGCCGAGATCTGGTCCAGGATTGGGGCTACCTGGCGGCATGGTCCACACCACTCAGCCCAGAAGTCAACCAGTACTGGCTTGCTGTTCTTCAGAACATCGGCGTCGAACGATGCGGTGGTTACGTGCTTTGGCATTTTGTTGCTCCTTAGCTAGAAGTTAGTGATTGGTTAGGAAGTGCTCGGCATCCAATGCCGCTACACAACCGGAGGCCGCCGCGGTGATGGCCTGTCGGTAGGTTGGGTCGATTACGTCACCACAGGCGAATACACCCGGGATGTTGGTCTTGCTGCTGCGGCCCTCAACCTGGATGAAACCTTCCTCGGTGAGGTCAACAACACCCTGAACTAGCTGGGTGCGTGGGTCGTTTCCGATGGCAATGAACAGGCCCTCGACGTCCAGCTGGCTGGTGCTGCCGTTGACGGTGTCGCGCAGGGTGATGCCGGTCAGCTTTGGCTCGCCGTGCAGTTCAACGACCTCGGAGTTCCAGATCACTTCGATCTTCTCGTTGGCCATGGCGCGGTCGGCCATGATTTTGCTGGCCTTGAAGCTGTCGCGACGGTGAATCAGGTAAACCTTGCTGGCGAAGCGGGTGAGGAAGCTGGCCTCCTCCATGGCGCTGTCGCCACCGCCGACCACGGCGATCTTTAGGTCGCGGAAGAAGAAGCCATCGCAGGTGGCGCACCAGGAGACGCCGTAGCCGGACAGTTCCTTTTCACGTGGCACACCGAGTTCTCGGTACTGCGCACCGGTGGCCAGGATCACGGTCTTGGCCTCGAAGGTGTCGCCCATTCCGGTCTTCACGATCTTGACGTCGCCGTTCAGTTCCATCGAGACCACGTCGTCGTAGACAACCTCGGTGCCGAATTTCTCCGCCTGAGCCTGGAACTGAGCCATCAGCTCTGGGCCCATGACGCCCGTTGGGAAGCCCGGGAAGTTCTCTACCTCGGTGGTCTTCATTAGCTCGCCGCCAACCTCGACGCTGGAGGCAATGACAACTGGCTTGAGGCCCGCACGGGCGGTGTAGATTGCGGCGGTCCAGCCGGCAGGGCCGGAACCAACGATAACGACGTCGTGCAAAGCAAACTCCTGAAATTTGTGGGGCTAGCCACCTAAGAAAATCCAGCCGAACGGCCGGAAATCAGAGTGAAATGAACCGTTTTTAGCGGTTCAAAGACTCAAACAAATGTTACCGCTTCAACATTCCGTGAACCTTGTTCAGCAGCGGGCGGGCGATGCCGGTGAGTACCGCAAACTCCGGTGCGCGGATTGCCCAGAGCGCACCCACGAAGCCCAGCAGAATGGCTACACCGACGGCCGCGGAACTGATTACGGCGTCACCCACCGAGCGCACCGCGAAGTGACCGATGCCGGTGCCACCGATTGCCTCCAGCACCAGCTTGCCGATGACTCCGGCGATTACGCCTGCCACGGCAAAACGTACGATCGAGCCCACCAGACCGGCTCCGAAGCTGCCGATGCGCCTGCGCAGAATCACAAAATAGAGGATCGCCGATACCAGTACTGTTCCGCTGGTCAGGAATGCCAGCCCGGCAACTCGGTGAATTGGTGGAACGGCAACCTGAATCACCAGCGCACCGATGATGTAGAGCGTGGACTGCGCCACGGTGATCCAGAACGGGGTGCGGGTGTCCTCCAACGAGTAGAAGGCCTTCTGCATGAAAAAGCCGAGGCTGAACGGCAGCAGACCAACCATGAAGGCCACCAGGACCTTGGCCAGAGCCGCGGTACCGGCGTACTCGCCAACAAAGACGCGGCTGATCGGGTAGGCCAGCACAATCAGCGCGACAGTGGCAAGCGCGCTGATTAGCGCCACCACCCGCATGCCATCACGCAGGTCTTGCTTTACGTCGTGCATGCGGCCCTCGTGGGCGTGGGTGGCGATGCGCGTGAAATAGACCGTTGCCAGTGAAACCGTGCCCACCGAGTGCGGCAGCATGAAGATCAGCCAGGCGATGCCCGATGCCGCCACCGATGCCACATCGCCGCCGGAACGTCCGGCCACCGCCGACGAAGCCACCGAGGACTGGAAGATGCCGGCGATCTGAGTTACCAGAACCATGGCAAGGGTCCAGGAGCCGGCGCGCAGGGCAGGCCCTAGGCCGAAGCCGCGCCACTGGAAGTTTGGCTTGAAGTGCAGACCGATGCGGCGCCAGGCAAAGAACAGGATGATGGCCTGGGCGGCCACACCCGCGGTGGCGCTGATGGCAAGCAGGGTGACCTGGCCGTAGCCCCAGTTGGCGACCGTGGTCTTGCCGGTTGGGTCCATTCCGAAGATCACAATGTAGGCGATCATTCCGCCCAGCGAGACCACGTTGTTGAGCACCGGCGCCCACATGTACGGGCCAAACGCGCTGCGGGCATTCAGGACCTCGCCCAGCATCGAGTACAGGCCGTAGAAGAACAGCTGTGGCAGACACCAGTAGGCAAAGGCGGTGGCAAGCGCCAGGTGTGCCGGGCTCCAACCGCTGGTGTAAATGTCAACCAGAATCGGTGCGGCCAGGGTTGCCAGCGCTGTGATGCCACCAAAGACCACGATGGCCAGGGTCATCAGACGGTTGATGTAGCCGGCTCCGCCATCGGCGTGCGAGCGGGCCTTGACTAGCTGCGGCACCAAGATGGCGTTAAGCACACCACCGGCCACGATGGCCCAGACGTTATTTGGCAGCTGATTGGCCACACCGAAAGCATCGGCGGCGTTGGTGGTGACACCGATCATGGCGGCAAGGAGCACCGCACGCACAAATCCCAGCACGCGGCTGACTACTGTGCCGCTGGCCATGATCAGGCTGTGCTTGGCTACGCTCACTGGGCTCCTAGGGCTTAGGTTGGCTGGCCTGCGCGCTTGCGCCTGGTGCGGATGACTCCAACCACGGCCAGTCCGGCCACAATCAGCACAAACGCGCCAACCAGGCTCTCTTCAATTTCGGCATTGATGACCAGGTTCAGGTCTACCGGGTCTCCCAGAGAAATACCTGAGAAAGTGGTGAGCCAGGCCCTAAGCGTGACGTCACCATCGGCGATGGCGGTGACCGGCACCTGAGCCACATAGGTGGTGTTGGCCGGCACGTTTACCTCGATGGCGGCCGGAATCAGCGCGCTGAGGTTGTTTGGAGCCACGTGAACCTGCACGCGAACGTTGACCGGGAAGTCATTCTGGATGCTCACCGGCAGTTTGCTGCTGCGCGCCACCAGGTGGATGGTGGAGCCGGGCACGATCTTGATGGCGATGGCGGGCAGCGCCTGGCTGGCGGCTGCGCTCTGCGTCTTGGGCGAAACGTTCTGTGTTCTGGCGGCAACGGCAACATTCTGCGGATTCGCGCCTTTTGAACTGCCTTGCGCGTTTGCGCCACCGCTGGGCGCCAGAACCAGGGTCGACGCCAGGAAAGCAGCGGCCAGACGCGTTGCCAGCCTCACTGCTGGTTCTCCACCCATTCGA
>Ga0228701_1000342_pt1 | contig 40907 bp, 21 predicted proteins | sample McNCre117_Aug_MG_2_FD_178017 | JGI IMG/M metagenome (GOLD analysis project Ga0228701, IMG submission 178017) | Freshwater microbial communities from McNutts Creek, Athens, Georgia, United States - 11-17_Aug_MG | ecosystem: Environmental > Aquatic > Freshwater > Creek | place: USA: Georgia... | reverse complement strand
TAGCCTCTGAAAGGCAGGTCGGCCAGTAGGACCGTGCGGTTCTCGGTGGGGGCAATCGAGTAGTCGATGGCGCAGTCTTTGAGGTGCATGGAGCCAATGCCCTGGCGGCCTGTGGCAACCAGGCTGGCGTCAAAAAGTGAGCCGTCATTTGCCACGCGCACACGCACGATGTTGGCCTCGATCAGTTCCACCGAGACCTCCACGTTCTTGGCCTTGCCGTGGCGCACGGCGTTGCTGATGCCTTCGCGCACAACTTCCAGCGCGGTTTCAACCGCCACTTGGTCTCCCAGAATATCCTTGGCATCGCCGTCGGTAAGCGCCACCGAGATCTGGCACACGCCCTCCCAAGTCTCCGCGATTTCAGCCAAGACATCACCCAGATCGGTGATTGGTTCTGGGGCATCGAAGACCACTCGCACGCGTTCTTCCAGCTTGGAGCGCAGATCGGCCAGCAGGGTTTCATCGGCCTTACCCTTTGAGATTTCGCGGTCCAGGCGGATGGCCAGAGCGGCAACCTCGGACTGCAAGGCGCCGTGCACGCGGCGGGCGAAATGCAGCTGCTGGTGCCAGCTGCGCGAGTTGACCTCGGCGATCTTCCACTTGATGAGGTGCAGGTAGCGGGCACGCTCCACATAAATGGCGCCAAGCTCATTCATGTACGCGGCCCAAAGCGCCATTCCATAGCCAGCGGTAAGGGCGTAGGCGAACGAAAGCCCAGTCAAGGATGTGCCGGCAGTGCCAACTGGAAATTGGTTGGCAATAATCGCACTCGGCGTGACAGCGACGCTAAAAATAACGCCAATTATCAACAGCTGGAGGCGATAGTCGAGGTTGTCTGCGCGGGTGCCGATAAGCGCTTTTGACAGCATTAGCAGGATGGGCCAGGTTGCCAACATAGCCAAAGTGATTAGCAGGCCGGTGAAGAAGCCGAAGCCCAAAATGTTGGTTGCAAAGGTTGGCAATACTGCAAAAGAGCCCTGAACCAGCGGCCAGAACGATTCGGAAACACGCACGCGGCGGAAAATTCTGGAGATATTGACGGTCGCTAGCGCCTGGGTTGGTTCGCTCATTTCCACCGATGTGCGGTGGGCCAGCATTTGCTCCACCACCGGACGGATGACATCGGCGATCACATGGTGCAGGTGCTTGCGCACGAGGTCGGCATCGGTGGCGGCATTCAGCTTTAGGTTGGTAAGCAGGAATTCGCGGAAGGCGTTGATCTCAATCTCGGTGTTGGTGGAGATCTGACCGTCCACCGTCATCTGGAGGTGATCCAGGTAGTCGCGGTCGCTCTTCAACTGCTGAGTTTGACGACTGAACTCAAGCATGGCTCCAAGCAGAACCGCCAGGGTCCAGGCCGATACGCCGAAGTTGAATGCACCCACAAAGATTCGGTACAAGTAGCCGGTGGAATCAACGAGACCCTGCGAGCCCAGAAGCGATTCCATGACTGCACCGCGAACCGCACCGGCAAACATGAAGTACGCGATGACCAGTTCTGGTCGGTGTGGCAATTTGAAGCGGCGGGTAATCAGCTGCGCAAGATTGAGCAGTAGCAACAGCACTGCGGTGGATACTGCTACGTCAAAAATGCGCTGATACAGGTGGCCCGGGTGGACGTCGCTGGCCAGCGAGAAGTGAACTAGTAAACCAAACGCGAAAGTTCCCGCAATAAAATACGGGCTGGCAAGGTGTTTACCTAGCGCGAAACGGAATGACTCTCGGGTGAAATTCATTCTTCACGCGGCGGGATGCCGGCCGATTGGATGAAGATGCGCACAGCTTCGATGCGCGGGTTGATGTCTTTGTTGCCGTCGATGCCCAGGCTCTTGAAGGTGCTGTTCAGCAGCTGCTCCACGCTACTGACGGTCTTGCCTCGGCGCTTGGCAATCTCGGAGTTGGTGTACCCCATGGAGAGCATGCGCAGAATGCCCACCTGGTTGGCGGTGAGGTTGGCTAGCGGGCGGTCGGGGCGGCGGTCGTGGCGCACATCCTTGCGGTCAGCCAGCACGGCCTCGATGGCGTTGATTAGGTAGTCACTGTCGCCAACCAGTTCCTTGCGCAGGAATCCCTGGGCCAGCTTTTGGGCGGTTTCGTCGAGGCCCGCCGCGCGAACGTCTGGGTACTTGGTGAGGAAAAGTGTGGCTGTCCCGCTGTTTTGCGCGCGAATAATGTGGACCAGGTCCATTCCGTTGGCGCCAGGGCCGAGGTCGATGTCTAGCAGAGCGATGTCTGGGTCTTGAGTCTTCAGCACGCGCACTGCCTCAACGGCGTTGGCAGCACCGATTGCCTCGAATCCGGCAGCCTCCAGGGTCTGCACCAGCAGGCCGCGAACCAGGGCTTCGTCTTCGACAACTAGGACGGTACGGTTAAATCCACTCATAGCCTCAGATTAAGTTAACCCCTGTTTCAACCTTAAGAGAAACAGGGGTTAACTTTAGGCAGTTGCGGGCTGTGGATTCAACCAAGTGACATAGATATCCACTCGGCGTGCGGTGTCGTTCTTTTGCACAGCAACACCCTTTGGTACGGCTAGATAATCAGCGGATACGCCAAGGGACTGCAGGAATTTGACTACGGCCTTACTTCTAGCAGCCGACAGTTTTTTGTCGTAAGAAGTAGTAGCAGTCTTCTTTACCCAACCTAGAGCCAAGAGTTTTCCGCTGAGAGGTGAGCCAAGAATCTGGTTTGCCACCTTCTGTAGGGCCTTTTTAGCGTCTGCGCGCAAAGTTGACTTGTCACCATCGAAGAAGACCTTGCCAACTAAAGAAGGCACCGTCCAGAGTGCATACAGAACTGTGTTTTGGCCAACGTTAGCGAGTTCAGAAATCGGGTTTCCCGTTGCTGCAGATGATGACCATCCCAAGAACGAGCCATAACCGGCTGTCAGAGTAGGAAGCTGGACCGGATCCGTTCCGTACTGGTAGTTGATTACCTGAATTGGCTGAGTCGGCGTATTTGGATTCAGAGTAATCGTGTAGGTCACACCCACCCACACCGCATAGAGGGTCTGCGAGGAAACTGGCACGAATGGCACTGGTACAAGCGTTGTGCCACCCTGAGTCTCGGACCAACCACTGAAGGTGTAGTGATCACGTGTTCCAGTTGGAAGAGACGTTACATTTCCGCCCAGTTTTAGGGTGAGACTTCCAATTGGGCCGGTTCCGCCGTTGTAGTTGAAACTGATAACCAGCGTAGGAATTACAGGCTCAGGTGCAGGTTCGGAGTTGACCGCCCACTGTGCGTAGAGAACAAGGTTTGTCTGGAAGTCAAAGTTCGCTCCGTTGGCGTAGCTTGTTCCGGTTCCACCAGCGACAGTGTTCCAGCCTGTAAAGCTATAGCCGCTTCGTGTGAACGGGTTGGCGGTCAATGCTGCAGCAACGTTGCTCACCTGGGTAGTAGTTGGGTCACTGCCAAAGTTACCGTGGAAAAGAACGGAACTCGTGGCCAGGGTGGTCCAAACCCCGCATAGAGTCAGCGACTGGTTCGGGCTGTAACTTGCTCCAGCAGATACAACTAGTGAACCGCCAGTGCATGAGCTGTACCAGCCAAGGAACGTGAACCCGGGACGAGCGGCCGGAGTCGGTGCAGTCAACGCAGATCCACCGACGGTGTAACTGCTGGAAGTAGGGGCTACCGAACCTCCGTTTGTAGTTCCATCCCAGGTCACTACATAAGTGTTAGCCGCCCACACTGCGTACAGATCTGTTGGGTTTGCGAACGCGAACTGGACTCCGTCGTTGTAGTTGGTGGTGCTTGTTCCGTCTGCCATGCCGTTCCACTTCACGAAGTGGTATCCGGTTGCCGCGAATCCAGTGGTTGACACAAGCGTGAGGTTGCTTGGAGCATTAGCCGATTGGCTCGCGGTGCTATTTGCACCTGTTGGGTAGTTGGTGTGGAAAGTCACCGTGACGCTACCCGGTGCAGTCCAAACCGCATACAAAGTAATTGTTTGGCTGCCAGCCAGATCAGGTCGGTAAGAAGACGGAAGCACTGTACCGCCGGCACCATTGGTTCCCGGAGTGAGACTCCAGCCACCAAAGACATAAGCTGCGCCACCGGAAACGAGTGACATGGTGTTTTGGCTAGGCAAAGTTAACGCATTTGCCTGACCCGCCACATAACTGTCACTGGTTCTGCTCGCAACACCGGTTGCAGTGTTTGGATCGTACGTGATGGCGTATGTCTTTGCGTTCCATATCGCGGTCAAAACCACATTCGAAGTGCCGACCGTATAAGTACGGCTGGAATCGGTGTAAGTACCGCTGGCGTCCTGCCAACCGCCGAATGTGTAGCCGTCTCGGGTCACCGCACTGGCAACAGGTACCTGGAAGGTATCTGCGGTGACGTGGTTTGGTTCACTTGGTGCAGTGATGGTCCAGGTACCAGCACCGATGCTGTAACTGACCGTGTATTGAATGGCAGAGTACGAGGCAACAAGGTCAACGGCCGCAGCAGGCATGGTGAATGATGTTGGGTTCGTACCCGTGGTGTAGGTGTTGCCGTTATAAGTCCAGCCGGCAAAGGCATATCCCGGTTTAGTGACCTTGGTGGTGCCATCGATTACGGTGACGGCACTGCCATAGCCGTGTGCAGCGTTGGCAATGGTTTGGCCAGTGACCCAGCTACCGGTTCCTGTGCTATAGCGAACATCGAAACTCAAGACAGTCCACTGCGCGTAAAGGCTAACGCTCGCTGCACTAAGAGTGATGGTGTTTGTTGGCTGATATGCAACACCACTAATTCCAGCTGCGGAATCGGTGTTCCAACCGGCGAAGCTATAGCCGGTTCGGGTCAACGAACCTGCGGTTGCAACGGTCGCAGTTCCACCGATGTGATAGGCAGTTGAGTCGACAGGTGCCGAGCCGCCGTCTGATCCATTTCCAAAATAGGTGACCGTGTAGTCAACTGCTGTCCAAACAGCGGTGAGGGTCGTGTTGCTGTTAGGCATGGAATAGGCGGCACCTGGGTTGTAGGCACTGGTGCCGTCGTTCCAACCGGTGAGCGTGTACCCGGATCGGCTGATTGAGCCTACAGCCGGCAAATTGAAGGACTGCTGGTAAGTTGCCGAAGTTGTAGCGCCAGCGGGAGATGCAGCCGAGCCATTCGATACATAGCTGACTGTGTATGACGTCAGAGTCCACTGAGCGTAGATGACCGCAGGCACAGCCAAAGCTGGATCAGTGTTGCCAATGTTAGGGAAGTTGTAAAGCGCGGTGTCGGCGTAGGCAGTACCTCCCGTGCCACTGGCTGCGGTGTTCCAAGCGGTGAAGGTGTAGCCGGCCAAGGTAAATGGGTTGGCAACTAGGTTCGTCTGGATGTTCTCGGACTGGGTTCGGATGTCCTGAGTGACCGCCGTACCTGGGTAGTTGGAATTCAGCGTTAGCGTCTTGGATCCAGGCGCATCCCAGATGGCGTAAAGAGTAATGCTGGTGGAACCGGCAAGATCTGGGAAGAATGGGTCAGCTACTGGAGAGCCTCCGGCGCCGTTATTAGCTGTGAGGCTCCAGCCACCAAGGGTGTAACCACCGGTCTTCACCATTGTGTTGAGGGTTGCAAGCGCAATGCCTGCAGTCTGACCTGTAACAAAAGTGTCGGTTGTCTTGCTCGGTGCACCAGATGCCGTGTTTGGGTCAAACGTGACGGTATATGTGTTGGCGCTCCACTGTGCCGTGAGCGTGACATCGTTGGCCGGCATCGTGTAAGTCGCACCACCGGCAAAGGTTGCACTTCCATCCGACCAACCGGTGAATGTGTAACCTGCGCGACGTACATCCGCACTGGCCGCCAGCGCAAAAGTATTGTTAACATTCTGGTCCGCCACCGAGCGAACAGTGACCCAACTACCACTGTTTAGGGCGTAGGTGACGTGATATGGAATAGCCGACCAAACTGCGTAAAGATTGGTGTCCGCGGCGAACGAGTAAGTTGCACCAGCAGCATAGCTAACCGTGTTACTTGCACTTCCAGTTGACCAACCTTGGAAAGTGTAACCAGAAACCGACCAACCAGAGTCGGTGCGAAGAGGGGTTGAACCGGCTGCAGTCTGCGTTAGGCCGTCGTTTGTTGGCGCCGTTCCGTAAGGATAGCGGGCGTGGAATGTGACAGTTGCAGGCGTGGTGAACAGTAGTGCTCCACCGTTTGCGGTGGCTGTCGAACCACCAGCAAAGGTCACCTGAATCTGCGAGTAGTAGGGAGTGCCTACAGTCAGGCTGGTGAAAGAAGCGGTGTAGTCAACAGATCCGCTTGCGCTTACGCTGTTCGAACCAGCGACCCAGAGGTTGGCGCTGCAGGTTGGCGAAACAGACAGGCGCCCATTGGCATCCAGAGTGTTCTGGGTGCTGTAACACAGGAGCACCGAAGTTACATCACCAGCTGCAATCGCGGTAGTTCCTGCGTGGAAAGTACCATTTAGGGTGGCGCTGGTACGCGTAACCGAAGTCGCTGCAGTTGTGTCAGCCCATGCAGTGGTGAAAGTTTGGATTCCACCGAGAGCCGTAGCGCCAGTAGTAGGTGCACTCCTCTTTACAACGCGCATGGTAGTCACTGTTGCTGTATCCGCAACTGTGTAAACGCGGTAGTAGTACTGAGTGTGTGGGGTCAAGTTTGTAAGGTCGGCAGATACTGTTTGATCGGCGTTAGTGACGGCGTCAGTCCACCAAGTCTGGCTTCCTAGTGCGTCATCTGCACAGGAAGATAGTGATGGGTCTGTTCCCCAGCAGAACGACACCTTCTGTAGATGGTTCTTCTTTGGGTTGACGGCTCCTGTGATAGTTGCGCCGCGGGAAGTGACACCGCTGTGACCGTTAGTGGTTGCAACTGGCACGTCCAAAACGGTGAATTGGACAGCCGAGCCGCGGATTACTGAACCAGTTGAAGGGGTGAGAACCGCCTGTACCCAATAACTGGCACCGGAAGTGAGGTTACCCGCGCTGGCGCTGAAATTGGCAGTTTGGCCGGCGGTGAGAGTTGTGGTTCCCCACAGGTTACCCGAACAGGTGGGGGTTCCGCTAAGGATACCGTTGGCATCTTTGGTGACGGAATAGCAAAGTTGGAATGAGCTTACGTTCGAACTGGTGAGTCCTGCACTGCCAGATGTTGCAGCACCATTCAGAGTTGCAGTTTGGTAGGTGACTGAGGTGACAGGGTTTGTTGCAGCTGAGTGAGAAGCGGTCACAACAATTGTGAAGCTCTTAGTAGTCGTCTGGTTGTTCGCGTCAGTCATCGTGACTGTGAAAGTGAAGCTGCCAGCAGATGAAGGATTGCCGCTGAAAGCGCCACCGGAAGAAAGGCTCACGCCGGCAGGAAGACCAGAAGCAACCGCCCAGGTGTAAGGACCGGTTCCACCAACACCGGCAAGGCTGGATGAGTAGGCCGTTCCAACAACACCATTAGGCAAACTTGCTGTGGTGATGTTCAAAGTGGTGAAACTTAGGACAGAGCCGTAAGTAGTCACACCATTGTTAACACCTACTGCCTGGAAATAATAGGTTTGCCCAGCAGTCAGGCCCGTTAGCGCCGAGCTAATCGAAGTGGCCGAGCTGCCAGATGCGGAGCCTGGTGTTGCAGTAACAGCACTGCAAGTAACCAATGCATTCGCAGCGGTTACTGAACTCGTACCGTAGCAAAACGAAGTTGTCGAGCTTCCAGTATTTCCGTTGTTATTTACCGAGCCATTCAAGGTCGCGCTTGAGGCGCTAACTGCCGATGCCGCGCTCGTAGTCACAGCGATTGCCGTTGTGATACTTAGTGTGAACGTCTTAGTAACAGTGAGCCCACTAGACGGATCTGTCATTACTACATCTATTGAGTAATTACCTGCAGAGGTTGGCGTGCCCGACAGTAGTCCGGTGTTAGAAAGCGTTAGACCAGCCGGCAGTGTGCTGGACGTGCCCCAAGTATATGACCCAGAACCTCCCATTCCTGTAAACGATGCACTGTAGGAAGAGTTAACTGCTCCGGAGGATAAAGGCGATGTAGAAGTTTGTTTCAGAGTCGTAAAACTAAACACTGAACCGTAAGCCGTGAAGCCTGTGACGCTAGCTTTCGCCTGGAAATAGTAAGTTGTGCCGCTGACTAGCCCAGTAACTGCTAAGGAAATCGCGGTGTCGCTTGAGCCGCTGGCCGTGCTGGGGGTCGAGGTATTGCAGGTCGGTGAACTATCGAGCGCGCTATTAGTTACCGAACTGCTTGTGCTCCAACAAAGGCTGGTTGCTGTGTTGTTATTACCTGCGGCATTGACGCTTCCATTTAGCGTGGCTGTTGTCTCACCTACGGCCGAGGCATCGCTGGTCAATGCCAATGGGGCGCCGGTCTTAAAGCTGCGCACCAAGCCCGAAATCGATCCACCGGCAGGACAATATGGGGCATTCGTTGTGCTGTAAGTACAGGTCAGTGAGACCTGATAGTAGTACGTGGTGTTTGCCGAAAGGTTAGTGACTCGTTGACTTGCGTCGATGCCATCTGTGTTAACAGAGTAGGTACCCGAAGAAGTCGAGGCCAACGTGAATGCAGTCTCGACTCCGCTTCCGTTATCCATTACTACAGTGACTGGGGTAAGACAACTTGTGGTTAAAGCTGCATCCTGACAAATCTTGAAAGAAACACCGTCGATCTGGTTCAAGTTAGGGTTCAGAGATCCGCTTAAGGTAATTTGACCCTTGTTCGCGACAACTTGATAGCCGGTAGCACCGCCGGTAGTGATTGTCGGAGTTGCCGCCTGGGCCAGTGTCTGGAACGAGAGAATGCTTCCGTAGTAGTAGGTACCGTTGTACAGCACCATCGCGCGGAAATAATAGGTGGTCGCAGTATTTGGAAGAGTCAGGCCAGCCGAAATGGGGACGGCTGAGGTGCCTGATACAGCGGTCAGCGATGTAGTTGTCGCTCCGACAAGATTGGGATCAGTTCCATAGGCGAATCGGTACTGAACGCCCGTCTGCCCAACTGGGTAAGCATATCCGTTGATATTAGCAGTTGACGAAGTGATGCTGTCTGCAGGGCTTGTGGTGGCACTCGGAGTCATGGAAACGCTGGTGTTGTTAACCGTTGGCGTGGCACAACCCACTGATGAACTAGTAGTCACGCTGCTAGTGCTGATGCTGGTTGAGTCCGAACCAATCATGACATCGCCGGTATAGGCAACCACCTTTGTTCCATAAGTTGTGGTTACTGCCGAACACGGAATGGTGAAGTCGTATTGGATGTAATAAGGGGACGTGGATGAAATCGAATAAGGCCCCACGAAGTGGTAAGGCGGTGGGGTTTTGCTTGCATCCGATGCAAGCACAGACGGGTCTGAGCCAGCCGACAACGATGCTAGTGATGTGCCGACTTTTACAGAACCAGTGACGAGGCTCGTACCAGAGTCGTGGGTGTCAACAAGCTCATCAACTTTCAAACCTGTTGTCGACGTGGTTGTCATTGAGGCCGTATAGCGAATAGTCACGCTACTGCTGGTGCTGTTCACCACGCTGCCCGATGCTGATACGCGCACCGAGACTGCACTGCTAGTTACGCTGGATAGGTTCACGGTGGTGTTGGTCGTGATCGCAGCAACATCGGAATGCTTGTACTGAGTACCCGACGATATGTCTGCCACAGGGCTAGGCACCAGTGATGAAGGTCCTGGACCAATTATCTGGAAGGTGTATGTCCCGATCCAACTGTCGCCGTTACCGTTCAAACAGTTCGGAATTGACGCTGGTTTGTAGAGCAATTGGTTGGTCAGAACAACGTGACCATTTTGAGCATTTGCAGCTGGGCAAACCTCCAGGGATGTACTTATCAGACGGAGTGAACGTGTCGGCCAACTGGAATATGCGGTTGGAGAAACCCAAATAATGGAACCATCTGGCGAGCTGCCTGCGCCGAATTTTCCAGTATCCCCGTTGACTGTGACTGTATAAGTGCCACCCAGGGTTGCTGTCGCTGGTGACAGTACGCCGGAAACACTTGTGATTTTATTGGCGCTGGCCTTGATAGATTCCTGAACCTTCGTAAAAGCGAAGTCACAGGCCAGAAGTGAAGATGCGCCATTCAGATCTGGTCGCTTTGTGAATATCTGAACGACGTGCGCCTGTTTGGAAGTCGTTGCCCCAGTCGCCTTGAGCAGGAAGAAGGCTGTGGCCGTGCCGCCGGCGGGCACGGTGATTTCTTGTGATGCGTCAGCAAGGTTGGCTAAGTTCACCTTGCCACCGGTGAAATTGTTGAGTTGAACCCAAACATTGGTGCGAGCTGAGGAAGACGAATTGTCTATTTTGTAGGCAACGTAGGCAGAGTCAACCTTTGGGCTTACACCCGAGTCGATGTACATTACTGAACCATGTGAAGGAGTTACCTTCAGGTTATTTTGTTCAGTCATAGTGGATGAACAGTTGACACCGGCCGCCGCATTCGCTGCTGGAGCCGAAGTGAGCCCAGTGGCGTTCATTGCTGTCAGGCTTGCGGCAAGAACAAGCGCTGTCGCAGTGAAAGCGACTACGCGCTGTCTAAACGACCAAACCAAAGCCTTCAAAATGCCCCTTACAAGTACCTCAACTTGTAATTTTAGGAGCGTTTTATATAAAAACGAACGGTCAATTACACGAAAAATTCTTGGATTCTGGGGCAATCCCCTGTATTTGCAAGCGAATTTCCTACTTCAGGGGCAGGGAAACTGGCAATCCATCAACGAAAGCGATTTTGAAGCCACCACCGAAGGTTTCAACAAATGCTGGATCGCATATCACTTGAGTGGTTTCACCTGCCAAAGCAGTCGTGCCAGCGTTCAAAAGCAGCGCGCTGTCGGCAAACTTTGCCGCCAACGTGATGTCGTGCATAGCTGAAATTACGGCAACGCCTTGTGCGCGCAATCGGTCTACTTCTTGCAGCAGCGAGACTCGGTGTTGAGGGTCAAGCGCGCTGGTCGGTTCGTCCAAAAGCAGGACCTGTGGCTCCTGAACGATTGCCCGAGCGACTGCGGCACGTTGCATTTCCCCACCAGACAAATCGGTCACAAAACGGCCGGCCATTGCGCCCAATTCCAGACGATCCAGTACCTGCGAAATCAGACTGCGCCCGCGCTCGGATTCCCGCCCCCAGCCCTCTAGCCGGGCTCGACCCAGGGAAACATATTCGACAACGGTCATGCCGGCTGGGATCTCGGGGCGCTGCGGTACATACGCGATATTTGCCGGTGCCCCCACCGATCCCGAATGCCGCAAATATCCAAGCAGTGCACGCAACAGCGTGGTCTTGCCAGAACCATTCGGACCCAACACCGCCAACCACTCGCCGGCACCCACCGACAAACTGATGTCACTCAGAACCAGGCGGCCACCAAGCCGAACCGACACCTCACTGGCGCGAATCATGGGCGGCCCCCGCGCCGCAAAATCCAAAGGAAAAATGGTGCACCGACAAATGCCGTGATTACACCGATCGGCAACTCTGCTGGGCTAAGCAGGGTACGTGCACCGAGGTCCGCAAATATCAAAAATGCTCCGCCTGCCAGCGCGATGGCCGGAAGCGAGCGATTGGTGGCTCGGTGAAGCAGCCCACGAATCAGGTGTGGAATTACCAAACCCACGAACCCGATGAGACCGCCGGCGGCAACTGCGGTGGCCGTGGCTAGGGTTGCCGCGGCTATTGCTACCGCACGTAACCGGGCCGGCTTCAGGCCCAATGAATGAGCTTCCTCGTCCGATAGCAATAACCCATCCAGCCGGCGGGCAATCACAAACAAGACTCCCAGGGCCAAAACCAAATACCCGGCTGTCCAGGCGACGGTTGACCAATCGGCGGCCACCAGCTGCCCCAAAATCCAGGAGTAAACCGTGCGCAAAATCTGGGTGTGGCTCTGGAACAGATAGGTCTGTGCCGCGGTGGCAAACGACCCAACCGCAACACCGGCAAGCAGCAAAGTACGAGGGTCTGATCGGCGAGCGCCTGCCACCAAAAACGTGACCGCAACCGCGGCCAAAGCCCCCACAAACGCGAACACCGGCACCAGCGCAACACCGGTTGCACCAAGCAAAACCGAACCGCCAAGAACAAACGCGAGCGTTGCGCCAAGGCCAGCTCCCGCGGCTACGCCTAGTAGGTAGGGATCCGCCAACGGGTTGCGGAAAACTGTCTGATACACAGCACCGCTGGTGGCAAGTGCGGCACCAACTAGACCGGCCAGAATCACTCGCGGCAAACGAATCTGCAGTAGCACGGCTTGGTCCACCGAGCTCAGCGCGTGACCCCCGCCGAACAGAGTCTGAACCACACCGGCGAATGGAAGCGGGATCGGCCCGACGCTAACCCCGACGACCAACGCCACCGCAAACAGCACACCGAAGCCGGCGGTTACCCGCCAGCTCCAGATGCGCTTTTTCATGCGTTTATCTAACTAGTTGACGTGCGACAGAATCTGACCGACTGCACGGTAGAGGTCTACCAGACGGGGACCCCAGCGGGACGAAATGTCCGAGCCAATGGTGTAGATCTTGCCGTTCTTGACAGCATCGATGGCAGCCCAACCCGCGCGGGCAGATACGGTTGCCTTTGACTCGCCCCAGTCACCATCGGCCAGGACAACCACCTGCGGATTGGCCTTAATCAGATACTCGGCAGTCAGCTGCGGGTAGCCGCTCTGGTCGGCTCCGGCGGCGGCATCGGCGATGTTGGTCACACCAAAGTCCTTATAAACGGCACCGATAAACGTCTTGCTGGTGGCGCTGTAAAGAGTGCTGTCTAGCTCGTGGAAGACGCGAATCTTTGGCGCGGCAAACATGCTCACGATGGCCTTGATCTGCTTCTTCATGGAGCTAACCAACTTGGCCGCCTGGCTGGTATGGCCGGTCAGCTGACCTAACTGCTTGATCTCGGTGTAGGCACCTGCAGTTGCTGTTGGGGTCTGTTCCAAGAACACCGGAATACCCAACTTTTTGAGTGCCGCCTGGACTGCGGTGGCCTTGGTGGCGTTGGCCTGCAAGATCACCAAGTCTGGCTTATAGCCGGCGATGGCCTCCACGTTTGGAGTAAAGCTGCTGAGTGTGGTGGTTGGCACACCGACCGGGAAATTGGAGTTGTCATCAACCGCGGTGACCTGCTTGGCAGCACCGATACCCCACAGGATCTCGGTGGCCGATGGCGAAAGCGAGACGATCCGAGTTGGAACGTGTGCGGCTGGCTTCGCAATAGCCGGCGCCGCGGTCAAGCTTGCAATTGATAATGCAGCAATGAGTGCGGCAACGGAAATGTGTTTAAAGGGCTTCATACCCAAACCTTCCTTCGAGGTTCGTTGAAACACTGGGCAAGGCGACCTGGCTTGCGGTTTGCCTTCTGATTGCTCCACTGGGGATAAATCAAAGGCTCATCGCTTCACAGTTGCGGGACAGCGCCGGATTCACACCGGACTTCGCTTGCATCAGCGTGCGGGCCTAAATGGCCTGCCCTCTAAATATAGGGCGTTCAACCCGCGCGGATATGCGGCTCGTAACACTGGGCAATAGGCTGAGGGCGTGCTGGTTACGCTGCAAGACATCGCCAAACTGGAGCCCGGGGAGGCCCTAGCCAAGCTGGATTCTGCCCAAACTGGACTGACCCAGGCCACTGCCACCGAGCGCCTGAAGACCTTTGGCCCCAACGCGATTCACACCCATCACTTCACCGTTTTCAGCCTGCTGCTGAGGCAGTTCCGCAACCCGATTCTGGCGTTGCTGGCGGCCGCCGCGGGGCTGGCCGCAGCCCTCGGTGACGTGGGTAATGCATCGGTGATTGCTGTGATTTTGACACTGAGCGTGGCCCTCAGTTTGAGCACCGAGTACCGGGCCGAACGCGCCAGCGCCGACCTACAAAGCCGCAACACCCACCAGGCCACAGTGCTGCGCGATGGCACCCTGCAGCAGGTTGACGTCACCCAGTTGGTGCCAGGTGACCTAGTACGCCTGAGCCTGGGCGCGTTAGTTCCGGCGGACCTGCGCCTGATTGAAACCAATGACCTGGAGTGCGACGAGAGCATCATCACCGGCGAATCTATGCCGGTCACCAAAACGGCTGCTGCGGGCGAAGAGGGCGGCAACTGCGCCCTGATGGGAACCGTGGTTCGCGGTGGTTCCGGGCTTGGCGTTGTGGTGCGAACCGGTGGCAGCACCGAGTTTGGCGTGATTGCCCAGCGCCTGAGCGACCGTGTGCCGGAGACCGATTTCCAGCGTGGCCTGCGCCGCTTCAGCCTGTTTTTGCTGCGGTTGGCCGTGGGCATGATGTTCGTGGTGATCATCGGCAACGCCTTGCTGGGCAAGAACCTAATTGAGTCCGTGCTGTTTGCCCTGGCTTGTGCTGTTGGCCTCACCCCGCAGCTGCTACCGGCCGTGGTCAGCACCGCGCTTGCCCTCGGTTCCAGGCAGCTAGCCAAGGACGGCGTGTTGGTAAAGCGCCTGGTGAGCATCGAGGACCTGGGCGACCTAGACCTACTAATCACCGACAAGACCGGCACACTAACCGCCGGCGCGGTCTCGTTTGATGGCGCAATTGCGTTTGGGGATCTTGCTGGCCGAGACGCTGCCGGCCGAGACGCTTCGGGCGGTGGCACTGCTGGCAGTCAGGCCGCGGAGTACGTAACCCGCCTAGGCATGCTTGCCACCGACGTGGACTACGCGGCCGCCCTGAAATCTACCGCCGGACTGAATCCACTTGATGCGGCACTTTGGAGCGCGGCGAGCGCCTCGGCGACCCTAGGCCAGACCCCGCAGCGGCTAGATGCAATTGCCTTCGATCACGACCGTCGCATCGCAAGCTCGCTAGTGATGCTGCACGATACCCCGACGCTGATTTCGAAAGGGTCGGCCGAGGACCTCATTGGCCGTTGCATAGGAGTGACCGATCAGCAGCGCGCGACGCTGACCGCCGAATATGCCAAGGGCGCGCGCGTGATCGCTGTGGCTAGCAAAGCCATGCCGGCGGCCACAACCCTGACCAAAGCCGATGAAACCGGGCTGACTCTGCAGGGTCTGCTGACCTTTGCCGACCCCGTGAAACTAGATGTTCAGGAGTCACTTGCAGCCCTAGCCAATCTGGGTATCGAGGTGAAGATTGCCACCGGTGACAGCCCCGAGGTGGCCGCCACCGTTTGTGCCGGGGTTGGCCTCAAGGTGGGCACCATCCTCACCGGCAAGGATATTGAGGCCATGGACGATCTCGCCCTGGCCAAAGCGGTTGTCCCCGCCACCGTGTTCGCCAGGGTTTCACCAGAGCAAAAGGCCCGCATCATTCGCGCCTTGCGCGCGGACGGTAAAGCGGTGGGTTTCCTCGGTGACGGAGTGAATGACGCCATTGCGCTGCACGATGCCGACGTCGGAATCTCGGTGGATTCGGCCACCGACGTAGCCAAAGATGCGGCCGATGTCGTGCTGCTACAAAAAGACTTGGGCGTGCTTGCAACCGGTGTGCGGCAGGGCCGGCGCGTGTTCAGCAACACCATGAAGTACGTGCTGATGGGCACTTCCAGCAACTTCGGCAACATCGTGAGCGCCGCCGGCGGCTCGCTGATTCTCAAGTTCTTGCCAATGGCTCCAAGTCAGTTGCTGCTGCAGGACCTGCTCTATGACAGCAGCCAGCTGGCCCTCCCCACCGATAACGTGGACGCCGAACAGACCGCGCGGCCGTCGCATTGGAAGATCGATTTCATTCGCAAATTCATGATTGTGATGGGCCTAGCCAGTTCGCTTTTCGACTTTGCCACCTTCGGCCTGATGTCGTTTGTGTTCCACGCCAAGGCGAGCGAATTTCAGACCGGCTGGTTTGTGGAATCCCTTGCCACAGCCACCCTAATTGTGTTTGCCATCCGCACCAGACGCGTGCCGTTCCTGCGCAGCAAGCCTTCGCTGCCGATGGCGGCCTCGGTGATTGGAACGGTGGCCCTGGGTGCCGGAATCACCTATTCACCGGTTGGTGCCCTGCTTGGTTTCAGTCCGCTTCCGCCGGCTTTCTTTGGGGCGTTGCTGGGCATGATTGCCGCGTATCTGGTGATTGTGGAGTTTGCCAAGTGGGCGTTTTTCGGTTGGGGTCGCGCAGAGCCGGCAACCGCCAAACGGGCGCCAAAGTTGGGTCCGCATGTACCAAACCAGTACCATCGTGGCCAACTTCACCGAGTTCACCGCCGCTCATCCAGATTTATCACGCATCAGAAACCTGCCGCTAAACCTTAGGTGCCTGACGGAACCCTTGCACAGGTGATTTTCGAGCTATGTTTTTAGGCCGCGGCGTCTGCAAGTAGGCCAACCACGCGTGGGGCGACCTCGGTGGCATAGGCCGCGATGTTGGCTAGTGCGGTCTGCGGGGTCATTGGACCCGCGCTGTATTTGAAGTCGAAGCGGTTGACGCCCAGGGCACCGACCGTGCGAGCAATCTTGGCGGCAACGGTATCCGGGGAGCCAACATAGAGTGCCCCGTGGCGAACCTCGTGCACAAAGTGATCCTTGGCACAAGCAAACTGGGCCGGCACTTCACGGCCGCGCTCGCGCGAAATCTTGCCGTAGCTGGCGTCATACAGTGGCCAGAACTCTTCAATCGCGGCGTCGTCGGTGGCGCCAATGAAACCAGGGCCGTGAACCGAGGTCAGCTGCGGGGCGTGACCAAACTTCTTGAGCGCATCGCGGTAACTCTGCACATAGTCAGCGAAGCGAATCGGGTCTCCGCTAATCACACTAAGTGACAGCTGCGCACCGAGTTTGGCGGCGTTGATTGCCGACTCCGGCGAGCCACCTACGGCGTAGCGGAAGCCAAGCGAGGTCTCCAGCTTTGGGAATACCTCTTGCATGCTGAGGCTGGCGCGCGTGGTGCCGCGCCACGTAACCGGCTGCTGTTTGAGCAGCTTGGCGAAGAGGTCCACGCGCTCTTCAAAGAGGGTGAAGGAATCGGCTGGGTCAAAACCAAATAACTGAAAAGACTCAAGGTAGCTTCCGCGGCCCACGGTGATTTCGGCCCGGCCATCAGACAGCGCCTGAAGGGTGGCAAAGCGTTCATAGACACGCACCGGGTCGTCAGTGCTGAGGATGGTGACGGCGGTGCCGAGGCTCAGGTTCTCTGTGACTGTAGCGATGCCGGCCAGGATGGTGTCCGGTGCGCTAACCGCAAAGTCTTCGCGGTGGTGTTCGCCCAGGCTGAATCCGTAGAGGCCAAGTTCGTCGGCCAGGCGAGCCTGCGCCACGATGTCTCGGATGGTTTGGGCGTCTGAAATGCGGGCACCAGCGGCGTCGTGGGCGGAGTCACCGAAGCTGTCTAAACCAAAGCGAAGAGTGTGAGGCACTTGCCAAGTCTAGGGCGGATTGCCTTATTTAGTCAAGGCGGGCTTTACTTGTTGCCGCTGGGTGCTACGGGTGCCACTTGGCGCCACACCGGCACCAGTAGCGGTCTTTCCAGAAAGAGCGCTAAACCAGCGGCTTGACGATGCCTAGATCCTGCGCCTGGAACCCCGGCAAAATCTGGGAGATTTTGTCTGCAGGCATTCCCCCGCGCACCTTCATGACCTCCGCCAGAACAGTGCGGTAATCGGTGGTCACCTTTAGGTCGCCGTCGCGGGTATCGGTGAGGCCCGGCCACTTGGTAACAACCTGACCGCCGCGCACTCCACCACCCATCACGAACATGGCGCTGGCCCAACCGTGATCAAAACCGTTGCTGCCGTTTTGCTCAAGGCGGCGGCCAAACTCGGTGACGGTCACAATGGTCACGTTGTTCCAAAGGTCGCCGATGTCCTGTTTGAAGGCACGCACGCAATCGGACAGGCTCTGGAAATTGGTGGCCATGTTGCCGTCCACCACACCGGCATCCGAGTGAATGTCGAACTCGCCATCAAACTCCAGGTTTGCGGTCTTGATGCCAAGCCCGTTTTTCATCATCGCCGCCAACGCACTGAAGCGGCGACCATTCGTTGTGCCCGGATAGATTGCCGGGGTGGTTCCCGCCACCGAGCGCAGCCGCTCCGAGGCAACCAGCGAATGCTGTGCCGCCACCTGCCAGTTGCTGGCGCCATCCGAATGCAGATTCTTCAAAGCAGCAATCAGGTTGTCTCGGTTGGTGAAGTTGCCCGCCTTGGCCAGGGTGACGCTGTTGAAGCTCTCAAACACCGTGGTCTCCACCGATCCGCGTAATGCGGTTGGGGTCTGGAAGCCGGTGGAATAGCCGGAGAAAACATCGGTGGCACCCATTGCCTGAAGGTAGCGGTTCTGCCAACCATCGGTGGTGCCCGGGTTGTCGTAGGCGGCATACTCCAAGGCGCGCTGGTCGTCGAAGTGGCTGCGGGTGCCAACCGGCGTGCCCACCGCCTGAATCACGGCCATCTGCCCCTGGTCGTAAAGCTCCTTCAACATGGTCAACTTCGGGTGCAGACCAAAGTAACCGTCTAGGCTCAGGTTGTCGGCGTCCCGAGTGCGCTGGGTTGGGCGTAGCTTGGCCAGCGTTGGGTCACCGAGCACCGGCACAGCCAGCAGTCCATCCATGCCGCCGCGCATGTATACAGTGATGATTACGTCGGAGCGCGCGTCACCAATCGCCGCCGATGTCACGGACAAGCCATCCACCGAAGACAGCATCACGCCACCACCGAGTGCCATTACGGTCTTCACAAAGTTGCGACGCGTGATGCCGTTGGCTAGTTCGTGGAATTCTGGGCAGGCGGTCATCGGCGATTCCAGTCCTCGGTGCACAGCAGCAACAGGGTTACCGCGCGACATTTTTCAACAAAGAGCTGATCCGCGGTTAGGCCCGGTCTCACCAGGTTGTCGCTCTTAACCGCACCCGCAATCACGGTGGTGCGGCGAACCGGGCTGAGCACCCGACCAAACAGCTGCAGACTGCCGGCGTCCACGATGCTGTTCCAGTCGTTGCCCGAATCAACCGAAACGCCTTGCCCGGAAAAGAGGCCGGCGAAGTCTGGTTGCTGGTAACCGCCAGTGCCGTTGGCCCACATGATTGCGTTATTCCAACGAGTCATTTGAGCACTGAGGGTGGTCCAGGCGGCCTCGGTGTCTGGGTAGCCGTTGGGGTACTGCCAGTCAAACGGCGCATGACCGTGCGTGGCGGTGAGGATGCGCAACTTTTGCAGGCTGCTGCCACTGAAATAGTCGTTTTTGGAAAGGTCTCCAAAACTGATCTGGCCTGGCGGGGCAATATTCAGGGTGCGAAGAGCGGCAACGATGAACTCGGTTGGGCGACGTAGTTTTGCACCGAGGCTGGTCACGAAATCCGGGTGGTTAACCATCGCGCGTATCACAGTAGGAATATTGCCGGAGCTTTGCGAATAGGCGGCGGCCATGCTCGCCACTATCGCTGAACTTGGGCTGTCCGCAACATATCGCCTGGCCATGCGCTTGGCGAAGGCAGTTGCAGTTTCGGGCAGCAGTGCCAAGTAGCGCACCAGTGAGTAAGCGGTGGCCGAGATCTGTGCAGCCGTGCGACCAGGATTCGGGTCAGTCCAGCCCAATACCTTAACCGACCCCTGCCAGTGCGCGTTGGGCGTTGGTTTCAGCTGCTGCTTTTTGTCATCCCAGCGGAAGCCGCTGAAGACTCGGGCGGCATTCACCACATCGGTTTGCGTGTACGGGGTCTCGGTGGTGACGGTGAAAAGCTCAAGAAGTTCGCGTCCAAAATTCTCATTTGGGTGTTGGCGCGTGTTGTCATAGCCGCTTAGGAAGCGCAGCATTGCCGGGTGCACCGATGCCTGCCACAGCAGGGTTGGAAAGTCACCGAGGGCGTTGGCGCGAATCACGTCCCGGTCATAACTGATGCGTTTGGATGGTTCGGTTTTGATGTTTACCGGCACGTAGTCTTCGAGGAATTCCACCAGGGTTTCAAACATCTGACGGGTCGAGTAGATCCGCCGGTAAAGCGTGGTTTCGGATAGTTCCTCGCTGGCATTACGCGGCCGAATCGAGTACGGCAAGGTCTTTAGCAACTGTGCGTTGCTGAGGTTTATGCCCTTGAACTTTGCCATGGTGGCGGCCACCGTCGGGTCTTCGGCCTTGTTTGGGTTCAGTTGGTCATCCAGCCAGGCGGCCAGACCCATTGCTCTAAACGCGGCGCGATCAGCCGGGGTGGGTCCGTAGGTGAGCTTCAGAAGTGCAGAGTTTTCTGCCGCGGTTGGAATCTGCATCGCGTCCCCCTTTCAACCCTTCGAACTACCAGCAAATCTACCCTTGGAATCCTGCCGAAATAGGATGGACCGTTTGTGAATTTCGGCTTAAAACAATCCACCCCAGCCAATCCTCGGAGTGAGGGTTGGCTGGGGCGGATTGGATTTTTGTTTTTAGCGGGTGTAGTTCAGAGCTACCGGTGCAACCACTGCAGCATCAGCCAGAGCAGCCACGGTGACCTTGGTGGTCAACTGTGGGTTCAGGCTTGCAGCATAGGCACAGGTTGCTGCGGCACGGGCCGCGGCAACCTTGGCGCTGATCTTGGCGCTGGTGTAACCGACGCACTCAAGAGTCTTTGCCTCGTTGGTGGTGACCACATCTGCAACAGCGGACTTCTGTACTGCGTTCAGCGCCGAAGCCTTACCAGCAACAAAACCCATAACAGCGCCGGTAGAAACAGTCACACCGCGAATCGCTGGGATGGTTGCCTTTGGCTGCTCAACAACCTGCTGAACCACTGGAGCGGCTACAACGTAACCACCCTGGATGGTGAGCGAGCCACCACCACTGGTCTTCAGAACAATGTCGTACGCGCCAGGGGCAAGACCATCGGCCGCCTTGAAGCTAACACCGGTGTCGGTGCTGCTTGCAACGGTACCGGCCTTGCCACCAACGGTCACCGATGCGTAGCTGTCCAGGTTGGAACCCTTGAGATCAACAGTGCCGTTCTTACCAGGGGTGAAGGTTGGGATGCTGTCAAACTTCACCGATGGAGCAGGGCGAACGTCGTGGGTTACAACACTCGGAGTCTGAGGCGCCGGCGCAGATACCAGAGACGGCAGGTGCGACGACAGGAAGAAGCCCCACGGCATAACCGTCATTAGGGAACCCACTGAGCTAGCTTGCGAGCCGCTTACGCTGAATTCCACAACCCCAGATGGGCTGTTCTGGCCGCCCATGACTCCAGCGAAAAAGCGCCCACCATATGTGGCAAAACTATTGATTCCACTGAGGGAGGATGAGAGCGTGAGCAGGGTTGAAGAGGTGCTAGTAACACTCCACAATTCTTGAATTGGAGGTGACTGAGAGCCGTCGCTACCCAGCGCGTACACCCCTCCATTCACCGGAGCAAGGCTCATCACATAATAATTACTCACCGACGTAGTGTTGGTGACTGAGCGGATTGTCTGAAAGTCGGTGAGAGTTGTCGGAGAAGAAATTGTCAAAATCTTCGATGTGTGAACCCAGTTCAAACCAGACGAGGTATTGGTATTCGAAACCACGTATACGGTAGCCGAATCAACGTAGAAAGCATCCACTGGCGGGTTTGACGCTGAGCAACCTGTGGAGCTGTAAACAGTGCTAGTGGTGTGCGCAGTTAGGTCGTAGGCGTAGATACCCCTGGAACAGGAAATGCCCGTATTCATTACGTAATAGAGCATGCCGTTAGCGACCTGCATCTGCCATACGCTGCCATTGACACTCACCAGCGAAGTGTTAGAAGATCCATCAAACGCAATTTTGCGAATATCGGTAGTTCCCATTGACCCGATCGCAGTGTAAACATTCGTATCGTCCGTGATAGTCGACATAACCTGCGAACTAGATGTCAATCCAGTCACGGCAACCGAAGCATAATTACCTGGGTGTCCCGCTACTGTGCCGCTCAAGCTCGGGCTTTGACCCCAAGTATTGAGTGCCCAGATACCGACGTCGCTGCCTGTCGCATGTGCAGCTGGCACACCCACCAACATCGAAACAACTAGGGATGCCGCGGCCGCGACTGTACCCATGACTTTTGCTCGTGATACGAGACTCATTTATGCCCCTTTCAGGCCTGAATACGCTCGGTTCAGCAGTCGCACAATTGCGCCACACCGCCCCAATTACCTTCAAGGCTAGAAAACCCAACTAAACCCGCATTAAAGCCCAAGGGCTACCCTGATGTCACTTGGGGTAGCCCTTGAATAAAGCAGGTGTTATCTATTGCCCGCCATAGGTGAAAATCTGGCCGGAAATGCTGGCGATCATTTCGCCTGCCGGCGCCTTACCGGTGGCATCCTGCGATGGTTGCGATGACATTGAAGAAACCAGCAGATACCGGGGCATGCTCTTCAGGCCGGACATAAACCCCTCAACCTGCGAGAGCGTGCCCTTTAGCGAAAGCGACACCGGAGCAACCATCAGCTTGCCAGCTGGCAGTGCCGCTGCCGCCGACGCAAAGCCAGCAGTGTGGGTAATGCTGGCAGGTACCGCAAAACCCTGAGGGAGAGCAACGGATAAATTGGCAACAGTAACGTTGTAACGGTTAGCCAAGGTGTCCAGCTGGTTCATGAACTCAACCACCTGCAGCGAATCCGGAATCTCATTACGCTGCTTGCTGATAGCCACATAGAAGTGGTCTTTGTTCTTGGCACGGTTTCGCAGAATGTTCAGGTAGTGCATACGCGACAGGTTCTGTGCGGCAGAAGCCTTGGCCTTCGCGTTGATCTCCTGAATCGACATAGCCGTTGGAATCAAACCAAAGAACAAGTTGGATCCCACAATCAGAAGAATCACAATGACCCCACCGAGGGTCCATGCGGATTTAGCCTTCATTTAGTTCACCCCTGCAATCTTCACAATCCCCTGCGACTGCCCAGGGTTGAGGGCTGCCGCACCAAAGTTGAGTTGCATCGACACTGTGACCACGCCGTCTTTCTGGCTGAGCGCGGTGATTGATGCATTCTCGTAGCCGGGCCACTGCCTTGCATCCAGGAGGAAGTACTCGACACCTCGCATGCTCGGGCTGGCCACGGTTACGTTCACGACAACCACTGGGGCTGTTCCAGTAGTACCGTTGGCAACCGGACTGTTCTCCGATGAGGGCGAGGTGAAGGTTAGGTTAGTAACCGAACCGCCGGCTGGCACCGATGCCTGAATCCTGCCAAGCAACAGCGACCAGTCAACGTTGCGTTCAGAGGCAACCACGTATGCCGCATCCAGGTCCTTGGATTCCTGGATAAGGCTCACCATATCCGAGTATGCGTTCTGGTGATCCAGGATCTTTACCGCATCATTTTGGATTTGAGTCAGGTTGCGCACGCTTGCGCTCTCAGCTCCACGGAACGCTAAAAGAGTTCCGACCGAAAGCACCGTGATGATGAGCGTGGCTATCGCCAGGTTGTGGCGGTTCTTTCGACCTTCGTGCAGTTCTTTGACTCTTGGCGGAAGGAAGTCCGCCTTGGCCATCTGTCCAATTTCGGGTAAACGCCCGTTGTCCTTAGCCATTGTTCACCGCCCCTAGTGCCAAGCCAATGGCAATCGCCATGTGGCTGAGTCGTTCATCGTTAATGTGAAGCGAGTCTGCCTTCCTCACGTGCTCCAACTTGGTGACGAATGTCACTGGTAAGCCGAGGCCAGCTTCTATAGCCTGCGGCACACCGAGGGCCATCGCGCCTCCACCTGAGAGCAGGATGCGACTGATGTTCGCTCGATCCACTGGGCGGCTCTGACCAAAGTATTCGAAGGTGTTCTTGAGGTTGGCCACCAACTCTGTCGTTTGCTGGTCAATCACATCGCGAATTTCTTGATCCTGCTTGCTGCGGCCATCGCTAGTGATGTTCATCTTGGCGATTATTGCCTCATCGGGAGTCATCTTGAGGCGGTACATCAGCGCTTGGTCGAGGTCCTTGCCACCCACTGGAATGATGCGCACAAACAGCGGCACGTTGCCTCGGGCAATCAGCACGTTGGTTGCGCCGGCACCGATGTCGATCATGGCGATGGTCTCGCCCTCAAATTCAGCCTTGCTTCGTACGCGAAGCAGCGCGAAGGGAATGAAGTCCACGGAGATCGGTCGCAGCTTAGCTTTAGTCACGGAGTCAACCAGCACCTCTACCGAGTTGCGGTCGGCGGCCACTGCCAGACCCTGGAAGACCGGGCCGGTCTCCTCGGTGCGCTGTTCAATGGGATAGAAATCCAAATACAGCTGCTCTGGTGGAACTGGCAGCACGCCTTCCATCAGGAACTGCAGGCTCTCGCGGATGCGCTGCATGCTCATGACTGGCACCGCTAGTTCGCGGGCAAAGACGTGCATGCTGTTTGCCGCTAGGGCCACTTGGTTGGACTTGAAATCAAGCTCCTCCCAAAACTTTAAGAGGATGCGCGCCAGGCCTTCTTGGTCGTGAACCTCGCCACCCTCAAACAGACCAGCAGGCAGTGGGACTTCGCCCACCTTTTCAACAGTGGGTTCACCCTTGCCGTTAATCAACACCTGGGCTGCGCGGATTGATTCCGCTCCCACATCCAAACCAACTATTCGGTGTGCCATGATGCCCCTCTCTGTCTGTAGCCTACGCCAGTTAATAACAGCGTTTTGCTACTCGCCATTATTCGTGCGATTGCGCTTGAGCACCAGCGCACCGACGTTGTTATTGCTCGGATTGATGTTTCCGTTACCCACCTGAGTTCCGGGAATTCCGATGGGTGTGAAGTAAAGCTGGCTTGGTGGGTTACCGAAAGTGGTTCCGCCACCAGTTGCACCGCTGTAGAGAAGGCCGCGCCAAATCAGGCTGTTGCTCATTGAGATCGTGCAAGGGGTGTAAACCGTTGCGGTGACGTTCTGCCCAATCAGCGATGTTGGGGTCGCGTTGCTCGGATTGTTCACCGTGAAGTTTCCAGTGTTACCCCTTGGGCAGTCTGGAGTACCCGACTGAAGCGGTGGAATCTCTGGAACGATAAACCAGAGCTTGTGCAGTGTGCCATCAGCCGAGGTAATGCCCAAGGTGTTCCAGCTGTAGTCCTGCGCAAAGAACGCGATGTCGGTCTTGAGGCTCAGCGTCATACTTCCGGAGACTGAATTGCAGCCGCGCATGTCCACCACGGTCTTGACCGTGAGGTTCTGCAGCATCTGATAGTACGGGTAGAGGGCTCCGCTTGGGTCCGTGCTGCTGGAATTGCCCAGACTGCAGCCAAGGGCAGATGGCCAGGTGATGAGGTTATTGAACCCCTGAGCCTGCCAGTCGGCCAGGTTGTAAACAACGTCCGCCCATCCCGGCACAACTGGGGCTGGCTGCGGCGTAGGTGCGGTGATGCCGCTTGCGTTGTAGGCGATCTGGGAAGCACTGGTAATAACACCCGCGGAAAGCATCGCGTTGATGGCCGGAACGTTGGTCTTGTTGGTGTATTTGATGCTTCCGGCGGTAACAATGGTTCCGGTCATCTTGGTTCCAGTTCCGACAGTAACCTGTCCCACCGCATTAACGGCACCCGCATAGTTCTCACCAAGCGTGACAGTGCTACCGCTCCAAATGTTGCCAGAAACGCTGCTTCCCGATGCTGTAGTCACGCTGCCAACTGCCTCGATGTTTCCACCGATGGATCCATTGGTCGACACCGAGCCGTTAGCGTATACGCTGCCACTCACATAAGAAGTTGAGTTGCTAATGGTCACGCTGCTGCCAGAGCTAATTGCATTGCCCTTAATACCCGATTGTGAGCTCATCGAAATCGTTCCAGTTGCCCAAACTGTTCCGGTTACTACACAGGTGTTAGTGAGGCTGGCGTTACCGGCCGCTACTAGGACGTTACCGTTGATGGTTGTTGGGCCAGAGCAAGAGAAGTCTCCGGTCTTCACCATCAGGTCCGCGTTTCCACCGCTCACGGACTGGATCACATACTTGTCCAGCGTTCCTATGTTGTAGATGTAGCTAGCCGCTACTCCTGCGGTGTTACCACCGTTTGGAGAATAGAAGTAAGTTGCTTCCAGATACTTGGTGGTGCCGGCAGTTACCCCGGTAAGGGTTCCTTGTGCTGGGTAGCCGGTTGAGATGATTCGCACCTGAGAGGTAACGCTGTTTGGGCAACCCTGAATGAAGGTCACACCATCGGCAGAGCGCCAGATGGTTGCTCGGTAGCGGGGGTTGCCCGAGCCAACATAGACCCCGCTAACGCCGTCACAATTATTTGGTGTATTCAGGCCGGCGATGGCAACCGAGACACCCGAGTCAGCCGCGGCCTGTGCCTGGGTGTCGGCTCTATCCACCGAGGAAAACACAAAACTGGAAGTCAGCACTCCGGTGACGATGGCGAGGACCACCAAACCGATTGCCATCACAGCTACTACTGCGATGAAAGCCAGACCGGATTCTCCCCGTTTGAGAGCGTTACGAACTCTGTTTAGAAACATGGACTACTCACCCACGATCCTGCCTCTACTGCCACGCTGGTTTGAACTGTAACCACCGTGGTATTGGTTGATTTTGCGTTGAAGGCCAGGCTCAGTCGAGAGCCTGCCAGGGAAAAAATGGTTGAGCCGCTGCTCGGTGTGATTCCGCTGCTTAGCAACTGCCAATTGGCCAGCTGGGCCGCATTTGGGGTTGCGATTGCGGATGGGCTGTAGGTGAATCGCACCTCTTTATTGGTGGCATCGTAGTACCAGGCCTGGCACCGCCAGGTGGTGCTTGAACCATTGCCGGCAGTACGGGCAAAGACCAGTTGGTCTGAACCTACGGATTGCAGACTGACAGCGGTACCGTTGCGGATTCCGTTTTCCACGCTCTTACTTACTAATTGACTGTTTTCGGCCGCGCTGGTACCCCCGACCACCGCGCCCTGGACGCGAAGCAGTGAACTGAAAATGCTGCCCACCACAACTAGGATCACGGTAACCAGACCCAGGTAGACCATGATTTCAATCAGGGTGAATCCGGCGTCTTTTGGGGCGCGCGCGCCTGAGGCCAGGCCCTGGCTTTCGGTCAGCCACTGGCTTTGGGTTTGACCCTGGCCTTCGTGGGGGCGATTCCTATACTTGGCGTTCATATCAGTTGGCGCTTTGCACATAGATGAGGCTGGTGGCGTTGACCACTGTGGCGCCAGTATCGGTGCGCTTGATGGTCAGGGTCAGCGGCACGGTGCCCGGGTAGGCGGCAGGGCAGGCACCTAAAGTCTTGATGGTTTGCAGCGTCACGCCGGTACCGGCCGTTACCTGGCCACCGGTGACGTTTGGTGCTGCTTGGTTTGCCCACACTGTGATGGCCTGGCAGGTTGCCGACTGCAGGCGGGCGATGTCTAGCTGTGATGAGAGTTGGTGGGTAGCCGATGCCACCACGGCATTCTGCGCGGTCTGTTTGATGCCGGCGATCAGTGCTGGCGCCAAGGCCAGAGTAAGTCCGGCAAGGACGAACATGGCCACGATGATTTCGATCATGCTGAAACCGGCATCATTTCCAGCTTGGCCAGTTGCACCCAAGTTACGATTTGTCATTTCCCCACCTGCCTTTACCTAGATTGCCGGTATGCAGTTTTACGTTTACCCGTTTGGTTGCTTTAGAGACACGAATGGAGTGGGGCCGAAGCCCACACTCCACTCGCGACTGCTAAACGCGACTGCTTATGGGCAGGCGACCTGGGTGATTGCGCTGGACTGGGTGACGCTGAAGGTCTTACCCGAGCCCGAAACTGCCTGGATGCAGAAACCGGTTGCGGTCAGGTCTGCGGCTGGCAGGGTTACGGTTACACCGCTGGTGGAGTTGAATCCGTAGTTCGAAGTAAGTGCAGCAACAGTTGCACCGACGAAGGTGCTGCCGTTGTCAACCGACCACGAAACCAGGGAAACCTTGGCGTTAGCGAGGTCCGACTTAGCGGCTGCATCCTTGGCCTGGTTCTGCTGGTTTAGGTAGATAGGAATGGCGATTGCCGAAAGAATACCGATGATCAGAACGACCACCAAAAGTTCGATGAGCGAGAATCCGCGGTCCTTGCCAGCGATTCGTGCTCGGGCCTCCAGGGCCTGCTTAATACGTTGGATCATTTTTCCCTCCTGAATGTGATGCAACTTCTGTAGTTCGGAATCTACTCCTTTTTTTGCACTTGCAAGTAGCAAATTTCAAAATATTTCCGAAGTTTCTGGCGAATTTTTCTATTTTGTTATGTGGGGAATTCCTCGGTGGTGTAAATCCAGAAGTTATCCCCTGATGAGGTTAAAGATGGAGAAGATCGGCAGATACAGGCTGATGATGATTCCACCGATAATCACACCCACCACCGCAATCATGAGCGGTTCAATCAGCGAGGTCAGCTGGGCCGTGGTGGTGTCGATTTCCTGGTCGTAGTAGTCGGCCACCTTGGTGAGCATGCTTTGAAGCGCACCGGTGTCCTCGCCGACCGCGATCATCTGGGTCACCATGATCGGGAAAACTTTCTCCTGTGCCATAGGCTGCGAAACGGTTGCACCGAGGCGCACGGACTCCTGGATGCGGGTAAGAGCCTCTTCAAGCACGTAGTTGCCAGCGGTCTCGCGGATAACCGTCAGCGCACGCAGGATCGGCACACCGGCGCCAATCATGTTGGCCAGGTTCCGAGCAAAGCGGGTGATGGCAATCTTGGCCATCAGCTGACCGAACACCGGCATCTTGAGCTTGATTGGGTCGAAGCGCTTACGTATCCACAGGTCAGTCTTGTGGCGACGCCACCAGCCGGCAAATACGATGGCACCCACCACGATGACTGGTGCGCCCCAGGCGGCAATCGGCGATAGCCAAACCAGAATCTGGGTTGGCAACGGAAGCTGACCGCCGAGGTTCTCGAACATCTTCTGGAAAATAGGCACCACAAAGATCAGCATCACGGTCACACCGGCAACCGCCATCGACAGTACGGCAATCGGGTATGCCATCGATGACTTGATTGTGGACTTCAGCTTGGCATCCGATTCAAAGTTGATGGCCATAGCATCCAGCGCTTTATCCAAGAAACCACCGGTCTCACCGGCGCGTACCATGCTGGTAAGCATTAGCGGAAACACGGCTGGCGAACGTTCCATGGCCGTAGACAGAGTCATACCGGACTGCACGCCCTGACGGACGTCATCTAGCGCCTTTGCCAGCTGTGGTTTTTCGGTCTGGTTGGTGAGGATGGATAAACCGCGCACCAGTGGCAGACCCGAGGCAACCATGGTCGCCAACTGACGGGTCATCACGGCAAGGTCCTTGCTGTTTACATGCCCGCCAAACTTTGGCAGCTTGATCTCGAAATTGAGCTTGCGGCCTTCCTCGGCCTCGTGAATCTCGATTGGGGTTTGGTTGTTACCCCGAATCACATCCAGCACTTTGGTGCGCGAATCCGCTTTTAGTCGACCCGAAACCAGGCGACCCTTATCGGTGCGGGCGGTGTAGTCATAAACTGCGAGTTTTGCCATTTTGTGCTCCTCCCCTTGAGGCTAACCCTTCTGGGGCCTTCAGGCTATTACCTTTAGGCCCAGTGCGCTAACCCTTTTGCGGTTTGTTGCCGTAGGTTGCCGCGTTATTCATGAACAAAAGCTGGTCCTTACCAATCAGGCGGTCAAGGCCGTCACGGTCGGTGGCAACCTCAAACGCGGACTGCACCGAGATTCGGCGAGCCTGGACGTGGTTGGCCAGGTCCTGGTCGAGGGTCTGCATGCCAAGGTCACGGCTGGCCATCATGATGGTTGGCACCTGGTAGGTCTTGTTTTCACGAATCAGGTTGGCAACCGCCGGGGTAACCACCAAGACCTCGCTAGCCATCACTCGACCCTCGCCGCCCATGTGTGGCAGCAACACCTGACTGACAACTCCCTTGAGTGTGCCGGCCAGCTGGTTTCGCACCTCGTTCTGCTGGCTGGCTGGGAACACATCGATGATGCGCTCGATGGTCTGGGGTGCGCTCTGAGTGTGAAGGGTTGCCAGCACCAGGTGGCCGGTCTCGGCTGCGGTTAGCGCTGCCGCCACTGTTTCGAGGTCGCGGAGCTCACCAACCAGGATTACGTCTGGGTCTTGGCGCAAAACGTACTTGAGTGCGTTGGCAAAGGACTTGGTGTCCATACCAACTTCGCGTTGGTTCACCACCGAAACGTCGTTGTCGTGGAGGAACTCGATCGGGTCTTCCACCGTCATGATGTGAGCATCGCGGCTGTGGTTGATTTCGCTAATCATGGCTGCCAGCGTTGTGGTCTTACCAGAGCCGGTAGGGCCAGTTACCAGAACCAGACCGCGAGGAAGCTCCGAGAAGTTCTTGAGCACGCGTGGAGCTGACAGGTCTTCCAGCGACTTGATCTCGCGTGGAATCAGACGGAATGCGCCACCGAGGGTGCCGCGCTGGAAATACAGGTTGACGCGGAAACGAGTTTCGCGGTCCAGAGTGACCGAGAAATCTAGTTCGAGTTCGCGGTCAAGTTTCTCCTCCTGCTCCTCGGTGAGGAGTGAGGTGAGACGCTTGCGGGTGACCTCTGCGGTCCAGATTTCCGACTGATCATGGTCAACCAAACGGCCATCGATGCGGACTTTCGGTGTGGCCTCCGAGATCACGTGGAGGTCTGAGGCGCGACGGGCTTTGAGGCCGGCCAGGATGCGCTGGAGTTCGGGGTCAATTCCGGTTGGGGGCTCGAATGTCATTATGCAATCACTCTCAGGATTTCTTCGATGCTGGTAAGCCCAGCCAGGGCCTTGGCGAAACCGTCTTCACGCAGCACACTCATGCCTTCGTCGACGGCGAGCGCCTGAATGGTCGTGCTGGACGCGCGTTCCAACACCAGCTGCTCGATGCCCTCGGAGACGTACATGACCTCTTGGATGGCCATGCGCCCGCGGTAGCCGGTGTGGGCGCAGTGTGCGCAACCAACTGATTTGTAGAGTTTTGGCAACTTGGCCGGTGGCAGGAAGCCAGCCGAAACCAAGTGCTCCGCGTTTGGCGTGTACGATTCCTTACATTCCGCACAGAGTCGACGGGCTAGGCGCTGGGCCATCACGCACTCTAGGGAGCTGGCCACTAGGAATGGCTCTACGCCAAGTTCCACCAAACGGGTCACCGCACTTGCGGCATCGTTGGTGTGGAGGGTGGAAATCACCTGGTGTCCTGTTAGCGCCGCTTCAACCGCAATCTGCGCGGTGTCGCGGTCTCGGATCTCACCAATCATGATCACGTTTGGGTCTGCACGCAGAATGGAGCGGAGCGAGCTTGCGAAGGTGAGGCCCGCGCGTGGGTTCACCTGCATCTGGTTGATGCCGTCCATGCGGTACTCCACCGGGTCCTCAACGGTGATCACGTTCACCTCTGGACCAGTTACCTCACCGAGGCTTGCGTAAAGCGTTGTGGTTTTTCCGGAACCGGTTGGGCCGGTCACCAGGGTCATTCCCCACGGTTTCCTCACTGAGGTACGGAAGGTGTTGAGGTTGGCATCGGTGAGGCCGAGGTCGCCGAAGCCAAGGTTGGTGCTGCGGCTATCCAGGATTCGGATAACGATCTTCTCGCCCCAAACGGTTGGCAGGCTGGCCACGCGGAGGTCACGAACGTCACCGGCAGCATCGAAAGTCATTCGACCGTCTTGCGGCAGGCGACGCTCTGCAATGTCCATGTCGCTCATTACCTTGATGCGCGACAGCACTTCTTGTTGAATGGTTTTAGCGTTGCGTTGCGCCTCGTGCAAAACGCCATCGATGCGGAAACGCACCCGCAGGTCGAACTCTGAGGGCTCAATGTGAATGTCCGATGCACGGTCCTGAATGGCCTGGGAGATCAAAAGGTTCACAAAGCGAACGATTGGCGCGTTCTCCTCGCCACCGTCATTGAAGATTGTGGCAGTCTGAGGGCGGTGTGAGCTCTCGATTTCACCACTGAGGCTGGACATCTCGGCATCCGAGCGCAGGTACTGATTGATGGCAGCGACAATCTCATCGCGCACAGCGACCACCGGCTTAACGACCATCTTCGTGGCAGCCCGCACGTCGTCAATCGCCAGCACATTGGATGGCTCCGCGATAGCGATAGTCAGTTCGTTGCCGTTTTGCTGCAACGGAATCATGGTGTAGCGGCGGCAGAGTTCCGGCGAAACCAAAGATGCCGTGGTGCGGTTCAGCGGGAAGTCGCGCAGGCTAACCAACTGCAGATGGCTGCTTTCGGCAATAGCCGTGGCAAGCTCCATCTTTGAGAGCACGCCTTCGTTCAGAAGCTTTTGGGCAATCTGTGAGGCAGTCTCGTTATCGCTAGCAAAATCGTCTAGCTGGGCTCGGCTGATGCGTTTGTGATCGACCAGGTACTTGAGTGCGGCTTCCATTTATTTACCCGCGTTAACCGTTACCTTGCTGATTGCGCCGGACTGAACGCCCCATGAGCCGAGTATCTGTCGGTAGGTGTCTTTGTCCATGAGGTCTTGCAGTGCGAGGGTCAGCGCCTGCACCATCTTGCTGCCCTTTTTGACTGGCATACCATAGAGCGAGGTGTCGTAGACGTCACCGGCTGTGGTGAAGGTGCCGCCGGACTTTAGTACCGCAAACTGGGTCACCGGAGAGTCAGAGACAAAGGCTGCTGCCTGGCCAAACTCAACTGCCTCGTTGGCTGCGTCTTGGGTGTTGTACGACAAAATCTTGATTGCAGAGCGCCTGTTGTCTACACAAGTTTTACTGCGTGCTGGTAGGTCAACATCGAACTGGTACGAGTCTTTTTGAACCGCGATTTTTAGTCCGCAGGCGTTGTTTGGGTCAACGCTGCTGCCCTTGCGCTGGCCCCACTGGGTACCGGCGGTGTAGTAATCGACCATGTCAACGATTGCATGGCGGGTGGAGTTGTCGAAGAACGAGGAAATCCCCAGGTCCTGTTGGCCGGATTCAAGTTGACCGAAGATTTCGTCGAAGGTCACCTGGGTAACCTCGGCCTTGAGGCCTAGGCTTACGGCCACCCTCTTGATGAGCTCTATCTCCCAACCAACAGGCTTGTCGTTAGCATCAACAAATTCGTTAGGCGCATAGGTCGCATCGGTGGCAACACGCAGGACACCTGATTTGCGCACATCGGCAGGGAGCGCCGCGCGCGCCTGCTGATTAATTTCGGAGACCATGGTGGTGGATGGCGCAGGAGTTAGCGCACCGGTGGTTGAACAACCGGCCAAAGCCAGTAGGAATGCGGTCATGACCGACACAAGTGCAAGCCTCTTCATAGAACAGCACCCCTTTGCTACTCTGCGTGTGCAGCGGCGTCCCGCTACATTCTTTACCCTAGTAGGTTTGCGGCACCCAGAAATTGATAAACCAAGGAAGTTTCTTACTTCTTACTTGCGGGTCGGAAAATCTGGGGTAAACCCTAGGGTTAGGTGCCGACCTTCGAATTACCGCTGCGCGGCAACCCCGCTGATTTACCGCTGCGCGGCACGTCCGCCGATTTACCGCTGCGCGGCAACCTGCAGATCGAGCAGTTGGCCAACTAGTCGCGAAGGGTTGCGAGTTGTAGCCACGCTGCGAGTCACCTGGGCGGTGATTCCAGCACGCTTGAGCAACTTAAACAAGACGTTGCTGCGAGCCTTAGCTACCTGGAGTGCGCGCGGCTTAGAGCTGGCGTGGCGGTAGTACGTGACGGTGCGGATCTGGATCTGCTTTAGCGAGGCCAGCGACTTAACCAACACCTTGGCATCGGCTGCGGTAACTTTGCCGACCTTTGCACTGTTGAGAGCGAAACACAGCTTGCTCAAGAAGTTGACTGGCAGCTTGCTGACCGGTGCGGCCTTCAGCAGCAGTGGGGCCTGGGCGTTCTGAACCTGGTTCTGCGAGTTCAGACCCTGCAGCACCAGAGTGTGGTTTCCAAGTTCGAGCCCTGTTGGGATTGCAACCGATGAAGCGAAGCTACCGTCGGCGTTAACCTCTACGGTACCGAGCAGGATCGGGGTGGAGTACAACCAGACCTTGACCAAAGTCTTTGGCTGGAACTGGTTACCAGAAACATCAATGTAGCTGCCGGTGGTAACAACAATCTGGGTGCCGTCAACCGCAGGGGCCGGCGAGGTAATTGAGCCACCGGTCCATTGGCCTGGGTCAACGGCGATTGGTGCAACCTTGATGGTCAGCGCCCAATCACTGGTGAGCATGAAAAGGCCCTGCTTGTCATCGGTGACCTTTGTGGAAACTAGATTAACGATGCCGTCTACTACCTGACTTGCGGCTCCACCCTGAGTCTGCGAGCTAGGCACCGGCACTTCCCAGGTGGATGGCTGTGGCGGGACGACGACTACCGGGGTTGGCGGCACAACAATAACTGGTGGCAACGAACCGCCACCACCGATGACAATCACCGGTACGGCAGCGAAGGTCACGTTAGTGGCGGTGGAGCTAACAGCGTTGTAGTTGGCGTCAGTTGCCTTGGTGGCGACCACTGCACAGACTCCGGCCGCTGTGGCGCTCAGCACGCCGGCGGCGATGGTGCAGCCGGTTCCGGTTACGGCGTAGGTGACGCTGCCGGTTCCGGAGCCACCGCTCGTGGCAAGGTTCAGTGGGGTACCCGCAGTTCCGGTCACGCTGGTGACCGTTAGTGCAGCCTGGTTCGCCTTACCGATTTCGATGCTGAAGTTTGAGGTGCTGGTGGTGGCTCCATTGGCATCGGTCGCAGTAATGGTGACTGTGCTGCTGCCCACCGAGGTTGGCTGGCCGGTAATCTGACCGGTTGCAGAGTCAAGCACAAGACCAGCTGGCAAGTTACCTGCGGTGACTGCATAACTAATCGTCTGTGCACCACCGGTTGCGGCAAGTGTGAGCGTGTACGCGGTTCCGTAGGTTCCGGTTAGTCCACTTGAGGGAGTCGGCAGGTTGATAGCCGCTGCCACTGAGAACGACTGCGAAACCTGGGCGGCCGCGCTATAACGGTTGTCACCGGCTTCGTCCACGGCGATGGTACAAACACCGGCTGCCTGCATGGATACCGAATTGCCGGTTACGGTACAGACCGAAGGTGTTGCACTGGTGAAGGTTGGAGTCAGGCCACTGCTGGCGGTTGCCGAAACCACAAAGGAGCCAGTACCCAGGGTGCGGTTGGCAAGGTTGCCGAACCTGATGGTCTGGCTGGCGTACGCAAAAGTGAACAGCGTTGGCGCGGAATCCGCAGCGTTGTAGTTGGCATCAGCGGCCTTGGTTGCGGTGACATAGCAAGTTCCCGCACCGGTCGCAGTTAGGACCGAGCCTATGAGAGTACAGCTGGTGGAACCGTTGGTGGCCGCGAAGGTGAAACCTCCAGTGCTGGAACCGCCGGTTGCCTGCAACGTAGTACCCGTGCCGTAAGTGCCTGAGGTAGTGGTTACGGTGACGGCCGATTGACCTGCGGTTGCGAATGTGACCGTGGTATCTGCAGAGGTGGCCGCGAGGTAGTCATTGTTTGTTGCCTTCGTTGCGGTCACGTGACACCAACCGGCACGATCCACCGAGAGCTGACCACCAGTGAGGGTACAAACTGCCGAACCATCGGTGACTTGGTAAGTGACGGCGCCGCTACCCGAGCCGCCCGAGGTGGCCAAGGTGAGTGCGGTGCCGAAGGTACCGGTGGTGGAACTGACCGTCAGTGTGGCCTGGGAGTTCTTGGCAAATGTGACCGTTGTTAGCGATGATGAGACTGTGTTGTAGTTGGAGTTTCCAGCCATTGTGGCTCGCACCACACAGGTGCCAGCTCCCGAAACCCTGAGTGTTCCACCGCTCAGGGTGCAGCTGATTGAGCTGCTGCTGCCTCCGGCGTAAGTAATTGCACCGCCAGTGGTTCCTCCAGCAGCGGTGAGAGTAAGGGTTGTGCCAAAGGTGCCGCTGGTGGAGGTGAGAACCAAGGCGGCCTGGTTCGCCTTGGCAACGTCGATGCTGAAACTGCTGGTTGCATCGGTTGCACCATTCGAATCGGTGGCAGTGATGGTCACCGAGTAGGTGCCGGCGGCGCTCGGGGTTCCGGAGATTACGCCGGTGGCCGAGTTGAGGGTTACTCCGGTTGGCAAGGCGCCTGCTGTCACGGCGAACGTGGTGGTTCCGGTACCGCCGGTGACTCCAATGGTGAGCGAGTAAAGCGAGAGGTACGAGCCGCTCAGGCCGCTGGTTGGGGTGACGGCAACGAGGGTTGGCGAGACAACAAACGACTGCTGCACCTGTGTGGCGGCGGCGTACTGGTTGTCTCCAGACTGATCGGCGTCGATGGTACAGGTACCGGCTGCAAGCAGGGTAAGTGTGGTTCCCGAGACTGTACACACCGAGGTGGTGGCCGAAGTGAAAGCCACCGTCAGGTTACTGGTTGCGCTGGCTACCAAGGTGGCTGTGCCAGTACCCAGGGTGCGCGCTGGAAGGGAACCGAACACGATTGCCTGCGCCGCGTGCGCAAAGGTAACCGTGGTGGCCGCCGAGGAAGCCGCGTTGTAGTTGGCGTCGGCCGCGTAAGTTGCGGTGACGATACAGGTTCCGGCGTTAGAAGAGATCAGGCTGTTTCCGCTGAGGGTACAGGTGGTGTTTGTTCCGTCGGTCACCGAGAAGCTGAGTGCACCGGTTCCCGAACCACCGGTAGCGGTGAGAGGTAGGGCAGTGCCGTAGGTGCCCGAAGTGCTGGTGACTACGACAGCAGTTTGACCGGCCGCAGCAAAGGTCACGGTTGTGGCCGCGGAGCTGGCAACGAGGTAATCGGTGTCCGTTGCCTTGGTGGCTGTTACCTGACAGGAGCCGGCGCCTGATGCGGTCAGAGTGAAACCTGCGGTTACATCACCGCTCAGGGTACAGGTGACCGATCCTGCAGACACCGCGTACGTCACGGCACCAGTTCCGGAACCACCGGTAATGCCCAGGCTAAGCGAGGTTCCGTAAGTACCGGTAGTTGGGCTAACTGCGAGTGCCACCTGGCTGGCCTTGGCGAAGGTGACTGTTGTCGCCGACGAAGACACCGAGTTGTAGTTTGCGTTACCAGCCATAGTTGCGGTGACGGCACAGCTGCCAGCGCCGCTAGCGGATAGCACGCCGTTGGTAAGAGTGCAGTGCATCGAACCGATATCCGAAACCGTGAACGTGAGCGCTCCGGCGACGGTTCCACCGGTTGCATTCAGCGTGATGTCGGTTCCGAATGTGCCACTAGTGGTTGTAAGCGTTAGCGAAGCCTGGTCAGCCTTGGCAATTGCGATGGTGAAACTTGCAGCAGCAGTGGCGCCATTGGCATCGGTGACGGTGACGGTGACGGCGGCGGAACCGGCAGCGGTTGGGGTACCGGAGATAACGCCAGTGGCGGTATTAAGGGTTAGACCGGCCGGCAGTGTTCCAGACGTGATGGCGAAGTTGTTGCTGCCAGCACCGCCGGAAGCGCTAAGACTCAATGAGTAACTGGAGTTATAGGTGCCGGTTAGTCCGGTGGTTGGAGTGGCCAGAGTGAACGCACCTGCCACCGTGAAAGACTGCTGCACCTGTGGAGCGGCCAGGTAGGCAGCGTTGCCAGCCTGATCGGCGTTGATGGTACAGGTACCTGCGGTCAGCATGTGGATGCTGCCGCTGGCGATGGTACAGACCGAGCTAGTGGCCGAGGTGAGCGTTACGGTGAGCGCGCTGCTAGCGGTTGCGCTGACGGTGAAGTCCGCCTGCCCCAGAGTCTTGCCGCTGATACCTCCGAAGGTGATGGTCTGGCTTGCCTGCGGTGTGATGTTGCTGCTTGCAGGGCTAGCTTGGCTGTCGCCCACCGAGTTAGTTGCAACAACAGTGAAGGTGTATGCGGTGCCGTTGGTTAGGCCGGAAACCACGCAACTTAGTGCGGTGGTAGTACAGGTCTGTCCACCGGTTCCGGATGCAGTGACGGTGTAGCCGGTGATTGCGGCACCACCGTTGGAGCTCGGTGCGGCCCAGCTGACGGTAGCCGAGGCATTGCCGGCAACAGCGGAAGGGGCACTTGGCGCGGTCGGCGCGGTGTTGACAACAACCAGCTCGGGGTCATCGGTGATGGCTGCTTGAATGCTGCCGTCAACACTTGCTGTGCCAACCAAGGTCGGGGTACTTCCGATGAGCATGTATACCAGTGCACCGGCCTTAATGGCTGGGTTGGTGATGGTTACAGTCAGCGGCTTGCCAGTTGCGGTGGTTGGCACGGTACCGTCGGCTGCCAGCCACGAGACCACAAAGCTGACCAGGTAACTATTGCTGTTTCCCAGAATCGAAGCCGCGCGGGTAGTGTCTGCAAGTAGGTAGACGTCCAGGGTGGTGCCAGCAGGCAAAGCATCGGCTGGGTAGGCGACGGTGACTGAGTTATTAGAGTTCGATCCGGTGAAGCTAGTTCCAATGCCACTGCTGATGGTCTGGGTGTTCATCTTGGTGTTCGCACCGATGCCAAACAGCGAGTCCTGAGTCCAGTGCGCATAGATGGTGCCGGATGCGGTTGGGGTGAAGTTGTCACCACCGCCACCTAGGCGGCTGCCGCCACTGACAGTGTCGTACCAACCATCGAAGTGGAAGTGGGTGCGGCTCGGTGTTGGTAATGCCTGAGCACTACCGTTGGCAACCTGGTAGCTGCCGGTTGTGACGCTACCGTGGTTGGCGTCCAGGTTCAGGGTGTAGCTTCCGGCACCCCAGATTGCATACAGCGTTACCGCGGCGGTTGGGGTGTAAGTGTTGCTGATCAGGTTGCCGGTTGGCGTGGTGGACCAACCGTTGAAGGTGTAGCCGTCCTTGACGTGGTCGCCCACGGTTGGCAGGGTGAGGGCGGTGGTGCCAACGGTGTAGGCGTCATCGGCCACCGCAGTTCCACGGCCACCGTTCCAGTCGTAGGTCACGTTGTAAACGTTCGGCGTCCAGATAGCGGACAGACTGACGTTGCTGGTGCCCACGCTGTAGGTTGCGCCGGCTCCGTAGGTTTGAGCGCCATCACTCCAGCCAGCAAATCCGTAGCCGGTCTTGGTGATCGGATTGGCCAGGGTGAAGGTCTGTCCCATCTGACGGGTGGCCTGGGTTGGAGTGCTGCTTCCGCCATCGGCGTTGTAACCCACCGAGTAGTCAATCGGCGTCCAGGTTGCGTAAATCAGGTAGCGGGTTGCCGAAACGGTGAAGGTGCCGGCAGTTGGCACCGAGTTACCGGACTGGTCCACCCAACCGGCGAAGGTGTAGCCCGCACGGGTAGGTGCCGCATTGGAGGTGATGACCTGCTGGTCAGTACAGGTGGAGGATGTTCCCACACATTCGGTGTCGATCGCGGAGTCGCTGCCAGCGAATGTTCCACCATTAGCTACATATCGCACCGCGAAAACAGGCACCCAAAGTGCCGTGAAAGTCAGCGCAGTATCGCCCACTTGGTAACTTGACCCTGCGCGGTAAATCGAGTTGCTGTCGCTCCAACCCAAGAAGTCGTAGGTGGTGCCGGACACAGTCACGCGGCTATCAACACCTGATCCAACGGAAAGGGTTGAACCGTAGGTTCCGGAAGTGTTTACCGGGAAGCCAAGGAATGTGGCAGTGCTCGCGTCACCCTTTAGGTAGGTGATAGCCACCGATTTGATATTCCACACCGCGTACAGCGTGATGTTGGCGGTGGTGGTGTAGGTGCCTGTCAGTGCCGTGCCGCTTGCGGTGGTTGCCCAACCGCCAAAGTTGTAACCGGTCTTGGCAAGGGTGCCCACATCTGGAAGCGTGACGGCGGTTCCGGCAGTGGTGTAACTATCGGTGGAGACGTTGGCGCCGGAGTGTTGAGCAGAACCACTACCGCCGTTGACGTTGTAGGTAACGGTGTAGGTGTTGGCGGTCCACTTGGCGTAAAGCGTGACGTTGGCGCTGCCAACTAGATACTGGCTGCCGCTCTGGTATGTGGTGCCGGTTCCGTTTGCCGCTGTGTTCCAACCGGCAAATGTGTAGCCGGTGCGAGCCAGGGTACCGGTATTACCGCGGACCGTAATGTTCTGGCCGATGTTGTAGTTAGTGGTGTCGCTCGGTGCGGTACCGGAATCGGCGCTGTTGGTGTTGTAAGTCACCGAGTAGTTGACCGGCGTCCAAACAGCATAGAGAGTTACATCCGCGATAGTGGTGTAGGCGGTTGCGTTAGAGCCGGTTAGGGCTGCGCCGGTGGTTGTGGTTGACCAACCACCAAAGGTGTATCCGGTTTTGGCCAGGGTACCCACTGCTGGCAGGGCCACGCCGGTTGCCCCAGTGGTGTAGCTATCGGTGGAGACGTTGGCGCTGGAGCGCTGTGCCGAACCGGTTCCGCCGTTGACGCTATATGTAATTGTGTAGGTGACCGCATTCCAGACCGCATAGAGTGTGACGTCTGCTGCGGTGGTGAATGCGGTGGCGTTGCTTCCAGTCAGGGCTGAGCCACCGGCAGTAGTTGACCAGCCACCGAAGGTGTAGCCCGCTTTAACCAGGGTGCCAGCACCCGGTACCGACACTGCGATGCCGCCGCTGGTGTAGGGTTCACTGGCGTGAACCATCGTGCCGGTACCGCCATTTGCGTCATAAGTGACGGTGTAGGTATTGGCAGTCCAAATGGCATAGAGGGTGAGGCCGCCGGCCGGCATGGTTACCGCACTTGCACTTAGCGCATAAGTGGTTCCGCTGTTATCGGATGCGGTGTTCCAGTGATCCAAGGTGTAGCCAGCGCGGTTGAATCCGGTTCCGGTCGCCAGGGCCACCGATGCCAGCGTGTTGCCCGTAGTGTCTGCGACGGTACCGCTACCAGAGTTTGCGTTGTAGGTGATGGCCTGGGAGGCAACTGTCCACTGAGCATAAAGCGTGATGGCGCTAGTAACACCCGGGGCGTAAGGCGAGGTGAGCGCAGTGCCACCAGTTGCCGCCGCGAACCAACCTGCAAAGGTGTAGCCCAGGCGGGTAGGCCCGGAAGGCAAAGTTACGGTTCCACCGGTGGTGAAGCTGCCGTTGGCAAGTGTTGAACCAAGCTGACTGTCGTAAGCCACTACGTAGCTGTTTGCGGTCCACTTTGCATATGCGGTCACCGAGGCAGTCGGCGAATAACTTGCACCCGCGGCGCCAATCGAAGTGGTGAATCCGCTGTCGCTAAACCAACCGGCAAAGGTGTACCCAGTTCGGGTAGGAGTTGGCAGGGTGATCGCCGCTCCACCAA
>Ga0228701_1000339_pt1 | contig 41141 bp, 42 predicted proteins | sample McNCre117_Aug_MG_2_FD_178017 | JGI IMG/M metagenome (GOLD analysis project Ga0228701, IMG submission 178017) | Freshwater microbial communities from McNutts Creek, Athens, Georgia, United States - 11-17_Aug_MG | ecosystem: Environmental > Aquatic > Freshwater > Creek | place: USA: Georgia... | reverse complement strand
TTTCATGCCCTTCAGGCTTGATGACCTTGGGCAATTCGTGGGCTTGGCGAATCCACAGCCAGGCCACGAGGGGCAAAGCGGCCATGGCGGCATAGGCCCATTCAAAACCCGCGTGGTCAATCAGCAACCCCGCTGTAAAGGGCCCAATGAAGTTGGAAAAAGCAGGCGCAATCGACAGCCAGCTGAAGGCTTGCTTCATCTGGGCCACCCCTTGTGCCGCACGCCCGACATGGCGCTGCAAGGCAATGATGGCGACACCCGTGGCACCCCCCGTCATCAACCCACTGAAGCACAGCACCGGAAAAATAGGCCACAGGGCCGCTGCGCCAGCGCCCACCGAGCCCATCAACACACTCCACAGCACGGGACGCTTGAGACCATGCACATCGGCGTAACGCCCTGCGGGCAAGGCCAAAAACACTTGGGTCAAGGCAAACAAGGCCAGCAACACACCCACGGCCGCCTCGCTCTGACCACTGCGCAAGGCCATCAAAGGTGCTGCCATGCGCATGCCCGCCATGCAGGCATGCAAACACACTTGACCGGCGATCAGCTTGGTGAGTTCACGTTTCACACGCTGGCGTCCGTGTCGTCCAGAGCCTCGTCAAACTTGGGCAGCAGCGCTTGGGCCTCACCTTCTGGCAAGGCTTCGACGTTCTTCAAGGCACGACGCATTTGGCGGCTGCGCGTGTCGGCACGGTCCAGGGTGTCGGCTGCTTTTTGCACTTGCTCGCGTACCTTTTCCACCCAATCGCCATAGCGCTCAAATTCGGTTTTGACCGCGCCCAATACTTTCCAAACCTCGGAGGCTTGCTGCTCCAGCGCCAAGGTGCGAAAGCCCATGTGCAAGCTGTTGAGCATGGCCAACAAGGTGGTGGGGCCTGCCAGCGTGACGCGGTAGTCACGCTGCAAGCTGTCCATCAAGCCGGGGCGGCGTAACACCTCGGCGTACAAGCCTTCGGTGGGTAAAAACAAAATCGCAAAATCGGTGGTGTGCGGCGGGGCCAGATAGCTCTCAGCAATGCTCTTGGCCTCGGTGCGAATCCGCGTTTCCAAGGCCTTGGCGGCGACTTCAGCCGCGATGGCATCGGCACGGTCTTGCGCGTCGAGCAAGCGCTCATAGTCTTCGCGCGGAAACTTGGCATCGATGGGCAACCACACGGGTTCGCCGTCTGCACCGCCTCGACCTGGAAAGCGGATGGCAAAGTCCACCCGTTGGTTGCTGCGGGGTTTGGTCTCAATCTGCTTGGCGTATTGCTCAATCGTGAGCACTTGTTCGAGCAAGGCTTCGAGCTGCACCTCACCAAACATGCCACGTGTTTTGACATTGGTCAGCACGCGCTGCAAGCTACCCACCCCATCGGCCAGTTTTTGCATTTGGCCCAGGCCGTTGTGGACTTGCTCCAAACGCTCAGCCACTTGTTTGAAGCTCTCGGACAAGCGTTTTTCCAAGGTGGTTTGCAGTTTTTCGTCCACCGTGCGGCGCATTTCGTCCAGCTTGTCCGCATTGCTTTTTTGCAATTGCTGCAACTGTTGATTCAGCGTATCGCCAATGCTTTTTTGCATCAGCGTGAGTTGCTGCACTTGGCTTTGCTGAAACAGGGTCAAGCTTTGGGTCAGCTCCTGGCGTCCGCCACGGGCCGACTCGGCGATGTCAGTGCGCAGCTCACGCTCCATGCGTTCGAGCTTTTCGTGCATGCTTTGCAGACTTTGTTGCAAGACCAAGTTGGCGGCTTCGTCGTTGCCACTGGGGCGGCGCAACAGCAGCACCAGCAACAAGGCGTTGAAGACACCAACACCGACGGCGATCCAAACTTCCATCATGCGCCTACAGTGTTGAGCGGTGTGATCGATTTGCCTTGGGTCAGGTAGCTGATCAAGTTGTCGGCCGCCAGGGTCGCCATCGCCATGCGGGTGGTCACAGACGCGCTGGCAATGTGCGGTGTCAACACCACATTGGGCACGGTTAACAAATCTGGATGGACCTTGGGTTCGCCTTCAAACACATCCAAACCTGCGGCCGCAATGCGGCGCTCGCGCAAGGCCAAGGCCAAAGCCGCGTCATCCACGATGCCACCGCGCGCGATGTTGATCAGCGTGGCTGTGGGTTTCATGAGCGCCAGCTCAGCCGCGCCAATCGTGTGATGAGATGCCGGGCTGTACGGCACCACCAACACCACATGGTCAGCGGTTTTGAGCAGTTCTTCTTTGCTCACATAGGTGGCTTTGCATTCGTTTTCTGCCTCTGGGCTCAAGCGTGAACGGTTGTGATAAATCACCTTCATGCCAAAACCATGGGCGCCACGACGTGCAATGCCTTGGCCAATGCGACCCATGCCCAAAATGCCCAGCGTGCTGCCATGCACCTCGGTGCCTGCAAACATGTCGTAACGCCATTGCTTCCATTCGCCACGGCGCAGGAAATGTTCGCTCTCGGTGATGCGGCGCGCCGTGGCCATCAACAAGGCAAAGCCAAAGTCGGCCGTGGTTTCGGTCAACACATCGGGGGTGTTACTGGCTTGGATGCCGCGAGCCGTCAGGGCCGGCACATCCAAATTGTTGTAGCCCACGGCCATATTGGCCACCGCCTTGAGTTGTGGGCAGCCAGCCAGCACCTCGGCATCTACCGGATCTGCACCGGTGGTCAATGCAGCGGTGTGCTGTGACAACTTGTGCGTCCATTCGGCTTTGGTCCAGACTTCATTGGCTTGGTTGTCGGTGACGTCAAAGTGCTCACGCAAGCGCGCCAGCACTTCTTCAAAAATAGGGCAAGCGACGATGATTTTGTGTTTCATAGGTCAGTCTTTCAATCAGAAGTAGAAGTTGATGCATGTTCGAGCATCTGCAAATGTTGCGCCCACCACGCCGTGATGGCGGGCAACAGGGTCAAGGTCCAAATCACCACCCAGGCCGTCAAGGGCATGAGCAAGCTCAGGTCGGGAAACTGGGCCGCCGTGATCACGGCCAGCACAACCGGAATCACACCGGTCTCTCGCACAGCACAAAGAAACAATTTTTCTTTGAGGCTGACCGACGTCGGCGCCAAAGAAATCAACACCGCGAGTGGTCGTGCCACTCCCATGAACAACAAGGCCACGCACAACCCTAACCACGCCGTGTCCATCAAGTCGCTCATGGCCACAAAAGGACCGACCATCATGAAGATGGTGGGTTTGGCCACGCTCTCAATTTTGACCTCAAGGTGATGCAACAAGCCGTGAAAGTAATGCGTGCCATGGTTGAAGTTGGCCAACAACCCAGCCACGAAGGCGGCCAAAAACCCATTGCCATGCATGGCTTGCGCCAACACAAAGGTGAGCAAAGGGACCGCCAACACCATCGCAAAGTCATAAGGCGCTTCTGGTGTTTTTGCTTCGTGTCGGCGCGATTTGTAACGCTCAAACGCATACATGCCACACCAACCCAGCACACCTGCAGCGATCCCAAACAAGAATTGTTGCCCCAGATGCAAGAGGTTGTCACCGCTGAACAAGCCTGTGGTCAAACTCGTCAAGTTATCCAGCGAAGCGCCCGACACCACCATGGCCGCCACTGCGCCCACGAAGATGGCCCCCACGGCATCGTTCAAAGCGCTCTCCGCCACCGATAAATTGGCCACGCGTTTGAAGGGTGCTTTGAACACCAACTGCTTCAAAGTTGGAATCAAGGCGGCGGGATCGGTCGAGCCAATGATGGCCGCCAACAAGGCTGCGGTTTTGCCATCCAGTCCCAGCCAGAGCAGCAATGGGAACATGACCAAGAAGGTCACCAAATAACCCCCAATCGCCATCATGACCGTGGGGAACGCGATGCGCAAAAAGTCTTGGCGCTCAATCTCATCGCCGCCTGATTTCAGAATGATCGCGGCCAACGCTGTACACACCACGACAGATAACGTCAGCTCCGTCGACAAAGGTGCCAAGGCATCGTGCAGCACGATGCCCATCAACAATTGCAGTGTGAAGCTAGGGAACAAGGTCCCCTCCGCTGCACGACTGCACGCCCACCCAAACACCAAAAAAATTCCGGCACACCACAGCGAAGCCGCCAATGCGGCTTCCACACCGTCGAACCCATTGAAATGCGCCAGCAACCCAGGTGCCACCGCATTGAGCGCCCAGGCAATGGCAACCAAAACCCCGATGTGGATGTATTTCATGGCACGTTTATGTCGGCTGTTCGATGTCAAACACCTGCCGCAGATAAGCCAAATACTTTTGGTCTTCACACATATTTTTAGAAGGCGTGTCCGACAACTTGGCCACCGGCTGCCCGTTGCACTCCACCATCTTGATCACAATTTGCAGCGGCTCGTAGCCGAGGTCGTTGGTCAGGTTGGTGCCAATGCCAAAGGCCAATTGACAACGCCCTCTGAACTGCTGGTACAGCGCAATGATGCGCTCCACCGTCAAACCGTCGCTGAAGATCAGTGTTTTGGTCATGGGGTCCACGCGGTTGTTGCGGTAGTGGGCAATCATGCGCTCGCCCCAGGTGAAGGGGTCCCCGCTGTCGTGACGCGCACCATCAAACAGCTTGCAAAAGTACATGTCGAAATCGCGCAAGAACGGTTCAATGCCGTACACATCGCTGAGCGCAATGCCCAAGTCACCCCGGTATTCGCGGGCCCAGGTCTCAAAACCAAACACTTGGCTGTCGCGCAAACGCGGGCCCAGCGCTTGGCAGGCCTGCAAATACTCATGTGCCATGGTGCCCAAGGGCGTGAGTCCGAGCTTCATGGCAAACAAGGCATTGCTGGTACCCGCCAGTTGACCTTGCGCGCCGGTGCCCAATTTGGAGGCCAACACACGCAGCAATTCTTCATGCCAAGCTTTGGAAAAACGGCGACGGGTGCCGTAGTCTGCAATCTTCAAATCGCTCAAGCGCTCCGCGTGCAAGGCTTCAATTTTTTGATCCAGGCGACGACGCCCCTCCACAAAGTCGGGCACTTTTTGCGTGTTGCGAAAGTACACCTCGTTGACGATGGCCAGCACTGGAATCTCGAACGGAATGGTGTGTAGCCACGGCCCCTGAATGCTGATGTCAATCTCGCCATTGGGCAAGGCCTGGACTTGGATGTATTTTTCATTCAGGCGAAACAACCCCAAGAAATCCACAAAATCGCTCTTGATGAAGCGCAAGCTGCGCAACCAGTTCAGCTCGGCATCTTGAAAATGCAGGCTACAGAGGGAGCGAATTTCGTCGCGAATTTCTTGCACATAAGGCGCCAAGGCGACGCCTGGGTTGCGACACTTGAACTTGTACGAGACTTGCGCGCTCGGAAACTGATGCAGCACCGCCTGCATCATGGTGAACTTGTAAAGATCGGTGTCGAGCAGGCTCGTGATGATCATCTGTGTCAGTCGTTCGGGTTATTCAACCCAATGGGTAAATTCACTCACGGGTACGCGTGGCGTGACAAAGGTGTTGACCTTGTCGCTCTCGTCCGCATAACCCAGGGCCATGCCGCACACCAACATTTCGCCCTCGCCTGCGCCAATGTGCGGCAAGATGATGCTGTGAAAGTGGTTCCAAGCTGCCTGTGGGCAGGTGTGCAAGCCACGCGCACGCGCAGCCAACATGATGTTTTGCACAAACATGCCGTAGTCAAACATGGAGCCACGGCCCATCACAGGATCGACCGTGAACATCAACCCCACAGGGGCATCAAAGAACTTGAAGTTGCGTTGGTGTTGCAAGTGCATTTTTTCTTTGTCGCCCTTGCCAATGCCCAGCAAACCGTACAGACCCCAACCGTTTTCACGGCGGCGGTCAATGAAGGGGCTCACCCACTTTGCAGGGTAGTAGTCGTATTGCTCTTGGTAGTTTTTGGCCAGCTCTGGGTTGTGACTCATGGCCTCATGCGCAGCGCAGACCTTTTCGACCAAGCTGTCGCGGCTTGGGCCTTGCAGCACATAGACCTTCCAAGGTTGGGTGTTGGTGCCCGACGGCGCACGGCTGGCAACCTGCAAAATTTCTTCGATCAACGCGCGCGGCACAGGCTGCTGCGTGAAAGCGCGGGTCGACATGCGCGAGGTGATCGCGTGGTCCACAGCGGCGACGTTGTTGTGCGGGTTGCTCATACCAATTTCTCCAAGACAGTTTTCAAGTTCAAAGGCAGGGCCTGGACAGGCCGACGGTTTTCTTTATCCACATACACATGCACAAAGTGCCCACGGGCCGCGCACAGGTCTTCCCCTTGGGCAAACAGGCCGACTTCGTAGCGCACGCTCGACGACCCCAACTTGGCGACACGAATGCCAGCTTCAATGATTTGCGGAAATGCCAAGGGCGCGAAGTAATTGCATTGGGTTTCGATCACCAGGCCAATGGTTTGGCCGTGATGGATATCCAGCGCCCCCTGCTCAATCAAATGGGCGTTGACGGCGGTATCGAACCAGCTGTAATAGACCACGTTGTTGACGTGACCGTACACATCGTTGTCCATCCATCGGGTGTCGATGCGACGAAAAACCTTGAAAGCGCTGCGCGGTTCGGCTTGGGGACGAGGGTTAGGCGTGGAAGTCATTGGGCACGATTTTGCCAGCGTCGCCAGTACGCCTGGGCGACACGGTAGGTATTGACTTGCACCTGGACCGTGTCTTCAATGTGCGTCCCATAGCCCCCAGCCATCGCAAAGGCCAGCGGCAAGCGGCGGTTGTACGCCCAGTCAAAGACGCGGCGATCACGCGCCTCCAAGCCATCAAAGCTCAGTTTGAGCCGCCCCAGTCGGTCGCCCTCGTGCGGGTCGGCGCCTGCCAGATAAATCACCAGATCCGGGTCAAAGCGGGATTCCAAGGCCATCAGGGCTTGGTCCAAGACTTCAAGGTAAGCGTCGTCGTCACAGCCGTCGGGCAGCTCCACATCCAAGTCGCTGCTTTCTTTGGCAAATGGAAAGTTGCGTGCCCCGTGCAGCGACAGCGTGAACACCTGCGGATCATTGGCAAAAATACGCGCCGTGCCGTTGCCTTGGTGAACGTCCAAATCAACGATAGCCACCTTCAAGGGCCGCACATAGCGGCGTCCCCACTCGGCTTGCATCAAACGGGTGGCGACGGCGGCGTCGTTGAACACACAAAAGCCGCTGCCATGGTCGGCATAGGCGTGGTGGGTGCCGCCTGCCAAGTTGGCGGCCAAGCCTTCGCCACCCCACAGCGCCGCGCGCGCGGCCATCACGGTAGCTCCGGCGGAACGGCGCGAACGCTCCACCATGGCCGGGCTCCAGGGAAATCCAATCTCGCGCTGCGCTTGCGCACTCAGACTGCCCTGCACCACCGTCTGGATGTACTCGGGCGTGTGAACCAAGGCCAGCTCGCCATCGGTTGCGGGTTGGGCGGCCAGCATCTCAATCTCAGGAACTTCTTGGGCCAAACGCTCGCGCAACAAGCGGTACTTGGCCATGGGAAAACGGTGTCCTTCGGGCAGAGGCAGTACAAATTGATCTGAATAAAAAGCGCGCATAAGCCTTGGGAGCCGCATCAATCAAGGCCCCATTGTCGCCAAGACGGAAAACCCTCGGGTTTTAGAAAGCCGCCTCTAAACAGAGCCCGAAAGGCCTCAAACCTCTTGCAAAACCCCGGGATAACCCTAAACTTCATCCCAATGCTGCATCGCAACATTTTTTTGCAAACCCTCTCTTAACTTTTGGAGCACCCTATGTTGAACGTTGAACAAATCGCCGCCACAAACAAAGCCAACCTGAACAACCTGTTTGGTTTGACCAACCAAGCTTTCGCTGGCGTTGAGAAATTGGTGGAATTGAACCTGACTGCTGCACGCGCTGCATTAACTGAATCTGCTGACCACGCCAAAGCCGTGTTGAGCGTGAAAGACGCCCAAGAACTGTTGGCCTTGCAAGCTGGTTTGTTGCAGCCTTTGGCTGAGAAGTCTGCTGCTTACAGCCGCCACATCTATGACATCGCTTCAAGCACTGGCGCTGACCTGAGCAAAGCTTTCGAAGGCAAGGCTGCTGAAGGCCAACAAGCTTTCGTGAACTACATCGACGCTGCTTTGAAAAACGCACCTGCTGGCTCTGAGTCTGCTGTGGCTTTTTTCAAGCAAGCTGTGAGCGCTGGCAACAACGCTGTGGAATCTGTGCAAAAAGCGGTCAAGCAAGCTGCTGACATCGCTGAAAGCAACTTCCAAACCGTGACAGACACTGCTGTCAAGGCCACAAAGACCGCTTCTAAGAAGCGTTAATTTGTAACCGTTGTCTCCTCGGGTCCTTCGTCACCATCGGGTGCAGGATCCCTTCAAGGGCTCGTCGCAAGACGGGCCCTTTTTTTGTCTTTGAATCACTGAGCCGCCAAAGCGGCACGCAGTTTGGGTAGGGCTTGCAACATGGCCTGGCGTCCTGCTTCGATCGAACGCCGACGGGCGCTGAACTCCGCGCTGCCCACATTGCCCAAGTTGGGACGCACCACCAGATCGGCCTCACGCAATTCGAAGCTGTTGATGCTCTTGCCCATGATGGTGAAGGTTTGCATCAGGATTTGGAACATATCGCCGGTCTTACCCGCTTCGGGCACGCTAGAGATATCGACCGCCAAGATGTATTCACCGCCCATTTGACGCGCATACCGCACGGGCACGGGCGAAACCAAACCCCCGTCTACAAATTCACGGTTGCCAATGCGCACAGGCTCGAACACCGAGGGCACGGAGCTTGAGGCGCGCACGGCGGTGCCCACATCGCCGCGTTGAAACAGCACGCCTTGGCCGGTGTGCAAGTCAGTTGCCACAATGCCCAGAGGCATTTTGAAATCTTCAATCCGTTGTCCGCCGGTTTTGCTGTTCACATAGCGCGCCAAGGCATCGCCCCGCATCATGCCGCGGCCCAGCAAAGGCACGGTCCAGTCGGTGATGGTGGCCTCTTCCATGGTCTCGGCCACTTGCTGCAACTGCGCCCCGTTTTTGCCACTGGCATAGAGGGCCGCCACCACACTGCCTGCCGAGGTGCCCACCACCAGGTCAGGCCGCAGGCCAGCTTCTTCCAGCACCTGAATCACCCCCACATGCGCAAAACCACGTGCGGCACCACCGCCCAAGGCCAAGCCAAATTTGGGCGGACGTTTGGGCGCAGGCGTTTCAGCGCTTGGGGCTGGCCCACCCACCACAGGTGCCACGGGAGCCTGCGTGGCGCAACCCACCAAAGCCAGGACCACACTCACACCCAGCAACCAACGACAACTGATCATCCAAACCGTCCTTTGAGGAAATTCCGAAAAAGAGTGATTGTCCCGGATGCGGCAATCCCGCATAATTGACGTTTACGTAAACGTAAACTCAACCTTTTTACACTTTCATTCTTCAGGAGACCCTCATGGACATCAAAGGCAAAGTTTTCATCGTCACCGGCGGCGCATCAGGCCTGGGTGAAGGCACCGCGCGCGCCTTGGCCGCACACGGTGGCCAGGTGGTGATTGCCGATATGCAAGCCGACAAAGGCGAAGCCGTGGCGCGCGAAATTGGTGGCGCCTTCGTCAAATGCGATGTCAGCAGCGAAGCCGATGGTCAAGCCGTGGTCGCCAAAGCCGTGTCTTTGGGCAAGTTGATGGGCCTGGTGAACTGCGCAGGCATTGCACCTGCAGAAAAAACTGTCGGCAAACACGGCGCACACAAGCTCGATGTGTTCAACAAAACCATCACCGTCAACCTGGTGGGCAGCTTCAACATGATCCGCTTGGCCGCTGAAGCCATGAGCAAAAACGAGCCCGAAGCCACGGGCGAACGCGGCGTGATGATCTCCACCGCTTCTGTGGCGGCTTACGACGGTCAAATTGGCCAAGCCGCCTACAGCGCCTCCAAAGGTGGCGTGGTCGGCATGACCTTGCCCATTGCCCGCGACTTGGCCCGCAACGGCATTCGCAACATGACCATCGCCCCCGGCATTTTTGGCACCCCCATGATGTTTGGCATGCCGCAAGACGTGCAAGACGCTTTGGCCGCCAGCGTGCCCTTCCCTTCTCGCCTGGGCACACCGCAGGACTACGCCAAGCTCGCGCTGCATATTTTTGAAAACGATATGCTCAATGGCGAAGTCATCCGCTTAGACGGCGCCATTCGCTTGGCACCCAAATAAATCGCAAGCTTTGCAAAACAGCGCTTGTTGAAACCTCAAATCTGATGCAAAATAACATCAGATTTGATTCAAGGAGCAGCCATGAGAACCACCGTCACAATTGACGACGAGCTGTACGAAAAAGCGCTGCAAGTGGCCGATGCCGGCATGGACAAGGCCGATCTTTTTCGTGAGGCCATCAAAACCTTCGTGCGCGTACAAGCCGCCAAACGCCTGGCAGCTTTGGGTGCAAGCATGCCGGCCATGGAAGATGTACCGCGTTGGCGCACACAAGCCCAACAATGAACCTTGTTCTCGTTGACACATCGGTATGGGTGGATCACTTTCGGCAACGCAACGATGGTTTGATGCAATTGCTGATGGCAGACCTTGTGTTGACGCACCCCATGGTACTTGGCGAATTGACGTGTGGAACGCCTCCGGCACGCACCCAAACCCTGAGTGATCTGGCGCTATTGCAAGCGGCCCAGCATGCGAGCCTGCACGAAGTCATGGCGTTTGTCGAGCGCGAACAACTCTATGGGCTGGGATGCGGACTCATCGACATCACGCTGCTCGCCTCCACCCTGATGACGCCCTCGGCAAAACTGTGGACGCTGGACAAACGCCTATGTAATTTGGCGCAACGCTTTGGCGTGCTTCATCTCTGCGCACTGCACTGACAACACAGATGGCCATCCCCCAGTCTTTCATCCAAGAACTCCTCGCCCGCGTTGACGTGGTCGAGGTGGTGGGTCGCTATGTGCAGCTCAAAAAGGGCGGCGCCAACTTCATGGGGCTGTGTCCCTTCCACGGCGAAAAGTCTCCTTCGTTCTCGGTCAGCCCTGCCAAGCAGTTTTTCCATTGCTTTGGCTGCGGCAAAAACGGCAACGCCATCGGCTTCTTGATGGAGCATGCCGGCATGACGTTTGTGGAGGCGGTCAAAGACCTGGCGCAAAACGTCGGCATGCAAGTGCCCGAAGAAGACATCTCGCCCCAAGACCGCGCCCGTGCCGTAGAGCAACGCCAAAAGCAAGCCACACTCACCGACGTGTTGGAAAAAGCCGGTGAGGCCTACCGCAAACATTTGCGCAACTCGCCCCAAGCCATTGCTTACTTCAAGGGCCGGGGCTTGAGTGGCGAAATCGCCAAGCAGTTTGGTTTGGGTTACGCGCCCGAAGGTTGGCGCAGCTTGGCCAGCGTGTTTCCCGACTACCAAGACCCGCTGCTCGCTGAGAGCGGCTTGGTCATCGTGAACCAAGAAGACGGCGCCGAAGAAAAACGCTACGACCGCTTCCGCGACCGCGTGATGTTCCCCATCCGCAACGTCAAGGGCGAGTGCATTGGCTTTGGTGGCCGTGTCTTGGGTGAAGGCACCCCCAAATACCTCAACTCACCCGAAACCCCGGTGTTCAGCAAAGGCCGCGAGTTGTATGGCTTGTTTGAAGCCCGCAACGCCCTGCGCGATGCCGGCTATGTGCTGGTGACAGAAGGCTATATGGACGTGGTGGCTTTGGCCCAGCTGGGTTTTCCCAACGCAGTGGCCACACTGGGCACCGCTTGCACGCCCGACCATGTGCAAAAGTTGTTTCGCTTCACCGACAGCGTGGTGTTCAGCTTTGACGGCGATGGCGCAGGCCGACGTGCCGCCCGCAAGGCGCTCGATGGCGCCCTACCCTATGCCACCGATGTGCGCAGCGTGAAGTTTTTGTTCTTGCCCGCTGAGCATGACCCCGACAGCTACATCCGTGAATTCGGCAAAGAAGGCTTTGCCCATTGCGTGACCGAGGCCATGCCACTGAGCCGCTTTTTGATTGAAGTGGCACGCGAAGGCTGCGACTTGCACACCGCAGAAGGCCGCGCCCACATGGCCAGCAATGCCAAACCCATGTGGATGGCCTTGCCCGATGGCGCCCTCAAACGCCAATTGCTGAGCGAAATTGCCGAGCTAGCCGACTTGGGCACCCACGAGCTGCAAGACTTGTGGATTCCCCCTGCCACGACCAGCACAGCAGCCCGTACCGGTGAATTCAGAAAATCCTCCAAATTCAAACCGCGTGAACGGCCACCGCAAAATTGGAAACGTGGCGCACGCCAAATTCCCGCCGGACGCGCTGACCATGCGGCCCGTGTCTTGCTGTCAAACATGGAAATTTGGGAACAGCTCTCCAACGAAGACCACAACCTGTTGTGCGATTTAGCGCCCCCCCACGGCCCCTTGTTTGTGTGGATCGACCACCAGCACCACGAACACGGCAACCAGTCGTGGGGCGCGCTGCGCGAGGGTTTGCGGGAGCAAGAATTTGAAGACATGGCCCTGCGCGTCATGGCCACGGCCTTCAAACCCTTGCTCGACGACGACGGCAAACCCATGCCGGATGCGGCCTCTCCCGAAGAACAAGCCCAAGAAGCAGCGCTGGAACTGCGCGGCATGCTCAACCGCATGTTGATTGAAAACCTCAAGGCCCAAGAAACCGAAGCCATCGAAGCGGCCAAAGACGACCCCACCGCTTTGCAACGCTACCGCGCCCTGCAAACACGCCGTCGCCAGCTTGAACTGAACAACCCCAGCAGCGCGCAAAGCCAAGATTGATGCGCCTTGGCCATGAGATGGCCTGAGTTTGAGGGTATAATCCATTCTCTTTAGCAAGCGCGACAGCAACACCTCCGGGCCCGGCCAACCGTGACACAAGCGCACGACTCGCCAAATTACCGCAAGGATTGCATTCCAAATGTTCGCCCACACCACTTGCCTGTAAGAGTCCCCCTTTTTTCCGTTTCTCTACGCGCCGGGTTTTGTGGCGCTGTGTATTTGTTTCTTTGATGTCTAGGAGTTTTCATGCCTGTTGACCGCAAGTCCAAGAAGCCTGTTGCGAAAGCGGCCCCCAAAGCCGCTGCCAAAGCAGTTACGAAAGCCACAAAGCCCGTTGCCAAACCGGCGGCCAAACCCGCCGCCAAGCCTGCAACGAAAGCCAAACCAGTGCCCGCCTCCAAATCAAAGCCCTCCGCAACAAAAGCTGCTGTGAAACCTGCGGTCAAAACTGCCGCTAAACCTGCTGCCAAAGCGGTGAAAGCCGAAGCACCGAAAAAGAAAGTCTCAGCCGTCGAGGCCCACGCACCCAAAGCGGTCGCCAAAAAAGCCCCCGCTAAAAAGGCCAGCAAAGCCAAAGGCAAAAAAGTCAGCACAGACGATGAAGACCTCGGTGACATCGAAGCCGATCTCGAAGGTGAACCCGTCGTAGAAGCCGGCGCGGAAAAGGTCAAACCCCTGCGCATGAAGATCAGCAAGGCCAAAGAACGCGCCTTGATGAAAGAATTCGGTTTGGACGAAACCGTGCTGTCTGAAGAAGACATGCAAAAACGTCGCTCACGCCTGAAAACCCTGATCAAACTCGGTAAGACACGCGGCTACCTGACCCACGGCGAAATTTCTGACCACTTGCCCGACAAGTTGGTCGACGCCGAAACACTTGAAGTCGTGATCAGTATGTTGAACGACATGGGCGTGGCGGTGTACGAACACACCCCAGACGCCGAAACCCTGCTGCTCAACAACAACGCGCCCACCGCAGCCACTGAAGAAGAAGCGGAAGAAGAAGCCGAAGCCGCGCTGTCCACTGTGGACAGCGAATTCGGCCGCACCACCGACCCCGTGCGCATGTACATGCGCGAAATGGGCACTGTGGAGTTGTTGACGCGCGAAGGTGAAATCGAAATTGCCAAGCGCATCGAAGGCGGCTTGATGGACATGATGGAAGCCATCAGTGGCTCCCCTGCCACCATTGCCGCGATCTTGGGCATGGCCGAAGAAATTCGCCAAGACAAGGTGGTGATCTCCACCGTGGTGGACGGCTTCAACAACTTGAACGAAGCCGACGACTATGTGGCCGAAGAAGACTTCGACGAATTCGACGAAGAAGACGATGACGACGGCAAAGGTGGCTCCAAAGCACTAACAAAGAAACTGGAAGAGCTGAAGAACCAAGCCTTAGAACGTTTCGACCGAATGGCCGTCTTGTTCGAAAAACTGCGCAAGACCTACGACAAAGAAGGTTACGGCACACCGGCTTACCTCAAAGCGCAAAGCGCCTTGACCGCCGAGTTGATGAGCATCCGCTTCACCGCCAAAACAATTGAAAAGCTGTGCGACATGGTGCGCGGCCAAGTGGATGAAGTGCGCAAAAAAGAACGCGAACTGCGCCGCATCATCGTTGACAAGTGCGGCATGCCACAAGCCACTTTTGTCAAAGACTTCCCCCCTAATTTGCTGAACTTGAAGTGGGTTGAAAAACAAGCGGCGGCTGGCAAGCCCTGGTCCACCACCATGGGCCGCTTCATTCCGCCCGTGCAAGAGCTGCAACAAAACCTGATCGACTTGCAGTCGCGCGTGGTGGTGCCGCTGATGCAACTCAAAGACATCAACAAGCGCATGAACCAAGGCGAAGCTGCCTCACGTCATGCCAAGAAAGAAATGATCGAAGCCAACTTGCGCTTGGTCATTTCGATTGCCAAGAAATACACCAACCGTGGTTTGCAATTCTTGGACTTGATCCAAGAAGGCAACATTGGTTTGATGAAGGCCGTGGACAAGTTCGAATACCGTCGCGGTTACAAGTTCTCGACCTACGCCACCTGGTGGATTCGCCAAGCGATCACCCGCTCCATCGCCGATCAAGCGCGCACGATTCGCATTCCTGTGCACATGATCGAGACCATCAACAAGATGAACCGCATCAGCCGCCAACACTTGCAAGAGTTTGGTTTTGAGCCCGATGCCAGCGTCTTGGCCGAGAAGATGGAAATTCCAGAAGACAAGATCCGCAAGATCATGAAGATCGCCAAAGAGCCGATCTCTATGGAAACACCGATTGGTGACGACGACGACAGCCACTTGGGCGACTTCATCGAAGACAGCGTCAACACCGCGCCGATCGAAGCTGCCATGCAAGCGGGCTTGCGTGATGTGGTCAAAGACATCTTGGATGGCCTGACGCCACGCGAAGCCAAAGTGCTGCGCATGCGCTTTGGTATTGAGATGACCAGCGACCACACCTTGGAAGAAGTGGGCAAGCAGTTTGACGTCACGCGCGAGCGCATCCGTCAAATCGAAGCCAAGGCTTTGCGCAAGTTGAAGCACCCCAGCCGCAGTGACAAACTGCGCAGCTTCATCGACACGATGTAACCCTGGCGACTTCTCAAAATCCCCCGCGAGCCTTGAGCCCACGGGGGATTTTCTTTTTTCAGTCGCATGCTCGGCCAGGTTGAGGGTTATCACTCTTGAGAAGACATGCCAAGCCCAAATAATCGAGCCACTTTCTGATCAGGACTCTTGCATGTCATTGACACGTCGCACACTTCTCGCTGCATTAGGGGCTGTTTCCAGCACTGCTGCATGGGCTCAAGGCGCAACAGGTTTTCCCAATCGCCCGATCAAGATCGTGCCCTTTGGCACCGCAGGTGGCCCGATTGACACCTTGGCCAGAATTTACGGCGACAAGCTTCAGCAACGCTGGGGACAAGCCATTGTGGTGGACCCCAAACCCGGTGCCAGCGGCATCATCGCCGCCGACTATGTGGCCAAATCAGCGCCCGATGGCTACACCGTGATGATGACGCTGCCCCTCACGCATGTGAACAACGCCATCCTGCAACCCAAGCTGCCCTACGACCCCATCAAGAGCTTTACCCCGTTGAGCATGCTGGCTGTGGGAGGGCCGATGCTGGTGGTGCGTGCCAATGCACCGCTGAACAACCTCAAAGATTTGGTTGAATACGCAAAGAAAAAAGGCAGCCTCAGTTATGGCACTTGGGGCAACGGATCTTCGGCCCATCTGTTCGGTGAATTGCTGGCGCAACAGTCGGGCACCCAATTGGTCCATGCGGCCTACAAATCAGAAGCTGCCGCGCACAACGACTTGTTGGGGGAGTTGCTTGATTTCGCCTGGGCCAACCCGTCGACAGCACGGGCTCAAGTGCAAGGCGGAAAAATGAAGGTGTTGGGGGTGGCAGGCACACGCCGCGTCTCCACCATGCCGCAGATCACCACATTTTCAGAGCAAGGCTTTAAGGGCTTTGATGTGGACAGCTGGATTGGCATGTACGCGCCGGCGAACTTACCCACGGAACTGCAAAACACATGGGTCACCGCGCTGCGCGAAATCACCGCCATGCCAGAGGTGCAAGCCAAACTCATCAGCTTTGGCTTTGAACCTTTGGGCAACACGCCTCAACAATTCATGGAGGTTTTCAAAGCTGACTATCCCCGTGTGTCTGAGCTGATCAAAGCGGCTGGCATTTAAGTGAGCCGAGGAAATCACATGAGCGAATCACCATCCACCCCAGCACGCACCATCCCTATCCATGTGGATACGGGGACGGCTTATCACAAGCCTCCACCCACCTCCAATTTAGAAATGACCCAAGTGGGTCGTGGCACCCCCATGGGGGAACTGTTACGTCGCTATTGGCATCCGATTGGCATCCTCAGCGATGCCAACCACACACCACGCCAAGTTCGCGTGTTGGGTGAAGACTTGATTTTGTTCAGAGACAAAAAAGGTCGTCCAGGTTTGGTCTATCCCCACTGCGCACACCGCGGCACCTCCTTGTTCTACGGCAAGGTGGAAGACAACGGCATCCGTTGCTGCTACCACGGCTGGTTGTTCGATACCGAAGGCCATTGCTTAGAAAGGCCCTGCGAGCCCGGCAACGACGAACACCGCCACAAAGTACGGCAGCCTTGGTACCCGGTGCAAGAGCTGTATGGTTTGATTTGGGCTTATATGGGACCACCCGATAAAAAACCTGTTCTGCCTCGTTACGAATGTTTAGAAACTTTGGAAGAAGGTGAGTTTCTCGAAGTCAACGACCACAGCATTGGCGGCGGTGGCCCGCAAATCATTCCCTGCAATTGGTTGCAACATTACGAGAATTTGGTCGATCCCTTTCATGTGGTCATCTTGCATTCGTCCTTCAGCGGGACGCAGTTTGTCGAACAAATGGCCGTGATGCCCAAGGTAACCTGGGATACCCAAGAACACAGTGTGCGCACCATCTCGTTGCGTGACCTGCCCGACGGCCAAACCTTGCGCCGCATCAGCGAGGCTGGTTTGCCCACATTGCGCGTCATCCCCAGTCCGCGCATTGGACGCTATGGCATGGTGGAATCACTGGGATGGGTGTTGCCCATTGATGACCATTCTTTCCGTATTTACGTGGTGGGACGCGTCAAAGAAAAAGGCGAGCTGGTCAAAATGCGCTCACGCCTGAATGGCAAGTTATGGGAAGAACTGACCGAAGAAGAACACCAGCAATTCCCTGGCGACTACGAAGCCATGGTCAGCCAAGGCGCGATTGCTCACCACTCGGAAGAACACTTGGCTCAGTCAGACATTGGGATCGTGAAGTTGCGTCGTCTGCTCCAGCAACAACTGCAACGCGTCAAAGATGGGTTAGACCCCGCTGGCGTGAGTTTTGATGCGAACTGCGCACCGGTCAAATTTTCTGCCGGTAACTTTCTGGTACCTCGAGAATAAGCACGCCGTTAGAACTTTGCGGATGTGTTTGACATCAGCTTTTGTTGGGTTTCTTCGATTTCAATGCGAATCAAACGACGCAACTCCACCAAGGCCTCATGGTGGGTTTCAAAGTTTTGCAGCATGACGTAGGTGTCCGCATCAAATGTACACAGCACCTCGTGCGAGACGGCTTCGTAGCGGTTGTGGCGCTCAATCACATACCAGGTATTTTGAAAATCCATGCCGTCCTCACTTATTCGTTGGCGAGCAGATTGAAGTTTTTGAAAGCCTTTAGCAAAGGCTCATGCGCTGTCGAGCTGACGCGCATCAGTGGCGGACGCACCAGCTCCCATTCAGTCTGGTGGTAGTGCATCGACAAGAAAAGCTTGAGCGCAGCAATCATGGGTTGATCGCCTATGGCGGTCATCAACTCTGTCACACGGTCATCGGGTTTCCTGACTTTCATGCCACTCATCACCGTGGTTTGCGCTGCCGTGTCGTGGGACAGAATGTGTTGAATCACGATCGGAATCAGATTGGCCAATGCAGACAAGGTTGCCGCGGGTTTGAGCACCACCAAATTAGCCTCATGGGTGGGTATCACTGCCAGTTGAGGCGTGAAAGAACGCATCAAGTCCACCGTGTGAGATGGATGAATGTCCTGGTCGACAATGCCCGTCAGTACCGATGGAAATTCGCGTCTCAATTCACTGATGGTCGCTTCTGCCACATCGAGCCGAGAGGCTCCGCCCAACTGATGCAGGTACAGCTGCCACTGACTCAGATTCACCTGTCGAATCAATTGTCGAAAGAAATCCAACATGGCCGCTTGACCAATGGGCTGGTAATGCAGGGGTGGTGCGACCAAGAAGCGCTGAACTCCAGCGTTGTGGGCGCTTTTGATGAGTTGCACCGCATCGGTCATGGTGGTCGAGCTGACGCCCAGCATCAGCTCTTGCGCGGGGATACCCGAGCTGATGAGGTGTGCCAGGGCATCGAGTTTTTCAGCGTTAGAAAAACAAGCCCCTTCACCTGCGTACCCAAAAATAGCGAATCGCTGCACACCTTTGGCCGACAAATTGCGCACATGTGCGCACAAGCGCATCACATCAACATTGAAATCAGATTTCAGTGGGGTTAGCACATCGACCCAAACACTGGGTAAACGTTCCGGGTGTGCAGCGGGTTGAAGCATCCTCGACACTCACTGTTCAATAGAAAGAATACATGATAGCGAATCTGTATTCACAACAGCACACTGGATATCCCTTGCCCTTGATGGAAGTGAATCACAAGCGACAACCCGTGCTTTGCAACGACATGGAATGAGCGATCTCTCTTCATAATAGGCCCATCGATCAATTCAACAGAGAATCGGACCTATGGATTTGTGGCGCACGCTAAGTCTTGACTTTGGAGGGGCTTTTTCGTTGGTGGATATCGCTGGCGGGCTGATTGTTTGCGTTGCAGCCATTTGGTTTGGCACTTTGTTGGCCAAAAAACAAGCCCATGCCTTTTCTACCCAACAAACTATAAATAGCTCGGCAGACGCACAAGGCAACGGTGAGTTGCCGGGTGTGAATTTTTTCGATTACGGTGATATGCGGTTCCTGCATTTGGCCAGCCCCGCGGTGCAAGGATCGATGAAGCTCAGCAAGCCCTTTGAGATTCACCTCGACTACCAACAACGCATGATGGCTTGGTTGTTGCTGGCTGATTTAGACCAAGTCTGCCATCAACACGCCATGCAACTGGGCTTGGGCGCCGCCTCGTTGACCAAGTTTTGTCACCTGCAGTTGAACATGCACACCACGGCAGTTGAATTGAATCCACAAGTCATCAGCACATGCCGAAGCTGGTTTCATTTGCCCGACGACAATGACAAATTGCAGGTGCTGCTGGCCGATGCAGCCGATGTGGCACGCCAAGGGGCATGGCATGGATGCATCGATGCGTTGCAAGTCGATGTGTACGATCAAGAAGCTGCCTGTCCTGCGCTTGACACCGCAGACTTTTACCGTGATTGCCGTGATTTACTTACACAGGATGGCTGCATGACCGTCAACCTGTTTGGTCAGGCTTGCAACACCCATGACAGCATCCAAAAAATTGCAGCAGCTTTTGGTGCGGAGGCGGTATGGTCTTTCAAGCCCACCTCCGCAGGCAACACGATTGTGCTGGCCTGGCGTCGCCCCCGCGTGTTTGACAAAACCCACTTACAGTCACAGGCTCAGGCCATTGAAGCGCGCTGGCCCTTACCCGCCACGAAGTGGTTGAAAGCACTGGTGCCCGTCGCTTGATGCAACGTTTTCCCGATCGAGCCCATCCACACACAGGAGATCTATGCGTTTACACAACAAAATCGTCGTCGTCACCGCAGCCGGACAAGGCATCGGTCGTGCTGCAGCCATCGCCATGGCGGCAGAAGGTGCGCAGGTTTGGGCCACCGATATCAATGCAACGGCGCTGGCAACCCTGTCGGGCATTGCGAATATTCAAACCGCTTTGCTTGATGTACTCAAGCAAGACGAGATCCAGCGTTTTTTCGACAAACTACCCGTGGTCGATGTGTTGTTCAATTGTGCAGGCGTCGTTCATAACGGAACGATTTTGGATGCGCGCAATGCAGACTGGGACATGGCGTTCAACCTGAACGCACGCGCACAGTTTTGGGCCATTCAAGCGGTGCTGCCCAAGATGCTCAAGCAAGGACGCGGCAGCATCATCAACATGGCGAGCATTGCCAGCAGCATCAAAGGCTTGGCCAGCCGCTTTGTGTACGGTGCATCCAAAGCTGCTGTCATCGGCCTGACCAAAGCCGTAGCAGCCGACTATGTGACGCAAGGCATTCGATGCAATGCCATTGCCCCGGGCACCGTCGACACGCCATCGCTGGCAGACCGCATCAATGCTTACGATGACCCCGTCCAAGCGCGTCAAAACTTCATTGCACGCCAACCCATGGGTCGTCTTGCGGTGGCTGAAGAAATTGCCCCTGTGATCGTATTTCTGGCCAGTGATGAGGCGCAGTTTGTGACCGGTCAAACCTATGCAGTTGACGGTGGCATGACCATTTAACAACCTGTGTGAATTCAGCCATCAATTTCAAATTTTTCATGCATCCACACTCCCTCCTGAATCGCCGCACTGCTCTTTTGAGCGCAGCAAGTTCACTCATCGCCACTGCCGCGCTGCCATCTATGGCATCGTCTTGGCCAAGTAAAACGCTTCGGATCATCGTGCCTTTTGCACCCGGTGGTGGCGCAGACGTTTCTGCACGCGTTTTGGCAGAGTTGCTGGCCCCTCAATTGGGGCAAGCTGTGATTGTTGAAAACAAACCTGGTGCGGGCAGCGCAATTGGCGTCAATGCGGCTGCGCAAAGCAAAGATGGCCATACCCTGCTGATGGGCAGCAACAGCATGGTGATCAATCCATCGTTCAATCCCGCCATTGGTTATGACGTCGCGCGCGACTTCGATGCGGTGGGCATGGTTTCGGCACAACCTCTGGTATTGGTTGTCCCTGCCAATTCAACCATTCAATCCGTCTCCCATCTGATCGCCCAATACAAAGGCAAAGCCGATCAATTGACAGCCGGCAACAGCGGCAAAGGAACGCTGGCCCACCTGACATCCGAAATCTTTGAAGCCGAAACCGGTGTGCCTTTGACGCCCATTCCATACAAGGGCGAAAGCGCCTTGATGCCCGATTTGATCAGCGGCCAGGTGTCTTTGGGCTTTTTGAATTTACCCAGCGTCGCCACCCACATCAAATCAGGCAAATTGCGTGCATTGGCCCTGTCAGCCCCTTTGCCTTTGCCCGATCTGCCAGGTGTTCCAACCTTCAGATCCTTGAATTTGCAAAGTTTAGAAGTGCAAGGATGGGCAGCCCTCTTAGCGCCCAAAGGCTCAATCCCCGAGGACGGTATGGCACGTTTGGAAACCCTGCTCATGCAAGCGCTGGCGTCTGAAACAGTGAAGACTCGGTTCACAGCGCTCAATGTCAACCCTGTGATTTTGAGCCGCCAAGCAACCACCAGTTTTCTGAAAAATGAAGGCACACGCTACGGCAAAGTCATCAAAGATCGTGGGATCAAACCAGAATGAGTAGGCTAGCGATGCCATCGAAAGCAACCATCACATGCGATGTGCTCGTGTGCGGCGGAGGCGTTGCAGGAACAATGGCCGCTGTAGCCGCCGCTCGCAACGGTGCGCATGTCGTGCTGGTCGAGCGCTATGGCTTTTTAGGTGGCAATGCCACGGCGGGCGCAGTCGCGCAATTCAACAGTTGGCAAACCGCGAATGGACGCAAAGTTGTTGCAGGTCTTGCCGATGAAGTGGTTCAACGCTTGCGCAGCTATGGCGCCGCCGCAGACCATCAAGTGTTCGTCATGTCCACAGGCCACACCATGGACCGCGTCGAATACGCCCCCGAGGTTTTAAAACTGGTACTGGATGACATGGTCTCTGAAGCCGGTGTGCAACCGTTGCTGCATGCGCAACTGCTGGATGTTGCATGTGAAGGACGGCAAGTCCAATCCGTCCAGATGCTCACAAAAAGCGGCATCATGACCATCGAACCACGGGTGCTGATTGACGCCTCAGGCGATTTAGACGCGCTGCGTAAAGCAGGTGGTGCATTTTTACCCTTGTCGGAAGGTGAGTCATTGCAACCGGCGACCATGATGTTTCGCTTTGGCCCCATAGACTTTACGCGCTTCAACCAAACGTCCAAGGAAGACATCAAGGCATTGGCCACACGCGGGTTTGAATCAGGCGCCTTGGCCCGTGCCGCTTTGCATGCCTCTCGCAATCCTTACTCTGACGATGCCTGGTTCAACATCAGTCGACTCAGCGTTGATGCCACAGATGCATTGGCGTTGGGACAAGCAGAAATGCAAGGGCGCCAACAAGCATGGCGCGCTGCCACTTTTATCCGCGCCCATGTGCCCGGATGCGAAGCTGGACAGCTGCAAGCATTTGCAACCCAAGTTGGCATACGTGAGACACGGCGGGCACAAGGTGATCACGTTCTCACAGCGCAAGAGTTACTCGCGCCCGTTGTGTTTGAAGACGCGATTGCAGCAGGGGCGTACCCAATTGATATTCATCCAGCACAAGGTGGTGACTTGATTTACAAGGCCATGGACGATGACCACGCCTACCAAATCCCTTACCGCAGCTTGATTCCCATCAACTTGGACAACGCTTTGGTTGTGGGCCGAGGTATTTCAGCAGACCATGAAGCCTTGGCGGCCATTCGCGTGATGACCATTTCGATGGCCGTGGGGCAAGCTGCAGGCACGGCAGCGGCCCTGGTGTGCAAAGTCCAAGCAGGAAATGTCTCGGTCAGGTCGTTGAACCGTCAAGCGCTTCAGACAAACTTGGCTCAAAACGGCGCTATTTTGAAATAGACACAACACACGCTTGACGGGAGATCCTCATTTTTTCGTTGGAAAGCTAGCCACCTCACCGGGCTTGAGAGGATGGACTTGAATGTTGGGGCTCTTCATCAAAGCCATGAACTGGGCCAAGGTGCCTTTGGCCAAGGGATTCGCACCGTAGTGCATGGCAATGACATTGGGAATTTTCATCAACTCATTCGCGGCATAGGCCGCCTCTTTTGGACCCATGGTGAAGTTGCCACCAATCGGGATCAGGACCAAGTCTGGTTTGTAGTAGTCGGCGATGAACTTCATGTCGCTGAAAAGCCCCGTATCGCCCATGTGATAAATCTTGAACCCATCTTCCAACTCAATGATGAAACCCACGGGCTCGCCACCGACATGGATTTCGTCCTTCTGAGTGGTTGGATTTTTCCAATTGATGACCGACGAATGCTCGGCATGAACAGGTGTCACTTGGATACCCGGACTAGGCTCGACAACGCCCGATTTGTTAAAACGCGGCGCAAGTTCGGGCGGCAAGATACCCAGTGCCACGACCGAGGCATTCATGTCACCCGGGGCATACATCGGCACATGGTTGAGTTTGGCAATGGCTGGCGCATCGGCAAAGTGGTCCAAATGACCATGCGTGACCAACAACACATCGACCTTGCCTAAATTTTCCAACGTCTTGAACTCCACCGGGGTCAAAGGATTGGCCTTGAGCCACGGATCGGTGATGATGACCTTTCCCGCTGGGGAGATGATTTTGAAAGCTGCTTGCCCCAACCACTGCACCTTCACCGGTGCGGTTTGGGCTTGCGCCCACAAACTGCTGGCTAGCATGGAGCAAGCGATCAAGAATTTCAAATGACGGTTCATGTAGCGGTCTCCATAGGGAATGTCGGGTGGAAATTTTGTTTCAAGCGCGAGTTTGCCTGTAATTCGTCGCTTGCGACGATTTTCTGGCCTAGCTAGGCCACTTAAGCTTGGCCAAAAATCACTCCCTCTCTCCTCCTATGCGACAAAAATCCCGCGCCGTCATTGCCCGAGATCACTCTGGCACCGTCACCGTTGAAGACATTTGGGTCGAGGCCCCGCGTCACGGAGAAGTCATGGTCAAGATGGAAGCCTGCGGCGTATGCCACAGCGATTTGTCCACGGCCAAAGGCGTGATTCCCCTGCCCCCGCCCGTCGTGCTGGGTCACGAGGGTGCAGGCCGTATCGTGTCGGTCGGTGAAGGCGTCAAAGGCTTGGCGGTGGGCGACCGCGTGATCACCTCATTCGTCAGCATGTGCGGACACTGCCGCTACTGCACCACGGGTCGCCCCCAGCTGTGCGATCAAAACAGCCGCACCGCGTTCACCCTGCCTGACGGCACGGTACGTACCTTTGACATGGCTAATCAAGCGTTGAACGTCTTGTGCGGCTGCGGCGTGATGTCTGAGTACGCCACGCTGCACATGGACAACCTGGTCAAGGTCGATCAGCCTGACATTTCGATGGAATGCTGTGCACTCATCAGCTGCGGCGTGATGACGGGTGTGGGTGCTGTGATCAACACGGCAAAACTCACGGCTGGGTCCATCGCTGTGGTGTTCGGTGCAGGTGGCGTTGGACTCAATGCCATTCAAGGCTGCGCCATCGCCGGCGCCGCCATGATCGTGGCGGTGGATCGCTCCGACCATAAATTAGAACTGGCTCGCCTGTTTGGCGCCACCCACACCCTCAACGCCAGCAACGATGACAACATCGTCAAAACCTTGAAAAAACTCACCGGTGGCGGCGCCGACTACGCCTTTGAATGCGTGGGCTTGGGCAGCGTGGTGGCACAAGCCTATGGCGCGCTACGCAAAGGCGGTACCGCTGTGTCGGTGGGCGTAGCCAGCACACAAGACACCACCACACTCAAAACAGTCACCCTGTCGTTGGAAGAAAAAACCCTCAAAGGCAGCTACTACGGCTCGGCCCGTCCGCGCGAAGACTTTCCGCGCCTCATGTCACTCTACCGCTCGGGCAAGTTAAAGCTGGATGAGCTCATCACCCACCGTTACCCTTTAGAGCAAGCACCGCAAGCATTTGAAGACTTGGCGCAAGGTCGCAACGCACGCGGCATGATTGTGTTTTCTTAATCCCCAATAGCCCATGAAATCTTTACCCTTCTCACCGTACATCACAGCGACTTTGATGAGTCTGTTTGGTTTGCTGTCTGTCACCGCGCAAGCGCAATCGAACTACCCCAGCAAGCCCATCAAAATCGTGGTGCCTTTCCCTGCGGGGGGCACATCCGATGTGCTGGCCCGCATGATTGGGGTGAAGATCACCGAAGCTTGGGGGCAACCTGTCGTGGTAGAAAACCGCCCAGGCTCGAGTGGCAACTTGGGTGCGGATGTGGTCGCCAAGTCGGCACCCGATGGCTACACCTTCGCATTGATGGACATTGGCAATTTGGTCATCAGCCCAGCGCTCTATAAATTACCGTTCAATGTGTTGAATGACTTTGCACCTGTCTCCATGGTGGCTTACTCACCGCACCTGTTGGTTGTGAGCAGCCAAATACCCGCGAACACCACGGCTGAACTGATTGCCTATGCCAAAGCGCAAAAAGGAAAAATCAACTTTGCCGCAGCCGCTGGCATGGGCAGTGCCACACACTTGGCTGGCGTGGTGTTTGCCAAACGCAGCGGCATTGACTGGGGCTACGTGCCCTACAAAGGAGGCGCACAAGCTATGACAGATTTGATTGGCGCCCAAGTGGATGTCACCTTCAACGGCATGGTGGCCACCTACCCCCATGTGAAGTCGGGAAAGATCAAACTGTTGGCTGTCTCCAGTGACAAGCGCAATTCCCAACTGCCCGATGTGCCCACTGTGGCTGAAACCTTGCCCGGATTTCTCACCGGAAGCTGGCAAGGTCTGTTGGCTCCTGCGGGTACACCCAAAGCCATCATCGACAAAGTCAATGCCGAAGTCATCCGCATCACAGCTTTGCCAGATATCAAAGAACGCCTGAGCACACTGGGTGCAGAGCCATCTCACATGAGCGCGCAAGAATTGGCACAGTGGATGAAAAAAGAAATTCCCGCGATGGCCAAAATTGTCAAGGACGAAAAAATAAGCGTCGAATAAATCGCGGGGAATCGCTTTACAAGACGCGCTAAGGTATGCAAGGATTGTCTCCTGTGATTCATCTCAAAGGTTTCAAACCATGGAAACAAGCCATCACACCTTGGCTGAACTGTTCAAACAACTCGGACTGGCCAATGACCGCAAGTCGATCGAATCGTTCTTAAAAGCACACCGCCCCATGAACGCGTCCACACGCATCGAAGATGCTGCCTTTTGGACACCGAGCCAAAGCCACTTCATCAAAGAGCAATTGGCCAACGACGCCGATTGGGCCGAGTTGTTAGACCAACTGAGCTTGGCCTTGCGTTGAATCACACACGATGATTCAGAGCTAACATGCTGCAACCCCTACAAAACTGAAACAATTTATGGCTACTTTTGTTGATCAACTCAAAGCAGAAATTTCACGCATCGCCAAAAAAGAAGTGCGTGCAGAAACCAAGCAACTCAAAAAAGCTTCGGCACAGTACCGTTCGGACATTGCAGCTTTGAAACGCCACATTGCCAGTTTGGAAACCAGCCTTAAAAAGCTCAACAAGAATCAACCCAAACCCAGCTTGGAAGCCAAAACGCCTGCTACCGGGCTACGCTTTCGTGCGGGCGGCTTCGCCACATTGCGCAAAAAATTTGCCATGTCGGCCGAACAAATGGGCAAATTGCTGGGCGTATCGGCCCAATCGGTTTACCACTGGGAAGCGGGTAAATCACGCCCACGTGCGAGTCAGCTGCCAACCATCGCGGCAGCCCGCACACTGACAAAAAAAGAAGCCTGGGCGAAGATCAGCTGATCACGCCTGGCCATCGACCAAGATGAAGGCAACGCGCGCAGCTTGTCCTGATCGATTGGCCCAGGCATGGTTGGTGCCACGCTGGATCAACACATCGCCTGCACGCAAGGTGGTTTCCCCTTTGTCCATGATGGCCACCAACTCGCCTTCCAACATCAGCGCGTAATCCACCGTTGCTGTGCGGTGCATGCCGGGATGTTCACCGGGCTTGGGCGCATGCTGTGCGTCGCGGTACATGCTGCCAAAGGTGGCATGCAACATCTGCGCCAAAACTTGAGGGTCTTTGGGCTCTGGCGGGAAATCAATGATGCGCAGCACGGTTCCGCCTGGAGGTGGCGCCACGCCCTGGTGTTCGGCAATTCGATCGGGCGCATGCACTGAGGCAGGCGACGCCTGGGTGCACCACAAATTCGTCACACGGTACCCAGGACGCTCAGGTACCAGACGCACCGCTGGAGAAGCGCCATCAGCCACGATCGACGACACGCCTTGCGCATCATCGCCTGTGACCACACGTCGAATGGGGGGAAGGTTCATATCAGTTTTTCTCCAGATTCAAACGCGGCACCAAGTCCGCGTGAAGACGATAGGTACTTTGAATACGTGCTTTGAACTGCTCAGCGCTCAAATAGGCCGGCACTTGTTGCAATGTCTGGGCAGTTTGCTTAAAGCCTTCGGTTTCCAGCACTTTTTGACACAGGCCTTGCAGCTTGGCCAGCGTGTCTGTCGAGGTTCCCGCCGGGGCAAACAAGCCATTCAAACCGGGGATCACAGCCGGGTAGCCCAGCTCTGACAGCGAGGCCACCTCAGGCATGGACGGATGGCGCTTCTCAGACAGCACCACCAACACCCGCAGCCCCTTGCCTTTGATCGACGACAGCGCAGGCGCCGCAAAGTCCAATTGACCACCCATCAGCTGGGGCAGCAAGGCGCCATCACCGCGAAATGGAATGGGATTGAATTCAATGCCCAAGGCTTTTTCAACGGCAGCGACACCGAGATGCGGCACAGAGCCGTTGCCTGCATGCCCATAGGACAAGGTACCTGGCGCAGCTTTGGCACGGGCCACCAAATCTTGCATCGACTTGATGGGCGAGTCTTGCCGCACAGCAATGGTGAACACGTTTTCAAACACCTGGCACACGGGTTCAATCTGCTCGTTGCGATAAGGCATGGTTTTCGTCAGAAACGGCGCATTGGTCAAGGGCGATGCGGGCGAAAACACCAAGGTGTGCCCATCAGCAGCTGCCCGTGACAAAGCGGTAAAACCAATCACCCCGGCTCCACCATCACGGTTGACGACCACCCAGCTTTGACCCGTGAGCTGCGCAGCTTCACGCGCAAACGCGCGGCCCATGGCATCTACACCGCCTCCTGCTGCATAGGGAAGAATGATTTCAACATTGCGGGCGTTGGATTTATCTTGTGCGCTCACCCAAGTCGCACAACAGACAAACAAAACAGCGATGAGACTTCGGACCATGTGACGCCCATTTCAAAGTGGTTGAGATCAAGATGAATAGATCGTACAGCCATGCCTGTGATGGCACGAAACAAAGTGGGATGTGTGACGTATTTAAAATACACACGCCATGCCGTACATCACCATTAAAAACAAATTCATCATCACCGTTGCACTGTCTACCGCATGGATGCTGCTTTCAATAGTGTTATCTATTCCTTGGTACGAGCAGCTGAGTTCGCACACCTCTGAAGCCATTGCATTTTTCTTGATTGGGTTTATTGCCATCATTCCTGGCTTCATGAACGCTTTCATCATGGTGGCGCTGGCTTTGGACAAGCGCCCTGCCGTGCCTCAACTCAGCAGCTACCCCAGCGTGACGGTGTTGGTGGCGGCCTACAACGAAGAATCGTCCATCGAAGACACTGTGCGCAGTTTGATGCGACAAGACTATGCCGGTCAACTGGATGTGGTCGTGATCAACGATGGATCGGTTGATCAAACCGCCGCCATCGTGCATCGCTTGTTGCCTGAGTTTGCCAACTTGCGCCTCATTGACCTGAAACAAAACGCAGGCAAAGCCAATGCACTCAATCAAGGCTTAGCCAACTGCCAAACCCAGCTCGTCATCACGGTGGATGCCGATTGCTGGATTTGGAAAAACGGCATTCAAAATTTGGTAGGCCGCCGCATGGCTGACCCTGCCAATACGCGCGCCGTGGCTGGCGCAATTTTGATTCGCAACTCACGCCAAAATTGGCTGACCAAGGCGCAAGAGTGGGATTACTTTTTGGGCATCGCCGCCATCAAACGGATTCAGTCCTTGTTCCAAGGCACCTTGGTGGCGCAAGGCGCTTTCTCGGTCTATGACCGCGATGTCTTGGTCGAAGTGGGTGGTTGGCCTGAAACCGTGGGCGAAGACATTGTGCTGACCTGGAAAATTTTGCGCGCTGGTTACCGTGTCGGTCATGCTGAAAATGCCATCGCCTTGACACGTTGCCCAGACAATTTGAAGCAATTCATCCGTCAGCGACAACGTTGGTCGCGCGGCTTGATTGAAGCCTTCAAAATGACGCCTGACATCTTGCTTCAACGTCGTATGCCGATTTTTTACATCTGGTGGAACACCTTGTTTCCACTCATGGATTTGGCATACACCCTTGGTTTTATCCCGGGTTTGATTTTGGCCCTGTTCGGTCACTTTTGGATTGTTGGCCCCATGACTCTGGCCTTATTGCCCATCAGCTTTTTGATGAACTCCCTGATGTATTCACGCAGCAAAGCCACCTTCGATGAAGTAGGCCTGACTGTGCGCCGCAATCGCTTGGGACTGCTGTCCTACGCGCTGGTTTACAGCGTCATCTTGCAACCTGCTTGCGTTTGGGGCTACATCAGCGAAATCTTAAATCTGCGCAAAACCTGGGGAACCAAATGAGAGACCGTCTTGCCAACTTCGCCGCGCTGACATGCCTCGCGTTGGGCGTTGTGAATACCTCATGGGCACAAAACACATGGGCACTGACTGCGCCTCAGTGGAACCACTCCCACGACAGCGATGGCCTCAAGATCGACAAATGGGCCATCGCCGCTTTGCCGTCTTACCAATCCGGTGTTCAATGGCAAGGTTTTGAGTTCCAGCAACAGCGTTATCGTCAAAACAACAATGCCTTGGATGGACAAACGCTGAGCTACGTTGCGCAAAAAACAGACCCCCTCACAGGGTTGGGTTACAGCTACAAAGCAGGTTGGAACCAAGGCTTGAATCAATCCTTGCTCACAGGTGAATTCAGTTGGGGACAGGCATTTAACCCTCAATTACAGTGGGGCATATTTGCGAACCGCGATTGGGTAGAGTCTTTTGGCGCCTTGCAAAACAACATTCACTACGATTTGGTGGGTGGCAATGTGGACTACCAAATCCATCCACGTTTCACCACCGTGGCCTCGCTGACCCAAACGCGTTTTTCGGACAACCAGAATCGGCAGCAGCAGCGTCTGCGTGCGGTGTGGGACGCATTGCCCGATCATGGCGTGACCTTGCAATGGGCTTATAAACACCAATTGGGCGAACAAAACAACGGCCAGCGTCTGTACTTCAACCCCGAACGGCTCGACGAATCTATTGTTTTTGTCGGCTGGCGCAAACGCATCGAAGGCTGGCAACTCTATGCGCGCGCGGGCAGAGGATCGCAAAAAGTCACAGACCAAGACAGCACGCCTGCACGAGTAACAGAAGTCAACCTGACCAGCCCGCTCTACGGCGATCAGTTTTTCAAACTCCGCCTAGGGTCTACCGAAACCATCGGTCTCAACGGACCCGGTTATGTGTACCGCTACGCCGACGTGCAGTGGACTTTCCGACTCAATCGTTAACGGCACCAAATGTAGAGACCCGATTGCGACCGGCCTTCTTCGCCTCATACATGGCGGTATCTGCCCGCTGCTGAATCACTTGCATGGTTTGGTGCTCAAACGTTTTTGCCGCCACGCCAATGCTGGCGGTGATGTTGAGCGTGTGTCCGTCTATGTGTGGGCACAAGGCCTCAATCGCTTCACGCAACACCTCGGCCAAACGCTCAGCACCTGCCACGCTGGTGTTGGGCAAATAGACCGAGAACTCTTCGCCACCAATCCGCCCCACCACATCGCTGCGGCGCACATTGGCCTCCATCGTGGTGGCCACCGCACGCAGCACCTCGTCACCCGCCGCATGGCCATAGCGGTCATTGATGGACTTGAAATGGTCCAAGTCCACAAACAACACTGCAAAGGGTTGGTTAGAGCGTTGGCTGGCATGAATCAGTTGATCGCAGGCCCGGTAATACGCACGTGCGTTCAAGATACCTGTCAACGGGTCGTGGCTGGCCAAATCTTCTAACGCCATGTTGTAGTCACGCATGCGTTTGAAGTACGACAGCGAACGGTCAACGTATGCATTGAATGCAAAACCCAAGTAGAGCAATGCCAACACGCCTGTAGCCACCGCATTGGCTGAATAAGGTTTGTCTAAAGAACCGTTGATGCCCACAAAACCCGCCATGGTCACAGCCGTGATGAACCAACCGGCACGCTGCCCCAACAAAATAAACACGCAGGGCAAGTTGGTGAAAAACCAAAGTACGCGCAGCTCATCGGCAGGCACATACATCAGCGCCGATGTGGACTCCCACAAAGACAAACACTCATACGTCCAGCCAATCGGCTTGAAGCGCGTGGGATGACTGCGTAACAGCCACCACAGCACAAAAGTGGTGATGGTGAAAAACACCATGGAACGCCCATGCGCCCAACCAATCGGATTGATTTGACTCCAAGTCCCCAGAATCAGCAGCAAGGTCAACAGCGCTGCAGATATCATCAATAAAATTAAAAACTTGTAACGAAACTCGAGGTACTCCTCGCTTTCCGAGAATTGAACCTTGCCAAACAGCAGTGTTTTCAGAGCCTTCCAAGAGCTCCATGAGGGCAGCACAATAGTCATAAGTTGTTGGGTGAATTGACAAACAATTATGATCAAAATCGAAGCCGCAGAAATTTGAAAATGTCACAAGCAGAAAACGCCCCACAAGCCGCCAAGTTTTCCGACATGGATTTACGCGTTGGACAACGCGTTCAGTTGGTGATCCACGCGCCGGTACTTCAAAAGCACTACACCAGCCTGATTGGCTATGTGGAAAACGAATTCCTCATGCTGCGGGTACCGCAGGAAGACGGCTGGATTGCCCACCTCAAAGAAGGCATGAATGTCGAAGTTCGGCTGTTTTCAGGTGTGTCTGTGTTCACATTTCCAACGCGCGTCGACACCTTGCTGCTCAATCCTCGCAACTACATGTTGATGCGGTTTCCAGACCAAATTCAAGAAGTGCGCATGCGTGCCCACGCACGCGTTCGCACCAACAAGCCGGTAGAGATCGTCGAGGCATCTTCCGCAGCCACCAAAGCCACGGGCTTTCATTTGCATGATTTAAGTGGTGGCGGCGCATCGGTGTTGGGCCCTGCCCCGCTGGGCCCGGTGGGTGCGCGTGTACGATTGGGATTTCGCTTCAAATTAGAAGCGACCAATCTGAATGAGCATGTGGAGCTCAATGCCACGATTCAAAGTGCTGATCCAGTGGTGAATGAAGGCCGCCCCACGGCCTACCAGCACGGTGTTCAATTTGATGTGGTCGACCCGCGCATCCTGCTGTGGGTGCACGAGTTGCAATAAGCCCAGTTCAGCTCACCACACCCAAATGCCACGGCACAAACTCGTGGTCGCCCAGGTCCAGCAGCTCGCTCTTGGTGGACTCCCCTGAGGCGTGCTTCAAGATTTGCTCAAAAATCAGCTGCCCCATCTCTTGCACCGAAGCCTCACCATCCAAGATACGGCCACAGTTGATGTCCATGTCTTCTTCAAGACGACGATACATCTCGCTGTTGCTGGCCAGTTTGATGGTCGGCGCAGGACGTGAACCAAACATGGACCCACGTCCCGTGGTGAAGCAAATCAAATTTGCGCCGCTGGCAATTTGCCCGGTCACGGCCACCGGGTCGTAGCCCGGTGAGTCCATGAACACAAAGCCTTTGTGTGTGATCGGTTCGGCGTATTCGTAAAACGCTTGCAAGGGCGTGGAGCCAGCTTTCATGGCCGAGCCCAAAGATTTCTCAAAAATATTGGCCAAACCACCCTGCTGGTTGCCATGCCCGACCACGCCATTGAACTGCACATTGGTGCCGCGTGTGTACTCGCTCCACCAAGCCAATTTATCAAGCAGTTTTTGCCCCACCTCTGGTGTCACAGCACGGCGTGTGAGCATGTGCTCTACGCCATGAATCTCGGGCGTCTCCGATAAGATGGCTGTGCCGCCATGGCGCACCAAAATATCCATTGCAGCACCCAGCGCGGGGTTGCAGGTAATGCCTGAAAAACCGTCGGAGCCACCGCACTCCAGGCCGATGGACAAGTGGCTGGCAGACACCGACTCGCGCTTGACATCATTGGCAGCAGCCAACATCTTTTCAACCGCGGCAATACCGGCTGCAATTGTGACCCGTGTGCCACCCACTTCTTGCATGACCAAGGTTTGCATCAACACGCTAGGGCGCAACGCTTGCGAGGTCACCAAATCAGCCACCTGATTGCGCTCGCAACCCAAACCCACAATCAAGGCACCGGCCAAATTGGGATGGCGCACATAACCTGCAATCGTGCGACGCAGCAAATCGAAATGCGGGCTGGGCGAGGCCATGCCGCAACCTGTGGTCTGAGCAAACGCCACCACACCATCAATGTTGGGATAGGGCTTGAGCCGCTCAGGCGTGAAATACGCGGCAATTTTGTGAATCACCGTGGCAGAACAATTCACAGACGAAAAAATGCCAATGAAGTTGCGGGTGCCCACGCGGCCATCGGGACGCACATAACCCATGAAACGGGCTTGTTCGGACGCAGGCAATACATCCACAGGCTTCACGTCGGCGCCGAACGCGGGGTCGTGGTAGAACTCGGCCAGCGCCAAGTTGTGGCCATGCACATGCTCACCTGCGGCAATGTCGCGCGTGGCCACACCGATTTCGGTGTTGTACTTGAGAATTCTCTCGCCCGCCGCAATCGCCCGCAGCGCAATTTTGTGGCCCGCAGGCACTTGGGCCTTGACCTTGATGCCCCAGGCATCCACTTGCTCACCCAGGGCGAGCGGTCGTTTGGCGATCAAAACACTGTCGTTGGCGTGCAGACGGATCAAGGGCATAACTTAGTTCTTCACCAGTTCTTTGAGTTTCAATTTGTCAATCAGCATGGTCTCTTTTTTATAGACCTGGGTCACATAACGTTCGTAGTCGGGGCCGTCTAAATAAAGCACTGGTGCGTCAATTTTGTCGCAGGCTTGTTTGAATTCCTCACTGGCCACCGCCACGCGGAACGCTTGTCGCAAGCGGGTAGCCACGGTCGCGTCCAAACCCTTGGGGGCGCCAATGCCATTGGGTGCATCCACCACCACATTGAAGCCTGCATCTTTCAAGGTCGGCACATCTTTGAATCGCCCCACACGTTGCTCGCCCCAAGTGGCCAGCAAACGCATTTTTCCGGCTTCCACATGCGGTGCCCAGGACGATGAATCGACCAACACGTCCACATGACCACCCAATACAGCTTGCAACGCGTCAGCACCGCCTTTGAAAGGAATGTGGTTCAACTTGATGCCTGCGGCCAAGGCAAACTCTTCCATACCCACATGTGTGGCGCCGCCCACGCCGGCGTGAGCGTAGGTGATTTTTCCGGGGTTGGCGCGCGCTTCGGCCACCAACTCTTGCAATGTTTTCCAACGGCTGCCACTCAAGGTGGCCATGCCAAAGGTCTGACCCGACGTGCGTGCCAGATAGGTCAAGTCTTTCAGCGGATCAATCGCCACCGAACCGAGTTGTGAAAAACGGGTGACTGAAATTGGAATTTGACCGATCGTGTAGCCATCCGGCTTGGCACCGGCCATGGCTTTCAAGCCAATCATGCCCGAGGCACCGACTTTGTTTTCCACCACCACGGCCTGGCCCAACTCCTTGCCTGCAGCTGCGCACAGGGCTCGCATGGTCTGGTCTGCAGTGCCACCCGCTGGCCAAGGGCAAATGAAGGTGATGGGTTTTTCGGGGTACACAGCGGCCTGGCTGGGCAAGGAGAAAACCAAGGGGCTGGCGGCCACACCCAAGAGGGTTTTGCCAAATTGACGTCGGGTGTTGTGCATGGAATTGTCTCTTTGCTTAGCGAATGAACTGGTCGATGTAGTCCGCGCCCAGTCCAACCTCAGTGTAGTGCTTGCGGCACATCTCGATTTTGGTGAACACGTCTTCATAGCCTGTGGTTTGGCCCTTGTCGTCCAAATAAATCATGGCGCCGTGGATGTTGAACTGGGTGATCATCTCGGGTTCGCCCACCACCTCGTCCACCACCAAGGTGTGAATCTCGCCTGGAGGTTCGTACACAAAAGAACCTGCGGTAGCTACCCAATCGTGTTCCAGGTAACGCCAGGCGCCTTTGATCACATAGCCTGTGACCCACGAAGGGTGAATGTGCCTGGACAACACGCCCGACTTGCGCACGCGCAACAAATTGCACCAGCTGCCGGTAACAGTGTTCATCAGCAGCGGACGAAACCACACATCAGGCGCTTGCGGCACCCACACGCGCTCATCGTCGGGAATAGCGGGAATGGCGATTTCGGCTTTGATGCCAGGATGTTGAATGATGGGTGTCATGGATGTCTTCCTTGAAGAGTTAAGCAATCGTCTAAGCAATCAAATAGCCGCCGTCCACAGGCAACACAACGCCGGTGACAAAGCGCGCTTGGGGGCTGGCCAAAAACAACACAGGGCCGGCAATGTCATCAGGCGTGCCCCAGCGTTTCATGGGCGTGCGTGCCAGAATAGGCGCGGCACGCGCGGGGTCATCTTGCAAAGCTTGTGTGAGCGGTGTGGCAATCCAACCCGGAGCCACCGCGTTGACGCGAATGCCATCGTCGGCATAGGCAATCGCGAGTGATTTGGTGAGCTGCGCCACCCCGCCTTTGCTGGCACTGTAGCCCGGCACCAAGCCGCCGCCAAAAAAACTGAGCATGGACGCCGTGTTCACAATGCACCCACTTCTTGTTTTCAAACCCTCGCGTGCCGCAGCGCACACACGCATGGTGCCGTTGAGGTTGATGTCAATGGTTCGGGCAAAGGCTTCGGGCTCCAACTCCACCTGGCGTTGGATGATGCCTGCGCAATTGACCACCACATCCAAAGGTCCCATGGCCGTGACCAGTTGTTTGACCGCGGCATCGTCACGCACATCGAGGATCTGAAAGTCCAGGTTCTTTGCCGTGGACGCGGCTTGGGCACGGCTCACTTCAGCCGCCGTGGCGCCTGTGGCGGTGACGGTCGCACCGTCTGCGGCAAACGCCTGGGCAATGGCTTGGCCGATGCCGCTGGTGGCCCCCGTGACCAAGACACGGCGCGTGGATTGACTCATACAAAGACTTTCATTAAAAAATTAAAACGCATCAAAAACGCACGACTCAGCGCACGCACTCAATACGTGGCACGCCCGCCCGACAAATCAAACACCGCACCGGAGTGAAAACTACAGGCATCGCTGCACAACCACATCGTCATTTCGCTCACCTCCGACACCGTTCCCAAACGCTGCTGTGGGCTTTTGTTGACCATGATCTGCACATGCTCGGGTGACATTTGCGCCAACAACGGTGTGTCAATCGCCGCCGGTGCAATCGCGTTCACACGCACGCCGTAGGTGGCCAGCTCTTTGCCCAAAGATTTGGTCATCGCCAACACGCCCGCCTTGGCTGCACTGTAGGCCGATGCATTGGGCGTGCCCTCTTTGCCTGCCAACGAAGCGATGTTCACAATGCGTCCAAAGCCTTGGCTGCGCATCACAGGCGTGACCGCACGACAGGTCAAAAACACCCCATTGAGGTTGACATTCAACACCCGGTTCCACACCTCAAGCGTGAACTCATCCAGCGGCATGGTGGGCCCGGCCCAACCTGCGCTGTTGATCAAAAAGTCAATTCGCCCCATGCGCGATACGGTGTCCGCCAGCGCTTGTGCCACCGAGGCCTCGTTCGTAACATCGACCTTCATGGTGTGTGCATCGTCTGGCTTGGCCGACGCATTCAGATCCCACACCACCACCTGCGCACCGCATTGCTGCAACTTGGCGGCAATGGCGGCGCCAATGCCGCTCAGCCCGCCTGTGACCACGGCAACTTGGTGCTGAAAGTTGTACACAGGGAGTTGCGATTGAGCCTGGGGCATAGAAGTCCTTGTCGGTGGTTTAGAGGATGACATCTGCGCTCAAACCGCCTGGTAAATGGCAACGCCTGCGTCATCGAAGGTGCGCGTCACCGACCCGCGGTGCATGAGGTAATTCAAACACGCCAAACTCTCGCCCGTGGCCAGGTTGAGCAAGCCCGCATCGGTTTCATCAATGCTGCGACCAAACAAGGTGGTGAACACATCGACCACCCGCTTGGGTTCTTTCAAGGTTTTGCGCAAGCGCTCCAGCGTGCGCTCTTGGGCCACGGCCAAATAATCGAGTCGGGCATGCAAGCCACGGAAACATTCGTTGTGCGAGGGCAGCACCAACACATCGTCCGGCACTTCGCGTTTGAGCTTGGCCAAGGATTCGAGCCACTCTTGCATCGGGTTGGCATCGGGTTCCGTGGGATGGACCGAGACGTTGGACGAAATGCGTGGCAACACCTGATCGCCAGAAATCAAGAGCTTGAGCTCTTCGCAGTACAAGCAGGCGTGCTCGGGCGAATGCCCGGTGCCCACAATCACACGCCAGCTGTGTTGGCCAATTTGAATTTGCTCGCCGTCTTTGATGCGGCGGTAGCTCTCAGGCAAGGCATGGATGTACTTGCCGAAATTACCAAAGCGCGCTTGGTAGTTTTCAATCGCACCGTCTGACCATCCCGCGCGGTGATAAAACGCCAACGCATCTTCAGGCGCTTGGCGGCCCGAGTCGGCCGCTAACACACGGCAATTCAAATACTCTAAACGCGTCATCCACAAACGGCATTTGAATTTGCGCGTCAACCAGCCCGCAATGCCCACGTGGTCAGGATGCATGTGGGTGACAAAAATACGGGTCAACGGGCGTTGTTCGGTGGCGTTGGAAAAAATTTGTCGCCACGCATTCAAGTTGGCCTCGGTCTGCATGCCGGTGTCCACAATGGCCCAGCCCTTGTCGTCCTCAATGCCCCACACATTGATGTGGTTCAGGGCAATGGGCAAGGGCATGCGCATCCACACCACGCCAGGTGCCACCTCCACCACCTCGCCCACCTCGGGGGCTTTGTCAAACGGATATTCGAGGATGGGCTTTTCGAGCCGGTCTCGCGGTGGTGTGGTGTCGGTCATGGCATCAGGCAGCGGGATGAATGCGGCCTCCAATAGGCAGAGAGTTTCTACCTTACTTCACATCTAGAAAAACACCTGTCGCTTGGGCGCATCGTGTGCTCAAAGCGTCACTCAGGCTTGAAACCAATTTCGTTCAACATGGCCGCTTCGCGGGCGTACTGGGCACGGGCGTAGGCGGCATAGGCCTCGCCACTGGTCCAGTTGGGCTGCATGTCAAACAATTGCAGTTGGTTCAAATAGGCTGGATCGTTCGATGCTTTTTGGAAAGCCGCGCTCAGGCGGGCTGCAATTTTGGGGTCCAGGTTTTTAGGCGTGACCAAGCCCATGGGCGATTGAATCACCAAGTCATAACCGAGCTCTTTCAACGTGGGCACCTGCGGGTAGCGCTTGAGCCGCTCGCTGGTGATGGTCGCCAATAACCTCACCTTGCCGCCTTGCACTTGGCCGCCAAAGCCTGGGTCGCCATACACATCCAAGTGACGTCCAATCAAGGCGGTGAAGGCTTCGCCACCCCCTTTGAACGGCACCATATTGAATTGCACCCCCGCTTGCTTGGCCAGACGTTCGGCATAAATTCGGTTGATGCTGATGGCGCCAATATTGCCCCAGCTGATCATGCCTGGGCGCTTTTTGGCGTCGTCCAACAGCTCTTGCATGTTCTTCCAAGGTGCATCAGCAGCCACCGAGATGCCGGTGGCCAGGCCAAACAAACCGGCCACATAGGTGAAGTCACGCAAGGGGTCGAAGTTCACCTTTTGCACCAAGGGCGCACGAATGACCGAGTTGTGCATGACGGCTACCGTGTAGCCATCGGCATCCCCCATGGCTGCCAAAGCGGCAGTGCCCGTGATGCCCCCCGCGCCCGCGCGGTGCATCAACACCACGGGTTGCCCCAGCTCGCGTGTAGCGGCTTCGGCAAAGGTGCGAAAAATAGGGTCTACCGAGCCGCCCGGCGGGAACGGCAAGATGAGCGAAATCGGTTTGGACGGAAACACATCGGCTGCCACGGCGCTGGGCGCGTGCCAAGCCAGCGATGCAACAGCGAGCAAACCCGCAGTGAAGATTCGGCGTTTGAGTTGAACCATGCGCATAGTCATCTGTGACTCCTTCAAGGGGGTATTTAGTTTGACGGGCTTCATGCACGCACCTGCTCTCGCAACACATTTTTCAAAATCTTGCCTGCCGCAGACAGCGGTAGCTCGGCCACAAAGCTGAAGCTGCGCGGGCATTTGTAGCCTGCCAAGCTCTGCTGGCAAAAGTCTTTCAGCTCGGCACTCAAGGCGTCACCCGCTGGGCTGCTTGGCTGCAACACCACAAACGCATGCACAGCCTCGCCCCATTTCACGCTGGGCACGCCCACGATGGCAGCCTGTGCCACCTGCGGGTGGCTGCGCAAGACGGTTTCCACTTCGGAGCAGTACACGTTCTCGCCGCCCGAGATGATCATGTCTTTCAAGCGATCAACGATGAACAGGTGACCATCCTCGCGCATGCACCCGGCGTCGCCGGTGCAAAACCAGCCGTCGCGAAACGCCGAGGCGGTGGCCTCGGGTTGCTTCCAGTAGCCCTGCATGACCATGGGGCCACGCACCACGATTTCACCCACCTCACCGCGCGGCACTTCTTGGTGTTGCTCGTCCACAATTTTGATTTCAGCACCCAAACCCGCTCGCCCAACCGAGGTCAACAGGCCTTGGCCACGCGCTTGCGGCAAATGGTTGGCAGGCAAGTTGATGCACACGGCGCCCGCAGTTTCTGTGAGTCCGTAGGCCTGAAAAAACTCCGCCTGTGGCCAAGCGGCCAAGGCGCGATCGAGCAAATCGGGCGGCATGGGCGCCGCACCAAAAGCAATGCGGTTGAGCGACTGCAGTTGCGCGGCATCAAAGCCTGGGTCATCCAACAAAGACTGCAACATGCTGGGCACCACAATGATGTCGTGAATGCGCAGACGCGCAATCGCGTCCAATACCGCAGGGGTTCGGAACTGCGCCATGGTGACCCAACGGCCACCCACAATGAGTTGACCCACCATGCGCCCCAAGCCCGCCACATGGAACAGCGGCGCCACCAACAACGACACCGAATCGGGCGCGTTGTTGAGCTCTGCACCGCGCGTCATTGAGGCGCTCCAAAAATTGGCATGACTGAGCATCACGCCTTTAGAGCGGCCTGTGGTGCCGCCGGTATAAAGCAAGGCCGCCAAGTGTTCGCCGCCGGTGCGGGTGTCTGGCAACGACGTCAGGCCCTGGGCTTCTTGCGCCAAGTCGGTAAAGCTCAGATGGGGCGTGTGTTCTGGTGTGAACGGCAAATCGGCATGGTGCAAGAGCAGCACCGCATCGCTGTCCTTCAAAGCGTAGGTCAGTTCGGACTTGTTCCAGCGGATGTTCAAAGGACAGGCCACCGCACCCAGCCACCAGCACGCCAGAATGGCCATGATCAAGCCGTCCGAGTTACCCGACAGCAAAGCCACCCGATCGCCGGCGCGTACGCCACGCGCTTGCAAAGCTGCGGCTTGACGGCCCACTTCGTCGAACAATTGGGCGAAGGTCCAGCGCCGCTCGCCCTGCTCGTCGAGATGAACCAACGCAATTTCTTGCGGGTGGCGCTGTACAGCGCGATGCAATCCTTGGGTCAAGTACACAGCCGTGGCATCCCTTCACATGATGCGTCACAGCTTAGAAACAAGGCCCGTTCTTCTCAATGGCTGAAACCATCAAAAAGCATTGGCAATTTCGTACGCCCTCTGAAATTCCCTAGTGAATTCCCTAATGCAGCGCACCCCTGTTTTTTTGCCAATCAAAATGAAGTTTCTTGCCATTGTGAGCCTGCGGCCTCACCCGCACCATGCACACACAGCATGAGTTTGCACAAGGAGACATGCATGCCAGACACCTCAAAAGGCGTG
>Ga0228701_1000338_pt1 | contig 41310 bp, 41 predicted proteins | sample McNCre117_Aug_MG_2_FD_178017 | JGI IMG/M metagenome (GOLD analysis project Ga0228701, IMG submission 178017) | Freshwater microbial communities from McNutts Creek, Athens, Georgia, United States - 11-17_Aug_MG | ecosystem: Environmental > Aquatic > Freshwater > Creek | place: USA: Georgia... | reverse complement strand
GATCCAAAAAGTTCGCAAAAAGATCAAGACTTCGAATTCGATTCCCTTTGCAAATCTTACTCCGAAGGATCATTCCTCACATCAAGCAAAGGGTTTTCTTCGGATTTTGTCACACGATGCTTGGCGCATGAGCTTGCAGCTATGCTGAGCATTCGCGTGTGACAATGCTCCTTGAAAAACTTCGAATTCTATGTCGGTCCTAATTCTATTTGAATTTTTCTCTTCGAATGAAAAATATCAATCCTTTACAAAATTATCATCTCCGCGCATGAAAAGATGTAACGTCAACCCTCACGACGAAGTTGCGTGAAAATTTTTGGCTGTCTGAGAAACCTTCGAGAAATCTATTTTTTTCTCTCCCACTTTTTGGCTTGATCCAAAAAGTTCGCAAAAAGATCAAGACTTCGAATTCGATTCCCTTTGCAGATCATTCTCCGAAGGATCATCCTTCACTTCAAGCAAAGGGTTTTCTTCGGATTTTGTCACACGATGCTTGGCGCATGAGCTTGCAGCTATGCTGAGCATTCGCGCGTGACAATGCTCCTTGAAAAACTTCGAATTCTATGTCGGTCTAAATTCTATTATGAATTTTTCTCTTCGAAGTGTAAACAATAGTCATTCACAAGATTACTTTCCCGCGCATGAAAAGATGCAACGCAAACCCTCACGACGAAGTTGCGTTAAAATTTCTAGCTGTCTGAGCCGAGGCACGAGAGCGAGTTTCAGAAATTTTAGCAACAAGGAAGATGAGGGTCGTTACCTCTTTTAAGCGCTAGACCTTCTTACAGTTCTGATCGTAGCATCAGAATTTGTTACTTTTTGGGGCAATGCCAAAAAGTAAGAATACTAAAACAAACAGAAAATTCTTTTATTTTCTCCCACTTTTTGGCTTGATCCAAAAAGTTCGCAAAAAGATCAAGACTTCGAATTCGATTCCCTTTGCAGATCGTACTCTGAAAAGGATATTCCTCACATCAAGCAAAGGGTTTTCTGCGGATTTTGTCACACGATGCTTGGCGCATGAGCTTGCAGCTATGCTGAGCATTCGCGTGTGACAATGCTCCTTGAAAAACATCGAATTCTATGTCGGTCCTAATTCTATTTTGAATTTCTTTTTTCGAATTGAAAATAACATTCATTTACAAGATTACTTTCCCGCGCATGAAAAGATGTAACGCCAACCCTCACGACGAAGTTGCGTGAAAAATTTTGGCTGTCTGAGAAACCTTCGAGAAATCTATTTTTCTCTCCCACTTTTTGGGGCAATGCCAAAAAGTAAATTATCTTCTTAACCCACTTTTTGTCTGATTATTCGGACTTGATTCAAAATCCAGCGTTGAATAGCTACAATCTTCATAATCCCCCATTTGTTGGCTTGATTCCATTAATCCGTACTTTAGTGACCAAAGACCAAGCACTATGATTGTCCGATATTTTCCTTCAAGCTCTTTTCATCCTGCCAGTTGGGCAAAAGGAACAACAACCGAATTAGTCAAATTTCCACTGGAAAGTGATTTTCTGAAACGCGATTTTATTTTCCGCGTGAGCACGGCAACAGTCGAAGCGGAGGAAAGTACCTTCTCTGATTTTTCAGGATTAACGCGCATTTTGATGGTATTGGAAGGTTCGCTTACCTTGATTCACGAGGGACGCTATCAAAAACAATTAGAAGCATACGAACAGGACACATTTGATGGATCTTGGTCGACCCGCAGCATTGGAAAAGTGCGCGATTTCAACGTGATGTTCAATGAAAACGCTTCCGCCACCTTGCGTGCATTTTCCCTACAGTCGAATCAAAGCGAGGACATTTCTCTTTCCCAAAAAAGGGTGGTGTTCTTTGTGCATACCGGGAAATTCCGTTGTGGTGAGCACATCCTAGAAACAGGATCCATATTGGACATCGAAGAAATGGAACGGACATCCATCACCTTAACTTGCATTGAATCCGGAGCGATCCTTTGCAGTGAAGTAGAAGTTTTCTAAATTCGATTGAATTTTACACCATGAACAAAAAAATAAGTTTAGAGCGCATATTGATTGTGTGCGCAGTTGTGCTCGGAGTTGTCGCAATCGCCTACATGGTGATGGGCAGACGAAGTCAAGTGATCGGAAAAGAAGACGGGACCAGTGATTCCTTGCGCATGGAACTCATGAAAGCGCGTCAAGAAGCACGTGCAGCAGAGGAGAAAAATCGACAGGTGAATATGACACCGCCGATGAGTGAAGAAGAACGAAAAGAAAAATTGCAACAGGAGCTCATGAAAATGGAAATGGAGCATCCGCTTGATTATTTGAGCATCGATTACGACCATACGTACCGTTGGTTTGCAGGAAAAGAGGAGTACAGTGGATACATCTACAACAACGCATCCATGGCGACTTTTATGAATTTCGTTGTGCGCGTGACTTTCCTTTCCAAAACGCATACAGCGATTGACACGAAACTTTTTACCGTGTACGAATATTGTGCACCGAACAGTAAATGTCCGTTTAAAATTCAAACCGAAGCACCATCTGGATACACGTATCACCAGGTGGAATTAATCCGCGCGAACTATTATCAGGGAGAAGAGTAGGGAGCGCACCATTCGTAGTGAACATACTCAACACTAGTCACTGTACACTAGGCACTAGTCACTCCGCCTCGTCGGAACACTATTCCTCCGTTGCCTTCTTAGATTTTCGGTACAAGAAGCTATCGTAAATGAATCGTTTAGCGAAGCGCACTTGTTTATCGGAATTGATCAGTTTTTTGTAGACATTCGCATTCACCCCAAAATACTCGTAGGTGGAACCATCGGTAAAGGTAATTTCCAACAGTAGTCCTTTGTGCTTGTAGTCCGCGATGCCACATTCGTTGATTGTTGCTTGGTATTCGGCTAAATTCGCCTCGCGGGTTTCTGGCGCAATGCTCACCAAGAAATGGTATCCATCAGTTACTTGTCGACCCATCACCGCTGCTTCTTCCTTCAAAGGATCTCCATCTTGAAATTTATCGGGATGCCATTGTTTCACCAATTTGCGGTAAGTCAATTTCAATTCAGCAAGATCGATTTGATTTTCAATCTGAAATAATTTCTTGTATTCGTTGATGCGTTTCATAAGTCAAGGGTATCGAACTGAAACGATGTCCGAATCAGTCATTTTGTTTTCAAGGCGCGAAGATAGTCATACCTTTTGAGCTGTACTAGTTTTTTATGAATGAGCGTCCGAGAAGGGATGAAAATGGTGCTGCATTTGAGATGTTGTAACGCGAGAAGTGCAGCAAAAAAAGTGAAGCGGAATAAACGTTGAATCATTCAACAACTTTGTTCCTCATTGGTCCATTTTCCTGAATCGAGCTCCGATGCACAGACTTTTATTGTGAAGCCATTTTTAGTTGCGTTGACGACGTTAAGTTGAAACCAATAAACGTCTTCCTTGTTTCGAACAACTGTTTCTAATAAATTTTGTAAATAATTTTTTTCGTTCACCGGTTGGTTTTTCTTCTCTTCAATTACCTCATCGGTTATTGGCACTCTAAAATCATCGCTTTGAAGATTTTTCATAGTTTCATAATTCTATTCAACATCGATAATAAAAGTAGAGAATAATCAATTAGGAAATAGAAATCGCATTATTGGTAAGGATTTATTTCATCTTTCTTGAAAATGAGCCACCTAAAAATCGGATGATTTTAATCTAAAAGGATTTTTTTTGATTAACATTCATCCTCACCTCACCTCATACACCAACACCGCGAAATTTCCATCAGGCATTTCAACGACTAAACTAATTTCTCCAAGGTTGTGAGGAATGAAATTCAAGACATAGGTGTTTTCTTTTTTCTCCAATGGAATCCAGTCTTCGAGTTCATCGATCAGGTGAAAATGTAAGTCCTCAGTGGATTTGATTTCAAAGGTTACGCGTTCCTTTTGTTTTAAAATGCGCGTTTTTGGCGCAGTGACAATTTGAAAAGAAAGCGGAATGGCATTTGCTACAGGCAAGTTAAATGGCTTTTTTGTTTTAACTTGTGTCAATAATTCATCTGCAGAAACAAAGCCATATTGCAGAACTTTCGGTTGATAATTTGGCAAACGCTCGAATTCAGATAAGCTGATGTTTTGCGGTAAAAAGTTTTGATAAGGAATTTCAGCTAAGTGGGTAAACACCGATTGTTTTGGTTCCACATTGAACCATTGCTCATCAAATTTATTAACTGACTTTATATGTCCCCGGCTATCTACCGACGCAGCTCCTTGTCCCCAAGTAGCGTCGTAGATTCTCCAAGCTCCATCTATTTTTACTGCATTCCATGCATGATTTGTTTCATCGAATGAATCACCTTCAACGTATCCAATTCCTTTCGCATATCCCGTGATTGTAACGGCTTCGATTCCAGTTTTAATGGCTATTTCTGTGAATAAATTTGCAAATCCAGCACAGACGGCACGACGAGTTCTAAGTACATTTTCGGCAGAATTATCACCGAAAACACCGGCGTTGTATCCAGCGTCGTTGTAGAAGATGTTATCGGTCATCCAAACATATACCGCGCGTGCTTTTTCCAAGTCCGTGCGAGCTGAGCGGTTGATGTAATATGCGATATCCGCAATACTATTTTCCGAAGAAGCCGGACAATGACGCATGTAGGCATCAATCACATTGAAAGGAGAACGGATTGTTTGACTTTGTGTTGCATTGACCAAACCTGGAAAAACGAACACTAGGAAGATGAAGTATTTCATGAGCGTTTTTATTTGGATAATGAAAAACTGACGATTGGTAACACAAGCGGCGGAGATTCTCAATTTTGCGTATTGTTTTCCTGTCGAGACTTCAGGTTGTTCACGAGCTCACCGATGATAACCGCGGGTTCTTCACCTTCTGTTAAGTACCTTTCAAAAGCCCAATATACATCTTTCGAAATGTGAAAATGTCGGCCAATGTGTTCGTGTATTTTCCCTGGTGAAGTTGCATATAATTCAAGCTCATTTTGATAACTGAAATAAACGGTTTGATCGTTTACATCAATTTTAACTTTCCCAAAATTCAATAGGTTATTGAAATGCGCTGCCAATACAAAGAGATCAGTTGTGTGTTCTTGTGGATAGGAATTCAAAACACAAACGTTAAAATGTAATTCTTCATCACTTAGAAAATAGCGGTAAGGAACAGTCAAGTTCTCTGAAAGGGAAAATTGGGTATCCACATAATTCTCGGATTCAAAGATGCCATATCTCCAATTGTTTCTCCTATGAAGGCTAATTAATTCATTCCAAACAAAGCCTTTTGCATTGTCCTCATTTCGAAAGATATTTTCTTTACGCTCCGGTACTTGAAACGAAGGCCTTTGTCTTTCCTCCAACTTTGTTTCAGTCGATTTGGGATACCAATTATCTCTCACGCGCTTAATCAAGGCCAATAGGCCTAGCAAGGGGAGAAGAGCGAAAAGTCCATTTGCCATGTTCATGATTTACGCTGTTAAAATTAGGATAAATTTATCTCAAACACATCCCGATTTCCTGACAAGCAACGTTCGTGAATTTCACCTAGAATGGGCCCCATGAATTCCTCCACATAGGGTTCCAAAATCTCTAAACAACGGTCAAATCTTCCGGCGAAGCGGTGCAGTTCCGCGCAGAAAAAAAGGGAGTTTTCATCACCTTCGATTAACCTCAAAAGGATATCAATGTTTTCCAGGTAATCTAATTCTTTGTTTAGGGTTTCGCGGGTAATTGTTCCGTCAAGTAATTGTTTGTGGTATTCCCACAATAACAAATAACGTAAGTACTTTTCGTCTTCTTCGTTGCGCTGAACGTTCATAAAAAGAGCATCTTTAATGCTTTCTTGATCTAATTCAAGCGCTGGATGTATTTCGAGTTGGTCTCCAAATACGGGGTTTTTGTCATCGTTTCTCGCGAACTGGTCATCATAAAAACTGATAAATCGATCGGCAATTGTTCCTTCGACTTTTGTTGAATCGTCTAACCAAAAGGTGCACGCACAACGTTTGCATTTTGTAATATATGGATACCTTGGTTTCATTGGTGCTTCGATGCGTAAATCGGAAAATTGAATGGCACCAAAGGTGTTGCCACTCATGATACTTCGTTTTGATACGCGCAAATCACAATCTGGGCAGGCATAAACGTATGTAGGTCCTGGAATCATTTACAAGTTATTATGGGATGAATAAAATTAAAATAAATTAAAACTTCTGAAAGTGGGGTCGATGTACACTCTTTTCGTGAGGTGTCTAAACTTGAATTGTGTTTTGAAATTCGAGCATTCGAACAAATCGGTGATTTCACCCTTGTCGAGTTCGAAGAGTAGGTTCATGTAGCGTTTGCTGTTGTTTCCAATAAACAAATACCCTGTTTTTTCTTTGTAGCAATCGCCGCAGCGTCCTTCGACGGCGTTGAGAAAGGTATCGCCGTTGGACTTAAAATCCTCCATGACGCGTTCGAGTTTCAAGAGAAATTCGTTTCGGTGAAAATCCTGATAGGTGATTTTGTCATCGAGCAAGGTGTACAGCATATCGATGTCCATGCTTTGAATGAAATAGCGTACAGCATCCGCGAGGCTGCGTAGGGGTGGATAGGATTGTTGTTCCTGGGGAATTGTTTTTTGTTCCTTCATCATGTTGTTTTTCGATAGGAGGCATAGGTGAATGCCATCCATCGGTTTAGTTTCTGTGGTTTTGTTGATAGGATTTCGCCGGTATCACGTTGACCTTTATTTCCGAGTTTTCCCCAAAGAAAATGTTCTGTGTTCTGCACGATCGGTTCGACACGTCCGGTTGATTCCATGGAAATGTTTTTCTTGAAGTGATTCATGTTCAGTGTGTAGATTTCGCCAATCACATAACTTGATTCTTTAAACACAGAACGGTCAATTGTGACGCAGATCCATTTGTTTGGAATGTGGAGCACTTTTAAAATATAATCGAAATGTCCGTTTTGAAGTAAGTGTTTGTCCTTTGGGGAATCTTCATCCACCATGTAAACAAGTTGAGCCTGTAGTTTCATTTGCCTTAGTTTTGAAGGATGAAGGATTCGATGCTTTTAACTACTCTTTTCGGAAAGCGCAAACCAATGATTTTTCCGTTGTGAAAGCGAAAGGCAAGTCTGACCACCAATTCCTTGAATTCCTTGCGTGGTGCTTCTCCGAATTCGAACTTATCTACATCGGGAAAACTGAAAGGATCGGCTTCCATGAAACGAAATTCAATGACATGCTCACCAGGAAATTCATCCATGCTATAACCATCTTTGAACTCAGGCCAAAGTCGCTTCCCGATGTTATGCTCAGTAAATAAAAACTTGTGGAAATGTGCCAAGGCTCGTTTCTTATTCATGCGGTTAAAAAAGACCCCTTTATTATCCATGAGCTCCTCCATTTGCTCAAAATTCCCAGCTAAAAAGGAATAGCGAAATTGATTTAAGGCGTACTCATTTTTTTTCTTCTCTTCGGTGGTGATTTTTGAGATTTGTTGCAGCATAGCAGGAAAGATTTTTGTTGGTTGTGCTTGCTGTAGGCAAAGGATATGCCAAGATTTAAAAGTCAATAAAAACGATAAAAAACCGTAAAAAGAATGTCAAAAAATGAAAAGGGTATCAAAAAGAGCTATAAATTGATTTAATGTTTAAAATCGGATTTTTCCTCTTAAATCCGTATCTTAGTGGTAATATGAATCCCGCTAATATCATTCACAAGTCAAGCTTATTCAAGGCCTTTGATCTGTTTATTTCCGGTCAAATTGATGACATTGAAATCGGAACAACCAAAGGATTGATGCACATCCATCACTATCTATTCGATGGATTGTATGATTTCGCTGGAAAGATGCGAAGTGTCAATATCTCGAAAGGTGGATTTCGTTTTGCAACGGTTCTATACTTGAAAGAAATCCTTGCGAAAATAGACGAAATGCCGGAAGGAACAGTCGATGAAATTCTCGAGAAATACGTGGAAATGAACATTGCTCATCCATTTATGGAAGGAAACGGGCGCACCATGCGTATTTGGTTGGATTTACTATTGAAAGCGCGGATTAAACAAGTCGTTGATTGGCAACACATCGATAAATTCCAATATCTGCAAGCGATGGAACGAAGTCCAATCAATGATTTGGAATTGAAAACCTTACTGAAGGCTCACTTAAGTGTTGATATTTCCAACCTTGAGTTGATCTTTAAAGGAATCGAACAATCTTATTATTACGAGGGATACGAGAAATCGGAGGAGGATTGAATCTTCATCCTTTTTGAATGGGAAATATTAAATCAAAGGACCAATCAAGTTGTTGAAGATCCAATTTGATGTTATTTAAACAATCCATTAGTTGTTCAAAGGAAGGTGGATTTTCTTCATAAATCATTTCGTTTAGCATGCTGGTATAATCCTTTCTCCATTCTCCCAGAATTTCAGCTATTGGAATAGGATCTAAGGTGTTAGGATGATGTGAATTATAATCAACTCCTCCAATCCGTGTAAATGTATATCGATGTTGGACGATGGTTTCATATAGTTCTTTATCTCTTACTGCTCTTGAGCCAATTCCAACTTGATAAAGATGGTAGATGTCATATAAATGACGACTTAAGCGATCAACACGAATTTTTTGAATTGGACGGTGAAATTCTTCGTGCAACAAAAAAAGCTTCTCTAAAAATGTACGCTCTGGCAAGACTGTTGTGATCTCAAATAATTCTGTAGAAAATTCTCTTTCTGAAAAATGTTCATCAACAAGCGAGCCGAATTTTTGAATGTTATTAGGTTCCCGAAGTGATCGACAACCAATTTCAAGTAGAATTTTCGGAAGTATGTAAGTTGAATTTGTCGAAATGACATTCGGATAATAAATCTCTATAATTCTTGGGTCTTGATCACTATCTGTTGATGCAATCAATTTAAATTCAACTTCATATTTTCTTTTACTAAATTCGATCTTCAAACTTTCTAAAAAACTTTCGCTGATGAACTTGCTTGCTTCTTTTCTCAGTTTAGTTATCTCCCTTTTTGACCACTCCTTTTGATTTGGGAAGAAAAACGTTCGGTCTATGGATAGATCAATGTCTTCAGAAAAACGATCAATGAGTTTCCATGCCTTACTCAATGAAGTACCGCCCTTAAAAACGAGAAACTTTGAAATTTCCATTTGAAAAATAATCTCCAATGTTCTGCTTACCCACCAATCCTTTTCAACGGAAAAGGCAGTCATTCTTTTGTTCTCAGCAATTGCTTCAAAAATTGCTTTTTTCTCTGATAAATCGAGCGTGTAAAAGTTAATCTTCATCATGCGTTTGTGCCTTTTGCATTATTTTTTGAATCCAAACTGGAGCAAGTTTAATATCGTGTGCCAGGTTTTGATGGCTCTCCTGTTTCAATAACTCAATAATTCTTTGCTCTTCTTCAAGGCTTATTTTGCCCTTTCCTATTTCTTTCACAGCCTGAATAACGAGGCCGCTTATTTCTCCCTTTGTCATTAAGTATTTCGGTGTCGTTTTCTTAAAGGTAATGCTTCTGTTGCCGATATGGATGACCCGTGCAGATCCATCCGTGAGAAAAACGATTTTCATTGGGACTTGGGTACTTAATCCGAGTGCATGTAAGGCGTATGACCCTGTTGGAATGCATCTGATCCGATCCCTTTTGGCGATTGAACTTGCGACTTCTTCCGCGCTTGGAGTTAGGATTCCCAAAAGTTTACTTTCCTTCGGGCGAACATAGATTCCTTGTGAAATTCGTTTAATTAAACCCATCTTCTCTAAGCGAAATAGATGGAGCCGAATAGCCTCCGAAGTTCCTAAATCGGTGAAGTCAGCGGGAAACAATATGGTCCCTCTTGCTTTTGATTTAATCCGCTTCTCTATGAGTTCTGCCGTGCTTTTCATGTGTTTAATATGTAACAAATATAGTAAAAAAATGTTACAAAATAAATCTTCAATCGAATCGAACAATCTTATTATTACGAGGGATACGAGAAGTCTGACGAGGATTAATTTCCTTCCGTTTTCACCCCATACTTCTCCATCTTCGCTACCAAGGTATTGATCGCCCAACCAATCGCAAGGGCAGTCTGACGCTTGTTTCCCTTAAAGTGTTTTAACACGCGAATGATGTGCTCTTTTTCAATGTGCTCCATGTTCATCGGTTGATCCGCCGGCGCTTGCTTAAGTCGTTTGGGTAGGACCTCCGCGGAAACCGATTCTTCGTTGAAGACGTAGAGTCGAGAGATGATGTTCTCCAACTGGCGGACATTCCCTGGATACGAATAATTCAAGAGGATTTCCAAGGCTTCTTTTTCCAACTGTAATTTCTTTGGACGGTGTAATTCCTTCTTTTTCTGTGTGAGGAAATGCTCAATCATTCCTTTGATGTCGGCTTTCCCACGTTCGGATAGGGTGGGGAGGTCGAGTTCCACCACGGATAAACGGTAGTAGAGGTCCCAGCGGAATTTCCCTTCCTCGCAGCGTTTTTGTAAGTTTTGGTTGGTAGCAGCAATCACTCGGACATTCACTTTCTTCGCTTTACCACCCAATGGCATGATTTCCTTCTCCTGTAAGGCACGCAAAAGCACCTGTTGCATGTAGGGAGAGATGTCGCCGATTTCATCGAGGAAAATGGTTCCTTTATCCGCAAGTTCGAATAAGCCGGGTGTGTCCTTGTCTGCTCCCGTGAAGGCACCCTTCTTGTAGCCAAATAAGCGGGACTCCAACAAGGTATCGCTAAATGCCGAACAGTTCACCGTTACGTAGGCCTGCTCGTTCCGAATGGAATTCCGGTGGATGTACTTCGCCAAATTTTCCTTTCCGGTTCCACTGGCTCCAAGGATCAATACTGTGACACCATCCACCTGTGCTACTTTCGCCGCATTCTCGTAAATCTTCTTGATGGTCGGGGTGATAAAATAATCGTCTCCCGTATTCTTTTGAATTTCCTCCTGATGGTACATCGCCGTCACCGGAAGCGAGGACTTCTCAAAGGCAATTTTGATGAGTTCTGGCTTGTCCTTGGTACTCGTGTGACGCGCCTCCCGCATCTGATACAAGGTCGTATTCAAGTTTAAAGACAAATGACTCAAGTACCACACCACTTGCATGGCTGGACTTCCCGGCGACACAAAGATATCTAGCTTGTCCTCCCGTAATTCAATCAAAAAAGGATTCACCTTTCCCTGAATCTCTCGGTGGTCAATAGGATCTTGAATACTCATGTAGCGCAATTCAATTATTCGCTCCGGATACGTTCTTCTCAAGTAATTCACCAACAATTCCGAACGCGTATCATCGCCACTCGCCGCAGACAGCAAGATGTGACGATCCGACTTGTAAAAGAACTTATGGTAATTCGCTGTTGGCCCTGTTTCCAATACCTGTCCAGCGTCAAAGTCATTCGTATAGGCAATCCAAGAGATGAGTGTTTTCATGTATCAGAAATTGATATACGAATGTACGAAATGAGTAGTAGATGTTAAGAATTTTAAAAGAATATCATACTCTTCATTTATGAAAGTTCGATTATAGTGATTTCCACATCGCAATACTTTTAATGTTAACGGATTGGAATTCCAACTTGTTTTCTAATATGATCGTCTATTTAGTTCTCTCATTCTTTGGAAAATGTAATCTAATCGAGATTTAAGGTCGGGAAATTGATTTATTTGACCTTGTTTTTCTTCAATGTTATTCATCATAACTGTGAACAGTATGCCAAATTCTGGCATTGGGTCATAACGAGACATGTGATCCAAATCATATTCGCAATTGTCTAGTATTCGTTCATTTTCGGAAACAAAATTTTCGAGACTATCATATCTCATTTTTTGTTTCTCCTCCAATTCTTCTTGTTTTATTCTATCTAGTTCTTGATTCTCTTCATCAACAAGAATTTTTCTTTTATCGTTAGCATTTTTGATTTCACTATAAATCCCCTTTATAATTTCATTTTTTGTCAGTGTAATGCCTGTGGCAAGTGCTTCGTAGTAAAGTGCATCAATATCATTAATTAATTTTTTTAAATTCAGTATTTTATTGTCATAACATTCAATTGACATGCAAGGCTCAATAACGGTTTTTATTTTTCTATCATTTATTTCATCAATTTTTAATTGTAGGTCATAGGGGATTTCTGTTTCATTTTTATTATTCACCTCTTCGTAAACACCTCTAATTGTTGAAATCGTTGCTAATGCACAAATGATTAAGCAAATCACTTTGATTTTTTTTGTCAATTCTTTGGATTTATAAATGCAATATAGTCCTACGGGAAAAATAAAAATGGATAATAAAATTACATTCACAGGTTTGTCATACCATTTTAATATAGTTGAATCAACACTACTCAATTCTTTATTCTCCTCAGTTGAAATTCCATCTTCTGTTTCTGATTTTTTCTTTTTTAATGAATAATATAAAAACGGTAGTACAGCATAAAAAAAGTACTCTGAAAAATCATAGGATGGTGCAGTCCAATCGATTTCAAAAACTTCATACTTCAAGGAAATGAAAAATGGGTAGAAGAAGTTGATTGATCCATGGTCAATATGGAAAAAACGCTCATACTGACCACCTAAAAACGGTTTAAGCTGACCACCCAAAAACGGAGCATGTTGACCACCCCAAAACGGAGTATGTTGACCACCTAAAATCAAACGATTTACGAGAGTCATTGTAGCTGTAAATTCAAGCTTAATTTGTTAAAGTTTGAAGTATGGCTGGAAAAACAATCGACATGAGTAAATTAAGAAAAGTAATTAAACTACACGTAGGCGGCAAAAGCAAGGTTTTCATCAGTGGATATCTTGGGTTATCCCGCAATACCGTCAAGAAATACATCAAACAATTTAACGGACTTAAAGTCACTTTTGAAGAATTAGAACACTTGAGTGATCTAGATTTGGATGAACTATTTAATGTTCAGCAGGAAAGCGAGTTAAGTCCTAAAATACGTGATTTAGAACGCTTTTTCCCACGAGTTGAAAAAGAGCTAAAGAAAACAGGAAAAACGCTTAAAATCTTATGGGAGGAGTATAAACTCAAGCACCCTGACGGTTTTCAACGCACCCAATTTGCGTTGTATTTTAATCGTTGGTCCAAACGGATAAATGCAAAGGCTACCATGCATATGAGCCACAAGGCGGGCGATAAAATGTATGTGGACTACGCTGGAAAAACACTTGAAATCATTGACCGTGAAAGTGGTGAAGTAATCGATGTTGAATTTTTTGTTGCGATACTTGGAGCAAGCCAAGCGACTTATGCAGAGGCAAGTATGAGTCAGAAAAAGGAAGACTTTATTGAATCTGTAGAAAATGCATTGCACTTTTTTGGCGGCGTACCTCAAGCCATAGTTCCTGATAACTTAAAATCTGCAGTTACAAAAAGTCATCGTTATGAGCCAACATTAAATGAAACTTTTTTAGATTTTGCCGAGCACTATGGCACAACAATTTTACCCGCTAGAGCTTATCGACCAAGGGATAAATCCTTAGTTGAAGGGGCAGTAAAAATCCTCTATACTCGAATTTACAGCGTGCTAAAGGATCAACAATTTTTTAGCCTGAAAGCATTAAATAGCGCCATTAAAACACTTCTAGAGAAACACAACAGCTCAAACCTCACTGGAAAGCCTTACAGTAGAAAGCAGCTCTTTGATGAGTTGGAGAAAGCTGAGTTAAAAGAGCTTCCCTTAGAACGATTTGAAATACGCAAGCAAGCAATCGTAACGGTAATGAATAACGGGCATGTTTTGCTATCTGAAGACAGACATTACTACAGTGTTCCCTATCTCTACATAAGAAAGAAAGTCAAAGTGCTGTATACAGAGAAAGTGGTGGAAATCTACTCAGGATACAATCGCATAGCAGTACACTCAAGAATCAAAAGTCCACATAACTATACGACCATAAAGGATCATCTAGCGACAACACATCAGTTTATGACCGAATGGAATGCAGATCGCTTTTTATCGTGGGCAGAGTCAATTGATCAGAATGTCAAACTGTTGATCACTGAAATCCTTAACAAAAAGCAGCACGTTGAACAATCCTACAAAAGCTGCATTGGCGTCTTATCCCTGGCTAAAAAGGTTGGAAATGAGCGCTTATCTAAGGCTTGTGGAATAGCTTTGGACTACCGGATTTACAATTACAAAATCGTAGAAAATATCTTAGAAAAAGGTCTTGATAATCTCATTGAAGAAGATGATAATCAAGATGATGGACTTCCAAACCACCCAAATATTAGAGGGAATAACTACTATAAGTAATCTATTAAAAACCAAATAAATATGAATCAAACAACTTTATCGAAAATGAAGTTAATGGCGCTTCATGGAATGCACAATGCGTTTAAAACGGCCATTGAAACAGGTCGAACGGATCATTACACCTTAGATCAATTTATTGCTCAACTCGTTGAAACAGAATGGGATGATCGGCAGAATCGAAAAATCGAGCGAAATATACGAAACGCTACTTTTAGATATAAAGCCTCTTTAGAGAAGATAGATTACAACGACGACCGTAATCTTGACAGAAATAAGCTTTTACGTATTGCTCAGGGGGATTACATCCATCAAGGACAAGATCTACTCATTACAGGAAGTACAGGTGTAGGAAAGAGTTATTTGGCTACTGCCTTGGGTTATCAAGCCTGTATTGATGGCTATCGAGTTAAATATTACAACACAACACGTTTGCTCGCAAAGCTCAAGATGGCAAAAAGTGATGGCTCCTATCTAAAAGAAATATCCAAAATAGAAAGACAACAACTCATCATCTTAGACGACTTCGGACTTCAGGCCATGGATAATCAGAATAGAATGGCTTTTTTAGAGATCATTGAGGACCGTCACGGCAAAAGCTCAACCATAATAACTTCTCAATTACCTGTAAGCCAGTGGTATGATATTATCGGCGAAAAAACAATCGCAGATGCTACCATGGACAGGCTAGTTCACCACGCTCACCGTTTTGAATTACAAGGTGAATCAATGAGAAAAAAAAGAGGAAATTTAACAAATGATTTTTTAATCGAAAAAAAGTAATATTTTTGATAAACAATGAATCTATTAAATCGCGATTTTAGTCAAATGAAAATAGCTGGTCAACATACTCCGTTTTGGGGTGGTCAACATGGCCGTTTTCTCCAGTCCGACATCATAAATAGAGAAATATTCATTAAAATCAAAGTCAGGGAAATCACTTTCCAAAATGTGATATAATTTATCTTCCTGAGTTTGAAATAAAACATCAGGTAAATTTTCCACTTGCAGGCCCATCTCTATTTCTAAAAACTTTACTACTGTTTTTTTGTGAGATTGTAAAACTGATTTAGCTAATTTAAGCTGTGCACTTAAGGTTGTATCAAGCACATTCCTTCGAAATGAATAATCCATTTAATTTAAATTTGATTTTTGTAATTTAAGTTTGTTGTAAAAATATCATTTTATTACCTCCATCCCCTCATTTAACACAATAGTAACTCCATAATAATTAAACGTATCCTCTGTCGCATCTTCCTCCTCAATCATATCTAAGACACACGATTCCAAGGGAATCGCTTTGAAGTACAAACTAAAATACGCCCAGTCTTTGTTGGACTCAAAATGGAAGCGATCAGGGGCAAAGGTGATTCCTTCGGCGTGGGTGAGGGGAAAGGGTTCTTTGATGCCGTGAACGCGCAAATGGGTTTGGGGATAGATGTTGAACCAGCCGCCTTTGATGTAATAGGAATGGGTCGCATAGCCGAAGTCAAGACGCGTGTAATCTTTGTCTAGGAAAATACGCAGGAGCTTTGGATTGCTGCGGGAATCAGACTCGTTAAGTGTGGGATGTATCAGGTAACTCATCGTTCGCGTTGGATATAAGATGTTAAGGCATTGCGCAGCCAAAGTGGACTCTTCAGACGAATTTGGGATCCGTAGGAAGCAAACAATTGCAACAGTTCAAAGGTGGGAATCAGTTCAAAGCTAATTTCGGCATCGCCGTATTGCCCTTTCTTCAAGACTTGGCTTTTGTGAATCGGATTCGCAGCAAAATAATTCGCAGCCATGTATTTCACACGGATGTGAATTTGTTCTTTGGGTCCATCCGCAAGTGGATACACGCCATACATGTCATTCACAAAAGTCGCATGTGCTTCAAGATCAATTTTTTTGAAAGTTCCTTTGACAAGCACAGGCGCATAGATGCGGTCGAAACCGAAGGTACGAATGCTTTGGTGTTTATCCGAATACGCATAGACATACCATCGGTTCTCAAATTCTTTCACGAGAAACGGATGCGCGAGGATGGCGGAGAAATCTCGTTTCGAGTAGGAGTAATGCACGAAGGAAACTGGAATTTGATGCAAGCACGCTTTGTAGAATAAATCTAGGTGCTCGTATCCGCGAGAACGGGTGGCATCCATCGTTTGAATAATCGGATACTTCTTGAGTTCAGGAATGGATTCCTCCAAGGTCACCGAGAGTACTTTTTCCATCGCATGACTGAACTTAGCGGAAATGGAAGTCCCACCAATGATGCGAATCAAATCAATTGCTTCTTGAATGCTCGTCTTGTCGGCATCGGTTAAGGGGATGCCAGAAATGCTGTAGTCCGGATCGGTGTATTCGTATCCAAGGTGTCGGCGGTTAAACTGAATGGGCGCTTCGAATCCATCTGGACGCGACATTTTCATCTGCGCGATATCCTTTTGGATGGTTTCCGGCGATGGGTCTAAGTCCTGAGCGCGACAAGCTTCTATGATGTCCTCCATACGCGGATAGGGCTTCATTTTATTCGATAGCAGGGAATCGATAATCGTAAAGCGTTTCCAAGCATTTTTATTGACGGGCATCTTTTTTTCATAAAAATACAACTTTTTTTCAAACCGTATTTACGATACGGAATGACATATTTATTTTGTCCTCAAATAACGATGATAACATGGAAACTAAAATTAAAAAGCACAGGGAATTGGATTGGAAGCAGGACGTTGCGGAGTCCTATAAGGTGTATAATCCGGATGCATTGGATCACAGGGATGCCTTACGGGTGAAGTCCATCGAACTCACAGATGACTACACGCGCATTGATTTCATTTATCGTTCCTCTTATTACTATGTCAATGGTGGATGGATTCAGATAGAACCATTGACGTATATTTCACCGGTTGGCTCAGGAAAGAAATTTCACTTGTTGAAAGCCATCAACATTCCCTTAGCTCCCAGGAAGCACTATTTCAAAAAGAGTGGAGAGTTGCATACCTATTCCTTGATCTTTCCAGCCTTGCCGAAGTCCACCCGACAAATCGACATCATCGAAAAATTAGCGCCAGGAACTTATTTCAATTTCTTCAACGTGAACTTCAGTTCATGGATGAAGGTCGTGCATCCCTTGGATGGAGTTTGTCGAAACTAAGCATAACGAAACAACGATAGAAGAATGAAAGACTTTTTGTTAGATTTTCGAAATACGAAATATTGTTTTGAAAATTTTATTGCCGTGGAACGTAATTTGGAAGCGAAGAGAATGGCTGTGGACTTCGCATCTAATGAAGACATATGTCAAACCTTGGTTATCTCAAGTACAATTGGAAATGGCGCAACGCACTTAGCTTATGCTATTTTGAATAAAATCAAAGAGAACCTTAACTTAAGCAACGACGATTTTGCTTTTTTCACATATGAGTCATTAAAAAATGAATTTCTTATGGAAAGAACGATTGAACCACAATTTCTGAAAAACAAAAAAGCAGTATATATTGATGGTTTTTACGATCGGGGAAGAGATGGTGTACAAATGCTTGATTCAATCTTGACAAATGTTCACACAAAAATCATTATAACTTGTGGCGAAGAAATCCAAGTACCTATTCCTCACGAACGCATCCATTTATCTTGTCCAAGCGCTCAGGACCAGAAAATTATTATCGAAAAGATGTTCCAGCAAAATGATTTATTGATTTCAGATGAGGTTCTAAAATTCATTGCTAACCTAGGAATTAACAGTATCAGGAGGCTGGAAGCATTTATAAACTCACTCTATGTCCAATCAATCTTGAATCACCAAAAAATCAATTTAGAATTGACAAAACTAACTTTTGAAAAGTTCAGTGCCCATATGTAATAATGATCAAATTAAAAATCAATTAGTATTCTTCAAACAATTAATCTATAAACACATGAAAACAACAGAAACAGCATTCTTCTTGTATGCAAAAATCAACGCGTGTCAATTGAAATGGATCCATGCCCAAATCGTAAAGGAAAAACACGAAGCTGTTTGGTCTCAAGCATACGAACTGGTATCAGAACTTCGATTAAAAGAGCAAGTGATTCATGACGAACTCCATCAGTTACAAGTTGAAGTAAACGAGTACTTTTTTCAGATTCCAAAAGAGAATCAAACCGAGGAGTTGTTGTCGCTTTGTGAAAGCGTGCTTTCCGAATTCAATTTCCAACCATCCGACCGACTCAACGCACGTGATGCCTTCCTCTCACATTTCGCCGACGAATTTGATACGCTTTGCAACCTTCATGATCAACTCATGCAAGAGGAGCGCTTCAAAGAAGCGAGTGAACTATTGGAACAGCGCTTAATGATTGCAAAGTTTTTGGGTAGGGGAGAGGAGTGATGGTGTAACATGTTGAAGTCAACCGATGACTCATATTGACATTTTGTTACTCGAATTTTAAAAATCAATTTCAATGTCTTTGTAATTCTTCACAATAATTTTAATAAAATTATTCGTTATTTTTGGTTGACTTTAATCAATTCATTTATCCCCATACTATTTATGAAACAAATCTCGACAACCGCTTTGGCTAAGGAACGTAATCTTGAACCTAAGTTACTTTTTGAAGCCCTAAAAGAAAAAGGTTGGATTATTAAAAAGGATGACCATTGGTTATTAACTAAAGAAGGGAAAATAGTAGGTGGGGATATGATTTACAATCCAAAATACGGTGAGTATATTGTATGGCCAATTGATTTAGATTTGTCAAATAAGATTAACAAAACGGATACCTTAACATCAACTCAAATTGGCAGTCAATATAAATTATCCGCACAAAGAGTTAATGCCCAATTAGCTGAATTAGGCTGGATCGAAAAGAGTAATGTTGGTGGTTGGAAACTAACTCAATTTGGTAAAAAAAACGGTGGTTATGAATTGGAAGCCCAAACCGGATTACCATATGTTGTGTGGAATACCGAAATTCTTAAAAACGATACGTTTTTAAGTTCTATCAATGCTGCTACCGGAGATAATTATAACGCACCGAATAATGCTGTTGAAATAAAAGGACTTACATCTGATGAGGTTAGATTGAAATACGAAACGTTGTATCGCGCGCAAGATGGTCACAGAGTAAGATCTAGAGCGGAAGCAATGATTGATGATTATCTTTACACAAATGGTATTGTTCACGCTTATGAAAGGGCACTTCCGGGATTAGAGGAAATAGTACTTTCTGATTTTTATATTCCAAAAGGCAAAGTTTATATCGAATTTTGGGGCATGGAAGACGTTAAATACTTAGATCGCAAAAAACAGAAAAAAGAAATTTATGCAAGAGAAGGATTTAATTTGATTGAGTTAACTGACGAAGACCTCAAAAATCTAGATGATATTCTTCCACGACAATTACGCAAGTTTGGTATAAGCGTTTCTTAAAAAATCGGACAAGTTGCATTCATCTTCCTTACCTTTACCCCATGTCTGAACTAGAGCAATTGCGGCGCGATGTGGATTTCTATGAGGTGATTTACCGTCAGCATAGGGTCGTGGCGTATCAGCATTTGCGTAGTTTGGGAATTCGGGAGGATCAGTTTGTGGACATCTTTCAGGAAGCAGTGATTGTCTTGTTTGAGAAAACACGGGATCCGAGTTTTCACTTGACGTGTAGTGTGCGGACCTATTTGATTTCCATTTGCCGAAATCAGTTTTTGAAGCGCATGCAGCGACAGGTGGATGTGGTTTCCATCGATGGCGAGCAGACGGTTTACAACGATTGGCTGGAGGACGAAGAAGAGATCAAGGAGCGTCATGCACAGTTGGATCTCCTGGATCAAGTTTGGCAAACCTTTGCCTCGGTTTCCTCGAAATGCTACGAACTCATTTACCGCTTTTTTTACTTGAAAGAATCCTTTCACTTGATTGCGGAGGTGATGAGTTACAGCAACGCAGACCACGCCAAGAATCAGAAGGCACGCTGCCAGAAAAAATTACGTGAACTTTACAAGGGAAAAGCATGAAGAACGTAGCGGACATATGGCAAGCTTGTCGAACAGAAGACCCGAAGTTCGGGACGGAACTTCCCACGCCTGAGGCAGCGTGTTCGGAAAGCCATGCATCCTTTGCGGAGGCTTTGGCGGAAGCGTATGCTCTGGGCGAATTGATCGAGTCGGACTGGTTTCATCAATTCATACTCTTGAAGCCGAGCGCCTTTTATGCGTCCTTGGAATTTCATCGCTTGTTGGAATTGAGCTTGAAAAAAAACATGCGCGCTGGAATGAAAGCACGAATGTCCAAAAGCGAACGTGTCCTTCCTAGCCTAGAAGAACCTGCCTTGGAAAGTGTAGGGAAGGATCGAAAATTGCAGATTAAGTTCCAATTGTCCTCAAATGGACTACCTAGATTCGGGTTTGCTGCACCGATATTGGAGGAAAAAGCACGTGTTCGAAGAAAAAAACACAAAAAAATCATCATTTTTATTACATTGATAATCATCGCATTAGTCTTGATTTACACCACTTTTTTCATCAACTAATATTTTTCAATGGTTACCTTTTTCGATTTAGGGTATTAAGCAATAGAAGCTTCTATTATTTATTCATCCTCTAAAACGAAAACCATGAAAAAGTTCCTTTTTATTTGCTTGCTCAGTGCCAGTACGGCGAATGCCCAATGGAAATTTCCGGCATTCACTTCCATAGGCGACACTTCTTTTTACCGCATCGATGCGGACCTCGAACTTGCCTTAGCTGGATTCAAAGACGTGATGTTTTACAATTATTACACCTTCGATAAAAAAGAATACACGGAAAAGTCCCGCATCATGTACTTCTTGTGCTATGTGGATGAGAAGGATCCAGGACATGTGTATTTCTTCTACCTGATTAAAACACGACGTGGCTACGAATCTTGGTTCGAGTACCGTGTCAACCAGGATTGGGTGATCGAAAACGATGAATTAACGATGTATTACACCAAAGAAAAATAGCCGCTATGCATCCGAACATCGAACTTCGTTTCCTAAATAGCTCAGATACGGAACACTTCATCGAATTTTTAAGCGACACGCCTGATACCGCCTTCCAAGTGATCATGGATACCAACGAAAGCACGATTTCTTGGAACTTGGAAGGAGCATTTTGCAAGCACATTCGGATAAAGTGGCGCGGTAAAGAACTGAATGCTTGGATTGCACGCCAATCCATCTCCGGAACGTTCATGCTCCAGTTCTGGTGCGCAGAGGTCCGAGCCGCTGCTTGGTGGGCTTCCTTCCCGGATGGTGTGAGTCCAAACGATGGACTCCGCTCATACCGAATCCAAGAGGGACAGTCCGAGATCGTCGCACGTTGGGAGTCCAAAGTCCTTCAGCTAACAGGAAGCGAAAAACACCTTCGCTTAGCGGAGATAACGATCAATCAATGAGCTGCTTGAAAGTGATTTTGTAACCAATAAACCTGGTGTACATTATCCAAAAGAAGCTTCTCTTTTACTCATCCTTTTAACACATACGCCATGAAAAAACTAGTGTTTATTTGCTTGGTCTTGAGCAATTATGTCCAAGCACAATGGAGCAGCATGCAGCGCTTCGAAGAGTTCGGGATCGGGAATTTTTACCTCTTCGCTTCCAGGGAAGTCGATGCCAGAAGATTGATCGCCGAAACTTTAAATGACAATGACATGAAAGGAACGATTGATTTTCACAAAGGCGCGAATTTGCTCTTGAACTTGGCGGTGGAAGATCCACAGAACAGTGAGTTTGTGTACGTCGTCCATTGCATCCGCGGACAGAAAAACGGAGTACCAGGCTACCACATCTTCTGTTACTACCTCGAAAACCGCTACCGCTATTTCTACGACATCAGCGAAGCAGACGGACGCATCTCGGTGATTTTCGATCCAACGATTTTAGCGGTATCCCCGAATGGCAGCAAGAAAAAATAGTCATCCATCTTAAAAAACGAAACAACATGAAAACAAACATCCTATTCGTTGGTTTCCTTTGGATCATTGGGAGTCAGCTCAACGCACAATACCAGTTTCAAGTCATGGAAAATGACTTCATTCAAATCGGCGCTGGCAATTACTTCATCCACCTCGACAAAGAAGCCGAAGTCCGCAAAACGGTTTTATCCGTAATCAAGTCTCACCGTTTTCCCACGGATGAGCTTTTATTCAACAAAGGAAAGAACCTGTACTTTGCTGCGTATTATGTCAATCCATCCGACGATCGCTACATGTATGTGATCCATGCGAAACGCGCCCGCGAAGGTTACGACCTCTATTTCTTGTACTGTGTCAATACGCTCACGCATCATTTTGAATACACCGAAGGCAAGGATTTATACAGTTTGAAATACGATCCAGAGGTAAATAAGAGTAGGGTGCTGAGTAGTTTTGGGGCAGAGTTGGTGGAGTGATAGGGGGATCATAACCAAAAGTTGGGGATAAAGGAGATTAATTTTGATTCTATTACTTTTTGGCATTGCCCCAAAAAGTAACAAATTCTGATGCTAGGATCAGAACTGTAAGAAGGTCTAGCGCTTAAAAGATCTAACGACCCTCATCTTTTCATGCGTGGGGATGGAGTCTTGTGAATGAAGTTTCACTTCGAAGAGAAAAATTCAAATAGAATTAGGACCGACATAGAATTCGGTGTTTTTCAAGGAGCATTGTTACACGCCAATGCTCAGCATAGCTGCAAGCTCATGCGCCAAGCATCGTGTGACAAAATCCGAAGAAAACCCTTTGCTTGAAGTGAGGGATGATCCTTCGGAGTAAGATCTGCAAAGGGAATCGAATTCGAAGTCTTGATCTTTTTGCGAACTTTTTGGATCAAGCCAAAAAGTGGAAAATAAATAATTGTATTGGATACCAAATGATGTGAAGTCCCCAGGTTTTGGTCTTGATCCGTGATGGGGCGAGTCGAGTAGTATCAAACCACCCTAAAAAACAAAACCCTCAAGATAGTTGATACATCTCGAGGGTTTCTATTTCCTACAGCCATATAGGACTTATCTTTAACGAAGCGTTTGCGGTCTGGACGGGTTGTCCATTCTAGTGTTTTCAAGGGTTTCAGGAATCGGATTAAGTTTGCTTATAATACAATCAAAATCAAATAGTTACAAAAATATTTTGTAAAATTACAAATGTTGAAAACAACATAAATGGAGATAATCCGTCCCCCAATCCGTCCCCCCTTTTTCGTATCTTTGTAGAAAGATATGAACAATGATAAACTACTATTTGAAGAATAAAAATGCGGTCAATCAGACCCTCATCTTTATGACTGTATTTTATGACAATATCAGAGTTAAATTGTCTACAGGTTGTTCGGTAGATCCGAAACTATGGCTTGAGAAAAAGCAACGTGTAAAAGTAACAATTGAGAATCAAGATGCAAACATTATCAATGATAAATTAGACCAATATGAAGTGGTCATGGATTCCTTGATGAAAAAATATCGTGACGAAGATTTCTACCCAAGCCCCGAGGTCATCAAAGCAGATTTGATGAAACTCAACAAGGTGCCAACCAAAAGCAAGAAGGCCAAAACCTTCTGGGACCACTTCGAAGATTTTATTGCCGAGAAACGCAAGATTAACCCAGATGTGCGCCATTACCATAACGGCTTACGCAAGCACCTGCGCAAAACCGAAGAAATCATCGGAAGGCCTTTGACTTTTGCACTCATCAACGCACAAAGCAGCAGGTTCAATGAAGAATGGACCAACTACCTTTCTTTCATTGCCATCAATTCTCAAGGAGACAGCGGCCTCATGCCAAATAGCATTGGCAAGGAAAACAAAAATATCAAGGCTTTTTTCAATTGGTGCTTTGACAAAAACATCACGAGCCGTTTCAGTTTGAAGGGTTACCCAACCATCATGGAAGATGTCGACAATATTTACCTTACCGATGCCGATTTAGAAGCGATTGAAAACAAAGTCATTGAAGATCCAAAATACGCAGTTGTCCGAGATTTATTTTTGGTTGGTTGTGAAACGGGCTTGCGCTACTCTGACTACGTGCGTATCCAACCCCACGACTTCATGCGTGAAGAGTTGCATATTGTCCCGAAGAAAACCAAAAAGCAAGGGGTGAAAAAGGTTATTATTCCGCTCAGTGAGCGCTTCAAACGCATTTTGGAGAAGTATGACGGCGTATTGCCGAACCTCGACAAAAACCACATCACCAACTTCAACAAAATGATACGAGAAATCTGCGAGTCATTGAATATGAAGGAAGAGATTAAGTTCTACCGTGAAATCGCTGGCAAGACTATTAAAGTCACCAAATACAAATTCGAAGAGGTATCTTCACACACCTGCCGCCGCACTTTCTGCACCCTCAAATTCCTCAAGGGAATGCCTGCCCAAGCCATCATGAAGTTCACCGGCCATACTTCAGAACGCAACTTTCTCAAATACCTCAAACTCGACGCTGAACTCACAGCGCAGAAGTATAAGGGATTCTTTTAAATGGGGATTCGTTCAGATTTTTGATTTAGTTCTGAATACTTTTTTTGAAAAAATAATATATTTAATTATGGATTGTTATTCTATCATTAATTAATTGCTGGTGGTAGGTGAGATGTTGCATAGATGTTTTGTCAACACGCCAAATATTGTTATTTTTCCAACTTAGTTGTATGGTATTTGGTCAAGATTAATAAATCATTTTTTCAATACAAGAAAGTTTGTTTTATAGACAAGTTTGATAGCTGATAAATACGGTGAAAATTAATATCTAAAATAAAATGAATAAAATTTACAAACTGGTTTTTCTAATTTTATTAGTGTTTGTTAGTGGTTCAATCCTTGGTCAGTCCAATAAAGCGAAAAAAACATACGAGGCATTACAATCTAAAGATTTTGAAAAAGGAATGTCTTTGATTTCTGAATTAAAAGAAAAGAATGAGGAGGGTACATTAATTTATTTTTTTCAATATCAGTACTATTTCAGTACAAGTAATCCATCAAAAAATTTAGATTCGGCATATATCTACTTAAAATTTGCAGCCAATCAACTGAAATTTGAAACTGAGAAACTAAGGATGAATTATTTGCATGATTTCGCTTTAGGAACTGCTGTTCAGAATGATTTTGATTTAATTTATGAGCAGGCGTTTCAATTAGCCAAAACAAAAAATACTATAAATGATTACAATCACTTCATTTCATTTTTTGGTGATAATAAATATAAGCCATTATCATTGAGTAAAGTGGATACGCTTCAATTCGAGTATTATAGCTCATTTAATTCAATTGATTCCCTCTACCGTTTCAAAACTATTTTTAAGGATTCCAAATTGCACAATAATGCAAATGATTTAATTGTTGACTTAAAAATTAAAGCCTGTCAAGAAAAACAGAGCATCAATTGTTTTGAGGAAATATTAAAAGAGTTTCCGAAAACTAGAAGTTTAAATGTTATCAAATTAGAAATAGCTCAAATAAAAGATTCTCTGGCAGAAGAAGAATTTAAACAATGTAAATCTAAGTTATCTGTCGAATGTTTGCAAAGTATTAAAAATAAATATCCCGGAACAAAAATTATTGGTAGCGTAGATAATGAAATAGATCTATATTACTTCAATTATTACACATCTTCAAAAAACCTAGACTCAATATCGTTATTCATATCAAATTTTCCTAAATCAATTAAAATAGATGATGCTAAATCTCAATTTATTTTGGTATTTGAGGATCAAATTAAAACGTTAGTCGAAAAAGATGAAGTATTAGATTTTAATGAGCTTAAATTAAAATTTTATCCGCTTGTTCTGAACTACAATTCCTTAGAACCCAGAATTACTAGAACAAAGGAACTTGTTGATAGTATTGCTTTCAAGTCAATTGAATTTAAAGGTCTTGAAGAGTACTCTTGGTTTGTAGAAAAATTTCCAACATCAAAACACATAATAGAAATAAAAGAGGAAATTTCGAGGCAAAAGTCTCTCAACAATGTTGCATTTATAATTGAAAATCCTGAATACCCAAATAGTAAATATGGTTTATTAAACATGACTACGGGAAGTTTAAATTTTGGCTTTTTCTTAGAGGATGTAAAAGGTTTTTCAAATGATTTAGCCGCTGTTAAGTTTAAAGGAAAATGGGGGTATATTGATAGGTCTGGATTTATCATGATACCATTCATTTATGATGACGCTAATTCGTTTACTGCTGATATTACAGGAGTTTGTGAAAATGGCGTCTGGTACTTTATTGATGAATTTGGAAATCCCGTAAGTGATAAAGAATATCTAAAAATCGGTGATTATGGTGATGGAATGTTTAATGTCAAGTCATTTAATGGAGGGTGGTACTATGTAAACATTAATGAGGAGGTTTTAAATAAAGAAGGATTCTATTTAGCAACGTCGTTTATAAATGGTTTTGCGGCTGTCAGCCCATCTGACGGTCGAATTCAAATCGTAGACACAAAATTAAAAGTAATTAAAGATGGTTTTGAAATGTCAGAGTACCAGTCTTATTATGGTAATAGGGGCTCCTATTCAAATAATATCGAATCATTTGAGTATTCAGAAAAGTTGAAGAAATATATTATTAATTCTGAAGTATTTTATTCTCCCAAAACAAATTCTTCGGAAATTGACAATCCAGCAACAGCAAATGACTTTATTATAAATGAAGTGAAATTTGATGAAACAGGTCAATATTTAATTGACGGAAGAGGAATAATTTGTTACTCAAGTAAATATAATGAACTAGATTATTCTTTAAAAGACGGAAAAATCGATATTTTTTTAAGTTTAAACGGTAAAAACGTACACCCAATTTATCCCGTAAACAATTATCACTATTCGAATAGTGGTAATGATTCAAAATGGGAAAACAATAGTAAATCAACATACACATTGTCAAATTTTGGTCAGATATCATATTCTCGTAGGTTAATTGCTTTCAATAGGGAATCAATTTTATATAATGAAGAGAATGGGTATGGAATTAAGTCTATGGAAGGTAAGGATCTTATTAAAAATGCCACATTTAATGGTTTTTCTCTTTTTATTAACGGGATTTCTATTGTAAACTCTGAGGCTGGAGCATTTTTAATGAATGAACAAGGTCAAAAACTTACCACACTTTACCAATCTCTTGAACGATTAAATGATCATACTTTTATTGCTCAAAAGAAAAATGATAGCAAATACTTTTTAATAAATGATAAAGATGTAATCCTATCAGCTTTTTATGACGTTATAGAAAAATCAATTGTGCGTGAAAATTTGGTAATTAAAAATCGTTCAAGTCAAAATAATCCTTGTAAAGAAGACAATAAAGTAGGTCTAATTCATATTTCTGGAAAAGTAATAATTCCAATTATTTACGATAAACTATATCTAGTTCCAAATCAAATTATCGTAGAAAAATACTCATCCACTAAGTCCAGTGATGGTTCTTATAATTGTAATGCTGAATGCAAAATATATAATTATGATGGTGATGAGCTTGAAGTTATTCCACCTGGTTATCGCTATTGGCAAACGGATTCCCAAAATACTACCTTTCAAAAGAGCACATATAAACCATATTCTGAGGAAATAATAAAAAGGTTGATAATACAAGTTCCTATATTTATTGATGCTAGGCGTTATTAATGAAAAATGTTATACCAGTTTTTTTTGGTCTGTTTTTAAATGTTTCTGATTGTTACGCCTTTTCAGTAAAGACCGACACACTTTTTTGGGTTGATAAGGGCTTAACTGTACAACTTACGACTTGCAATCTGATTCGAAACACGAATATAAGTGACGATAAGTTGACAATTATTAGATTTAACCCATCAATTTTTAATGTTGATCTAATAGAATACAAGAATAATAATCAACTAAAAACACCTGAATTTTGGGTTGATTCGTTTGCTTATAGTATTGTTGTAAATGCCGGGATGTATGATTTAAAGGATGAAAAAAATCATCGCTTCTTTATGCAGAATATGGGATTGATCAATAACTCATTTTTAGATCCTAATGCTAAAGGAATAATTGCTTTCAATCCGATTATTGATTCGATTTCAAATTTTGATCTTTTTGATTTAACTACCATAAATCTCAAGGATGTAATGACGAAATATCAGTCAATAATTCAGGGGTATAGATTGATTGACGACGCTGGTAATCCTGTTTTTTGGGCTCGAAATAATCAATTTTGTAGTATGATTGTGATCGCTGAAGATGATTTAGGTCTAGTATATCTTTTTTTTTGTCGATCGCCATTGACACAAAATCAAATGATTGAAAATATGCAATCATTGAACTTAGGGGTAAAAAACGCAATCTATTTAGAAGGTGGGTCTAAAGCATCATTTGCAATAAATATTGATGATTTTGAGTTGAATAAAATGGGTAGTTATGTGTCAAATTATCATCCATTCGACGATAATAAGATTATGCCAACAATTCCCAATCTTATTGGCTTCAGAATAAACAATTGATTAATCGGGCCGAATTCATGCCTTGTTCATCTTCACTTCCAACTTTTTCAAATACCTCAAACTCGACGCCGAACTCACAGCGCAGAAGTATAAGGGATATTTTTAGGAATAACACCATCATGGCAATGAACTATGTTGCCGGTAACCGGGAGTGTTATTTTGAAAAATAACAATTCTAACTTAAAGCTAGCTTAAGTTAAGATTTGCGTTGATTTGTTGTATTAATGTACAACAAAATGCAAAAAAATCAATTCACATATAGTTCGGCCATTTCCAACTTAAGCTGACTTTAAGTTGAATTTAGTTGACTTTGAGTTGGTGTGGGGGTTATTATTTTATTAATTATATAGTAAATGTCTTCTTATGTAATCTAAGATCAATAATTTTTTTATAATTTTCTAATCTTGAACTATTTAATTACCGATTTAATAATCAAGACAACGGAAGATTATTTACTTTAAATCAAACAACCATGAAAAGAATCTTATTTCTAAGCGCTATTTTAGTCGCATTATTCACCAATTGTAGCAAAAACAAATACGGTAATACAGATATTACCTCAGATACTTATGTTGTTGGCTGGACATTCGATGACCCATCGTACAAAACTCAAATTTCAGAACCGTTAATCACGCAAGATATCATTGATAATGGTGCGGTAATGGTTTATATGAGTAATGGTAACGGTGGATGGATAGCATTACCTTGTACGCTACCACAGGATGCGACATATTCCTCTACATATTCATTTGTTTTGTACGATGGTGGGCTAACAGTTTGGAAAACAGACACAGACATGCTTACATTAGATCCGGGAACAACTACATTTAAAGTTGTAATTCTCTCACAGCATGGATTAATCCAACACCCAGATTTGGAACTTACGGATTATAATGCTGTTGAGAAGGAGTTGAATCTTTAATTACAATTTGATTCCCTTCTTATTCATTGGTTCAAGGTGATGTTCCGTTTTCAAATTAGTACATGATGAAATATTACATCAAAGATGGGGCTCATGAAAAAGGACCTCTCTCATCAGACGAACTAAAACGATTACAGATTAGTAAAACGACAATGGTTCGTTCTGAGAACGCTGAAAACTGGCGCCAAGCCGGTGATATACAAGAATTGAAAAGAATTTTTAAGCGCCGTTTTCGATTTTTGAAAGTGCTTTTTATCCTTGGTTTGATTGGTTTCGCCATTCAAATATATCTGAATGAGAGCCAATTAAAATCATCACGGGTAAATCCTTTTCTTGAAGAAATCGAAGAGCCGTTGCCACCACCGCCGTCAATAGACTATAGTATTTCTCAGCATGATAAAAAGTTCTTCAGAGAACTCTTTAAGGATTGTAACCTTTCTGGGAAGAAAGATGAATTAGTAGAATCGTGTAATTACTCAAACTCCATTTTAAGGAATAAGGCAGTTAGCATAGCTGGCAAGGATGAAGGAACTTACAACCTAGGACAGATATGTAATATTTTTGATTATTGTTACAATAACTGGAAGTACGTAAATGATCCAAGGGGTACTGAAATTGTAGAGTATGCATCAAATACAATTTCAAATGGTTTGAATGGTGATTGTGACGACTTTGCAGTTTTGGTTTGCTCAATGATTTTGTCAATCGGTGGAGAGGCAAGAATAAATTATGCCTACGATTCAGATTCAGGTCATGCTTTCACAGAGGTAAATATTGGTCAAACTAAAGTAAGTGATTATATTTCGAAAAGATATAAGGATATTTATGACGGTTCTGGAATTTGGACAAGGACCGACCCCGAAGGTAATAAATGGTTAAATTTAGATTGGTTCGCAAATCATCCGGGAGGTAAATATTTTAATTACAGCCATGGTACAACTTTTTATATCCTGCAAGACTATTGTAATGATTTTTAAATATATAATATGCTAGATCAAAACGAACACTTACAGTTTAGTAATGCTTTTGGCTCAGTTACTGATAAAAGAATTGTACTTTATCACAAAAATGGTTCTGAAGAAATTCCTATCGGACAAATCACATCTATTAGTTTTCAAAAAGCTAGAAATGTATTCATGTCTATTTTTAGCTTTTTATTTTCCATTTTGATTATTGTTTATATCGTCACTATTATCAATTCCAGGAGTTCTGAGGGCAGTATAATTGTATTAATAGCGAGCGCATTATTAATTATATCGGTCTTATCAGGAATTGCAAATTGGATTGGCCATCATAATATAGTGATTAGTGCAGGTGGTAAGGATAGAAAACCAATTCGAGTTGAAATGGCGAAAACTCGCGAAGGAAAAGATTTTGTAAATGCCATTAAGAAACTACTGTTTAAATAGTTGAAAATCAACCTGCAGTAAACTTTTAGTCATGATTCGTTTATTTTATTTTTTAGTTTTTCTTGTAATTGTAAATTGCGCATTAGCTCAAACAAGTTACAACCAGTATTGTAATGCTCGATTTGGTTTTTGTGTGTCATATCCAAGCACATTTAAAGGGCAAGGTGAATCTGATAATGGAGATGGTCAAGAATTTATTTCAGCAGATGGTAAATCTTCACTTTTGGTTTACAGAGACGGAAGAGAGGCGATTTATGAATCAGAGACTGAATGCAGAACTCAAAGTTACCTTTCAGATATAACATCAGACGAAGCCAAGCAAGTTACGTATAAAAAAAAGGGTGATAATTTTTATGTTGTTTCCGGTTATCAAGGCTCAATGATATTCTATCAAAAAACAATATTTACTGAGCAGGGGATGATGACAGCTGTTTTCACCTATCCAACTGCTCAGAAAGCAAAGTATGATGCTTATTGCGCTAAACTCTTTGAGACGTTTAAGTAATTATTCAAATTGGACTTTCAGTTCCCAAGGCATCTATTAATCGATCACCTCAAAACTAATCGACAACTCTTTGACGCATAAACTACTCCGTCGTTAAAGTCAATCGCAATCACGTGGGAATGCAATATGGAGTCGTCTTTTTCTTTCAAGAAAAGAAAGCGCCTAGGTGGGAATAAAGAAATTTCTGCGACATGTAATTCTCCAGAGGGAAGTTCATAAACATCCACGTCAAGAACATCCATTGGGCAACGTGCAAAGAATGAATATTCAGGTTGATTATTATCGAGAATATAGGATCTTATCTTCTTGCCAAAATTGAGTTCACTAGTTGGTAAGAAAAGGAGGTCAGCACTTATTTTGGTTGACTCGATATCCATGTCACTGTACAATTTTTAACTCCGTACGTCTGTTTTGTTGGTGTTCTTCGTCTGAGCATGGAATGTCGTTGGCGCAGCGGTTTTTGAGTTTGTATTCGCCGTAACCTTTGGCAATGATGCGTTCAGGGCTGATGCCTTTGCTAATGATGTAGTTGACGCAACTGTTTGAGCGTTGTTGTGAAAGCCATTCATTGTAGACATCGATACCTCTTGAGTCAGTATGGGAGGAGAGTTCCACTTTGAGGTCATTGGTCTTCATGTAGGCGATTAATTTATCAAGTTCCTTGATGCTTTCAGGTCGCAGATCCCATTTATCGAAATCGTAAAGAATCATATCAAGATTGATAAATGTGGCAGAGCTATTGGGCTTCATTTGAAGTTTAATCAAATCGACAGCTTCGCAGGAAAGTCGGTCTTTGATAGAAATATATTGGTCTTTGTGGTTGATGGCCGTGATGGATAAAGAATCAACTTTCATATTTGTGATGTCGATGCTTCCTTCTTTTTTAGTCACCATTTTACTGACCAAGTTCTCATTTGAATAAAGTTTGACTAATGCGCCGTCAAGCGGTTCACCTTTATAACTGATCAGACTAATGATGCGTTTTTGATTTTGAGGCGTTGCATTGAGTAAAATGGTCTGATATGGGTCTAATTCGTTGGTGAATCGGATACTGTCCTTAAAGCCTGTTGTGGCATTAAAGTAGGTGGCGATGTAGTCATTGCCAATAATGCCAATGAAGTTATCCTTACCAAAATCGTCGGTGGTTAATTTCTTGAAATAGGAGCCATCGCTGTTATAGATAGCAATGTTTTCATTTGCAATAGGTTTCTTGAAACAATCTTGTAAGGCCAATTCAACGTATCGCTTCTGACCTTTTAGTTGAATGCTGTAAACTTCATCTTTCCATTGATTTCTATTTGATGAAATGTACCCTTTACCAGTTAGGTCATCTACGGTAAAGGCAAAATCATCGGCATTGGTATTTACTGGTGACCCTAAATTTCGTGGGGTTGATTTAATGAAATCTGAACAGAAAATATCTAGACCGCCTTGACCAGGCCAGCCATTAGAAGCGAAATAGAGCTGCCCGTCTATCGAAACAAATGGAAAGTTTTCATCAAATGCTGTATTGATTTTTTCACCTAAATTCTGAGGGGCATCATATCCATTGCCATTCCATTTACAGCGATAGATATCTGCACCACCGAAACCACCAGGCATATCAGAAGAAAAATACAGATTCATTGAATCATCGACTACTCCGTGGGCAACAGAGTAGGTGGGATTATTCCATTTAAATAAATCTGTAGGAATCCATTCCCCAAGCTGATTTTCATAAATGACCAATTTGAGACGATTAAATTTTACTTGTCCCTTGAGGTCAATTTCTTCATGATTGCTTGTCATGTAGGCATATCGATTGGTTTTTGAAAAACTCACTGGGCCGTCATGTGGGTTGGTACGTTTGATATCTTTCCAAATTTGGTCTTTTTTACTGCCATCTTTGGCATAGATGATATCTGTAAAGTACTGACCGGTCTTGCCATAAATACGGTTTACAAAACCTGAATTATATTGCGTTGAAACATAAAGTACACCTTCTGGGTAATCCGAAGCCGCAAATACTTCTCCGGTTTCTGAACTGCGGAAAAGTTTGATGGTATATTCTGAAGAAATATTGGCGCTAGATAATATTTGACTTAATTGATTCTCCCAACGCAATAAATCGACATCGGAAGGAAAGCGCTTAAGACCATCTTTAATAGTGGCCTCTAATTTAGATCCTTGCTTCGTAAGTTGAAGGAGTTGTAATTGCAAGCAAAAATCTTTTGAAATGGCTTCTTTAGATTGGGCTGTAAATTTCATGGACCATTCTAAAGCAGATTCATATTGTTCAGATTCATAAGCAGCCGTAATCAATGAACGTACTATATGTGTGTCCATAACTTGTGCCTCGTTTGCAAGTTCTAACCAAATCGGGTAGGATTCTATGAAATTGTAAGACTTAGAGAGCTTCTCTGCAAATTCTTGTTTATAGGATTGCGCTTGACTGTTTGCGCTGATAACCAGAAAGAAAATAATGATAAGATGACGCATTTTAAAAATATCTTGGGCTGATAAAAGCATTTAGTTTTGATCGTAAATCGAAGGTCAGGCAAATTTCATGACTCCCCCAGTTTCGGTAAATCAGTTTATTTACCGGTAATTCATAGGCGTAGCCCAAAGACCAGCGGTCAGTAGGGGCATAGGCGCAATTGATACCAACACCTTCATTGTAGCGGTATAAAACACCTAGCCAAAACTGCTTGTATAGAAATGCTGAAACATTTAAGTCTAGACTAAGCGGTGCATTGGCCGTATATTTTAACAAAATACTTGGTTTGATATCGATTACTGAGTTGTAAGGAATGACAATGCCTGCAGTAAGATAAGTATGCCGTTGTAAATACGAATTACTGATTGTGTCTAGATTGCGTTCTATCAGATGGGGCACACTGAGGCCAGCATAGAATTTGTTATGATAGACATACACACCAGCTCCTAAATTAGGTTTACTGAGGCTGTATCCTTGCTGTAAATTTGGATCAGCAATATCTGTTGCCAATAAGGTAGAAAAATCAGCTTGGTTATTCATCCAACCTCCAGACATTCCAAAAGAAACTCTCAAATTATTGTGCTTAAATTTCAAATGGTAGGCAGTATTAAACATCGCGGCAACATTCGATCTTGATCCAATTCTATCGTTATTGATGGTCAGGCCAAGACCAATGTTTTTTCGGTAAACGGGTGCATGAATAGATAAAAACTGCGAGCGTGGGGCACCGTCCCATCCTAGCCATTGAGCTCTATGGACAAGTGTTGCATTCAAGGAGCCTCTACTTCCTGCATAACCAGGATTGAAATGTAAAGGATTGAAAAAATAAAGTGACGATTGAGCGGTTTGTTGAGCTAAACTGGCAAAAGAAACCAAACAAAAAAGTAGGGTAAAAATATTTTTCATCATTTAGGGCTGAATTTCGATATAACCTTTGATTGGCTCTTGTGATTTTTTGTGGGTATCAATGTAGTAAAAATAGGTCGCTGCAGGTAAAGGGCCCTCAGGACTCCCTTTAAATGACCAACCATTCCAATTATTTAAATAGGGTTGAGCCTCATAAACTAATCCACCCCAACGATTGTAAACCTTAACTTCAAGCTCAGGGTACTGTGCTGTATTTTGGAGTATCCACAAATCATTTTGGTTGTCACCGTTTGGAGATAAGAATTGCGGCGCTACAACAGGAATTAATGGCAAACACGCAATTGAAAATGTATCATTAATTGTACAATTATTGGCATCCGAAAGTGTCAGAATATAGTCGCCTTCATCAATGCCATCTAGGTAGGCGGCTGTTTGGCCATTACTCCAGTTGTAAGTCAAAGGAAAAACACCACCAGCACCACTTACACTGATAAATCCGTTAGACTCTCCACACTCAGAAATTTGTGAATCGAGAAATGTAATGGAAAGTGGACTCGGTTCAGATAACACCACATTGGTATCTACCTGACATCCATCTAAATTTGTTAGCGTAACCTGATAAGTGCCAATAGCAAGATTTTGTGCACTACTCGATGATGAGACATTTGGTGTCCAAGAATATGTAATAGGGGATTGAGAGCTTGCATTTACCTGGATACTGCCATCTGTTCCGCCGAAACACTTTACATTACCTATGGTTAACGTATTAATGTCAATCACATCAGGTGCCTCTACTAATATTGAATCTGAACTTGTACAACCAGTGCTGAACTCAGTCAGGTTAAAATAATAGATGCCATCTAAATTTATTTGGATAATGTATGAGTTATTTGTGCCCATGATTCCAGGGCCAGTCCAGCTGATTTGCCCCGGGTTTGTATTACTTACCCCGATAACAATTGGATCAAATTGACAATTTAGCCCGCTTGTCGGATTGATGAATTCTGTAAATGAAGGATTTGCATTGACTTGAATAACAAAAGTATCAATGGTATTTGTACAGTTGTTGAAAGTAGCTTCAACGGTAATTGTACCCGAGGTATTCTGATTGTTGTTCGCTGTTGCAGTGAAATTAGGGATCTGATCATTGCCAGCTGAAGCAAGTCCAATAGAGGTACTTGAATTAGCCCAAGTTATTTGTGCGCCTGAAGGTACGGTTTGGTAATCTGGCAAATTAACAAGAACCCCTGGGCAGAATGCTGTATCTATCATTTGGCCTGAAGTGATAACTGGTGTAACAATAACGGGTACACTTTGAGGAATGCCAGGACATTGGTAACCTGTTACACTAACTAAATAAAGTGCAGTATCTAGCGTGTTGCCGTTATTTGTTAGTGTTTGATTGATATTAGATCCAGTACCAGGTGCCTCTCCGTTAATCGTATTTGGAGCCTGAACCAGCCAAGCAAAAGACATATTGGCAAGATTACTTGTGATATTGATATCGGTTTGTTCACCACTACAGATACTTTGCTGAGTGGGATCAATTTGAATATTGGCAGTAGGCAAAACATTGATTTCAATCTCAACTGGCGCAACGCTTGTGCAGCCAACGCTTGCAGTTAAGGTAACCGTAGCTGTACTATTTGTAGAATTGGTTAAAACCAACGGTGCAATTGTCGTTGTATTGATACCAGCACCACTTGTTAGGTTAAACCCTTGTACATTGGTAGCACTCTCAAGTTCCCATGTCACTGTATACCCCGGCACCGTTGAAGTGAGGATGATTGGTAAAAACGCTGTTCCAGAGCAAATATCTTGGGTAAGTGGAATAGCAAGGACACTACCTGTAGGATTGATCACAACAGTTTGCATGACAGAATCCATTCCGCAACCATTTCCAGTATAAATCCACATGTGGTATGTTCCTGGAATACTAAATTCTAGTACCAAACTATCAGACCCGTTTGTCCATGATGCAAAATCATAGTTTCCACCCACAAAACCATTAGATGAACCAAGGTTTCCATAGGTAACTGTATATCCTGTGGTCTCTTGAAGTTTCCAATAATGACCATAATTCCCGCTACAAGTGCTGCCGTCAATCATTTGTCCACTTTGGCTGGTATTGCTAAATGAAACGGGCTCATTTTGACAAATTGGCGAAGCTGGGCTATAGGTAAATGCGGCATCTGATGGTGCCGAAATAATAATAGGACCTACCGTTGCAAACGTAGCACCACAAACGTTTTGAGCAATGATCGTCGCGCTATATGCGTTTTCAATAAGTAAAGGCCCAACAGGATAAGATTGCCCGCAAGAACTTGTATTGAATACATGCGATATCGTGGTGTCATTTACGGTTGTAAAAACAACTGGTTGTGAATTATCTGTGAAAGAAACCGTATAGTTAGTGCCGGGAATATTATTCGATAAAATATCAATTTCATAAGGGAAAGGAAGGCAGGTATTTTGCCCCGAACCTGATACATTGAGTACAGGAGCTGCGCCATTAAAAACCAAATATTGAGTTATTGATTGGCATCCATTTGTTGAGGTGATGGTATGTGTGACAATGAATGCGCCCAATCCAAAAGTATGTGACAATTGACCTCCAATTATGGCAAGTTGCGTTTGTGTTGGGCTGCCATCTCCCCAGTTAAAGGTCTGGGTGGTATTGGGGTAAGTAGGCGTATTGAAGTTAAACAAAGTATTTGTCACCCCGGCTGAGGTACATTTTTTAAAAATGGTCTGACCATTTAATACTTGTGTTCCAAAACCACTACCTGAGCTTGCCAGCGTCATTTGTGAGGCGGGAACTGCTTGTACTATCACATTTAAAGTAGCCGTCGATTGCAACCCATTAGGATTAATTACGGTAAGGCTGATCAATTGCCCAGCACTAGCCGTATTGAACATAACACTATGCGGCCCCGGATTTGTAGCCGTTGCCGGGCTACCATTTCCAAAACTCCAGTTGAAACTGGTCCCTGTAGTTGTCCCAATCGAACTACTCGCAAAGTTGATACTTTGCCCTTGACAAAGTGTTATTGTTCCGTTTACCGGAGCCGGCAGCGCATTGATGCTGGCTACAGGGGTTTGGGCGAAAAAGCTTGTGGCTACCCAAAGAGCCAATATAAGTAAGTATTGTTGTTTCATGTATTATCTAATCAAATTTACGTGTCCAATGAACTTTCTTGTATCTCCAGATTGTAATTCATCAACTAGAATTTTCCAAGTATAAGTACCAATTTGACATGGGATTCCATATGGAGCCCCATTTAAATGACGGGTTCCATAGGTTCCATCCCAACCTACTGTGTAGTCAAATGATTCAAAAATTAACTCACCCCAGCGGTCAAAAATTAGTAAATGATAATGTTCTTTATCAAATCCTTCAGTTAATACTGGTAAGAAATTTTGATTGTGCTCATCACCATCTGGCGTAAATGTATTTGGAACGTATATCGCTAGGTCTTGCCAAATGGTGACAGATAGCGCAGCGGTGTCTTGGCAGCCGACGTTGTTGCTTGCCGTTAAAATAATTACATAGGTGGCAGGGTCAGATGGGAAAAGGTGGCTTGGATTCTCGGTTTGGCTTGTGGTGCCGTCGCCGAATTCCCATAAATAAGAGTCTGCATAAAGCGATGAATTGAAGAATTGAACTTCTGGTGTGAGCGAACTCACAACTGGGTCATCCATGGTGAATGCGGCAATCGGTTCTGGATAAATACAAACCGCGTCGAGTTGTGTGGTATCGGAAACACAACCTTCAGGGGTGCTTATCTGGAGATTGATGTCAAAACAACCATTGGTAACGTATTGGTGACCGGCTAAGCCATATTGGTTTGAAGAGGTTCCGTCGCCGAAAGTCCAAAGGTAAGACCAATTTGGATTCAAGTCTAGGGCGTTGAAAGTTACATCGAGGCTGCCACAGGCGAGCGTATCTGAAATGAGGAAGTCAGCCTCTGGACTTTCGTGTATTTCAATTGTCTGATCTGCGCTGTTGAAGCAACCTGTAAGTTGATCAACCGCTTCGAGGGTGACGAGGAAAGATCCAAAATTGGCGTATTCATGGACTGGATTAAATAAAAAGGAGGAATCACCATCGCCAAAAGTCCAAGTAAAGTCTAAAGAACCTACCGAATTGTTTTGGAAGTTAATTTGAGACTGATTACAAAGAATTGGTGTAATGATCGTAAAATCAACAATTGGAAGAGGATTGACTTGCACTAAAATCGTTGTATCAAAACCAATACAGCCATATGGTGCAGATATTGGAGTCACGTTATAGGTTACCGTTTGAGCGGTTGTAGTGGCAAGTACAAGCTGGTCATTTATGAATGCATTGTTCTGAACAGGGGCAGCTGTCTCATTATAGACGTTTGCTTGTATGTTAGCATTCCATTGGAAGGTAGAAGGAATATTTGCATTTAGTAGAATATTGGTGAATTCACCATCGCAAATCTCAATATTTGAATTGAGTAGTGTTGGACTTGGGTTAATTGTGATTTCAAAGTCAATCGGAGTCCCCTGACAAGTGATGTTATTTTGCGTGTAACTAGGAGCAACGGTCACTGTTCCAGAAACAGGCAAAGTTAAATTATTTAAACCTACAAAGGTTGGAATATCACCTATTCCTGAAGCATTCAAGCCTAAACTCACATTGGCATTATACCATTCAAATACCGTATTTGGAACTGGGCCACTAACAGGTGTTAAAGGAATTTGAGTGAGGTTACATGCGGTAATATCTGCTAAAGGATTGACGCTTGGTGTGGGTAAAACGGGTATCAACAATGTTGTGTCGTTTCCAATACAAGTGACGTTATTGTTGGTGTAAATCGGCGTAATTTGAATTTGACCTGTTTGGGTTATGATCGTATTGTTGGTTGCAATAAAGCCGGGTAAGGTATTAGAACCAAAAGTAGACGGAATTCCAATTGGGTTGTTCAGTACGGACCAATTCGTGGTGGCTCCAACTACATTGGTTTGTAAACTGTATGGGTATAAATAATTTCCATTACAAATAGTAAGTGGGTTCAAGTTTACTAAACTTGGTATTGGATTCACTACCACAAATAGCGGTATGATAGGGCTTGAGCAGCCATTTGCTGTAGAGGTACCAATTACATTATAAGTAACAACCTCTACTGCATTCGTTGGATTGACTAACACATCATTTATTATTGGAGAACTTATCACAGTAGTAGTTTCTCCAGATACATTTAATGAAGGTGAGGCATACCAATTGAAATTTACATTAGTATTTGCAACTAGGTTGATTCCAACGTTTTGACCACTACAAATTGTCAATGTATCGGGGTTTAACAAATCAATGGGAGGTTTAACAGTAACAACAAGCGGTTGTGCCGCACCAGGGCATTGCCCTTGAATTGAAACAGGAAAGACGGAATAAACAACAATTTGATTGATATTGGAATTATTGACTAAAACATCATTGATTAACCAACTTGTACCTGGAATAATTGATTCCCCTGTAACATTTGGATTATCTATAGAGACAAACCAGTTGAAAGTTGATGGAATATTTGAAGTCAAAATTCCATTCACTGGACTTCCGCTACAAATTTCCATTGCCTGATTCATCGATAGAATCACATCAGGTTGAAGTTGAATAACAACTGTTGAGTCCGGACCCACACATCCGTAAGGATATGAGGTTGGAGTTACGGTGTAAGTCAAAAATTGTGGGCTTGTTGTTGTATTTGATAGAGAGTCATCTATTGAATAGCTCGTTTGAGGTAAGAAACTTTCCCCATTGACCGCCGTGGTTAATTGCGTTTGCCAACTGAAAGTAGAGGTTACAGTTGCAGTTAATGGAATTGATAAATTGCTATTATTACAAACCACCAAAGTGTCATTCAAATTGGTTGCATATGGGGTAGGGTGCACGATGATTTCAGCCAACTGTGTATTGATTACATTACAGCCAACACCATCAAAAGTTAATGTAGCGAAGTAATTAAACGTGTCTGCAACGTTGAACGGAATAGGCAAATAGGTGTTTGTCGTCACACCATTGATCAGTATAGGAGGAGTAGCAGCAAGATACCATGCAATAGTTGCATTTCCTGTACCACCAGCATAGTTAAAAGTCAAAGCATTGTTGATGGTATTTCCTTGACAAATCTCTTGATTAGCAAGAGGTTGGGTTGTGATTGCAGGGTCTCCAACAATAGTTACCTGTGCAGCAATTGTTGTCAGGGAGGAGCACCCTCCTTGTTGGAAAGTAATTACACAATAATAGTAGGAAGTCCCAAGTAAAGAAGATTGCGGATTATAACTTGCTGTTGTAGCATTCGCAATGGGTGTACCACCGATGTTTGAGTTGGTATTATTGGTATACCATTGGTATGTTGCCGAGTTTGTGCCGTTGATATAGGCAACTTGTAATAGTGTAGGAGTTCCGCCTTCACATAAGGTTTGCGTAGCTAATGGT